>Ga0075429_100000064_pt1 | contig 52724 bp, 51 predicted proteins | sample RhiMetdeltSRZDD3_FD_75295 | JGI IMG/M metagenome (GOLD analysis project Ga0075429, IMG submission 75295) | Populus rhizosphere microbial communities from Tennessee, USA - Rhizosphere MetaG P. deltoides SRZDD3 | ecosystem: Host-associated > Plants > Roots > Rhizosphere > Soil | place: USA...
TGCGCGCCGCCAGGGTCGGCAAGGCGTACCGCATCCTCGAGGACGACGTCGACGCCTACCTGGCGGAGCGCTTCACCCAGGCCGGCTGACCCGCCGGCTGACCCGCCGGCTGCGCCAGCGTCACACCGGCACGGCAGACTCCAGGACTGCATGCCCCCGCGCTTCGACACGATCAGCTTCCTGTCCGACTACGGCACCAGCGACGAGTTCGTCGGCGTGGTCCATTCGGTGATCCGCAGCCTCGCCCCCCACGTCACCGTCGTCGACATCACCCACGACGTCCGCCCCTACGACATCAAGGGCGGCTCGCTCACGCTGGCCCGCAGCGTCCAGTACCTGTGCCCGGGCGTGGTCCTGGCCGTCGTCGACCCCGGTGTGGGCACCAACCGGCGGGCGGTCGCCATCGAGGTCGGCGACGGCGAGTCGTACCTGGTCGGCCCGGACAACGGGCTACTCGCGCCCGCGGTCGGCATGGTCGGTGGGGCCACTGCTGCGGTCGAGCTGACGGCGCCCGAGTATCAGCTACCGGCGCCGGGGGCCACGTTCGCCGGGCGGGACATCTTCGCCCCCGCCGCCGCCCACCTCTGCGCCGGCGTGCCGCTCGACGCGCTCGGGCCCCGGGTCGACCCGGCCGAGCTGGTCCCTGGCCTGGTCCCCCTCACCCGGGAGGAGGACGGCGCCCTCATGACCGAGGTCCTGTGGGTCGACCGCTACGGCAACTGCCAGCTCAACGTCGACCCGGACGAGATCGAGGCCTGGGGCGACCGCGTCCAGCTGCGCTGGACCCGCCCGACCGAGGGCGTCCGCACCGCCCGCCGAGCCGCGGCCTACGACGACCTCGGGCCCGGCCAGGTCGGCCTGGTCGTCGACAGCTACGGCCTGGTGTCGGTCACGGTGACCCGGGGCTCCGCTGCCGAGACCCTCGGCCTCGTGGCCGGCGACGAGCTGGCACTCGTCCCGCTGGCCGGCGACGAGGAGGCCGCGGACGGAAACGGCCGGGCCGGCGTCACCTCGCCCGTCAACCTCCAACCCCGCAGGACACCATGAGACCCGGCACCACGCTCGTGCTCGCCATCCTGCTGGCCCTCATCCTGGGGGCGAGCGCGATCCAGCTCCTACTGTTCGCCCGATGAACCTGGCCACCCTCATCGATGCCCACGACGCCGACCGCCCGGCGCTGCACGTCCCGGGCGCCCCGACGACGACGTACGGCCGGCTGCGGGACCTGGTGGCGGCGGCCCGGGGCGGGCTCGTGGCCCGCGGGGTCGAGCCCGGCGACCGGGTGGCGATCGTGTCCGCCAACGCGCCCGCCTTCGTCGTCGCCTACCTGGCCGTACTGGGCGTCGGCGGGGTGGCGGTGCCGCTCAACCCGCTCAGCCCGGCGCCCGAGCTGACCAGCGAGCTGGATGCCGTCCGAGCCCGCCTGGCCCTGACCGGGCCCGGCGGCGACGCGGTCATGGCCGGGCTCGACCCGGCTGCGATCCCCGGCTACGACGGCGCGGTCGCCGTCGACGACCTGGTGGCGGTCGGCGGGGACACCGACGCGGCGCCGATCGTGACCAGGGAAGACGGCGACCCGGCCGTGCTGCTGTTCACCAGCGGCACCGCCGGCCGGCCCCGGCCGGCCACGCTGACCCACGGCAACCTGCTGGCGAACATCAACCAGATCCTCGCCAACCCGGCCCGGCCGGACTCGGTCGACGACATCTCGCTGGGCGCGCTGCCGCTGTTCCACGTGTTCGGGCTCAACGCCCTGCTGGGCCAGATCCTGGCGGTCGGCAGCTCGCTGGTGCTGGTCGAGCGGTTCGACGCGGCCGCCTCCCTCCAGGCGGTGGCCGACTTCGGCGTGACCGTGCTGTCCGGCGTCCCCACCATGTGGGCGGCCTGGGCCGCCCTGCCCGGGGCCACCCCCGAGGCGGTGGCCAGCGTCCGCATGGCCGTGTCCGGGGCCGCGCCGCTCGAGCCCGACGTTCGGCGGGCCGTGCGCGACCGGCTCGGCCTCGAGCTGACCGAGGGCTACGGCCTCACCGAGGCGTCTCCCGCCGTGACGACCGGGGTCGGCCACGGTGCGCCGGACGGCAGCATCGGGGTCCCGCTGCCCGGCGTCGAGATCCGGCTGATCGACTCGTCGGGCGAGGACGCCCTGGTCGGCGACCCGGGCGAGATCTGGGTGCGGGGGCCCAACGTCTTCGCCGGCTACTGGGAGGACCCCGAGGCCACCGCCGCCGTCCTCACCAAGGACGGATGGCTGCGCACCGGCGACGTGGCGGTGGTGGACGACGACGGCTTCCTGTCGCTGGTCGACCGGGCCAAGGACGTGATCATCGTGTCCGGGTTCAACGTGTACCCGGCGGAGGTGGAGGAAGTGCTGGACGCACATCCGGCCGTGGCCGAGGCGGCGGTCGTGGGCGTGCCCCACCCGCACTCGGGCGAGACGGTCAGGGCCTACGTCGTGGCGGCCGCGGGCTCGGCCCCGACCGAGGAGGACCTCATCGACCACGTGGGCCGTCACCTGGCCCGCTACAAGTGCCCGTCCACCGTCGAGTTCGTGGACGAGCTGCCCCACGGGAACACCGGCAAGATCCTGCGCCGGGAGCTGCGAGGCCTCTCATGAGTGGCGAGCTGCACTTCCTGCCGGCCACCGAGCTGGCCGGGTTGCTGGCGGCCGGCGACGTGTCGAGCGTCGAGCTGCTCGACCACTTCCTGGCCCGGGTCGACGAGCACGACAAGGCCGTCAACGCGGTCGTCGCCCTCGACACCGACCGGGCCCGGGCCCGGGCCGCGGAGGCCGACGCCGCCCGCGCCCGCGGCGAGTCGTGGGGCCCGCTGCACGGCCTGCCCATGACGATCAAGGACGCGTTCGAGACCGAGGGCCTCGTCACCACCTCCGGCGCGCCCGTGCTGGCCGGCCACGTGCCCGACCGGGACGCCGACGCGGTCGCCCTCCTCAAAGGCGCGGGTGCCGTCGTGTTCGGCAAGACCAACCTGCCGCTCTACGCCGGCGACCTCCAGACCTACAACGAGGTCTACGGCCGCACGAACAACCCATGGGACCTCGACCGCGCCGCCGGCGGGTCCTCCGGTGGCGCCGCGGCCGCGCTCGCCGCCGGGCTCACGGGGTTCGAGCTGGGCTCGGACATCGGCGGATCGATCCGCAACCCCGCCCACTTCTGCGGCGTGTTCGGGCTGAAGCCGACGTGGGGGATCATCCCCGGCCGCGGCCACATTCCGGGCCCGCCCGGCGCGCTGTCGCCGGTCGACGTCGGCGTGTTCGGGCCGATGGGCCGCAGCGCGGCCGACCTGGCGCTCGGGCTCGACATCCTGGCGGCGCCGTCCGGCGACGACGGCGTCGCCTGGCGCCTGGAGCTGCCGCCGCCCCGCAACGGGGGCGAGGTGGCCGGCCTGCGGGTCGCCACCTGGTTCGACGATCCGTACTGCCCGATCGCCGCCGACACCCGGGTCCTGCTCGACGCGGCCGCCGGGGCGCTGGCCGGCGCCGGCGCCCGGGTCGCCCCGGCGACGCCCCCGGCCGGGCTGGCCGAGTTGGTCCCGCTGTGGGAGCGGCTGGTGCTGCCGGTGCTGTCGGCCGGCCTGGACGACGACACATTCGCCGCCTTCGCCGCGGTCGACGCCACGCCGGTCGCACCGGACGAGGACCGGTCGCTCCGGTCGCTGCGGGCGATCACGTCCCGCCACCGGTCCTGGCTCGGCGCCGACGAGCACCGCCACAAGCTGCGGGCCGCGTTCGCCCGGCTCTTCGACGACCACGACGTGTTGCTGGCCCCCGTGATGCCGACCGCCGCGTTCCCTCACGACACCGAGCGGGACATCACGGAACGCACGATCGACGTGGACGGGGTCGAGCGGTCCTACCTCGACGGGCTCTGCTGGAACGGCGGCGTCGGCATCCTGCTCCTGCCGGTGGCGACGCCGCCGATCGGCCGCACGCCCGCGGGGCTGCCGGTCGGCGTCCAGGTCATCGCCCCGCAGTACCACGACCGCACGGCGATCGCCGTGGCCGGGCACCTGGAGGAGCTGCTCGGCGGCTTCGACCCGCCCCCGGGCTACTGATCCGTCCGCAGCCGGCGACAGGCCGTGGGTGCCGGCACACGGACCGTGGGGTCGCAGAACCGCAGGCCAGGGGCCATCGCTTGTGAGCACGTGAACAAGCGGCAGTAGCATCCCGGCACATGGCCGAGGGCACCAAGCGGCAGGCACGGAAGATCCCCGAGGCCACGGTGGCGCGGCTGCCGCTGTACCTCCGCAGCCTGCTGGAGGCGGCAGGCGACGGTACGCCCACCATCTCGTCCGAGCGCCTGGCCGAGCTGTCCGGCGTCAACGCCGCCAAGGTCCGGAAGGACCTGAGCTATCTCGGCAGCTACGGCACCCGCGGCGTCGGCTACGACGTCGACTACCTCTTGTTCCAGATGAGCCGCGAGCTCGGGCTCACGAAGGACTGGCACGTCGTCATCGCCGGGCTCGGCAACCTGGGCCACGCGCTGGCCAACTACGGCGGCTTCGGCGACCGGGGTTTCCCCATCGCCGCCCTGGTCGACGCCGACCCGCGGGTCGTCGGCACCCAGATCAACGGCATCACGGTGCGCCACGTGGACGAGCTGGCCGAGCTCGCCGCCGAGAACCAGATCGCCATCGGCATCATCGCCACGCCGGCCTCGGCGGCCCAGGAGGTGGCGGACCGCATGATCGCTGCGGGCGTCAGCTCCATCCTCAACTTCGCACCGACCATCGTGACCGTGCCGCCGGAGGTCTCGCTCCGCAAGGTCGACCTGGCCGTCGAGCTGCAGATCCTCAGCTTCTACCAGCAGCGCAAGGCGGCCAACGACGGCAGCGGCGGCCGCATCCCGGCGGGCTGACCGGCCGGTCGCACCGTGCCCGTCGAGCACCCGCTCTACCCGGTCAACCTGGTCGTGGACGGGCGCCCCTGCCTGGTGGTCGGCGGCGGCCGGGTGGCGCTCGGCAAAGTCCGGGGGCTGGTCGAGGCCGGCGCCCGCGTCACCGTCGTGGCCCCCGAGGCCGTCGACGACCTGCTCGCGCTGGCGGACACGGCGGGTGTCGCCATCGAGCGGCGGCCCTACCGCCGGGGCGAGGTGGCGGGCTACCGATTCGCGGTGGCCGCCACCGGGGACGCCGCCGTCAACCAGGCTGTCTACGACGACGGCGAGGCCGCGGGCGTGTGGGTCAACGCCGCGGACGACCCGCAACGGTGCAGCGCGGTGCTCCCGGCACGCATCCGCCAGGGCCGCCTGACCGTCACGGTCTCCACCGGCGGACACAGCCCGGCGGTGGCATCATGGCTGCGCGAACGCCTGGCCGCCGAGCTCGGTCCGGAATACGACCAGCTCATCGGCCTGTTGGGTGAAGCTAGAAAAGAGGTGCAGGCCCAGGGTCTCGGGACCGAGGAGCTCGATTGGCGACGGGCCCTCGATTCGGGAATCCTTGACCTCGTAAGAGCCGGTCGGCTCGATGCTGCCAAGGAGCGCTTGCGCGCGTGTCTGTCGTCGTCATCGGATTGAACCACCGCACGGCCCCCCTCGACCTGCTCGAGCGGATGGCGGTCGGCGAGGGCCAGCTGCCCAAGGCGCTCCACGACCTCTGCACCCGGCCCAACCTCAGCGAGGCACTGGTCCTGTCGACCTGCAACCGCACCGAGGTGTACGCGGTCGCCGAGCGGTTCCACGGCGCCTACAGCGACATCCGGGGCTTCCTGGGCGACTTCTCGTTCCTGCCGCCCGAGGACTTCGCCGACCACCTCTACGTCCACTACGACACGGCCGCCGTGGCCCACCTGATGTCGGTGGCCTCCGGTCTCGACTCCGCGGTCCTGGGCGAGAGCGAGATCCAGGGCCAGGTCAAGGTCGCCTGGGAGCGCGCCCGCGACGAGGGCGCCGCTGGGCCCACGCTCAACCTGCTGCTACGCCACGCGCTCGAGGCCGGCAAGAGGGCCCGGTCCGAGACCGGCATCGCCCGCAACATCACCTCGGTCTCGCAGGCCGCGGTGGTCATGGCCGGCGAGCACATCGGCGGGATCACCGGCCGGACCGTGCTCGTGCTCGGCGCCGGCGAGATGGGCGAGGGCATGGCCGTGGCGCTGGCCGGCGCCGGGGCCGGCCGGGTCCTCGTGGCGAACCGCACGCCCGGGCGGGCGGCGGCGCTGGCCGCACGCATCGGCGGCGAGCCGGTGCCGCTGGTCGACCTGCCGGAACGCCTGGCCGAGGCCGACGTACTGCTCACGTCGACCGGGTCCCGGGCGCCCGTCCTCGAGAGGCCCGACGTCGAGCCGATCCTGGGCGGCCGGGACCGCCCGCTGCTGATCGTGGACATCGCCGTGCCCCGCGACGTCGACCCCGGGGTCGGCGACGTGCCGGGCGTGACGCTGCTCGACATGGACGACCTGCGCCGCTTCGCCGCCCTCGGCGTCGCGGAGCGCCGCCGCGAGGTGACCGCGGTCGAGACCATCCTCAACGCCGAGATCGACCGCTACCTGGGCGCCACGTCGGCGCGCGAGGTGGCGCCGATGATCGTGGCGCTGCGCGAGCGGGCCGAGTCGGTGCGGACCACCGAGCTCGACCGGCTCAAGGGCCGCTACGACGACCTCGACCCCCGCCAGCTCGAGCTGGTCGAGGCCGTGACCAAGGGCCTGGTCGCCAAGCTGCTGCACCAGCCGACGGTCGTCCTCAAGGACGCGGCCGGCAGCGCCCGCGGCGACCGCCTGGTGGCCGCCCTGCGCGAGCTCTTCGAGATCGAGGGCTGAGTGCGGCGACGGCCCACCGCCCCATGAAGCTCCGCGTGGCGACCCGGGGGTCCGCGCTGGCCCGCTGGCAGGCCGACCACGTCGCCGCCCTGCTGCGCCAGGCCGACCCCGGCATCGAGGTCGAGCTCGTCGTGGTCGAGACCGGCGGCGACCGCCGCCTCGACGTCCCGATCTGGGAGCTGGGTGGCAAGGGCGTGTTCGTCAAGGAGGTCCAGGCGGCTGTCCTGGCCGGCGACGCCGACATGGCGGTCCATTCGGCCAAGGACCTGCCGTCGGCCACCCCCGACGGCCTCGTGATCGCGGCCGTGCCGGAGCGGGCCGACGTGCGGGACGCCCTGGTCGGTGCCCCGCTGGTCGACCTGCCCGAGGGCGCGCTGGTGGCCACCGGGTCGCTGCGGCGCCGGGCCCAGCTGGCGCACGTGCGGCCCGACCTGCGGTTCGAGGGGGTCCGGGGCAACATGGCCACCCGCGTCGCCAAGGCCGGGCAGGACGGCGTCGCCGCCGTGGTCGTGGCCGCCGCCGCCCTCGACCGGCTGGGGTGGGGGGACCGCATCGCCGAGCGGCTCGACGTGGACACGGTGCTGCCCCAGGTCGGGCAGGCCGCGCTGGCCGTCGAGTGCCGGACGGACGACGACGACGTGCGCTGCGCGCTGGAGCGCATCGAGCACGGGCCCACCCGCCGGGCGGTCGACGCCGAGCGGGGGTTCCTGGCCGAGCTGGGCGGCGACTGCTCGCTGCCGGCCGGCGCCTACGCCACCACCGCCGGCGACACGCTGCGCATCCGCGGGCTGGTGGCGACGGTCGACGGCGCCGTCGTCGAGCGCCACGAGGTGTCCGGCCCCGCGGCCGCCGGCGCCGCGCTCGGCCGTTCGGTCGCCCGCCACCTCCTCGACGAGCAGGGCGGGGCCAAGCTGCTAGCGCCCCCTTCATGAACGTCTGCGCCCCGCCACGCCGGCCAGATCCGCCGCTCGCGGCGTCCTCGTCGTCGACGCAGCCTCCGGCTGCGCCTTCCTCCTGCGTCCTTGCGAGCGACGCATCTGGCTCGCCGTGGACGGGACGAACGTCCATGGAGCGGGCGCTGGACCGATGACGGTCCACCTCGCCGGCGCGGGCCCCGGCGACCCGGGGCTGCTCACGGTGCGAGCGCTCGACGTGCTGCGGCGGGCCGACGTCGTCGTCTACGACCGGCTGTCGCAGGAATCGCTGCTCGACCTGGCGCCGCCGGAGGCGGAACGCATCGACGTCGGCAAGGCGCCGGGGCATGTGCGGCTGTCCCAGGAGGACATCAACGCGCTGCTCGTGGAGCGGGGCCGGCGGGGCGAGACGGTGGTCCGGCTGAAGGGTGGCGACCCCTTCGTGTTCGCCCGGGGCGGCGAGGAGGCCGCGGCGCTGGCCGAGGCCGGCGTGCCGTTCGAGATCGTGCCCGGCATCACGTCGGCGATCGCGGTCCCGGCCTACGCGGGCATCCCGGTGACCCTGCGGCACTCGTCGACGAGCGTCACCATCGTCACCGGCCACGAGGACCCGGCGGCCGGGGCGGAGGGCAGCGTCGACTGGTCGGCGGTCGCCCGGGTCGGCGGGACGATCGTGGTCCTCATGGGCGTGGCCCGGATCGGGCGCATCGCCGAGGCGCTGATGGCCGGCGGCCGGTCGCCGGACACGCCCGTGGCCGCGGTCCAGTGGGGGACCCGCCCCGAGCAGCGGACCGTGCGGGCCACGCTGGCCACGATCGGCGCCGCGGCGCTGGGGACACCCTCCACGATCGTGGTCGGGGACGTGGCGGCCAGCGACCTGGCCTGGTTCGAGAACCGGCCGCTGATGGGCCGGCGGGTGGTCGTGACCCGGGCCCGCGAGCAGGCCAGCGAGCTGGTGGCCCGGCTGTCCGCCCTCGGCGCGGCCACGGTGGAGGTGCCGGCCATCGAGATCGGCGACCCGGACGACGGCGGTGCGGCGCTCGCCGCGGCCGTGTCCCGCATCGGCGACTACGACTGGGTGGTGCTGACCTCGCCCAACGGGTCCCGGCGGCTGCTGGCCGCGCTGGCGTCCGCGGGGCGGGACGCGCGTGCGCTCGGCGGGGTGCGGTTGGCGGCGATCGGCCCGGGGACGGCGGCGGCGCTGGCGGCGGCCCGCCTGGTGCCGGAGCTGGTGCCGGAGCGGTTCGTGGCCGAGTCGCTGCTGGAGGCGTTCCCGGCCGCGCCGGAGGGCGGCGGCCGGGTGCTGCTGGCCCGGGCGGCCGTGGCCCGGGACGTCCTGCCGGCGGGGCTGGCGGCCCGGGGGTGGGCGGTCGACGTGGTCGACGCCTACCGGACCCAGCCGGTCCCGCTTGACGAGCGGCGGGCCGCGGCGCTGGCCGAGGCCGAGATCGTCACGTTCACGTCGTCGTCCACGGTGACCAACCTGCTGGCCGCGGCGCGCGGGCGGGCGCTGCCCCCGGTGGTGGCGGCCATCGGCCCGGTCACGGCCGCCACGGCCCGGGAGCACGGGCTGGCCGTCGACGTGGAGGCCGAGGTGCACACGATCGACGGCCTGGTGGACGCCCTCGTGGCCTGGGCCGCCGACCATCCCGGGAAGCCATGACGCTCCCGGGCGCCCTGATCTACGACTTCGACGGGCTCATCCTCGACACCGAGACCTGCACCTACGACGCGGTGCGCTCGGCGTTCGCCGAGCACGGCCAGGAGCTGGACGTGGCGGCCTGGCAGGCGATCCTCGGCTCGGCCGACCACCCGCACTGGACGGACATGCTGGCCACGCGGCTCGGCCGCCCGGTCGACCGGGAGGCGCTGACGGCCCGGAGGGAGGAGCAGCGGATGGCCGTGCTGCTCACGCTGCCGCCCTGCGCGGGCGTCGAGCGGCTGCTGGACGCGGCGGTGGCGGCCGGCGTGCCCAACGCCGTCGGGTCGTCGTCGGCGGCGCGCTGGGTCGTCGGTCACCTCGAGCGGCTGGGGCTGCGGGAACGGTTCGCGGTCGTGGCCACGTCGGACGACGTGGGCGGCGACCCCCGCCGCACCAAGCCGGCGCCGGACATCTTCCTGGCGGCGGCCGGGTCGCTCGGCGTCGACCCCGGGAGCTGCGTCGTGCTGGAGGACTCGCCGAACGGGGTCCTGGCCGCCCGCGCCGCGGGCATGCCCGTGGTCGCGGTCCCGGGGCCGATGACGCGGGGCCTCGACTTCGACGGCGCCGACCTGATCGTCCCGTCGCTGGTCGGGCTGTCGCTGGGGGACCTCGGGGCGCTCGTCCACTGACCCGCGTGTCAGTCGATGTGTCACCTCCGGCGGTCGTATCGCCCCCGTGTGTCGCGTGTGCTTGACTGTCAGACGACCGTATCCGGGGCGTCGAGGGCGGTCGTGAAAAGGTACCGAGGGGGCCACCCCGGTAGCAGCCGGAGCCGGGGAATCGAGAGGGCGCGTGTCACTTCTTGACGTCAACAACGTGGGAGTGCGGTTCGGGGGTGTCGTCGCCCTCGACGACCTGTCCTTCACCGTCGAGCCCGGCCGCATCTGCGCGCTGATCGGGCCCAACGGAGCGGGCAAGACCACGCTCTTCAACGTCCTCAGCCGGCTGTACCAAGCTAACTCCGGCACCGTCACCTTCGACGGGCACGACCTGCTGTCGGTGCCGTCGCACAAGATCGTCCGCCGGGGCCTGGCCCGGACGTTCCAGAACGTGGCCCTGTTCCCCGCGCTGACCGTCCTCGAGAACGTGCTGACCGGCGCCCATGACCAGGGCCACGTGGGGTTCGGCCGCTCGATGCTGCGCATCGGCGCCGCCCGCGAGGAGCGCAAGCTGCGCTCCCGCTGTCTCGAGCTGCTCGACCGGCTCGGCCTGGTCGAGCTCGCGCACCGGCCGGTGGCGGGCCTGCCGTTCGGCACGCTCAAGCGCATCGAGTTCGCCCGTGCGCTCGCCTCCGAGCCCAAGCTGTTGATGCTCGACGAGCCGGCCAACGGGCTCACCCACAGCGAGGTCGACGAGCTGGCCGAGACCATCCGGTCCATCCGCGACCAGTTCGACCTGACGATCCTGCTGGTGGAGCACCACATGGCCATGGTCATGGCGATCTCGGAGCACATCGTGGTCCTCGACTTCGGCCGCAAGATCGCCGACGGCCCGCCCGAGTCGGTCCGCAACGACCCGGTGGTGATCGAGGCCTACCTGGGGGCTCCGGCATGAGCTTGCTGACGCTCGAGAACGTGAGTGGTGGTTATGGCCAGTCCCTCGTGCTCCACGACATCGACCTGACCGTCGACGAGGGCCACGTGGCGGTCGTGCTCGGGGCCAACGGCGCCGGCAAGACCACCACGCTGCGGGCCATCAGCGGCGTGATCCCGGTGAAGGGCAGCATCGTGTTCGACGGCGTGTCGCTCGTCGGCAAGACGCCGGAGGCCGTGTCCCGCCTCGGCATCGCCCACGTCCCCCAGGGCCGCGGCACGTTCAGCGAGCTGACCGTCGACGACAACATGCGCATCGGCGCGGTCAACCGCAAGGACAAGGAGATCCGGGCCGACCTGGACCGCTGGTACGGGGTGTTCCCCCGCCTGGGCGAGCGTCGCCACCAGGAGGCCGGCAGCATGAGTGGCGGCGAGCAGCAGATGCTGGCCCTGGCCCGGGCGATGATGGCCCGGCCCCGCCTGCTGCTGCTCGACGAGCCGTCGCTGGGCCTGGCACCCCTGGTGACGCGCGAGCTGTTCGCGCAGCTGGGCGCGCTCAACCGCGAGCACGGAATGACCATCCTGGTGGTCGAGCAGAACGCCAACCTGGCGCTCGACATCGGCCACTGGGGCTACGTGCTGGAGGCGGGCCGCATCGCGGTGCAGAACTCCGCCGAGCAGCTCCACGACGACGAGGCCGTCCGCAAGGCCTACTTGGGGTTCTGACATGGATCTCTTCATCGAGCAGGTCTTCAACGGCATCGGCAACGGGGTGGTCTACGGGTCGGTGGCCCTGGCCCTGGTGCTGATCTTCCGGACCACCGGCGTCCTCAACTTCGCCCAGGGCGAGATGGCGCTGTTCTCGACCTACATCTCGTGGAAGCTCACGACCGAGGGCATGCCGGTCGTCGGGGCGATCGCGGTGTCGATGGTCATCGCCTTCATCGCCGGCGCCGCCATCGAGCGCACGCTGATCCGGCCGGTCGAGTCGGGCCGCAGCCCGCTCAACGTGGTCATCGTGACCCTCGGCCTGTTCCTGGCCCTCAACTCGCTGGTCCAGCTGTTCTTCGGGACCGACCCGCAGGTCATGCCGTCGCCGTTCCCGTCCGGCAGCGTCGACATCCTGTCCGCCACCGTCCAGAAGGAGACGATCGGCCTGATCGTCGTGCTCCTGCTGGAATGCCTGTTCCTGTGGTTCCTGCTCCAGCGGACCCGCCTCGGCCTCAAGCTGCGGGCGGTGGCCGCCAACCCCGAGTCCGCCCGGCTGCACGGCATCCGGGCCGGCACGATGCTGATGGCCGGATGGGCGCTGTCCGCCGCCATCGGGGCGCTGGCCGGGTCGCTGGTGGCCGGCGAGCGCACCGGCTTCGACGCCACGCTGATGCAGACCATCCTGGTCTACGCCCTGGCTGCCGCGGCGCTCGGCGGGTTCACCAGCATCTGGGGCGCGGTGATCTGCGGGCTGATCGTCGGCATCGCCGACGCCCTCACCATCCAGTACGTCGACCCGCTCGACGGCATCGAGGTGGTGCTTCCCCTGGGCCTGATCATGGTCGTTCTGGTGGTCATGCCCAACGGCCTGTTCGGGCGGCGCACGGTGGAGAGGGTCTGACATGACGACCGAGCAGACCGGCGCGGCCGTCGGGCCGGCGATCGGCGGGGCGCCCGTCGACACGGCGGCACCCCTCGCCAGCGGCGCCCGGCCGGGTCTGTTCCCGCCGGTGCCGCGGCAGGTCACCGTCGCCAAGGTGATCATCGGCGTGGTCCTGTCCGCCGCCGCCCTGTACGCGCCGTTCTACTTCGAGCCGACCATCAACCGGGTGCTGTCCCAGGCCATCTACATCGCCATCGCGGCGATGGGCCTCAACCTGTTGACGGGCTTCACCGGGCAGGTGTCGATCGGCCACGGGGCGTTCTACGGCGTCGGCGCGTTCACCAGCGCCATCCTGATGATCGACTACGGCTGGACCTTCGAGGTCACGATCCTCGCCTCTGTGGTCATCAACGCCGTGCTCGGATTCCTGATCGGCGTGCCCGCGCTGCGGGTCCGGGGCCTGTACCTGGCGCTGGTCACGCTCGGCCTGGCCGTGCTGTTCCCCCGCGTGGCCCAGAAGTTCGTGGACGGCACCGGCGGCGTGGCCCTGCTGCGCCCGCCCCGCAGCGACTTCTCGTCGCTCATCGACGGCCTGGCCGACGACCAGTGGGCCTACTTCCTCAGCCTGGCGATCATGGTCGTGCTGTTCATCCTGGCCTGGAACCTGGTGCGGGGCCGGGTCGGCCGGGCGATGATCGCGGTGCGCGACCAGGAGATCGCGGCGACGACCGTGGGCGTGAACCTGGCCGGCACCAAGGTGGCGACGTTCGCCATCAGCGCCGCCTACGCGGGGGTGGCCGGGTCGCTGTCGGTGATGATCGACCGGCTGGCCGACGGCACCAACCCCATCCTCTACTTCCAGCGGTCCATCGAGTTCCTGGTGGCCATGACGATCGGCGGTGCGGCCACCATGCTCGGTCCCGCGGTCGGGGCGCTGGTGCTCGTGCTGCTGCGCCGCAACACGGAAGACCTGATCGAGGGCAAGGAGATCCTGGCGCCGGCCCTCTACGGCGCGGCGCTCATCGCCATCGTGTTCGTGCTGCCCGAAGGGCTGGTCGGCGGGGTGAACCGCCTGCTGGCCCGTCTCGGTCGGCGCTCGTCGGCGAAGGGAAGGCCGCCGACCCGTCCCATCCCTGACGACAGCCAATGACCTAGGAGGGCCACAACCCATGAGAGGACCGAAGTTCCGCATCGTCGCCGCACTGCTGGCGCTGGCACTGGTGGGTGCCGCGTGCAGCGGGCGCGACGACGACGACACCGCCACCGACGAGGACTCGGGAGGGGAGGAGGCCGCGGGGTCGAGCATCGACACCGCGGACTGCGTCGCCGATCCCACCGCCGAGATCGAGGGCGACGAGATCAAGCTGGTGTCCAGCTACCCGCAGTCGGGTGCCACCGCGGCGTTCAGCCAGATCGCCCGGGGCTGGAAGGCCTACTTCCAGATGGTGAACGAGGCCGGCGGCGTCGAGATCGCCGGCAACAACTACACCATCGTCACCGAGGACAAGGACGACCAGTACAACCCGGCGACCACCGCCCAGAACATCGACGAGCTGGTCGGCGCCGACGGCGAGAACGCCTTCGCCACGTTCAGCGTCGTGGGCACGGCCAACAACCTGGCGATCCGGGACCAGCTCGGCGAGCTGTGCGTGCCGAACCTGTTCGCCGCCACCGGTGCGCCGATCATGGGCAGCGAGGACTATCCGTGGACGCTGGGCTCGTCGCTGTCGCCCTACTCGCTCGAGGGCAAGGCGTTCGCCGACCTCCTCGCCGAGCAGAACCCGGAGGCCAAGGTGGCGATGCTCGTCCAGGACGACGACTTCGGCACGGCCTACGAGGAGGGCTTCCAGGCCGCCATCGAGGGCACCGACATCGAGGTCGTGAAGGTCGAGAAGTACGCGACCGGCGCCGCCGAGGTGTCCGCCCAGATCACCAGCCTGGCGGCCAGCGGCGCCGACGCCTTCTTCAACGGCGGCACGCTGCTCGCCTGCCCGGACGCCCTGACCAAGGCGGCCGCCGCGGGCTGGACGCCGATCACCTGGATCTCGGCCACCTGCACGTCCAAGACCCTGATGGGCGTGGCCGGCCAGGCCGGCGACGGGGTGTACAGCTACACCAACCTCAAGGACCCGCTGAACCCGGACTTCGACGCGGACCCGGCGATGCAGGAGTACCGCGAGGTGGTGGCGCAGTACCAGCCCGAGGCCGACCTCGACAACGCCATCGTGGGCTACGGCTGGACCCAGGCCGCGCTACTCGTGCAGGTGCTCGAGAACGCCGAGGCGCCCACCCGCCTGGCGGTCATGGAGTCGATGCACAACTTCGAGGCGTCGGAAGAGGGTGTGCTGCTGCCCGGCGTGACCGTGCACACCGGCGACGGCGACAACTTCCTCGGCGAGGCGTACCAGACCATGCAGTACGAGTTCGAGGCGGCGGGCGCCCGCAACCACTTCGTCCTGATCGGCACCGAGCTGACCGATGTCGAGGGCGAGACCCTGGACCTGACGCCGGAGGACCTCATCAACGGCTGACCTGCCGGTCGACCGTCGCACTGGCGGGGAGGGGCGTCTCCGGATGCCCCTCCCCGTGCGCGTCCAGGGATGCGGCGCCGCCGTTCGCTGATCGCTAGGGTGCACGCCGGTGCGGACAGGGGACGTGATGTCGTCGCGCCGACACGAGGACGCGCTGGGGGCCGCCACCGAGGTGGCATCGGCCGAGACGGCGCGCCCTCGCCCCCATGCCCGGCTGCCGGCGTTCACCGCCTGGGGTGTCACCGTCTACGGGGTGGCGCTCGCCGGCCTGCTGCTGCTGTCGCTGCGGGTGACGGCCGGGCGGTTGGTGTACGTGCTCGACGATCCGGCGATCCACCTGAGCATCGCCGAGAACCTCGCCGACCACGGTACGTGGGGCGTCCAGGCGGGGCATTTCCAGTCAGCGTCGTCTGCGCCGCTGTGGACGCTGCTCCTGGCTGTGTGGATCAAGCTCACACCGGGGTCGGGCACGCTCGCACCGCTCGTCCTCGGCGCCGCGGCCAGCGTCGCGATCATCGCCATCCTCGGGGCCACCCAGCAGGTGCTCCGGCCCTCGCTCCGGCGGCCCCTCGACGCGCTCGCGGTGGCGGCGCTGGTCGTGGTCGTGCTGTTCCTGCCCAGCCTGGCGATGGTCGGCATGGAGCACACGCTGCAGGCGGCGCTTGTCCTCGGCGCGGTCGTGGCGTTCCACCGGCGGGCCGGGCCCCCGTGGCTGCCCTACGTCCTGCTGGTACTGGCGGCGCTCACCAGGTTCGAGACGGCGTTCGTCGCGGTGGGCCTGGCGGTGGCGATGCTCGTCACGTCGCCGCACGACCGGCGCCGTCCGCTCGGGGTCCTGGCCGCCGGTCTGGTGCCGATCGCGGCGTTCGCAGCCGTGAACCTGGCGATGGGGCAGGGTCTGCTGCCGAACTCGGTGGTGGCCAAGACGGCGCTCAACGCCGACGCGGGCGAGCCGCTGTACCGCGAGATCCCCCGGCGGCTGACGGAGGACCCGCTCGTGGCTGTGCTGCTCGCCGTCCTCCTCGTGGGACTCCTGGTGGCCTGGCGCGACCGCGGCCGAGCACCCGGCCTCGTGTTCCCGGCCGTGGTGTACATCGTCGCGACGGTCCTCCACGTCGCGCTCGCCCGCGTCGGCTGGTACGAGCGGTACCAGGCCTACCTGATCGTGCTCGGCGTCTACGCGGTGCTCTGCATGATCGCCGAGGTGCTGCCCGCGTCGGGGACCGAGCGGGACGCGGCACCATCCCGAGGAGGACAGCTACCGGCCGCGATCGTGCTCGTGCTGCTGCTGTTCACGTGGACCAAGGCCGAGCTCACGGTCCAGGTCCGCGAGGCCGTCGGCGAGACATATCAGCAGCGCTACCAGGCCGGGCTGTTCTTCGAGCGGTACTACGACGGCGAGCCCATCGCCACCGGCGAGCTCGGCTACGTCACGCTGTTCCACGACGGCCCCGTCACCGACTTCTTCGGCCTCGGCGACCACGAGGTGGTGGAGGCTCGGCGCCGCTTCGGTCAGCAGCCACCGGCCGAATACTGGAGCGATCTCGCCGAGCAGCGGAGGTTCCAGGTCGTGGGTGTCTACCCGACCACGCTGTTCCTCGACACGCCCGAGCACTGGATCCGCGTCGGCACGTGGGAGATCGACCCGGGGACCATCACCGCGTGGGAGCCCGAGTTCGGGTTCTGGGTGACCCGGCCGGAGGCGGTGGCGACGCTCCAGGCCAACCTCCGCGAGTTCGAGGCCGAGCTCCCCCCGGGCGTGACCCTCCGCCTCGACGAGCTCGCGGAACTGCGGGCGGCGCAGCTGCAGGCGGGCTCCTCGCCGTGATCGGCCGTCCCCCGTTCGCGTCTAGGGGAAGGGCGACACCGCGTCGTAGGCTTGCCGGGTGACATTTCCGCAGCGCCGGCTCCGCCGGCTCCGTCGCACGCCGGCCATGCGCCGGCTGGTCGCCGAGACCCGGGTGAGCGTCGACGACCTCATCGTCCCGCTGTTCGTGCGGGAGGGCTTCAGCGAGCCCCGCGCGATCTCGTCGCTGCCCGGCGTCGTGCAGCACAGCCGCGAGTCGCTGCGCAAGGAGGTCCACCAGCTGGCCACCGAGGGCATCCCGGCGGTGATCCTGTTCGGCCTCCCCGCCACCAAGGACGCCGAGGGCAGCCAGGCCTGGGACCCCGACGGCATCGTCCAGGTCGCGCTGCGCGACCTGCGAGACGACATGGGCGACGACCTCGTGCTCATGGCCGACCTGTGCCTCGACGAGTACACCGACCACGGGCACTGCGGGGTGCTCGACGTCTCCGGGGGCGTCGACAACGACGCCACGATCGACCTGTACGCCCGGGTGGCCGAGGCCCAGGCCGAGGCGGGCGCCGACGTCGTGGCGCCGAGCGGGATGATGGACGGCCAGGTGGCCGCCATCCGCGACGCGCTGGACGAGGCGGGCGCCGAGCAGGTGGCGATCCTGGCCTACGGGGCGAAGTACGCCTCGGCGCTCTACGGCCCGTTCCGGGAAGCCGTCGACGTCACCATCGCCGGCGGTGGCGACCGCAAGGCCTACCAGCAGGACCCCCGCAACGGCCGGGAGGCGCTGGAGGAGATCCGGGCCGACCTGGCCGAGGGCGCCGACATGGTGATGGTCAAGCCGGCGCTCGCCTACCTCGACGTGGTGGCCACGGTGCGGGCCGAGGTGGACGTGCCGCTGGCGGCATACCACGTCTCGGGCGAGTACGCGATGGTCAAGGCCGCGGCCGAGCGGGGCTGGCTGGACGGCCCCGCGGTCCTGCTCGAGCACCTGACCGCCATCCGGCGGGCGGGCGCCGACATGATCCTCACGTACGCGGCCCGGGACGTTCTCGAACGCCTGCGGTAACCACCGGGGCACCGTGCGGGGCGACTTGTGGGTCGCCGTAGGCTGGCGGGCCGTGGCAACCAATCGCGATCTCTTCGCCCGGGCCGAGCAGGTCATCCCCGGGGGCGTGAACAGCCCGGTCCGGGCCTTCCGGGCGGTCGGCGGCACGCCGTACTTCGTCGCCCGGGCCGAGGGCCCCTACGTGTGGGACGTGGAGGGGCGGCGCTACGTCGACCTCGTCCAGTCCTACGGGGCGATCATCGCGGGCCACGCCCACCCGGCCATCGTGGACGCGGTGACGCGGGCCGCCGCCGACGGCACCAGCTACGGCGCCCCCACGGCCCGGGAGGTGGCGCTGGCCGAGGCGATCTGCTCGCGGGTGCCGTCCGTCCACATGGTCCGCCTGGTGTCGAGCGGCACCGAGGCCACGATGTCGGCCATCCGGGTGGCCCGGGGGTTCACCGGTCGCCCGACGGTCGTGAAGTTCGGCGGCAACTACCACGGCCACGGCGACCTGCTGCTGGCCGAGGCGGGCAGCGGCCTGGCCATGTTGGGCCTGCCCGGGTCGGCCGGGGTCACGGCGAACGCGGTGGCCGACACCCGGGTCGTGCCCTACAACCGGGTGCCCGAGCTGGACGAGCGGACGGCGTGCGTGATCGTCGAGCCCATCGCCGCCAACATGGGCCTGGTCGCGCCGCAGCCCGGGTTTCTGGAGGGATTGCGGGCCGAGTGCGACCGGGTCGGCGCCCTGCTGATCTTCGACGAGGTCATCACCGGGTTCCGGGTGGACCGGGGCGGGGCCCAGGAGCTGTTCGGCGTGGCCCCCGACCTGACCACGCTGGGCAAGGTGATCGGCGGCGGCCTGCCGATCGGCGCCTACGGCGGCCGGGCCGACGTCATGGAGACCGTGGCCCCGCTCGGCCCCGTGTACCAGGCGGGCACGCTGTCCGGGAACCCGCTGGCCACCGCGGCGGGCCTGGCCGTGCTGGAGCTGCTCGACGACGCCGCATACGGCACGATCCGGCGGCGGGCGGAGGTGCTGGGCGGCCACCTGCGCGCCGGCCTGGAGGCGGCCGGCGTCCCGGCCGTGGTGCCGGTGGTGTCGGGGCTGGTGGGCCTGTACATGGGTCGGACCCCGCCCGCGGACTACGACGGCGCCCTGGCCACCGACGAGGCCACCTACGCCCGGCTGTTCCACGGCCTGCTGGACGCGGGCGTGGCGCTGGCCCCCGGCGCCTACGAGGCGATGTTCCCGGGGCTGGCCCACAGCGACGACGTGCTGGAGGAGGTGGGCGCGGCCGTCCGGGACGCGGCCGCAGCGGTGCGCTCCGTGCCGATCGCTGGTAGCAAGTGAGGATGTGATCCTCGACGACACCCCGGACCGCCTCGGATCGCTGGCGGGCCCCGCCGCGGACGCCCTCGCCGAGCTCGCCGGACGGGACGCTGTGTCCCGGGCCTGGGCCGGCGACCACACGCTCTGGCGGGACGACCCGACCGAGATCTCGGACCGGCTCGGCTGGCTGCCCGTGGTGGCCGCGATGGCCGCCCGGCTCGACGACGTCGCCGCCCGCACCGCCGCCCTGGCCGCCCCGGTAGACCACGTGCTGGTCGCCGGCATGGGCGGCTCCAGCCTGTTCCCCGAGGTCCTGGCGCGCCACGCCCCGACCGCGCCCGGGTCGCCGACCCTCACCGTCCTCGACACCACCGACCCCGCCGCGATCGCCCGCACGGGCGCGGAGCTCCCGCCCGAACGGACGCTGTTCGTGGCCGCGTCCAAGTCCGGCTCCACCATCGAGACCCGCAGCCATCTGGCCTGGGCGTGGGAGCGACATCCCGATCCCGCCCGGTTCGCGGTGATCACCGACCCGGGCAGCGAGCTGGCGGCACTGGCCGCCGACCGGGGCTTCGCCGCCACGTTCGAGAACCCGGCCGACATCGGCGGCCGCTACTCGGCGCTGTCGTTCTTCGGACTGGTCCCGGCGCTGCTGGCCGGGGCCGACGCCGCCGGGCTGTTGAGGTCGGCCGCCCGGATGGCCGACCGGCTGCGGGCGGCGGCGCCCGCCAACCCCGCGGCGCGCCTGGCCGCCACGATGGCCGCCGGCGTGCGGGCGGGCCGGGACAAGCTGACCGTGGTCGTCCCGGACGCCTACGCCACGTTTGGCCTGTGGCTCGAGCAGTTGCTGGCCGAGTCCACCGGCAAGGACGGCACGGGCATCGTCCCGGTCGTGAGCGAGCCGCTGGGCGCCCCGGACGCCTACGGCGACGACCGGCTGTTCGTGGCGCTGGGGGCGGACACCGAGCCCGCGGCGCTCGCCGCCCTGGCCGACGCCGGCCACCCGGTCGCGGTCGTGCCGGCCGCCGGCGACTTCGGCGACGTGGGCGGCCAGGTCCTGCTGTGGGAGCTGGCCACCGCCCTGGCGGGAGCCCTGCTCGGCATCCAGCCGTTCGACCAACCCGACGTCGCCGCGGCCAAGGCGGCCACCGCCAAGGTGCTGGGCGGCGAGGCCCCCGAGGTCGGGACCACCGCGCTGGCCGACCTGCTGGGCCAAGTCGAGCCGGGCGACTACGTGGCGATCCAGGCCTTCGTCGACCCCGGCAGCCCGGTGGTCGACGGCCTGCAGTGGGCCCGGGTGGCGCTGCGGGACCACCTGCGGGTGGCGACGACGCTCGGGCTCGGCCCGCGGTTCCTGCACTCCACCGGCCAGCTCCACAAGGGCGGGCCCGACACCGGCGTCTTCGTCCAGGTGGTGGGCGACGACCCCGAGGACGTGCCGATCCCCGATGCGGGGTACACGTTCTCCAGGCTGAAGCACGCGCAGGCCGACGGCGACCTGCTCACCCTGACCGACCGCAAGCGGCGGGCGGGGCGCGTGCGGCTCGACGAGGTGCTGGAGGTCGGACCGTGAAGATCGGCATGGTGGGCCTGGGCAGGATGGGCGGCAACATGGCCCTCCGCCTGGGCGAGAAGGGACACGAGGTCGTCGGCTACGACCGCCACAGCCCCGAGCGGAAGGCGGCGTCGCTGCCCGAGCTTGTCGAGCAGCTGGACCCGCCCCGGGTGGTCTGGTCGATGGTGCCGTCGGGCGGCCCGACCGAGCAGGTGATCACCGAGCTGAAGGGCCTGCTGTCGCCGGGCGACGTGATCATCGACGGCGGCAACTCCAACTGGCACGACTCGGTGCGGCGGGGCCAGGAGCTGGCGGAGGCCGGCCTCGGCTTCGTCGACTGCGGCACGAGCGGCGGCGTGTGGGGGCGCGAGGAGGGCTACTGCCTGATGGTCGGCGGCCGCGACGAGCACGTCGCCTACTGCCAGCCCCTGTTCGACGCCCTCAAGCCGCCGGAGGGCGGCTTCGTCCACGCGGGGCCCGTGGGGACCGGGCACTTCACGAAGATGGTCCACAACGGCATCGAGTACGGCCTGATGCAGGCCTACGCCGAGGGCTACGAGCTCCTGGCCCGGTCCGGGCTCGGCATCGACGTGGAGGGGGCGCTCGACGCCTGGCGCTACGGGTCCGTGGTCCGGTCCTGGCTGCTCGACCTCATGGTCCGCGCGCTGCAGGCCGAGCCAAACCTCGTCGGCATCCGGGGCTACGCCGCCGACTCGGGCGAGGGCCGCTGGACGGTCCAGGAGGCGGTCGAGCGGGGCGTGGCCACGCCGGTCATCAGCGCCGCGCTCTTCGCCCGGTTCGTGTCCCAGCAGGGCGACTCGCTCGCCATGAAGGCCATCGCCGCGCTCCGCAACCAGTTCGGCGGCCACGCCGTGCTGCCCGAGGACGCCCCGTCCCGGGGAGAGGAGCCGGTGGAGCCGCCGGCCGGAAGCGGGGCGGCCACCGCCGGCACGCATCCGGAGGAACCGGCATGAACCCTGGACCCGAGCCCCGCCCCCGCAGCGACGCCATGGTGCTGTTCGGCGCCACCGGCGACCTGGCCCGCAAGAAGATCTTCCCGGCCGTCTACGAGATGGAGCGGGAGGAGCGCTGCGGCATGCCGGTCATCGGCGTCGCCTCGTCCGACTGGGACGACGAGACGCTGCGCCAGCGCGCCCGCGAGTCCGTCGAGGCCAAGGCCCACGGCGAGCCGCTCGACGAGAAGGCCTGGGCCTCTCTGTCCGACCACCTGACCTACGTGAGCGGCGACTACCGCGAGGCGTCGACGTTCGAGGAGCTGGCCCGCCACCTGACCGGCGTCGAGCGCCCGCTGTACTACCTGGCCATCCCGCCCTCGATGTTCGACGACGTCGTCGAGGGGCTGACCGCGGTGGGGCTCACGCCCCCGGGGTCGCGGGTGGTGGTGGAAAAGCCGTTCGGCCGCGATCAGGAGTCCGCGGAGGACCTCAACGCGGTGCTCCACAAGGCGTTCTCGGAGGAGGCGATCTTCCGCATCGACCACTTCCTGGGCAAGGAGTCGGTCGAGGACCTGCTGGTCTTCCGGTTCGCCAACTCGATGCTCGAGCCGCTCTGGAACCGCAACTACATCTCGTCCGTGCAGATCACGATGTCGGAGGCGTTCGGGGTCGAGGGCCGGGGCCGGTTCTACGAGTCGGTGGGCGCGCTGCGGGACGTGTTCCAGAACCACCTGCTCCAGGTGGTGGCGCTGCTGGCCATGGAGCCGCCGGTGTCCGCGGACGAGAACGCCCTGGCCGACGAGAAGATCCGGCTGTGGCGCCAGATCCGGGCGATCGATCCGGACAAGGTGGTGCGGGGCCAGTACCGGGGTTACCAGGACGAGCCCGGCGTCGAGGGGGGCAGCGACGTGGAGACGTTCGTGGCCCTCCAGCTGGAGATCGAGTCGTGGCGCTGGGCCGGGGTCCCGTGGCTGGTGCGCACCGGCAAGATGCTGCCGGTGACGGCCACCGAGGCGGTGGTGACGTTCGCAGCGCCGCCTCGGCTGCTGTTCTACAAGACCGGCGCGCCCCGGCCCCAGCCCAACCGCCTGCGGTTCCGCCTGGGCCAGGACGACGGCGTCACCCTCCAGGTGCAGACGAAGGCGCCGGGCGACGACCTGGTGTCCCACCCGGTCGACCTGGAGGTGTCGTACAGCAGCCTGTACCCGCACCGCCAGGAGGCCTACCAGCGGCTGCTGGAGGACGCGGTCGACGGCGACCACCGGCGCTTCGGCCGCGCCGACGGCGTCGAGGAGCAGTGGCGCATCGTCGAGCCGGTGCTGGAGTCGCCGCCCCAGGTCGAGCTGTACCGCAAGGGGACCTGGGGGCCGGCGGGCGCCGACACGCTGGCGGCGGCCAGCGGCGGCTGGGTGGAGCCCCTCGTCGAGGACTGACAAGAGGCTGCGCCGACAGGCGCAGCCGTGGCCCGGCGCATCTGTCCGCGGACCCTGACCCGTCCCCGGCTCGCACCGGGCGTGCGGAGCGAGCACCATGGGGTCGTGCTCGCAGCCATCCCCTACACGACCTTCCCGACGATCGACCTCGGGCCCCTCAACCTGCGCACGTTCGGCCTGATGGTGGCAATCGGCGTCCTGCTGGGCGCCTGGATCGCCGCCTCCTACGTCGAGCGGTTCGGCGTCCCCCGGGACGAGACGTACCGGGTCGCCACCTACATGGTCCTGGCCGGCATCATCGGCTCCCGCCTGACCTGGGCGGCCACCCACACCGACCAGATCGAGAACCCGATCGACATCATCGCCATCTGGGAGGGGGGCATCCAGTTCTCGGGCGGCTTCATCTGCGCCCTGATCGTCGGCCTGCCGTTCTTCAAGCGCTGGAACCGGCTGCTGCGCTGGCGGGTGCTCGACGGGTTCTCGCTGGGCCTGGCGATCGGCCTCGCCATCGGGCGTATCGGCTGCTACGCGGTGGGCGAGCACTTCGGGCGGACGACCGACTTCTTCCTGGCCAGCCGGTACGACGGCGGAGACGTGCGCGAGCCCAGCCTCGGCGACCAGCCCCTGCTCGTCGGCACGACGTTCCACAACACGTCGCTGTACGAGTTCCTCTACATGCTGGTGCTGTTCGGCATCCTCGGCGGGCTGGTGCTGGCCGCCCGGCGGCGGGGGCGCGAAGTGGCGCCCGGCACGCTGACCGGGGTCTTCATCCTGTACTACGGCGTGTTCCGGTTCGCGAGCGACGCGCTGCGGGTCAACGACGAGCGGGTCGGTGGCCTCACCGGCGCCCAGTGGTTGTGCCTGGTCATGATCCCGGTCGGCGCCTGGATCCTGGCGAAGGTGCGCCCGAGCCTGGCGGTGCTGGCGGCCAAGGCGGAGAAGGAGGCGGCCGAGGCCCCCGACGAGGTCGAGGCACCCGACAAGGTCCCCGCCCCCGACGACCGCGATGACGGCACGGCGGGTGCGGAGGGGACTACGGTCGACGCCGCTCCGGAAGACGACGGAGAGAGGCTGGAGACATGACCGACGTTCGCCCATCCATCAGCCGCGCCCGGCGCCTCGCCGCGGCCGCCCTCGCCGCCGGGCTCGTGCTCGGATTGGGCGCCTGCGGCGGCGACGACGATGACGAGGATGCCGCCGACCAGGAGGAGACCTCGCCCGAGGAGAACTCGCCCGCCGGGACCAACGGCGGCGGGGACGGCGCCTCGATGACGCTGACCGAGAACCAGTTCGAGGATCTGTCGGTGGCGGCGGGGGGCACGATCGAGGTCACCAACGACTCCGGCGTCCCCCACACGATGACCGCCGACGACGGCGAATTCGACGAGGAGCTGCCCGACGGCGAGACGACGCCGGTCACCGCCCCGTCGGAGGCCGGCGAGTACGGCTTCCACTGCGAGATCCACCCGTCGATGACGGCGACGCTGACGGTCCAATAGGTATTTGGCGGCGCATACGCCGAGATCTCGGCGTATGCGCCGCCAAATCGATCAGCCCCGGGGGGACAGCGTGCGGGTCAGGGCGGCCACCGCCTTGTAGGCGGCCTCGGCGGGGCCGACCTCGTCCTCGCGCAGCAGGTTGGCCATGATCCGCAGCACCCACTCCATCAGCGAGCGGGAGCGCATGCCGACCCGGGTCAGCTCGCGCATCAGCACGGGCTGGCCGATGATCGTGGCGAAGTGGCGGGCCACCCGGAAGTAGAGGCCGTATTCGGCCTCGAGGATGTCCGAGTAGCGGGCGAGCGGGGTCCCGGTGCCGGTCACCAGGGCCTCATCCACCAGGTCGGCGGCCACGCGTGCCGTCTCGTAGGCGTAGTCGATGCCCTCGCCGTTGAACGGGTTGATCGAGCCTGCGGCGTCGCCCACCACCAGCCAGTTGGGGCCGACCTTCGGGTTGATGGATCCGGCCATCGGCAGGCGCCCGCCGGTGGGAGGGGCCAGCATGGCGTCGGGGTCGATGCCCCAGCGCTCGGGGGCGGTGGCGGCCCACTCGTGCATGAGGTGGGTGGTGTTGACGTCCTTGTAGCCCTTGAACGTCGACAGCAGCCCGATGCCCACGTTGATGGTCCCGTCGCCCAGCGGGAAGATCCAGCCGTACCCCGGCATGGACTGCCCCTCGCGGTCGCGGACGTCGAGGCACGACTCGATCCACGGGTCGGCCGACTGCGGGCTCTCGAAGTAGCCGCGGATGGCGATGCCCTGGGGGTACGCCTTGTTGCGGCTGGTGCCGAGGGCACGGCCGAAGCGGGACAGCGACCCGTCGGCCACGATGACGTAGCGGGCCCGCACGTCCCGGGTGGCGCCGCTGGCCTTGTCCTTGACCACCGCCCCGGTGACCAGCCCGTCGTGGACGAGCGGCCGCACCGCCTCGGTGCCGGTCAGCAGCGTGGCGCCGGCGCCGGCGGCGTGGTCGGCCACCAGGCCGTCGAGGTCGCGCCGGCGGACCACGTAGCCGTAGCTGGGGAACACCGGGTGCTCGGGCCAGGCCAGCTGGAGCGTGATGCCGTGGGCCACGGCCCGCAGCCCGTCGTGGCGGTGGTGGTGGGCGGCGATGGTGGGCTCGAGCCCCATGTCCCGCAGCTGGTGGACGGCGCGGGGTGTGAGCCCGTCACCGCATGTCTTGTCGCGAGGGAACTCCTTGCGCTCGAGAACGCAGACGTCGTGGCCCGCCTTGGCCAGCCAGAACCCTGCGGCGCTGCCGGCCGGGCCGCCGCCGATGACGAGGACGTCGTGGCGTTCGCCGGGCATGGGTCAGAGCCTAAGACCGGATCTGGCGTGTCTGACCGCGCAGCCGCGACATGAGAGACGCCACGTCGGTCAGCCGCCCAGGTCTTCCTCTGTGACGCCTGACCGCTCCGCGTCGGGGCCGAGGCCGGCCTCCGCCAGGGTCATCTCGCCGCGGGCGACTGCGTAGAGGTCCTCGTTGTCGGGGTTCTCCTCGCTCATGTCCGCGCCCGAGAGCTCGCGCTCGTGCATCACGACCGCGGCCAGCTGGGCGTCGGTGAGGGTCGGCCAGGCGGGCATGACGCCGCCGCTGCCGCCCACCGGCTTCTGCGAGTCGCCGTAGGTGTCGGCCGGCCAGCCCTCGGTGCCGATGCGGACCCAGGCGGCCTGGTCCCGCCAGTCGGCGAAGGTCTCGAGCACGGCCCCGTCGGCCAGGGCGGGGGCGTTGCCGATGCCGGCGCCGGTGCCACCGTGGCACGAAGCGCAGTTGCCGCTGAACACGCCGGCGCCGATGACCAGCGGGTCGTCCTCGCCGGCCGGCGGCGGCTCGAGCGTGCGGACGTAGACGTAGCCCCACAACGGGAGGGCGGCGAGCACGGGCATCGCCCAGTACGGGATGCGCTTCCGTCGCTTGGCCGCCTGGATGTACGGCGGGTCCGGCTTCGGGGGCTCGACCTTGGGCTCGGGGGCCGGGGTCGCGGGCGCCGGGGCGGGCGCTGCCTCCGACGTCGCGGGCACCGCGGCCGCGGGCGTCTCGCCGCCGGACGCGGCGGGGGCGTCCTCGGTCCCCCCGCCCCCGAGGCCCAGGGCGGCGCGCCGTTCACGGGAGCGCTTGAGAAGGTGCTCGGGGATCTCTGTCAACACGGCCTCCGCAGGGCGGTCACGGTCGGCCACTCTATGCACCTTCCGCCGGCCATCTCCAAGCGCGGCGACCCGCCCGCCGAGGGGCCGGGACCAGGATCGGGACCCACCGGGAGGGCCCCGGTCGCCAATGTGAACGGTTCAAGACCACCGTGCTAAACCAGCCGATGACCCCGGCCCCTCCGGTGTCCGCTAACGTTCAAGTGAGCGATTTCACGAGGGAGTCGCACGTCTCTTGGTCGCCTTCATCTCAACCCTGGTCATCGGCTTCGCCGGCGTGATCGCGATCCTGCTCTTCGGCAGGCGCCGCCCCGTCGGCGCGCCCCTTTCGTGGGGTCAGGCGATGGCGGCCGCGACGTTCTCGATGTTCATGTTGCTGTGGTGGTACGGGGTCATCCCGCACCAGTGGCTGACGTGGGGCGACGGCCAGCTCAACTGGCGCCAGGACCGCCTCCTGCTCGAGCCGACCGGCAACCAGCCGCTCACGGTCAGCTACCAGACGCTCCGCGACATCATCGCCGTCGGCATCTACGGCCTCGGCCTGACGCTGCAGATCTTCCTGTGGGCCTGGTGGAACGACCGGGGCAAGGCCAAGCCCGTGAGCGTGCCGGCGTCCCGTTACGGCCGCCCGCTGGTGAGGAAGGGATAGACCGTGGGCAAGAACGACGCCAACCCCCCGATGCCGGAGTTCCGGGACGACTACGTCCTGCAGGAGGTCGACGCCGCCTGGCTCGCCAAGGCGGTCAAGCCCAAGCAGTTCATCCACATCGACCAGTCCGAGTGCATCATGTGCGAGGGCTGCGTGGACATCTGTCCCTGGAAGTGCATCCACATGGTCACGCCCGACGCTGTCGACGAGGCCATCGGGGTCGACCAGCCGGGCGTCGACCCCAGCGACCACGTGATCTTCACCATCGACGACGACGTGTGCACCCGCTGCGCGCTGTGCGTCGACCGCTGCCCCACCGGGGTCATCATCCTCGGCAAGGTCGGCGACCCGGTGGCATCCGGCGACGCCCACCAGCGCACCAACACCTACGGCTACGGCTACGGGATGCGCCTCGGATGACCCACGCCCTCCCCCGCCCCCTCCACCCGCCTACGGCCGCCACGCGGACGCACTGAGGAGAGCCCGTTGGCCAAGACGATGGAACCGAAGCCCTCGCTCGTCGATCGGGCGACCGCGGCCGTGAAGGGGCTGCCCGACCAGGTGCAGGGCTCGCAGGCCTGGAACTCGATCTTCCGGCCCGGGTCGATCTTCCGGAAGGGCTACAACGACAGCCCCCGGAACCGCTCCTACGTGATCATGAACAGCGTCCTCTACCACCTCCACCCGGTGAAGGTGAAGAGGCACGCGGTGAAGGTCAGCTACACGCTGTGCCTGGGCGGGCTGAGCTTCTTCCTGTTCATCCTGCTGACGGTGACGGGCATCTTCCTGATGTTCTTCTACCGGCCCACCGCCGCCCAGGCCTGGGATGACATCTACACGCTGCAGACGTCGGTCACCTTCGGGCTGCTGGTGCGGAACATGCACAGATGGGGTGCCCACCTCATGGTGATCACCGTCTTCCTGCACATGGCCCGCGTCTTCTACCACGGGGCCTACAAGCCGCCCCGCGAGTTCAACTGGGTCATCGGCGTCGTGCTGCTCACGCTGACCCTGCTGCTCAGCTTCACCGGCTACCTGCTGCCGTGGGACCAGCTGGCGCTGTGGGCCGTGACCGTGGGCACCAACATGATGGGGTACACGCCGGTGTTCGGCGACCAGGTCCGGTTCGCCCTGCTGGGCGGCGCCGAGATCGGCACCGACACGCTCCTGCGATGGTACGTGCTCCACGTGCTGTTACTGCCGTTCGTCATCGTGATCTTCATGGCCATCCACTTCTGGCGTGTCCGCAAGGACGGCGGCGTCTCCGGGCCGCTGTGATGAGGGACTCCGAGGCAACGACTCCATGACCGAGATCCCCGAACACCTGCGCAAGCGGGCCGAGGAGGCCCGCCGCAAGGCCGCCGCCAAGTCGGGCGGGGGCGAGGCCGCCGCGCCCGCGGGGGGCGGCGAGCCTGCGGCGGAGGCCGAGGCGCCGAAGAGCGAGGCGGCCAGCCGCATCCCGGCCCACCTGCTGGAGCGGTCCCGGGCCGCCAAGGCCCGCGCCGGCGGCGAGGAGGCCTCCGGTGGCGGCACCGCCACCGCGGTGGCCACCGCCCCGGCGCCGGCTGCGGCCGCGGCCGCCGGGCCCCCGCTGGCCGCCGGCCCCGGCGGGCACACCCAGCGCCTGCTCACGGTGGTCAAGTCGGGGTCGATCCAGGACGTCAAGGCCGTCCCCCAGGACAAGGTCCACGTGTGGCCCCACCTGCTGGGGCCCGAGTTCGTCGCCGCGCTGGCCTGCACGGCGTTCACGCTCGTCTTCTCGGTGTTCGTCAACGCCCCGCTGCTGGAGCTGGCCAACGCCAACCAGACGCCGAACCCGTCGAAGGCCCCCTGGTACTTCCTGGGCCTCCAGGAGCTTCTCACCATGTTCCACCCCATGGTGGCGGGCGTGACCCTGCCGGGCTTCGGCCTGATCGGCCTGATCCTGGCGCCGTACACCGACCGCAACCCGTCCAACAAGCCCGAGGATCGCAAGTTCGCCATCTCGCTGTTCACGATCTTCCTCATGTCGTGGTCAGTGCTGGTCCTCATCGGTTCGTTCTTCCGTGGGCCCGGACAGAACTTCGTGTTCCCCTGGAACGCGGGGCTCTTCTTCGAGCTCTGATCGGGGACATAGATCATGAGTACAACGACCATCGTCGCCATCGCCGGGCTGGTCCTCGTCGTGCTGGCGGGCGTGCTGCTGTTCGCCACCGCCCGCCGCCGCGACACCGACGTGGTCTCGGGCGTCATGAGCAGCGAGACGGCGCGGCGCGACCGCGGCCCGGTGGCCCTGTCCGAAACCGGCGAGGCCGCCCCGATGACGGGCCGCGAGGTCGAGCTGGCGGCCGTGGCCGCCCGCCGCGAGGCGGACAAGCCCGTCAAGGTGACCGACAGGGCCCCGGTGGCCTGGGTGCCGCCCGACGAGGAGACCATCGGCGTCACGCGCCGGCAGTTCTTCAACCGCTCGATCGTGGCCACGTTCGCGTTCGGCCTGTCGGGCTTCGGCGCCGCGGTGCTGGCGTTCATCTGGCCGTCCAACACCGGCGGCTTCGGCGCCAAGATCAACGTCGGCAACATCGACGACATCCGGGCCAAGATCGCCGACGGCGACGGGTTCGCGTACTACCCGGAAGGCCGGATGTGGATCACCGAGTTCCCGTCCGAGGCCCTGGACAAGGCCAAGGCCGTCTACTCCCCGCCCGAGCTCACGGGCATGGAGGCGGGCGTCGTCGCCCTCTACCAGAAGTGCCCCCACCTGGGCTGCCGGGTGCCGTCGTGCGTCAGCTCCCAGTGGTTCGAGTGCGGTTGCCACGGCTCGCAGTACAACCAGGTCGGTGAGAAGAGGGGCGGCCCCGCCCCCCGCGGCATGGACCACTTCGCCATGGAGGTCAGCGGCAACAGCCTGACCGTCGACACCGGCACGATCGTCCCGGGACCGCCGATCGGCACCAACACGACCGGCCAGGAGGCCGAGGGTCCCCACTGCGTCTCGGGCGGCGGCCACTGATGCATCACGCCCTTCTCCCGACCGTGCTGGCAGCCAGCACGGTCACCACGGTCGGCGCCGTCATCGTCGTGCTCCTCCTGGGCGGCTTCGTCGTCTACGTGCTCGTCAACATCCGCTCGGGCCGCGCCGAGGTCGGCTCCGAGATCGAGCTGGCGCCCAACCGCAGGCCGTACCTCAACGACGAGGAGCTGGAGACCACCAAGCTCAACCGCACGCTGCGATGGGCGCTGATCCTGCTGGTCATCGTCGCCGTCGGCCTTCCCCTGTACTGGCTCAACGAGCCGGGCCGCATGGACGGCGCCGAGGCCACCTTCCAGGAGGCCTTCATCAAACGGGGTGAGGAGCAGTACGTCGAGGGCTCGCAGTGCCAGAACTGCCACGGGCCCGAGGGCACCGGCGGCCAGGCCCCGTACACGATCCTCGACGCGGAGGGGAAGTTCGTCGCCCAGGTCAACTGGCGGGCGCCGGCGCTCGACACCGTGCTGCTGCGGTTCACCCGCGAGGAGGTCGAGTACATCATCAACTACGGCCGGCCGTTCTCGCCGATGCCCGGCTGGGGCGCGGCGGTCAACAAGGGCCCGCTCAACGAGCAGCAGATCTCGAACATCATCGACTACCTGGCGTCGATCCAGCTGACGGCCGAGGAGTCGCAGCGGGAGGCGCAGGTGGCGCTGGCCGAGGACCTCGGGCTGATCGAGGAGGGCGCCAGCGACGAGGAGGTCGACGCCGCCATCGAGCAGATCGACTACGACGACCCGGCGGTCGGCCAGGCGCTGTTCAACCAGGACGCAGCCGGCGGTGCGTTCGCCTGCGCCCGGTGCCACACCCGGGGCTGGTCGATCATCCTCGAGGGCGACGACGCGGTGCAGCCCCCCGACGCCGACCTCTCCAGCTACGTCGGCTTCCCCGACGGCAGCGGCGCCTTCGGGCCCAACCTGACCGGCGGGCTCATCCCCCGCCAGTTCGCCACCTACGAGCAGCTCGTGGCCTTCATCACCACCGGCAGCGTCGACGGCGAGCTGTACGGCCGCAACGGCATCGGCTCCGGCCGCATGCCGAGCTTCGGCGACAACCCGAACACGATCGAGACCGAAGGCGACGGCATGCTCACGGCCGACATGATCGCCGCCATCGCCCGCTACGAGGCGAGCCTGCCGGGGGCCGAGACCCCCAACCCCCCGGACGCCCCGACGGTCGAGCAGCTGACCGCCGAGCAGGGTGAGGGAGGCTGACGGTGGAGATCGTTCCCGTCCTCGCCGGCATCGCCTGGGACCCCCAGATCAGGGGCATCCTCTCCGTCCTCGTGGGCGTCGCGGTGCTCATGGGGTCCGTCTACCTGTTGCTGGCCACCAACCTGGCCAGCCGGCTGGGCTTCCTGGTGGCGCTCACCGCCTTCTCCGGGTGGATGATCATCCACGGCCTGGTGTGGTGGATCTACCCGCCCGGCCAGGGCCCGTCGGGCCGCATCCCCTCGTGGGAGGTGCAGGAGATCGTCTACGGCGACCTGTCGCAGTCCCTCAACGAGAAGGTCCACGACATCGACACGTCCACGCTGCCGCCGGCGGTCGAGGTCAACGAGCTGACGCCGGAGGAGGTCGAGGCGCTCAGCGAGGAGCACGCGAGCGAGCTCAACGAGTGGACGCTGCTCCCCGCCTCCGACGCGTCCCGGGGCGAGGCCCAGACCGCCCTCGACGCGGTGCTGGGCGAGGGCGCGGTGCCCGGCCTCGAGGACCCGACGACCCGGGTCTACACGTTCACGTTCGAGACCGGCGGCAAGCCCGAGCGGGAGAGCGACAGCGTGTGGGATCGGATCACCAACAGGATCACCAACACCTTCCGCACCAACCCCCCGCACTACGCGGTCGTGCAGCTCCAGCCGGCGGTCCCCCAGGAGACCGTGCCCGGCCAGCCGCCGCCCACGCCCGAGGCCGACCCCGATGCGCAGGTCATCTCGGCCGTGCTCGTGCGGGACATCGGCGAGCGCCGGCTGCCGGCCGCGCTGCTCACCATCGGTTCGGGGCTGATCTTCGGCACGTTGTGCGCCATGCTTCACGTCCGCGATCGCCGGGTGGCCGAGCACCGCTCGGCTCCGGTGCCCGCCACCACCGGAGGATGAAGCATGGGCCAGTACCTTCCCGTCCTCGCCATGGCGGTGCTCGCCACCGTCTTCGCGGCGATCAGCCTGCTGATGTCGAGGTTGCTGGCCCCCCGCCGGAAGACGAGCGCCAAGTACGCGCCCTACGAGTCCGGCATCCTGCCGACCCGCGACGCGCCCGAGCGCTTCCCGGTGCGCTTCTACCTGGTGGCGATGATCTTCATCATCTTCGACATCGAGATCATCTTCCTGTTCCCGTGGGGGGTGATCTACCGGAACCTCGGGGCCTTCGGGCTGGTCGAGATCCTGCTGTTCGCCCTCCTGGTGTTCGTCAGCTTCGTCTACCTGATCAGCAACGGCGCGCTCGACTGGGGACCGATCCACAAGGCCCGGCGCCAGTCGCCGATGGTGTCCGAGGAGCGCACGACGGCCACCACGGTCCGCCGCGTCGGCCTCGAGGGCCGCGAGCCGGCTGAGGGCAAGGAGGCGGTGGCCTGATGGGCTGGGACGTCTCCAAGGGCTTCGAGGGCATCGACCACAACTTCCTCACGGCCAAGGTCGAGGACCTGGTCCAGTGGGCCCGCTCGAAGTCGTCGTGGCCCGTGACCTTCGGCCTCGCCTGCTGCGCCCTCGAGATGATGGGCGCGGGCGGGGCCCATTACGACCTGGCCCGCTTCGGCATGGAGGTCTTCCGGGCCTCGCCCCGCCAGGCCGACATCATGATCGTCGCCGGGCGGCTGTCGCAGAAGATGGCCCCGGTGCTGCGCCAGATCCACGACCAGATGATGGAGCCCAAGTGGGTCATCTCCATGGGCGTGTGCGCCAGCACGGGCGGCATGTTCAACAACTACGCGCTGGTGCAGGGCGTCGACCAGATCGTACCGGTCGACGTCTACGCTCCCGGGTGCCCGCCGGGCCCCGAGACGTTGATCCACGCCATCGAGACCCTGCGCGACCAGATCGAGTCGGGTGAGCTGCTGCGCCGCCGCCAGGAGACGGGTGCCGGGGCGGGGCTGGTCGTGGAGCAGCGGGACGGCGTGCGCGAGCCTGCGGCCGCATCCTCCGGGAGAGGCTGACCATGAGCGATCCGACGAAGTCCACGGGCGCCGAGGGGCCCGCAACCGAAGCCGACGCCGAGGAGGGCGAAGCCGCGCCCGCGGGCCCGCCCGAACGCCACGGCGTGCTCCTGACCGAGAGCCGCGGCCAGGCCGTCCTCCACCCGTCCCGCGACCAGCTCGTCGACCTCGTGCGCATGCTGCGGGACGACGAGGGCTTCCGGGTGTGCGTGGACGTCACCGCCGTCGACTACGTGGCCTACCAGGCCCGCCGCGACCTGCCCGAGGGCGTCGAGCCCGGGCGCTACGAGGTCGTGGTCGGGCTGCTGTGCCACGCCACCGCCGAGCGCCTGCGGCTGCGGGTCCAGGTCCCCGCCGACGACCCCACCTGCCCGTCGCTGTTCGACGTGCACCCGGGGACCGAGGCGCTCGAGCGCGAGGTGTACGACATGTTCGGGATCGCCTTCCAGGGCCACCCCGACCTGACCCGCATCCTCATGCCGGAGGACTGGGAGGGCTACCCGCTGCGCAAGGACAGTCCCGTGGGTGCGATCCCGGTCCAGTTCAAGGGCGTCCAGAACGCCCGGTGACGGGAGGCTGCCGATGACTGAGCGGAGCGAAGTCCAGAGGAACAGTCGCCTTGTCGCCACGAAGTGGCGATGCGGTCACCGGTGTGCCCGAAGGGTGCACCAGTGACCGCGACCGACCTGTCCCGTACCGCCGAAGGCGTCCAGGAGATGGGCCCGCGCAAGGGTGCGGGCGCCTCCGAGCTGCTGCGCGAGCTGGGTGCGGTGCTGCGCATGTCCGAGACCGACGCCGCCGCCCTCGCCGACCAGGAGCCGTCTGAGGAAGACCAGACGATGATCCTGAACATGGGGCCCCAGCACCCGTCGACCCACGGTGTGCTGCGCCTCATGCTCGAGCTCCAGGGCGAGACCGTCATGCGGACCAAGCCGATCATCGGCTACCTGCACACGGGCATGGAGAAGACCGGCGAGACGCTGACCTACATGCAGGGGCCGACCAACGTCACCCGCATGGACTACGCGTCGCCGCTGTTCAACGAGCTCGTCTTCTCGCTGGCGACCGAGACGCTGCTCGGGATCGACGAGGAGATCCCGCCGCGGGCCCAGTGGATCCGCATGCTGCTGTGCGAGCTGAACCGGATGTCCTCGCACCTGCTGTTCCTGGCCACGAACGGCTTGGACCTGGGCGCGGTGTCGATGATGATCTACGGCTGGCGCGAGCGGGAGGAGACGCTGCGCCTGCTGGAGATGATCACGGGGCTGCGAATGAACCACAACTTCATCCGCCCCGGGGGCGTGGCCGCCGACCTGCCCGACGGCTGGCGGGACGCCACGCTGCGGGTGCTCGACCTGGTCGAGCCCCGCCTGCAGGAGTACGAGACCCTGATGACCGGCCAGCCGATCTGGCGGGAGCGGCTCCAGGGGGTGGGGGTCATCACCGCCGACGAGGCGATCGCGCTGGGCGCCACCGGGCCGATCCTGCGCTCGACCGGTGTGCCGTGGGACCTCCGCAAGGCGACGCCGTACCTGTACTACGACGAGATGGACTTCGGCGTGGTCGTCGGCAGTTACGGCGACTGCTTCGACCGCTACGCCATCCGGCTCAACGAGGTCCGCGAGTCGATGGCGATCGTGCGCCAGGTCCTCGACGCGATGCCGCTGGGCGACTACCGCATCCAGGACCGCAAGGTGACCCCGCCGCCCCGGGCCCGCATCGACGAGTCGATGGAGGCCCTCATCCACCACTTCAAGATCTTCACCGAGGGCTTCAAAGTGCCCGAGGGCGAGGTCTACACGGCCGTGGAGAGCCCGCGGGGCGAGCTGGGCTGCTACATGGTCAGCGACGGGTCGGCCCGGCCCTACCGCATGCACATCCGGGGGCCGTCCTTCGTGAACCTCCAGTCGATGCCCCACATGCTGCGCGGCGGCCTGATCGCGGACGCGGTGGCCGTGATCTCGTCCGTCGACCCGATCATGGGGGAGGTCGACAGGTGAAGTTCACCGCGGAAAACACCGCCGTCGCCGAGGAGATCATCGACCGCTACCCCGTGCGGCGCTCCGCGCTGATCCCGCTGCTGCACCTGGCCCAGGAGCAGAACGGCCACCTCACCGAAGAGGCGATGGAGCACATCGCCGAGCTGGTGGGCGTCACCGCCGCCCAGGTGCTGGGGACGGCGTCGTTCTACGAGATGTTCAAGCGCGAGCCGGTGGGCGACTACCTCGTCAACGTGTGCACCAACATCTCCTGCCTGCTGCGGGGCGGCGAGGAGCTGCTCGAGCACCTGGAGCACCGGCTCGGCATCAAGGCCGGTAGCACCACGCCCGACGGCAAGTTCACGCTCGAGGACGTCGAGTGCATCGCGGCGTGCACGGAGGCGCCGTGCCTCCAGGTCAACTACCGGTACTTCCACCGGGTCACGTCCGAAGCGGTCGACGAACTGGTCGACGACCTGCGGGCCGGCAAGAGGGCCCACGACGTGCCCCGCCACGGCACGCTGAGCCGGGTCCGCCAGCAGATCCCGGAGGACCGCAGGGCCGGCGTGGCCCCGCCCGACCGCAACGTCGAGCCGCCGTGGCTGTCCCGCAACGAGACCGAGAGCGCCGAGGCGCCGTCGTGAGCGACGCGACGACCACGACCGAGCGGGAGATCCCGCCGATCGTCTCGTCCCGCTGGGACCTGCCGGACGGGTTCACGCTGGAGCGCTACCTCGACACCGGCGGCTACGACGGGCTGCGCAAGGCGCTGACCATGACGCCGGCCCACGTGGCCGAGGAGGTCAAGGCCGCCAGCCTGCTGGGCCGGGGCGGTGCCGGCTTCCCCGCGGGCGTGAAGTGGGGCTTCTGCCCGCCGGGCGTGTTCCCCCGTTACCTGGTGGTGAACGGCGACGAATCCGAGCCGGGCACGTACAAGGACCGCATCCTCATGGAGCGGGACCCCCACCAGCTCATCGAGGGCATGCTGATCGCCTGCTACGCCATCGGCGTGAGCCAGGCCTTCCTGTACGTGCGGGGCGAGATGGCCCTGGCCCAGGAGCGGCTGGCCCAGGCGCTGAACGAGGCCTACGCCGCCGGCTACGTCGGCAAGGGCATCCTCGACAGCGACTTCTCGGTCGACATCGTCCTGCACTGGGGGGCGGGCGCCTACATCGTGGGCGAGGAGACCGCACTGATCGAGTCGCTGGAGGGCGAGCGGGGCCTGCCCAGGCTCAAGCCGCCGTACTTCCCGGCCGCCAAGGGCCTCTACATGCAGCCGACGGTCGTCAACAACGTGGAGACGCTGTCCAACCTGCCCTGGATCGCCCTCCACGGCGGGGCCGCCTTCGCCGACATGGGCGCCGAGAGCTCGCGGGGCACCCGGCTCTTCGCCGTGTCCGGCCACGTCCGCAACCCCGGCGTGTTCGAGGTCGAGTTCGGCACCACCACGTTCCGCGACCTGCTCTACGGCGAGCAGTACGGCGACGGCATCCTCGACGGCAACCGGCTGAAGGCGTTCATCCCGGGTGGCGCATCGGCGCCCTGGTTCTTCGAGGAGCACCTCGACCTGCCGCTGGAGGCGGGGGCGGTGGGCGCCGCCGGGTCGATGCTCGGCTCGGGCGCCGTCGTGGTGATGGACGAGACCACCGACGCGGTCAAGGCGGCGTGGCGGGTGGTGCGGTTCTTCGCCCGCGAGTCGTGCGGCAAGTGCACGCCGTGCCGCGAGGGCACGTCCTGGCTGGAGAAGATCCTGCGTCGCATGCTCGACGGCCACGGCCGCCCGGCGGACGTGAACAAGCTGCTCGACATCTGCGACAACATCAGCCCGGCCATAACGTGGCCGCCCCGGCAGACCACGATCTGCCCGCTGGGCCCGTCGGTCGTGTCGCCGATCGCATCGGCCGTCGTCCGCTTCCGCGACGAGTTCTTCGCCTACTGCGGCGGCGAGACCGAGATCACCGTCCCCATCGGCGGCAAGGCGTACATTGCGGCTCCGCCCACCGTCGGAGCCGCACCGTGACCGATACCGCCGCGCCGACCACCGTCTCCGTCACGGTCGACGGCAGGACCATCGAGGCCGCGAAGGGCGAGCTGGTGATCGAAGCCGCCGAGCGCAACGGCATCTACATCCCGCGCTTCTGCTACCACCCGCGGATGAGATCGGTGGGCATGTGCCGCATGTGCATCGTCGAGATCGACACCGGCCGCGGCCCGGCGCTGCAGCCCTCGTGCATGATCGAGTGCAGCGACGGCATGTCCGTGGCCACCGAGTCGGAAGTGACCCGCAAGGCGCAGGAGGGCGTCCTCGAGTTCCTCCTGGTCAACCACCCGCTCGACTGCCCGGTGTGTGACAAGGGCGGCGAGTGCCCACTGCAGGACCAGACCATGTCCTACGGCCCGGGCGAGAGCCGGTTCGTCGAGGAGAAGCGCCACTTCGAGAAGCCGATCCCGGTGAGCGAGCTCGTGCTGCTGGACCGGGAGCGCTGCATCCTGTGCGACCGGTGCACCCGGTTCGCCGACGAGGTGGCGGGCGACCCGCTGATCTCGTTCATGGACCGGGGCAACCAGACCCAGGTCAACACCTTTCCGCACCACCCGTTCGCCAGCTACTTCAGCGGCAACACGGTGCAGATCTGCCCGGTGGGTGCCCTGACGGCGACGCCGTACCGGTTCAAGGCCCGCCCCTGGGACCTGGAGCAGGTCGAGTCGACCTGCACGTCGTGCTCGGTCGGCTGCCGGGTGGTCGTTCAGTCGAGCCGCAACCGGGTGGTGCGCTACCTGGGGGTCGACGTCGACGCGGTCAACTGGTCGTGGATGTGCGACAAGGGCCGGTTCGACTTCGAGGCGGTCAACAGCGAGGAGCGCCTGGGCCACCCGCTCGTGCGCGAGGGGCTGTTGCTCAAGCCGGCCACCTGGAACGACGCCTACCGCCGGGCGGTGGGGGCCATCCAGCAGGGGATCGACCGCTCGGGTCCGGGCGGGTTCGCCGTCATCGGCGGCTCCCGGCTGACCAACGAGTCCCAGTACGCCTGGACCAAGCTGGCCAAGGGCGTGCTGGGGTCCGACCACGTGGACGCCCAGCTGGGCGACGGCCTGCCGGCCGAGGTGGTGCTGGGCGTCCCCCGCGCCACGATCGACGAGGCCTGTGCGCCGGGCGGGACCGTGCTGCTGCTCGGCCCGGACGTCAAGGAGGAGCTGCCGGTCCTGTTCCTGCGGCTCCGTCACGCCGTCAAGAACGACGGGGTCAAGGTGGTCGAGCTGGCCTCGACCCACACGGCGGTCGACGACGGGCTGTCAACCGAGTCGCTGGTGTACCGGCCGGGCCATGCGCTGCCGGTCGTGCGGGCGCTGCTGGCGGGCGACGCCGAGGACGACGTCGGCGGCGTGGCGCCCGAGGCGATCCGGGCCGCGGCCGCGCTGCTGGTCGACCGCCCGGTGACCGTGCTCCTGGGCCGGCACAACCTGGCCGAGTCGGGCCGCTCGATCGCGGCGGCGGCCGCCGCCATCCACCACGCCCGGCCGGACGTGAAGTTCCTGTCCGGGCTGCGGCGGGCCAACGTCCACGGTGCGCTGGAGCTGGGCATGTCGCCCGGCCTGCTGCCGGGTCGGGTCACCCTCGACAACGGCCGCGACTGGTTCGGTGAGCACTGGCCCACGCTGCCGGCCGCCCGGGGCATGGACGCGGCGGGCATCCTGCGGGCCGCGGCCGACGGCAAGATCGACACACTGGTGCTGCTGGGCGCCGACCCGCTCGCCGACTTCCCGGACCGCGACCTGGCGGAGCGGGGGCTGGCCGGGGCCCGCACGGTCATCGCCTGCGACCAGTTCCTCACCGAGTCGGTCAAGCAGGCCGACGTGGTCCTGCCGGCGGCGGGCTACGCCGAGGTCGACGGCACCACGACCAACCTCGAGTCGCGCGTCACGACCGTGTCTCGCAAGGTGACGCCGCCGGGGACGGCGCAGGCCGACTGGGCCATCGCCGCCGAACTGGCGCTGCGCCTCGGCACCGACCTGGGCCTGGAGTCGCCGGCGGCGATCGCGGCGGAGATCGCGGCGGTGGCGCCGGCCTTCGCGGGCCTGGCCCACGACGTGCTGCGCACCTCCGCCGGCCTGGACGGCGTCCTGGTGGGGCTGCCGATCCGCCGCAACGGCGACGAAGGGCTGGCCGCCGGCGAGCCCGTGCCGGCCACCGCCCGCTCGGCCGGGACCGAGGGCGAGCAGGCGCGGGTGGTGGCGGCCGAGGCCACCGCCGAGCCGGGGGCGGCCGTCGCGGCCGAGCTCGGGGCCTCGGGCGAGCCGGACGACGCCGCCGGCGCCGAGGCCGAGGGCGAGGCGACGGAGGGCGAGGCGACGGACGGAGACGCGACGGAGGGCGAGGACCGGGCGCCGGGCGGGCCGGAGGTCGGCGTCCAGTTGCCGGTGTGGACGATCATCGACCCGCCGCTGCTCGACGCCTACTCGCTGCGGCTGGCCGTCACCCGCAAGCTCTACGACAGGGGCACGCTGGTCCGCAGCTCGCCGTCGCTGGCCGACCTGGCCGAGCCGGCCACGCTGCGGCTCCACCCCCACGACTTCGACCGCCTGGGCGTGGGCGTCGGCGACGACGTGCGGGTCACGTCCAACCGGGGCAACATCACGATCCCGACCCAACCGGACCCCGGCATCCCCCGCGGCATCGCCCTGATCTACGCCAATCAGGCGGGCGGCCGGGCCAACGTGCTCATCGACGGCAACGCGCCGGTGACCGACGTGCGGGTGGAGCGCCCATGAGTGCCCTGTTTGCGCTCGACCCGCTGCTGGAGGGCGGTATCGGCCTCGCCGAGGTCCTCATCGTCCTGCTCAAGACCCTCGTGGCGTTCGGCCTGCTGCTGGTGGGCGTCATCCTCATGATCTGGTTCGAGCGGAAGCTGATCTCCGACTTCCAGAACCGGGTGGGACCCAACAAGGCCGGGCCCTGGGGCCTGTTCCAGACCCTGGCCGACGGCCTCAAGCTGATCATGAAGGAGGACCTGATCCCGGCCAAGGCCGACCGGCGGGTGTTCATCCTGGCCCCGTTCCTGTCGGCGGTGCCGGCGTTCGTGGTGTTCTCGGTGGTGCCGATCGGCGGAGCGTTCACGCCGGAGGACGACGGGGTCGTCCGCATCTTCGGACACGACACGTACATGCAGCTCGCCGATCCGCCCATCGGAGTCCTGCTGATCCTGGCCTGCTCGTCGATCGCCGTGTACGGCGTGATGCTGGCCGGATGGTCCTCCGGGTCGAAGTACTCGCTGCTCGGCGCGGTGCGGGGTACCGCCCAGATGGTCAGCTACGAGGCCGCCCTGGCCCTGTCGGTCGTGGTGGTGGTGATGCTGGCCGGGTCGCTGTCGACCCATGACATCGTGCTGTCGCAGTCGGCCGCCGGCTACGAGATCGGCTCGTTCGGCCTGCCCCGCTGGAACATCATCGCGACCGGCCTGGTGCCTTTCGTCATCTTCCTCATCGCCGGCACGGCCGAGCTCAACCGGCCCCCGTTCGACCTGGTCGAGGCCGAGCAGGAGCTCGTCGGCGGCTTCCACACCGAGTACTCGTCGTTCCGGTTCGCGCTGTTCTACCTGGCCGAGTTCATGAACACGATCACGATGTCGGCGATCATCGTGACCCTCTTCCTCGGGGGTCCGGCCGGTCCGGTGCTCATCGGGCCCGGCTGGCTGTGGGGCGTGGTCTGGTTCTCGCTGAAGCTGTTCGTCTTCCTGTTCATCTTCGTGTGGGTGCGGGCCACGCTGCCCCGGTTCCGCTACGACCAGCTGATGAACATCGGCTGGAAGGCGTTGATCCCGCTGGCGCTCGGGTGGATCCTGCTGCTCGGGGCCATCAACATCGGCCGCGACGAGGACTGGAACATGGGCGTCGTGGTCGGCGGCTCGTTCGCCGTCCTGGTGCTCTGCTGGCTGCTGCTGACCACGGCGGTGGACGCCGCCCAGCGCAACCGCGCCGCCATCGACGACGACGAGGAGGTCCCCGTCTGATGGGTTACCTCGACGGGTTCCGGGTCACGTTCAAGAAGCTGTTCGAGGAGCGGCTGACCCGCGACTACTCCAAGCACTCGACGGGCGGGAAGCGGGTCAAGCCGGTCCGCCTCCACGGCCGCCACGTCCTCAACCGCTACGAGGACGGCATGGAGAAGTGCATCGGCTGCGAGCTGTGCGCGGGCGTGTGCCCGGCCCGGTGCATCTACGTCCGGGGCGCCGACAACCCGCCCGACGACCCGGTCTCGCCCGGCGAGCGCTACGGCTACATCTACGAGATCAACTACCTGCGCTGCATCCACTGCGACCTGTGCGTGGAGGCGTGCCCGACCGAGGCGATCACCGAGTCCAAGCTGTTCGAGTTCAGCTTCACGAATCGCAACGATGCCGTGTACACGAAGGCCGAGCTCATGGTGGACGACGACGGGCTCCCCAAGCGGCTGCCGTGGGAGGACTGGTCCGACATGGGGGCCGTCGCCCCGCTGACCTCGGCATGGATGCGGGCCACCTCGCCCAACGGCGCCGCGGCCTTCGAGGGCCGGGTGCAGTGGTCGGGCGAGCTGGGCTTCGGGGTGCGGCCGCCCGAGCAGGGCCAGTCGGTGCCCGAGGACGAGGTGGACACGACCGAGGCCGACGCCATCTTCAGCCACCCCGGCGAGCCCGGGGGCCACGGCGCCGACGACGCGCCCGGCGAACACGAAGCGCGCAGGGACGAGGGCCGATGAGCGTCGAGCTCTTCGTGTTCGTGGTGGCGGGGGGCGCCTGCCTGGCCGGCGCCGTCGGCGTCATCGCCAGCACCAACCCGGTCCACGCCGCCCTGTCGCTGGTGGGCACGCTGTTCGGCATCGCCGTGCTGTTCGTGGCCCAGGAGGCCAACTTCCTGGCCGCGGTCCAGGTCATCGTCTACGCGGGCGCCATCGTCGTGCTGTTCCTGTTCGTGATCATGCTGCTCGGCGTCGACCGGTACGACGATCTCGAGGTCGAGCCGCTGGTGGGCCAGCGGGTGGCGGCCGCGGTGGTGTCGCTCGGCATCCTGGCGCTCACGTTCGGCGCCATCGCCTCCACCGGCTACGACGCCACGGGCGCGGTGGTCGGGTTCGACGAGGACGTCCCTGACATCAACCGCCTCGGCGAGTCGCTGTTCACCGACTACCTGTTCGCCTTCGAGATCACCTCGATCCTGCTGGTCATCGCCATCGTGGGCTCGGTGCTCATGTCCCGGCGGGGCCGCCGGGGCGAGGAGATCGTCGACCCGGGCCAGGAGGAGCGGACCGAGGAGATCGCCGAGCGGATGGACGAGGCCGAGCGCCGGGCCCACCCGGAGCTCTACGTCGGCAACGGCCGTCGGCGCGGCGACGGCGAGGCCGCGGACGCCGACGAGGCCGACGCCGAGCCCGAGGAGGTGGGCCGGTGATCGCCGCCCTGGAGGTCACGCCGGCGTGGTATCTGGTGCTGGGGGCGCTGTTGTTCTCCATCGGTTCGTTCGGGCTGCTGATCCGGCGCAACCCGCTGGTGATGTTCATGTGCGTCGAGCTGATGCTCAACGCCGTGACCCTCACGTTCGTCACGTTCGCGCACACGCTGGAGGACACGGCCGGCCAGTCGGTGGTCGTGTTCGTGCTGGTGGTGGCCGCCGCCGAGGTGGTGGTGGGCCTGGCCATCATCGTCGCCCTGCTCCGCAAGCGCCCCGACGCCACGGCCGACGACGTCGCCCTGCTCGAAGGTTGATGCCGTGCTCGATGCTGTCTGGTTGATCCCTGCGCTGCCGCTCGCCGGCTTCCTGCTGCTGCTGGTGTTCGGCCGCCTGCTCGGCGAGCCCGGGGCCGGCTGGCTGGCCACGGCGATGTCCGCCGCCAGCTTCGTGGCCACCGTGGTGGTGTTCTTCGGGCTGCTGGGAGAGGCCGAGGAGGACCGCCACTTCGTCCAGATCCTGTTCGAGTGGATTCCGGTGGGCGACCTCCGGGTGGACGTCGGGTTCCTGGCCGACCCGCTGTCGATCACGATGGCGCTGTTCGTGACGGGGGTGGGCTCGCTGATCCACCTCTACGCCATCGGGTACATGCACGGGGACCCGGACTTCCCCAAGTTCTTCGTCTACCTCAACCTCTTCATCCTCTCGATGCTGATCCTGGTGCTGGGGAACAACCTGGTGCTGACGTTCCTCGGCTGGGAGGGCGTGGGGGCGTGCTCCTACTTCCTGGTCTCGTTCTGGTTCACCGACGAGGCCAACGCCGCTGCCGGCAAGAAGGCGTTCATCACCAACCGCATCGGTGACTGGGGCTTCATGCTGGCCATCTTCCTCGCCTTCGCCGCGGCCGGCACAGTCGACTACCTGGAGCTGTTCGAGGCCACCGAGGGCCTTGCCGCGGTCACGGTGACCGCCATCGGTGCGCTGCTCTTCGTGGGCGCGGTGGGCAAGTCGGCCCAGATCCCGCTCTACATCTGGCTGCCCGACGCCATGGCCGGTCCGACGCCGGTGTCCGCCCTCATCCATGCGGCGACGATGGTCACCGCCGGCGTGTTCCTGATGACCCGGGTGAACCCGATCCTGGCCGCCGGCTACGACTGGGTCCCCGACGTCATCGCCTGGACGGGAGCGATCACGGCGCTGGTCGCCGCCACCATCGCCATCGCCCAGAACGACATCAAGAAGGTGCTGGCGTACTCGACGATCAGCCAGCTCGGCTACATGTTCCTGGCCGTGGGGGTGGGGGCCTACGTGGCCGCCATCTTCCACATGGTCACCCACGCCTTCTTCAAGGCGCTGCTGTTCCTCGGGGCCGGCTCGGTCATCCACGGCGTGGGCGACGAGCAGGACATGCGGCGCATGGGCGGCCTGCGCAAGTACATGCCGATCACCGCGGCCACGTTCATCGTGGGCTGGCTCTCGATCGCCGGCGTGCCGCCGCTGTCGGGCTTCTGGTCCAAGGACGAGATCCTGCTGTCGGCCTGGGCCAGCCCCGGTGCGCAGGGCAAGGTCCTGTGGGCGATCGGCCTGGTCACGGCTCTGATCACCGCCTACTACATGAGCCGCCAGGTGTACCTGGTGTTCTTCGGCGAGTCGCGGTGGGCGGACGGCGAGGAGACCGCCCCGACCGAGGCGGAGGCCGAGGCCGGCGCCGAGCCCGCCCACGCCAACCCCGGGCACGGCGGCGTGCACGGCGAGCCGCACGAGTCACCGTGGATCATGACGCTGCCGCTGGTGGTGCTGGCGGCGCTGGCGTTCGTGGGCGGCGGGCTCAACCTGCCCTTCACCGAAGACATGCATTTCCTCCAGCGATGGCTGGAGCCGGTGGTCGGCGAGAACGAGCTGCACATCGACGTCGCCACCGCCACCAAGGTCGGCCTGGCCGTCGTGGCGGTGCTCGCGGCGCTGCTCGGCATCGCGGCCGCCACCCTGGTGTACCTGCGCCGCAGGGTCCGGGCCGTCGAGCCCGAGCTGCTGGCCCACGCCTACCACTACGACGAGGCGGTCTCGGCGTTCGTGGCCGGGCCCGGCACCCGGACGTTCGACGCCGTGGCCTGGTTCGACGCCCACATCGTCGACGGCGCCGTCAACGGCGTCGCCCACGTGGTCGCCGGCGCCGGGCGGCGGCTGCGGTCGGTGCAGTCCGGCTTCGTCCGCTCCTACGCCCTCGGCGTGGCCACGGGCGTGGTCGTCGTCCTCGGCTACTTCCTGACCAGGATCACATTCTGACAATGCACGGCGACCTCGGCTTCCCCATCCTCACCGCCATCGTGCTGCTGCCGGCGTTCGGCGCGCTGGCGGTGGCGCTGGTGCCCCGGTCCCGCAGCGAGGTGCTGCGGGACGTGGCGGTGCTGTTCTCGGTGGCCACCGGCGCCCTGACGCTGTGGCTGCTGGCGGCGTTCGACCGGCACGACCCCGGCTTCCAGTTCGAGACGAACCGGTCGTGGGTGGCCGACTTCGGCATCTCCTGGCACGTCGGCGTGGACGGCATCTCGCTGTTCCTGGTGGTGCTGACCGGGATCCTCTTCCCGATCGCGCTGCTGGCCACCACTCCCCACCACGACGCCAAGCCCTACTACGCCTGGCTGCTGCTGCTCGAGGCCGGTTGCCTGGGCGTCTTCGTCGCGCTCGACCTCTTCATGTTCTTCGTCATGTTCGAGATCGTGCTGGTGCCGATGTACTTCCTCATCGGCGGGTGGGGCTACGCCAACCGGGTGTACGCCGCGGTCAAGTTCTTCCTGTTCACGATGTTCGGATCGGCGCTGATGCTCGTCGGCATCGTGGCGCTGGCCTACCTGCACCGCGACGCCGTCCAGGACGAGAACCGGGCGGAGGCGCAGGAGATCCTGGCCGACACCGACGGCGACCCCAGCCCCGCCCAGCAAGAGGAGATCGACCAGCTCCAGGACGGCGTGCCGCTGAGCTTCGACCTGGTCGAGATCGCCGAGGGCCGCACCGTCGTCGACGACTCGTCCAGCGCCAACCCGGCCGACTGGGCGGCGGCGCGGTGGATCTTCCTGGCCTTTGCCATCGCATTCGCGGTCAAGGTCCCGTTGTTCCCGGTGCACACGTGGCTGCCCGACGCCCACACCGAGGCGCCGACCGCCGGGTCCGTGATCCTGGCCGGGGTCCTGCTGAAGCTCGGCACCTACGGCCTGGTGCGCTTCGGCCTCTACCTGTTCCCGGACGCCGCCAACTTCTTCGCGCCCGCCCTGGTGACGCTGGGCGTCATCGGCATCATCTACGGCGCCGTCGTGGCCACCATGCAGAAGGACCTCAAACGGCTGGTGGCGTACTCGTCGGTGGCCCACCTCGGCTTCATCGTGCTCGGCACGTTCGCCATCACGACCCAGGGCCTCCAGGGCGGGCTGATGCAGAACATCAACCACGGCCTGTCCACCGGGGCGCTGTTCCTCCTCGTCGGCATGATCTCGGACCGGCGCCACACCCGAGAGATCGCCCACCTGAAGGGCCTCCAGACGGCGGCCCCGATCTTCGCCGGGGTATTCACGCTGGTCATGCTGTCGTCGATCGGCCTGCCGGGGCTCAACGGTTTCGTCGGCGAGTTCCTGGTGCTGATCGGGTCGTTCCTGACCCGGCGGTGGTGGACCGTGGTGGCCGCGGCCGGCGTGATCCTGGCGGCCCTGTACCTGCTGTGGGCCTACCAGCGGGTGTTCCACGGCACGCCCGACGACGACAACCGCAGCTTCCCGGAGATCACCTGGAAGGAGGGTCTGGTCATGGCCCCCCTGGTGGCGCTGATCGTGTTCCTCGGCATCTACCCGCAGCCGGTGCTCGAGCGGATGCAGCCCTCGGTCGACCGGCTGATCGAGCACGTGGATGCCAACAGCGACTTCACGCCGCCGGCCGTCGAGACGCAGGAGGCGGGGGAGTGAGCACCCACCTGGGAGGCCTGGCAACCCTGGTCGGCTCGCAGCCCCTGCCGGTCGATCCGACCCCGATCGAGACGCCCGGGGTCGACTGGGGCGCGGCCGCCCCGCTGATGGTGCTGGTGGGCGGGGCGCTGGTGCTGATGCTGGCGTCGTCGCTCGTCCGGAACCGCCGCATGACCGTCCCGTACACGGTCGTCACCTGCCTGGTGGCCCTGGGCTCGGCGGCGGCGGCGATCCCGCTGTGGCGGGAGGTCACCGACCCGGACCGGGGCCCGTTCTCGACGATGGCCGGCGCGGTCGGCGTGGACGGATTCTCGGTGTTCATGATCGTCGTCATCGCCGTGGCGGTCGTGCTGGCCGCGCTGTTCGCCGACGGCTACCTGCGGCGCGAGGGGCTGGAGAGCGTCGAGCCCTACGTCCTGCTGCTCCTGTCCGCCTCGGGCGGCGTGATCATGGCCCAGGCGAACGACCTGATCGTGCTGTTCCTGGGTCTCGAGATCCTGTCGATCGCGGTGTACGTGCTGGCCGCCAGCCACCGCAAGCGGGTCACGTCGCAGGAGGCCGGCATCAAGTACTTCGTCCTGGGCGCCTTCTCGTCGGCGTTCTTCCTGTACGGCATCGCCATGATCTACGGCGGCGTCGGCACGACGAACCTGGTCGACATCCTCGGCACGTTCAGCGCCAACGCCCTGGCCGAGGACGGCCTGGTGCTGGCCGGCCTGGCCCTGATGCTGGTCGGGCTGGGGTTCAAGGTGGCGGCGGTGCCGTTCCACTTCTGGACGCCGGACGTGTACCAGGGGTCGCCGTCGCCGATGGTCGCGTGGATGGCGTCGGGCGTGAAAGTGGCCGGCTTCGCCGGGTTGATCCGGGTGTTCGTGCTGGCCTTCGAGTCCTACCGGGTCGACTGGCAGCCGATGGTGTACGCGGTCGCGGTGGCCACGCTGGTGGTCGGGGCCGTGCTGGCGGTCGTGCAGACGGACGTCAAGCGGATGATGGCCTACAGCTCGATCAACCACGCCGGCTGGGTGCTGGTGGGGGTGCAGGCCGCGACCGAGGACGGCGTCCAGGCGGCGCTGTTCTACCTGGCCACGTACACGTTCCTGATCGCCGGCACGTTCGGGGTCATCACGCTGGTCGGGCGCAAGGGCGACGCCCACCACTCGCTGGACGACTACCGGGGCCTCGCCCGGACCCGGCCGATGCTGGCTCTGACCATGACCGTGTTCCTGTTCGCCCAGGCGGGCGTCCCGCTGACCTCGGGGTTCTTCGCCAAGTTCTACGTGATCAACGCCGCGGTCGACGCGGGCTCCACGTGGCTGGCGGTGATCGCCATGATCACATCGGTGATCTCGGCGTTCCTGTACCTGCGGATCACGGTCAGCCTGTACATGTCCGACCCCGACGAGGCCGACTCGGCCCCCCGGCTGCTCATCCCCGCCGCCGCCGGTATCGCACTGGCGGTGTGCCTGGTGGTCACGCTCGTGGTCGGGGTCTGGCCCAACGGTGTCGCCGACCTGGCCCGGGACGCCGTGCCGGTCCTGTCGGTCACGAGCGGCTGACGCAGACCCCGGTCGTGTGGTGAAATCCCCCACGGTGTCGTCGCGCTCCCCCACAATGTGGCGGCGGCGCCCGAACTGAGACGCCCACCACACTGTGCCGAAGACCAGACGACTCAGCGATGCGAGCCTGGTGCGCGGGTCGCAGCAAGGCGACCGGCGGGCCTTTGGCGCGCTCGTCGGGCGGTACGACGCCAGACTGCGCGGCCTGGCGTACGCCCTGCTCCTGAACCCCGCGGCGATGGACGCGACGCTGGCGTCGGCCTACCTGCGGGCGTGGCGGGACGTCGTCCGCCTGACGGCCAGGGACGACGCGGGCGCCTGGCTCTACCGGGTGACCTACAACGCCTGCATCGACGCCCTGCGACGGGACGGCGAACCGCCCGCCCCGGGCGGGAGAGGCATGCGCGCGGGCCTGGCCAAGCTGCCCCCGGCGGACCGCGTGGCGGTGGTGCTGGTCGACCGCGAGGGCTTCACCCCCGAAGCCGCAGCGAGAATCCTCGGCCTCCCCCCTGCCGACATCGACGCCCGCCTCGACGCCGCCCGCGAGACCCTGGCCCCCTACCTCCCGCCGCCGGCCCCGACGTCCGAGGCAGAGGCCACCCCCGCGCCCGAGCCCGAGTCCGAGCCCGAGGCGACGCCCGACCCCGGGCCGGCAGCCCAGCCGCAGGCGCCGGCGGACCCCGAGCCGTCAGGCCCGACAGCCCCGACACCCTCGGCACTTGCCTCCGGCCCCGAGCCGCCGGGCCAGCCGGAGGCGAAACCCGCTCCCGAGCCGGCGGCCGAGCCGGCCGCGGAACCCGCCCCCGAGCCGCCGGGCCAGCCGGCTGCGGAACCCGCTCCCGAGCCGGCGGCCGAGCCGGCTGCGAAACCCGCCCCCGAGCCGCCGGCCGAGCCGGCTGCGGAGACGACACCGGCTCCCGCCCCCGAGGCCGCCCCCGCCCGCGAGGCAACCCCGGCCCACATGGCCGGAGCCAGCACCAAGCCCCGCCGCACGACCAGGGCGAGGAAGAAGGCAGTTCCCCAGCCGACGACCCCGCCGGCAGCGGAGGCGACGCCCGAACCCGACCCCACCGCCGCGCCGACCACCGAGCCGCCTCCCACGCCGGAGCCGACGGCCGCCCCGCTCGCGACCCATCCGCCGGCGGCGGACGCGGCCCCCGAACCCGAGCCCGAGGCGGGCGCAGCGGACGCGGCCTCCCGCGCCGAGGAGTCGCACGATGGGAGCCGCCAGAACGGCGATGCGGCCGGGAACGGCAACGGAGCGGAGCCGTCGATCACTCCACGCGGCCGCCGGGGCCGGGGGAAGGGGCGCCGGCGGGCGACGCCGCCGGCCCATGCCCGCACCGCCTCGGCGACGGATGACCAGCCCGATCCGGAGCCGGCGGACCGTGACGGGGCCAGCGAGTCCGTGCCCGAGACGGAGGCGTCGTGAGCGACACCCCCAACGGGTCCGACGTACCGCCCGACGTCGACGCCGACGCCGCCGGCGGCGCGAGCCCGACCGCCGTGGCGCTCCGCCGGATCCGGCCGCCCGAGCACCGCAGCGAGTTCTGGACCGACCTCGACCGCCGGCTCGCCGACGAGCCGCAGCTCCGCCTGGCGCCCCGGGCCGCCATCCGGCCGATCACGCAGCCGCCGCCCGTCATCGACGACCGGCGCCTCTCCCGCACCAGCGCCGGTGGCACCACCGACGTCACCCCGCCGCGCCGCTCGGGGCGCCGGGGGCTGCTGACCGCCATCGTGGCGGGCGTCCTCGCCCTGCTGATCGCCGTCGCCATCGTCCAGGACCCCGACGACGACACCACGACCGACGACGAGTCCGCCAGCGACAGCTCGACCGGCCGGTCGCCCACCAGCGACGAGACCACGCCGCCGACCATGCCCGCCACCACCCTGCCCCCGGGCACCGTCGACCCCGCGGCGCCGCTCGACCCGACCGGGGTCGGCCCGCTCCGCATCGGGGCCACGCTGGGCGAGCTCCAGGCCGCCGGCGTCCAGATCCAGCACGACCAGGCGACCTTCCGGGGCTCGGGCGGCACCTGCTACGACGCCAAGGTGACCGGGGCCCTCGACCTCCGCCTCCGGTTCCGCAACCCCGACGGCACCCGCCGGGTCCTCGAGCCGACCGAGGGCGTGCTGGCCGCCATCGGCATCGAGACCGTCCTGCCCACGACCCGCGTGAGCAACGGCAGCACGATCGGGCTGGGCGCCCCTCAGGAGCAGGTGCTGGCCGCATACGCCGGCAGCCTCGACGAACGCGATCACCCGTTCGTGCCCGCGGGCAAGATCTTCCGGGCCGACGCAGGCAACGGGCTGGGCATCGCGTTCATCACCGACGGGACCTCGGTCATCGGGATCACCGTCGGGCAGATGGACGTCATCAGATTCGTCAACGACTGCCGCTGACGGGCGCAATCCCTGGTCACGAGCGGCTTTGGCCCCTCGTGCAAACGCTCACTAGGCTCCCGCCACGTGTCGGACTTCCTCCGCTCCTACCTGACGGTCGGGATCTTCCTGGTCGTCGCGGTGGCGCTCGTGGCGGCCATCATGGGCCTCGGCAGCCTGGTCCGGCCCCGCCGGCCACAACCCGAGAAGTACATCAACTACGAGTCGGGGGTCGATCCTGCAGGGTCGATGTGGGGTCAGACCCAGGTCCGTTACTACCTGTTCGCTCTGCTGTTCGTGCTGTTCGACGTCGAGGCGGTCTTCATCTTCCCCTTCGCCACCCGGGCCGAGGCCTACGGTTGGTTCGGGTTCGTCGAGATGGGGATCTTCATCGCCGTCCTCGCACTCGGTCTGCTCTACGCGTGGAAGAAGAAGGTCCTCCGCTGGATCTGACACCCGTGTCGCCTAACCAGAACAACGTCGTCTGATGGGTCTCGTCGAGAGTGGCAAGCTCCCCAAGCCCCTGACCTCCCTGCTCAACACGGCTCGCAAGTACAGCCTCTGGGCCTACCAGTGGGGTCTGGCCTGCTGCGCCATCGAGATGGGCGCCGCCTTCGCGTCCCCGCGCTACGACGTCATGCGACTGGGCGTCATCCCCCTGCCGGCCAGCCCCCGCCAGGCCGACGTGGTGGTCATCTCCGGCACGGTGACCGACAAGATGGTCCCCGCCATCAAGCGCCTGTACGAGCAGATGGCCGACCCCAAGTACGTGATCTCCATGGGCTCGTGCACAAACTGTGGCGGCCCGTACTGGGACAGCTACTCGGTGACCAAGGGCGTCGACCAGGTCGTCCCCGTCGACGTCTACATCCCCGGCTGCCCGCCCCGGCCGGAGGCCCTGCTCGAGGGCATCGTCCTGCTCCAGCAGCGCATCGGGCGGGAGGACATGGCCGACCGCTGGCGCGGCGACCCCCTGGTGGTGCAGTGATGTCCGACGCCGCCGACACCGAGGCCGGCGCGGAGGCGACCGAGGCCGAGGTTCCCGAGGTCGACGAGCACCGCGAGGCGGTGCTCGCTGTGCTCGCGGAGTCTTTGGGCGACGACCTGGTGGGCAGCCACATCGCGCCGGGCCGCAACCTGTGGGTCCGGGTCACCCGGGACGCCTGGTTCGCCGCCGCCGAGGCCGCCAGGCTGCGCCTCGCCTTCCACTACTTCGAGTTCCTCTCGGCCATCGACTGGATGCCGTCGCCCTGGGGCCGCTACGAGTACAGCGCCGTCGACGTCGGCATCCCGCAGGTCGATCCCACCGCCCCGATCGAGACGGGCGTGGCCGGGGGCGACACCCGTTTCCAGATGCTGTGCCGGCTGGCCAACGTCCGCGGGCGCCACCACGAGCCGCACCTCAATGTCACGCTGAAGGCCGACCTGCCGGACGACGACCTGCGCATTGCCAGCCTGGTGCCCCTGTACGCAGGGGCCAACTGGCACGAGCGCGAGTGCTGGGAGATGTTCGGCGTCACGTTCGACGGCCACCCCGGCCTGCGCCACCTGTACCTGCCGGGCGAGTTCGAGGGCCACCCCCTGCGCAAGGACTACCCGCTGCTGGCCCGGCTGGTGAAGCCGTGGCCCGGCATCGTGGACGTCGAGCCGATGCCGGGCGGCGACGAAGCCGAGCCGGCCGAGGGCGAGGGCGAGGCGGCAGAGGGAGGCGAGACATGACCGCCGTCACCGAGCGCCAGCAGCTCGCGTACGTCGACGCCCAGGCGGCCGACGCCCGGGTCAACGTCGAGCTCGAGACCGACGAGGGCATG
>Ga0075429_100000066_pt1 | contig 52034 bp, 84 predicted proteins | sample RhiMetdeltSRZDD3_FD_75295 | JGI IMG/M metagenome (GOLD analysis project Ga0075429, IMG submission 75295) | Populus rhizosphere microbial communities from Tennessee, USA - Rhizosphere MetaG P. deltoides SRZDD3 | ecosystem: Host-associated > Plants > Roots > Rhizosphere > Soil | place: USA...
GTCGCCCGCGTTGAATTTCATAGAGATTTGTCGATATAGGACAGAGACAAACATTCTCAGCCATTTATATTGAACATTAGTTACCCGGCATTGGTCACGGGCAGCTCGCCACGGACAGAGTGTGCTAGTACCACTGACCAGGGCACAGAGGCCCTGAGCGCGTACGTGCACATGGTTACTATTGAGTACGTACGTGCACATGCAAAGGGATCCCCTTAAAGCTCTCACAGGGCTCAGGGCCAGGCCCCAGGGATCATCAGGGGTCAGGGCTGGGGGCGTCAGGGGTACCACAGTGGAGGGTATATGCGTACTACATATGAGTAACTACACATAGGTAATACATAACTAATACATATAACTAATACATATAGTAATGCATACACTAATACATATATAGTAAGTAGTAACTAATACATATATAGTAATACATACACTATTACATATACAATACATATACACAATACACTTATACCCATATACATATGTACCAATACTCCTACACCCATATATCATTTACTACCTATATATGCCCGCATATAAGCCCCTACATATAGGCCCCTATGTACCCCCTTTACTTACATTACACACCCTACACAATAACTGCCTACGTTTATCCTCCACGCGCTTCTTACGTGGTACCACATGGTCTAATTGTAATGGGCAGCGTGGACATCCCACCGTGGGACACCTACCTCGATACAGTGCAGCGTGACCACACTTCCTACACACGGGGTTTTGAGCTAAGAGCCGTTCCCTCATAACACGGTGCTGTCGGCCGTATCCCCTCGCATCGGTTCCTCTATGTACGAGGCAATAACTTTTATCCGATAACCTCCCACACACTAAACAAATCAATTGCCTAATAACTAACCCCCTTTCTTACCCGCAGGGTTGCCGGCACTCGCGGCCCCGACCGACCCTGGCGGAGGGAGGGACGCGAAGTGTCCGGCTACCGCTGTTAGCTTACGTCTTTACAGCCTCCAGCTAACAGCTTAGAGGGCGCAAGATCATCCAGAGGGACAGAACGGTCTAAACCGGACATACTTGATGGTCCAAAAACTCCGTGGTACAGTGTGCGTCCCACCCGTCACACGAGAGGATGTGATCATGACAGTAATCCCCCCACGAATAGACCCCCATGAGGTCAACCGAGTAGTGGATATCCCTGAATACACATTTGAACACCACGCTTTGATGCGTAATAGGGATCCACTTATTGCCCCGGTGATCGCTCCCGGGGTAAATGCACTTATTGCATTCTTGGAGGATGGCCCGGCCATTTGGAAAGAATGTATGTATATCCTCCTGAGCAAGTCGAGCATGGCACGTAAAACAGCTCGCAACATACTCGCCCGTGCTGTCAATGTCGGATTCATTACCCAATCACAGAATGCAGACGCTGAGTTGCGTGTAATCGGGTTGACTAAGTGGCCGATGCCCGACAAACACGCATGGGTTCACTACTCCAAGCTATTTCGGAGCGGTGACAACGGCCGAGGTAAGTTCAAGCCAGTACCGATCTCGGGGCTAGCAAAGGGTATGAACGCGGTAGCCCCAAGTGCCGGTACAGAAGACCGTATCAAGGACGCCATCAAAGATGGTGCTCTCAAAATCCTAACTGTGGAGGGTGTCAAGTGTGTGGAGGTAGTACCGAAGAAATGATCGAGGGTGATGACCGGACCACACAATCACACGTGGTGATCACTCCAGGGCTCGAAGACTTGGATACACAAGAACAGTTCGTGGTTACCCAGGGCATCGAGGACATGGTCTTGTTGTCACAGCAAACTCAGGTGTACCGAGCCCAGATGCTCCGCTACCTGCGCCGGGCTCAGTGGACATCAAATATGTCTTACGTCTGTGCGTTCTTGTCCATCACCTGTGTGGCATTCATTCTGTTCAGAGAGATAGTAACCAGATGAACCGTGACGAGCGTCGCCGATTTGTGCACCATCGCTTTCAGCAGGTCTACAACTACCATGAATTGTCTATGACCCAAGTAAGGCGCTTCGTTGACGAGATAGTCAATGCCTGGGGTGTAGATCTCATGGATCAGCGCGAGCAAATGATCGCAGCTCTACACGAGGCACCGGGCAATGACTGAGGACATCGACCTATTGGAGTCCGGCGGTCAACCGTCATTTGCCGATGCGCCCGGTGAGGGTTGGATATCGGGGCAAATGACAAATCTGGCCGGACGTCCATTGTGGGAGCACCCTGATTACCTGGGTGTGTATTGGGTCGAGCTAGACCCTAGCGACCCGTTCTATCCCAACTTGCCCGCCAGCCGTAATGGCTGGGCGATGATGAGAAAACCGTGGTGGGTATGCGATGTGTTCGCCTGCCAGGTACGAGCAACATCAGAAAGGAAGATGGTCGCTCAGGTAACACCACACGGACACGATATCTATTACACGTTCTGTCCAGCACACGCAAAACTATGGGTAAAGGAGCATAAATAAATGCCAGACACAACTGTAGTGGAACAATTGGAGCGCAGCCTAAATCGACTGCTCACCAATGGGTGGCGTCAGGGTGGGGTTGATAAGTTAACGGCAACTGACGCCACAGCAGCATGTCTATTGCTTAGCATTCCCTCATTAGTAGAACAGCAAGTCTATGATGTTATCGATGAGCAGTATCCCGGGTACGGTGCCGCTTACCCTAATGAACGAGCCGGCATTATAGTCAATTGGAACGACGCCCCACACCGCAAGTACGTCGAAGTCCTCGGTGTGGTCGCGTTAGCCCTTCACCGCGCTCGTGAGGCTGGATATGAACCAACCCTATCCGATGGCACATCCTTCTATGCCCGGCGTGCTGCTGACTTGCAGGAAGGGCTACATGTACTGCTCACCAAGGGCTGGATTAGGGGAACGTCTGCTGATCCTTATGTCTCTGCCAAGTGCATTATTAATAGCATCCCTCTAAGAGACACCGTTACCGATGGTCGGATATTCCGACTTATCCGATCGGTGATTGTTGAACAATTCCCCGGCTACCATTGGTTTAATATATCCGAATGGAATGATGCCGCTGAGCGCAAGTATGTCGAAGTCCTCGGTGTGATGGTGCTCGCTATTCACCGTGCCGAGTTGAAAGCTAAGGAGGTCTCATGAATGTCAACGATGCGATCGTGGCGCTCCTCCGAGCGGCATGGCAAGCACTTAGCCGCATTATTACGACCATCCAATTACGCTGGGCACTCCGTAATTGCCGGTGTCCCCTGTGCCAATTGCAAACAGAAGACACTACAGCTTATTACGGTTGAGGTGCTGCGCAGCTCAGGCTGGCTAAAGGACATTTGCCTGAGGTGCTGGACATTGCGAACGAGCGCACGGTACTTGACAAAACCAGAGCGCCATAGTCTACGGCTATTCAGGTGGTACGGCGACCTTGATGATTCAACCGTAGGTCCACGTCATGGGCGTTACAAGGTGACTGCGGAGAGTGGTCGCGCTCAATGGCAGACCTACATCGATCCGAGTCTGTACTGATCTCCTACTGTTCATAGTAGCCGTGAGGTTCCCCCCACTAGAGCATCTAGACATGATCGTCAATGTGACGTCTGTCACAGATCCACTCGGGGGAGTGGGGGGAACCTTGCATCCATGATGATGAGAGTAAGCCCGTTGCGGATTTAAGGGGGTTGCTCTCATTGGAACACCTAAATGGGTCCACGAAGATTTCGAAGCTCTCCCCAAGCGGAGAATTACCGTCCATTATTCAGAGTTAAAGTACCGGGTAAAGCACCTACTGACGTTGCGTAAAACGTGGCGGCATCGTATCGAGTGCTACCGAGGGAGACAGTTAGTCGGCTACATGACGTGGGAATGCAGCTTTAACAATCCGCTCGTGACCTGCGTACAAGTCCGAGCATCGTATCGACGTAATGGCATCGCCTCACAAATGTGGAGGGTAGCCAACCGCCTAGCCAATTTGTACGTAGTCTGTAGGCCAGTACACAGCCCAGAGCGCACGCACGCTGGCCAGTTGTGGGCAAAGTCAGTGGGCGGGATACTACCTAGGAGAGCGAGAGGCTGGGCATGAGTGACCTGTGACTGTTCTGAATGGCCATGCCGTTTACGGCGATGGATATTGGCACTGAGATCACGACGGAGTGAGAGGTTAGACATGACTGACGACGCAAATTACGATATTAGAATTCAGGCTCTATCTGGTGTAGTCAGTCGACTTCTCAGGCGAGTACAAGAGCTTGAGGACAAGGAACTTGGGATGAAATCGACAAGCTTTGAGTTTACTACTCCCGGCTTGCGTTATGTCCATGAGTTTGAGACTGATCGTATTTGGGACGTCAAGGCACTGAGGACTAGAATCGATGCGCTAAAGGGAGAGCGCGACAGGCTCGAAAAAGATTGTGATCAGTTCCGACGGAGTGCCCAATCATATGAATACGCATTTCGAGAGGCAGAGCGAAACCTCGCCGCGCTAAAGAAAGAGCGCGATCGGTTGAGTATTGCGCTTGGTAACGCCAATCGAAAGGCAAGGGACTATTCAAAGCTTGCAGACTCTGTTAGGGACGAGCGCGATGAATTTCAACGCCTTGCCAAGCATTTCGAAGATCAAGTAGTTGAATTAAAGAAAACCCGTTATTACCCCCCAGGCACAGAGGCTAGCCTTAATAAGAAAATCAGGGAGCTAAAGGCAAACCTCGATAATAAGCAGGGTGTAATTAACGACCTCAAGCGCGCACTGAGGGATATCGCCTCGGATGTCGATCAACTTGACTTAGATTGATGGCCTACATCGACCGGGTACCGATCTTCAAATATATACTGTCGTGCTCGCACGAATTCTGGACACGTGTAGCCTGCACACCGGACAGTGAAGGTGTGTACTGGTTTTACTGTCACGAGTGCCATGAATTCATCGGACATAGTAAGGCAGCCGTACGAGAGGTATTACCACTGTCCTCCCGTGGTAAGCGCCGGCTGGGAGCCACCGAGGTAGCAGCATTGATGGACACTGCAATCGTCAAGGACCGCATAGCCAAGCTCATGCGCCGTCACCACTGGGATACCTCCGCCGAGATTCTAGCTATGGAGCTTGGTGTATCTGCTAAGCTAGTTCGGACAGTGGGACAGGACATCGGTTGTTACGATGGGAGAGGAATACAGCGTGACGAATAAACAGCCTAACGTATCTCGTATCAAGGTTCGTCTATCTCGTATCTTGTCTTGGGGTGAGGTCGAGTACCTCCGAAACCAATTCAATATCGAGATGCCCCGCCTACCATCTAAGGCGTTCGATCGAAGCGTGTTCATCGTGACCATGCACAATCGAGGTAGCCGACGAGTATTCAGTGACTTCGCTGAGTGCCTGGCCGAGGAATTCGTAAATGTCTTCCCGGTGCATGTCAAGACGCTGGCGGAGGCCGACCATTTGGCCACTATCCATTTCCTCAAGGCGTTGGAATCTACTAGCTCTCGCTTGGTTGTGCACCATCCACCTGAGCAACAGCGACCACGACCAATTGAACCAACACCCGCACCCAAGCCGGCTGACACGTTGTTCCAGCGTCTCGACAATTGGTATAGGACCCTATGGACACGCTAATTAGTGATGAGGAGCGACCTAAGCGGTGCTGTTACTGTGGATACTCAGGGACAGAGCGGCGTTTTCGTGAGCTGGAGACATATGGAATGAACCCCCTGTATGTCTGTTCGGAGTGTGATAGCTAAATGTTCACATCTTTCTATGTCAAGGTCGAGGACAAACATCGACACCACCACCAGTATCGAATCTGGCCTGAGTTGTATACTCCTACGTTCAGTCCGACAGACAAGGTGGTTGACGTAGCTCCGGCGGGAATGTTCAAGTTCGTTGAGCTGGCCGGGCCACCTGAGGCTTTAGCAGAGCTAGCCCGCATGGCTAAGGGTGGTAAAGCGAGCAAAAAGGTTGCTAAGGGGAAAAAGTGACATCGAGAGATTTCAATGACTCGGCCGTACGCGCAATGGTGGAGAATAATCATCGACCAAGGGAGTGCTACAAAACTAACAATGTCACTTTGGAACGCTACCTAGCAAGTATTCGCTGCGAGCTTGATAATGAGCACTGGCCGTGTCGCGCTGTCCAAGATCTCAAGGCATGGCGAGACGCTGTTCAAAAGGCGACTCCGATTGACTTCACCAAATGAACGATGACGAGATTTACGCGACCTTGAATGAGTACCGCCCGTGGTTGATCCGAACCGCACTAGGTATCAAGTCCGATCCTGCTCAGGCTGAGGAGCTAATGCAAGAGGGTTGGATTGCTATGTGGCGGGCACTCATTGCCTACGATGAACTCAAGGGCGAGTTATATGGATACTTGGTGACTCAAGCCCGCTGGCGTATGCTGTCTATCGCTACCGGGTCAGCCTACCTGTTATCTAGTGAACGCCATGTACGTACGGTGTCCATAGGGCATAAGACCGTTATCCCCCCGACAGTAGAGGTACCAACGACCACGGGACTTGATAACCCTGTGATGCCGGAAATTGATTCTATGATTACGGCCTATCACCACGGGGAGATATACGCCGCAATAAATGAAGAGCTTACACCAGTACAACGTGAGCGTGTATTCAAGCGATTTTGGCTTGGAATAGTGGACGGCAATACCACTTGGTGGAATGGTCGCCCCGCGTCGGGCAAGCGGTTACCAACTTGGAACACGGTTAAGTATCCAAACGGCCGGGTACAAGGGCGTGCCTATATAGGTGCTCGCGACAGATTGAGGAAACGCCTAGGTCACTTGAAGGGGATTGAGGAATGATCACACTAGAACAAGCTCGCGTGTTACTCGCACAGGCAGTAGCCACCCAACCCAAGGGTTTTAGGTATATCCAACCCGGCAAGATTGGTTGCTATTACGCTCCGGTCACGACCGCTCTTTCCCTTGCTACGCAGTTGGCAGGAGATGACCCCCGGCGGATCACCGGGTGCCTTATCGGAGTTGCTATTAGCCTATCAGGTGAGCGGCGACACCTAGAGGTTAACGGCTCTGTGTCCGTACTCAAGGAAGTTTTCCCAGACATGCTGACAGCGGAAGCTGTTGATTACTTCACTGAGGCTCAGACTATACAAGATAATGGTGGCACGTGGCAGGAAGCTTACGAAAAGGCTGAGGCATCTCTGGGGGAGAATAAGGAATGATCACACTCCCTCGCGCCCGTGCCTTACTCGCACAGGCTGTTACGACACAGCCTCCGGGGTTTAGGTACATGACCCCCAATCCTGGAGAACACTCATGCTTTTACCGTGCTCTTGACGCTGAGTTTATCGTCCACCTACGCACTGTCAGAGATTTCGCAGGTGGTTTAACCTATCGGCGATTGTTTTCTACACTGGAGTATGACGACCCCCGCCGCTGCACAGGGTGTCTTATCGGCGTAGCTCTCAGCCTGGCAGGCGAACACCGGCACCTAGACTTTGATAGTAGTGTGCGGGATCTTGCAATCAAGTTCCCTGACATGATGACCGGGCGCGCTGCCAATTACCTGGCAGTAGCACAATCAGCACAAGATCAAGGGTGGACGTGGCAGGAAGCCTACAAAAAGGCTGAGTACACAGAAGAATTGAAATTCAATGACTGAGCCGGATTTTGAGATTCTAGATGAGGATGAGAGTCTGGACTACGGTTTTGAAATCAAAATATACGACGGTCTATACTTCTTGGTAGTGCTCCCCCACCAATGCGACGATTGGGTTATTGCGGGCGAGCCTTATTGTGGTGGTCCGAAGGCCCAAGCTGTCGCAGAATTGAAGGAATTCATTCGTCAAGCGCAAGCGTGCCTTGCGGAATTGGAGGCACATGAATAGCTGATGACAAGGTTTACACATTCTATAGGGGTGATGACCGTTGGTACCGTGACGATACCCGTAGGCTAATGGTGCCTGGCGTTAGTGCCATCAAAGATATGATGCCTAAGCCCGCTATCGTCAAGTGGGCAGCTAGCCAGGCTGCTGAGTACGCCGTAAGCCATCTTAGATCTATTAACGCCCTGGTGAACGATAAACAGCGAGATGAGGCTGTGCAGCTCATCACCGAGGCGTACCAACGGTACATGCGTAAGACTGGTAATAGAGGGACCCGGGTCCACACTGCCATTGAACGGCTCATAGCTGGCGAGCGACGCTTTCAAGTATCCAGCGAGGTGCTCGCGTACTTACGCCATTATGCGCGCTTCGTAAAGGAATGGAAATTCACCCCCATTGAGTCTGAACGGGTGGTGTGGTCATTCGAGCATGAGTACGCGGGCCGGCTGGACTCCATTGCCCAGATTACCGTTCCGGAGCCCCGTACGGATAAACAGGCCGAATGTTTACGCGCGTCTTACCTCACCCCTGGGGAAAAACTAAGGGCACTGGTCGATTTCAAGACGGGCCAGTCAGGTATCTGGGAAGACACCGCGCTACAGCAGGTAGCCTATGCCAAGGGTGATTACATCGTCTTAGAGGACGGTACACAGCGCGAGCTGCCCAAGATAGAGCACGCTTTTGCCTTATGGCTGCGCCCGGATGGCTGGGCCCTGCATATGTTAGATATCGGTGAATCTACATGGGCCCAGTTCCTCCGGTGTCGGGACACCTACCATTGGAAACGCGGCGATGCTAAGCGTGCGGTTTATAAGGCAGTTAATGCCAGGCCACTTAGGAGACAATGGAGTGGCAAGTGATGACCCAGTTGACTGGGCAAAGGTCTATCGGAAAAAGGCTCGTGAAGTTGATAGCATGGGAAATTTCGCTTCCGGTATGGGTTGGTATGATCTTGCTAATCGACTTTGGACCTTTGGGGGACACCTAAGAAGACGGGCAAAGGATATTAGAGAACGTAAATTGAAAGAGGGTGGTGATGGATGAGAATGTAGTTCAAGAATTTGAACTAGGCCCAGAGATCCCGGGGGTAGTTCACGAGGACTGCGGCAGCCTGATAGTTGTGCTACTTACGGGGGAGATTTACTGTGACCATTGCGATTTAAGAATTGAGGTACCTAGCTATTACGATGAGTAAGACTCCGCGCTGTATTAATTGTGGCAACCGCATCGGCTGGACTCGGTATATTCGCGGATTCCTTTTTTGTGTCGGTTGTCGTATTAAGATAGAGAGGTACGTCCGGGACCGTTGGGCCTATGCCCTGCCAACCATTAGGTGGCGTCAACGCTGACTCGGGCACAGTCCCGCAAGCACCGCGGATATAAAACCCAACGACTCCTAGCAGCTCGCTGGCGCGCTAAAGGAATAGCTCCCTATGCCAAGGCCGCCGGAGCAGGGGAGCAGGGCGAGGACGTATTAGATGTACCCAAGTTCTCGGTAGAGGTCAAAGCTCGTGATACGGTGAGTTTACCAGCCGCATTGCGCCAGGCAGATTATAAAAACGGTAAGGTACCCGTCGTTGTCTGTCGACACAATGGTCAGGGTGAAGCATCCATAAATGAGTGGACCGTGACAATGCGACTAATAGATTGGGAGGATCTTGCATTTGCTGACTGATGCCGAAAAGGCAGAGCAGGCAATGGTGGTTGCCCATATCTTTTCTGAAGGGGAGGCTGCGCTAGCCAAGAGTATTCTCAAAATACTAGGTTCGAATGGCTATCCAGGGCCTAGGGCGAAGCTAGCCGCAATTTCTTACCGGTGCAGGCGGGCAATTAGCCGGTTTGACAAGATGAATGAAGGGGGAGACTAGGTGTCAGAAATTATCCCAGTCAAAGTCAACGAGACTACACACCCAATCAAGTTCGCACAGGTCAGTAGTAATGTGGTACTCCCCCCGGTCAAGGTAGCCAAAGAACTTCGTGTTGTTAGGCAGGGTACAAGTGCGGCTCGGTTATATATAAATGGCGAGCTATTTCCATTTGCAACTGTAGATGGGTTTAAGGTAGGGCCTACGGGGCGTGCAGTTCCACCAACGGTTAGCTTGACATTGATAGCAGACCGAGTGGAATTAATAGACGATATGTATCCGGATGACGCACCCTAAGGCGCCGCCACGCGATAAACTACTATGGATTGGGGTGGACCTGGATGGCACCCTTGCCGAACCTCTCTGGACTCCTGCCAATCCGACCAGTGATATCGGTCTACCAATCTGGGAGAATGTGGCTAAGCTTTATAAGCTGCACAAGGCTGGTTATAAGCCAGTGATCCACACTTCCCGCCCGTGGACTGACTATCAAAACATCGAAATATGGCTAAATCACTATGGCTTCCCTTATAAGGCCATTCAACCCGGGAAGCCATTGTACAGCCTCTATGTCGATGACCGTGGCCGGCACTCCAGTGCAGCAAGTTGGTTGCCATAATGCCTGGACAAGCGTTCCTAGATGAGGCAGACAGGCGAGCGATGAACCGTAGCGATGAAATAAGGCTACAAATAGCTGAAAACATCCGCAATAAGTTTGAAACAAAGGACAGTGGTCAGCACGAGACTTATGATAGTGGAATGGTACGGGACACAGAGCAGGGCAAACCACGATTCGATTTGTTGCTACCTCTCGATGTCCCGTTCCCTAACCAATTCCTCACTCGCTGTGCGGAGTTACTGGAACGAGGGGCGAGGAAATACGGCGAACGTAACTGGGAAAAGGGTAAGGGGGACAAGGAACTAGCCCGAGCTATCTCATCCGCCATTCGACATCTAGTGCAATGGGCAAGTGGCGAAACCGATGAGGACCACGCGGCCGCAGTAGTGTTCAACCTACTACAGGCGGAGACATTGAAGTACAGAATGGAGGGTAAATGATTGGCAACAGCCAAGACTGCCAAGACTACGACCGCAAAGCCGAAGGTGGCTAAGGAAAAGCCTGCGGCTCCTGCTAAGAAGCCTCGGGCTAAGCCTAAGCCTAAGGAAGTCGAACCGGATCTATTGGAGGGTCTAGACGACGAATCCACCGAGCCGGATGACGAGGAAGATAGCGACCTGCTAGACGAGATCACTGAAGACGACGGTACTCCATGGTATCCGTGGGAGGAGGAAGATCAGCCTTCCGGCGTTCAGGTGACCGTTACCTCGGTAGATACCATTCAAGCCGATCCGCAGTATTCCAAGAAGGGTGAAGATCTAACCAGGCCGTTTGTCCAGGGTGAAGACAAAGAAGGTACCCTGTGGTCGTTCCGTGGTTACTCCACGGTGATGCAACGCCAGCTTGACGAGTGGATTACAAAGGGATTGAAGCCCGGCGATATCTTCGCTATTAAGTACCTCGGTGAGTACGTGAACAACGGCCCGGCCACCAAGAATAAGAAAGGCGAATACCCGTCCGGCACCTATCACAAGGTGAAGGCGCGAGCTGTCATCAAGTAGTGGACCACTGTCAATGTGCGGGGTCTAGGCAAAGCGGATTTACCAAGGACCAAACCACTGGACTTTGGGTATGTGGATCGTGTAGGCTACCTACTGAATTGTATTTAGCGTCTGCTATCCGTAGGGGGTGGCGGGAAAAGCGAAAGGGGAAAAAGAAAATGGGTAAGCGTGCTAGCAAGGCTACTCCTGTCGAGCCGGCTTCCACCAAGGAAGTTCGGGCGTGGCTGCTAGAGAATAATGTCGATGGCGTGGGAACGCGCGGTCGGCTGAAGCCGGAGCATATTGAGCAGTTCACTCAGGCTACTAAGCGGCCCGTAGCCACTCAGTAAAAGGAAGTGGAATCCACACAGAGGCTTTTTTGGGGGTGTGGAGAGCGCGTAATTTGGTATAACAGGGTTAAGGCGCGCAACCCTGTGTTAGCCGAACAGGAGTGCGGATCGCACTAAGGCGGGTTCCTAGGACCTGCTATCGGCCACTAAGCTTGGAGGATTATGAAATCACGAATATGGCGAGAGCGACCGGCCATACTAGTGCAGGCAGGTTCCCCTAAACGGGCAATGTGGTATGCCAAATGTGGGGAGTGTTATAGAGAAAGGCACGCATTCACCAATAGGTTTTTGTCAGGCCACACCATCGTGAAAATATGGCTATTTGCACATCTCTATATTACACACGGAAAGGGTGAGCATAAACAATGGCTATAGAGCGTGATAAATGTGCGACTTGTGGCGCTACACTGAAAATTGTTGGTGTTGCAGAGTTTGCTACTCACACCGGTAGGACATACCATCAAGGGTGTATGTCTATACCAAGACACAAGCATGCACCTTTATGGTGGTGGAATACGCCAATTGCAACAGGGAAAGTACCTCTAGTACCATAGGAAAGGGGAAAGCCTTTGTGACAGATACGCTCGAATGGTTGCGCTTTCTGTACGACGGCTCACCCGGCTTCTTTGTGCTCACACCGTTCAAGAATGGCGCGGCACACAAGTCCCTATGGTATGGGACTGATCAAACCAGCTTGAAGCGGGCCGCTCGCACCATCGACAAGTACGCCGAGTCATTTGACCTATACGTTAGCGTGGCGACACATAGGGAAAAGCCCGTCCGTGGTCGTGGATCCGGTAAGACGGTAACCTCGATTCCGGGATTCTGGGCTGACCTCGATATTGGTACCGCCGGTCACAAGCCGGCTGACTTACCCAACCCAGATAACACGGAGCAAGCTCTAGAGATCATCAAGGGATTACCCAAGCCATCGGCTATTGTGCATTCCGGTGGTGGTCTCCAGGTGTACTGGAAATTCGATAAGCCGTGGGTATTCGATGACCCTACCGAGGCCGCTAAGGCTAGTGATGGGTGGCAGCGATTACTCGCAAAGAAGGGGGCAGAGAAGGGCTTTCACGTTGACACGTTGGGAGCCCTTCCCCAAATCCTCCGGGTAGCTGGCAGCCAAAACCACAAACTGGACAACAGCCGACCGGTAAAACTCCTAGAGTTTAATGGTCCAAGCTTCCCAGCCGCAGAGCTGTGCTCACTGGGTATCCCGATCGAGCGTGAGTATCACGAGGACGCCGGCAATGATCCACTGGGTACATGGGAGGACATCCTGCTACCCCACGGCTGCACGATCGTGGGCACTCGGGAGAGCGACGGAGCCACCCTTTGGACCCGTCCAGGTAAGTCAGAGAAAGCCGGTCATTCGTTCGTGACGGATCCCTACGGGGCACCTGTGCTGGTAAATTTCAGCGCTTCGTGGGGGCTGCCTACCGGGCCCAATCAACGGCTTACCAAGTTCAAAGTATGGGCACTGCTCAACTACGACGGCGATATGAAAGCCGCTAAGCAAGCATTCAAGCGGCTAACTCGTGACAGTCCAGCTCGACTAATTGAAATTGCTACGCGCTTCTCAGGGTACCTTATTGACTGGCAAACTATTTGGACGGAGACACCTCTTGAACCTGATTGGATTTGCGCACCGCTCATTGAACGCGGTAAAGCGATTGTTATCTATTCCAATCCAAAGTGTGGTAAGAGTCTATTACTTCATGAGATATGCGCCGGGCTTACCACTGGGCGATCTGTTTTGGGGAACCCAGGATCGGAACCGGTAAAGGTCCTCTATATAGACGAGGAAAACACGCGTAAGGACGTAGCCGAGAATATGTGGAAATTCGGCTATGGGGGAACTGATTTCAAGAATCTCGCGTACTATTCATTCCCATCACTGGATTTCCTGGACACCGAGGAAGGTGCTCGCCAGCTCTACGCCCTGGCTAAGGTCACCAATGCAGAGCTGGTAATCCTAGATACATTGTCACGAATGGTTCAGGGGGGCACCAATGACCCTGACACATTCACCAGTTTCTATAAATACACAGGTCGATTGCTAAAGGCAGAGGGGGTCGCTATTCTCCGAATGGACCATACGGGTAAGGACCGTAATCGCGGGATGATCGGTGCTAGCACGAAGGCCACTGATGTTGACTATGTGTGGGAATTGGGACAGGTAGAAGGAGGCAGCGGTGATTATCTCCAGCTCACTCGTACCCACGCGAGGCAACCGCACGGAGGGGGAATCGTTATGTTTGAACGTGTCGGCAGCCCCACTCCAGGCGAGGATGACCCAACTGAAGATGTAAATGTACGATTGCGAACGGTGGTCTATGAGTGAGGACCATTAAGCACGAATTAGGTACGGTCTACGTGCCCGGCGAGAATGACTCGCTAGACAAATTGTACAAACTCCGTCAGACCCAAAAAATCTGGGCGGCGGATACGGAAACGACCGGCCTAAGAATGTTCGCTCGGGACCGTTTACGCATTGCTCAAGTCGGTACGAAAAATGAAGCGTGGATCCTTCGACCTGAGTGGCACAAAAAGGCAATCATCGATTTGACAAAGGATGCGTGGTGGCATCACCTCACATTCGACGCACTATTCTTACAGGAGAGTTTAGGTGTACCTTTCGAAGCAACTGCAATTGGGGCAGACGACACTGAAGTGCGTTCTCGGCTATTGGACCCCCGTGGTCCCGAAAAGGGTGGTATTGGACATAAGCTGGAACAAGCCGCTGCCCATTATCTTAAACTTCCGGGTCTTAAGAAAGACGCTCGTTCTCATATTGTCGAGGCATGTCGAAAACTAAAGATCAAAGCCGCTGATATCTGGCGTGATTGTCCCATTGATTTGCATGAATACTTGTTGTACGCCGGGCAAGATGTGTTTCTGACTGCCCGACTGGCAGAGGTCATGATTGAGAAAACAAAGGAGCGCGGGCTACAGAAATTCGTAGACTTCGAACTACCATTCTCTCGACGCATTGCCAAGATGCAAATCAAAGGTATCCGTTTTGATCATGAATGGGCCAACAAGGCAGAGACACATTTCGATGAGCTATTCACTGAGTCCGAGGCTGTGCTACTGAAAAAGTGGGACATCAATCAGACCACTATGTATGCACATACCTCAAAGCAATCCCTGATCAAACGGTTTAAGGAGTTGGGTGTAGGTGAATGGCCTAAGTACACCTCGGGCGGTAAGAAAGGTATCCCGCAAGAGAGTCTTGATAAAGACGTACTCCAATCTTTCGTGGTATCAGGCGGTGCTGAAATATCAGCACTTGCTCGGGCGGTGTTCACTGCTAAACGCAACAAGCATTACGGCGATTACATCCGAGGTATGCGCAATAACTTGGGTAGTGACGGGCGAGTCCATCCGAATACCCGCCCGATGCAAGCCGCTACGGCGCGTATGTCAATCAGCGATCCTCCTTTGCAACAATTACCCCGGGGCGACAAGCTCATCCGAGGGTGTCTTATTGCCGATCCTGGACACGAGATCCTATGTGTGGATTATGCACAGATTGAATTCCGGGTTGGTGCGGCTATCTCGCAGGACCCGGAAATGATCCGCATGATCAAAGCCGGTGAGGACCTACACCATATCGCAGCGTCCTCTATCTATGGACCGGGCTACACCTCCGAGCAACGTAATATATGTAAGGGTATCGGTTTCGGATGGCTCTATATGGGTCGACCCAAGGGTGTGCTCGCCCAGTTAATGGAGAGCTACCCGGAAGACGCACCATCAATCGCCGCCGTGACTAAGGCAATGAAGTCACTCGATAATAAGTTCCCCGTGATGAAGCGGTGGGGGACTCGTGAAATGTATAGGATTAAGAATGGCAGAAGCACCATCATCACTGCTACTGGGCGTCCTCTTATCGTTGACGTTCCATGGGCAGCGGTTAACTATTACGTGCAATCAGCCGCGCGTGACATCTTCGCTACAGGAATTAACAAAGGGCACGCTGCTGGTCTCGGGGACTACATGCGTTTGGTGGTACATGACGAGCTTGTCAATAGCGTACCGAAACGATCCACCAAGAAATTGATGACTGCCTTTCAGAAGGCAATGGAGTGCACATTCAAAGGTGTACCTATCTTGACCGAGGCGGAGGTTAAAGGTGAACGATGGAGTAAGTAAGCGCTACGTAGTTGGCAAGCTAACCATTGCGATTCAACGTGACATACCTATCGGTACCTTGCTCGGACCAAAGGACACCACCGGTGAGTGGCTGGTGGTATTCGATAAGGATGATGAGAACTACCTAGTTGGTTACGCCACCCAAGATGAGGTAAACAGTGCTGTGGCACGAGCTATTGCTGGTGAATGCCATTCTATTGCGGAGACCCGGATTAGGCAAGCTGCGCGGAGTAAGTAAGTGGACCTATTCGCATTAGGTGTGTTGTCAGTTGTTGTAGGCATGGCTATTGGTCTGCTTACCATAGAGTTATTAAGGCGATGGTTGGATCGTAAATGGAAATAGTCCTTTGGGGTATGCTGCTATTAGGTGTGATGACAACAGATATATTCATTGGCTATTACTTAGCTGGATTAGTCCTTTGGTGGCTAACTAAGAGGAGGTAAGTGTACACAGACGGACTTGCATATCTCGAGATCTGTAACAGGTGTGACACGTTAGTGATCCGTGCACACTGTATCGGGTTGAGTGCTCGCGTTTGCCGATGGGCAGTGCCCCATAATGTGGCCTTGACATTCAGCAAAATGGATCGGCTAGTCTGGAATGTTTGGAAGGGTGAGACCCAACTGTGGGTCACGACATGGCATTACCCAACTGACAAACCATCAAGGGGGAGGTTATATCTAGCTCACATTTGTGGGCTCAAAAAAAGGTGAGGGTCAATATGAGGATCGCTTTTTTCGACATTGAAACAACTGACTTGCGTGCACTTATGGGCCGCGTACTATGCTGCTCATTCCTACCCTACAGTCCCGACCCTGATGATCAGTGGGCGCCCTACACATTCAGGGGTGACGCTAGACAGTACAAAGGTCGCAGCGCCATTGATGATTCTAAACTAGTCGATGCGATTCGCAATGAGCTAGAGAAATACAACATGATCGTTGGCTGGAATTCCAAACTGTTCGATGTCCCCTTTGTCAATGCTCGCTTGATGCGCGCACGTAAGCGCCCGTTCTCTGCACAGCTTCACCTAGATCTCATGTGGTATGCCGGAGGGTCCTCTACCCGGGTGGGTAGCCGCAAGCTGGTGAACGTTCAGAAGTACCTCGGAGTGGACGCGGTAAAGACAGACATCTCTTGGGATGATTGGCAACTGGCCGGCATGGGTGACACTGAAGCATTTAACAATGTCGTCGAGCACTGTGAGGCTGATGTTCGGGTACTCGCTGATGTCTATCCTTACCTTATTCCATATGTCAAGAACATCCATAAGTAGGAGCTAAAAAATGAGTATCAACGTAGTCATCGAGGACCTAGTGTTGAATGTGTCCATTCAAAATCTTACCTGGGAAGCTGGACTTCAAGCTATTCGCGCATTAGGTAAAGGTGTCTTGGTAAGTCTAACGACACAAGGGAATGGTTTTGCATTGCGTTTGACAGATGTCAAGTGGACTGACCTAGAGCGTGCAATGTACAGCCTCAATAAGGTAGTGCCCTCTGGCCCTGTCACATTGAAGCCAGTAACTCCCGACACTATTGAGTACCGATGACATTCTTCTACGTCCTACTGCTCTTGCAGTGGGCCTGGCAATGTTACGTAAATGATTGGGGCATGTACCGATGACCGAAGAGCTTGATGTCTGGCGCATCAAAGATGATAACGAGCTAAATGGACTGCGCGATAGGGCAGAGCTACAAAAGCTGCTACTGGAATCGGAGGTCCTAAAGTACAGTATCAATAGGACCAATTATAGTATGCCTGGTAAGCAGACGCTATTAATCACTGATGTTTCAGATTTCACTGCGACCGGTGTTTTGGATACGCTACTGTATCATGAATCCAATACCCCCGGTAAGCCTATTCGCATCAGGCTATTGTCCCCCGGCGGATCAGTGTTCGCAGGCTTCGCTATATACGATGCGGTTAAATCAAGTGCCTCCCGTGGCCATGAGATTGAGGTTACCGGCTATGGGTACACGGCCAGTATGGCTGTGACCATTCTCCAAGCCGGTACAGTCCGACGCCTACGGCCAAATGCATACATGATGATTCACGAGGTCTCGTCAGGGATGCTCGGGAAGTATTCCGAGATGAAAGACGAGGTCGACTTTGTCAATAGGCTAACAAACCGAGTGTGGGATGCACTGGCGGAGAGGTCCACCCTTTCTGCCGCACAAATCAAGCGTAAGTGTGCTCGTAAAGATTGGTGGCTAGACGCGGAGGAGGCCCTAAAGTATGGATTCATTGATGAAATCGCTACGGATTGATGGGCGCTTTGACGCACTAATCCAAGAGATAAAGGCTGAGGCTGCACGCGCTCTGCGTAAGCATGGTTTTACCAACACCCCCGCCTGGCCATCGATGCCTAACAATGATAGATTCGTCATTGTTGCTGAGGAGTTCGGCGAGGTAGCTAGGGCATTGACCTATGACGAGGGGTCCCAAGACGGTTTACGTAAGGAGCTTATTCAATTGGCCACCATGGCTCTGATGTGGGTAGATGGTTTAGACTCTATGTTACACAACAAAAAGGCAATAGTCGAAGCTGTAATCAAGAATGAGTAACCTCCTTCCCTTTCCTCCATACTATATGGGTCCCGAAGAGCCTAAGGACCGCGCTCCACGTGTGGAGTATCAAGGATACATGCATAGAAAAGAGTGCATGCTAATTATGCAACCACCAATTGATCCTGATATGGACACTGGCGATTGGCAAGATTTCTGCACCTGTCCCTATAAGCGTAAGGTGAAAGATGCTTGAGTTAAAGCCTGAGTACACAGGCGAGCAGATTCTAGCAATGATTAAAGAACTACGTGTCGAGCACAAGCTCTGGCAAGATCGCCAGCTCAATGGCTACGTGCGCGCGTGCAAGCTGCTAGGTAAACCAATCAGTCATGGTGTCAACCACCGTGCAACCGTAAAGCGTCGGGCTAAGAACAAGGTAGCTCGCGTATCTAGGAGAGTGAACCGTTGACGTACCTTGAGGGTGCTGCACTAGGAATTGTATTGGGCGCAATAGGAACAGCCATTGTAACTCTATTCATTATCCATCCCTGGCCTATGCTTGCCATTTTATCCTTTGTTATTGTTTTTGGTGGTGCTGGCATGGCCATTGTATGGCTGGGTAGGAAGTATGGCTAAGTTGTCGTACAAAGAAAAGGAACGCTTGGACAAGCGTATGAAATACTTCCTCAACCTATTGAGAATTGAGCGCGTATACAAGGCTGCTGTTAGAGCTGGGTACTACACTTTCCCCGTGCAGCGCATTCTTGATGAAACTATACCGTACGACTTCGGCGATCGTATTGTATTCTTCCTAGCGGATGAGGACGCAAAGAATTCTTACGGCAAATACCAAGTGGTCGATTACAAGAACAATACCGTAACTGCCCGGCGTATTGACACAGTTGAACAGGTGACTATATGAATAATGATCCTAATAAGTATGTAATCGCCACGGTAACGCTGGTCATCGATGGTCAACAGATCAGGGGTGAGCGTGTACTCCCTCGCAATGAACTAAACTCATGGCGAGGTTACGGACCTTGTGATGGGCTAGCCCAGATTTACCGTGTGCTAGCTACCGATGTGATTGAGGATTGGTCGCGGGCCAATGCCCAGAAGGAATAATAGGTATAAGAAGATGTCGCCGGCTGAGTTTCGTTTCTATATGGCGCTTCGCAAAGACAAGCCCATCGAGCCTGCGACCAAACACCAAGGGCGCAAGCACCGTTCTAACAAGACTCGTACTATCACCACAGTGGAGGAATCATGACACTCAAGTTCACACCGCCAAAGGATCTCACGCGCCGCTATGCTATTTACATTCCGAGGCGTAACCGGTTCATTCAGTACCTGACTTTGGGGAATGCCAAGACTGGATTTTATGCTCACGGCTGGGGTAGTGGCAGTGACGCCTGTACTTATGGCCCCGGTAAGATCTTAGAACTAGTGGATGGTGAATGGTACACACTATTTGACATCCCTACCTCCGTGGTACGGGATAAACTACCCTGGCGAAAGGATGTCAAGACGTATTCTTGGCATAAGTCCAGTACCAATAGGGCTGTCCAAATGACCCGGGAAGAATACGCCGATTGGCGCTTGGCTGTATTCCGAGAGCAGAACCCACAGCCTGACTTCTTTGGCCTACGGTAATGACTGACGACGCGGAAGCGTACAAGAAAGAATGGGCCACTAAGTCAGGTAGGGCAGAGAGGGAAATCTACGTGCCCTATGCTCTCGACAATCAACCCCCACCAGAAATGAGTGACCCTGTCTGGTGTGAAACCTGTCAAGAATACCATGACTATAACGACTGGTACTAAGGGCACCAAGTGCACGAGCAAGTGCAGGGCACCCTCTGAAGCTCAGGCGCATTGCTCGATATGTCACGAGACCTTTGCGAGTGTCTCTCTATTCGATGAGCATCACCGCGACTTCAAGATTGTGGGTCGTAATCAGAGTTACCGAGGCACTTGTCTAAAGCCAAAGGTTCTCAAGCTGGTCAAAGTCTACGACGTATGGGACACGAAAGCTCATGCCAGCGTAGTTCGCAGGAGGGTCGAGGCCATGCACAAGGCGCGATCCGAGGGGTCTGTGTAAGCCACAGGCTTTAGATCTTTGGAGGTTGGTAGGTTGGTGTACCCCAGCGACAGTGACAAGCCCTGCCAGGTCTGTCACGAGGCACCAAGAATGCAGAGACTAGGTATCCATTTCATGGTGTGTCAGGAGTGTTTTGATTCCCAAGCGTATTACGACAGCTTGACACCTGATGAACGACGCGAGGAAGAGGAATCGATTGCAAGGTATGTAGATGAGACCAGCGGGGGTGTCTAAGTACGTGGATCGACCCAATATTGATACAACACTTATGACAATTGCCATCCTCTTTGGTGATCGCTCGACATGCTCACGGAAACAGGTTGGTGCAGTAATCGCAAGAGACAGTAGGGTAATAAGCTCTGGCTATAACGGTGCTCCCGCCGGAATGCCCCATTGTGACCATAGCCGTGACCATGAGATCATTCCAATGTCCTATACTGACGAGTATATACTCAAGATTGAAGGATGTAAGGTCGCTGTCCACGCGGAGGTTAATGCTATTGCCTTTGCCGCTCGTTATGGTCTGCGTACCGAGGGATGCACGCTATACACCACGCTCTCTCCCTGTGTGAGCTGTGCTCAGTTGATTATCAACGCGGGAATTACCCGCGTAGTATGGAACGAGATCTATCGGGATACGACGGGGGCAGAGTTACTAAAGAAGGCTGGAGCAACAATTGATAGGATAAGCTAAATACAAAGAAGCCCCCTCACTCTCACCCGTGGCTCATGGCCATTGGGATTGAGTGAGGGGGCTTCTTTTTTTATGCCCCCAGCGAGGGGGCGGACACTGAGGGCAAGGTTTCTATTCCTGGGAGTCGCCAGCCGAACCGTCCACGTTGCCAGTGGGGGTTACCCGGGCACGTAAGCTTTCGACGGTCGGTACGGCTAGGAGAGCGGCGCCTAATGCCAGGAACAAAGGTACGGCGGCCGTGGTCACAACTCCGTAGAATACTAGAACCGCGAGCACCGCCCCGACAATACCATATAGGTATAACCGGACGGGCTCATTCTGTAACCAAGATACCCAACTCATCTTAAACCACCGGTGGCTTTAACAGGGCCTCGATAGCTTCGAGCTTGGTATTGACCCTATCCAGCTTGAGATTCAACTCATAGAACTGACGAACTAGCCAGTTAATTGGAATGCCGCCGGCCATAGTCTGATTCGGTTCGGGTCGCTTACCCTTCTCAAGCACATAATCTACGCGCTCAGCATGGTCCACGTTACTTGCCTCCTTAGGTGGTGATGGTTGAGACGGAGCAGCCGAACCGCCAATCATCGTGGCAAAGTCCGCTTCCGTTCCCCTGAATGCATTAGCGTCACACGTCGACTGCCCACCAATGATTGCCCGCGATCCGTATTGCCAGATTCTCGGCATCCGGCCAGAGTAGGTAACCCAACCTGCGCCTGTGTCACCCGGATAGAGTGGCTTGAAATGCGCAGCGGGGTTATTGCCATAGTTGGCATTCCAAAGGACCCGGCCAGTATTGGGTATAGAATTGCCATACTGTCCGCGCGACGCATAAAGGATAGCCTTTTTACCGGTACGTCGTTCCAGCTCAGCAGCTACTGCCTCACCTAAGATGGGTGACACAGCATCATACGGCCACTTCTCCAAGTCGACCTGATGAAACCACCCGGGGTAGGTCCGCCACCACGGCACCTGCTGATCTAGGAATGCTAGACAGGTAGTGACCTGGGTAGCCGGTGGCACATTACTACGCACCACAATATAGTGACCAATGAATGGAATACCCACCGCCTTGGCAGCATTCAACTGAAGTCCCATGCGAGTATGTTTGAATACGTTACCCGATGACTGCTCAGTTGACTTGTGAGTCAGGAACTTAATTCCCTCGTTCTTAGCATTCTGAATGTGGGCCGGTCGGGCGCCTCGATCGTAATCAAAGTCGCTCATATCCCAACCAAAGATGGTCATTAGTGAACCTCCAATGCATCGGCTCGCTGTGACACATTCGCCAGTCGACCTTGTACCTTGGCCAATTCCCTTACCAGCCAGTTAATAGGCACACCACCAATGGTTTGATTAGGCTCAGGCCGATTACCGGTCTCAAGGATGTGGTCCACTCTGGCCATATCACCAGCCACCACCACAGGGGTATTCCGCAGTAGCCGATCCAAGGTGCCCTCGTCCATAGCAAGATGGACATGGTTGACATGATCTGCCTTGGTGCCAGCATCGAAATCTCGCCAGACACCATGCTGAATATACCAACCCCGATCGGGACTGGTGTGGATCAGTTCGGCCAGGTCAACGCGGTAATTGTTGTACAACCATTCCGCAAAGGCTCGCATCTTCTGCTGACCAACAGCAATGCCGTACTTGTCATAAGCACCAACATCAATGGCAGCCGTAGGATACCCACGATACGACAGGCCACCGTGGTGAGACCCGGGGCCAGCGCGATAGCCACTAGTTATATATAACTCTTCTGAATGGGGATACCTATCCGCGAAAGCCTTTAGCTTAAGGCCAACAGGACCTAGTGTCGCCCCATACCTAACTTCAATAGCCACTTTAGTCCTTTCCTTAGGCGCCGCTTAGTCCTTTCACAACCCTCTCCCCATCACTGGTATCGCCGACTTTCCTACGCCAGATATCTTGTGAATGCAGCGCAGGTGTACTGCCCTGAGGGTCGGGGTTTCTGATGATAACAGTTATTACCCCGTTCTCACTATCGGGATCGAGAGTTACGAATGGTTGATTGGGCTCGACATAGTCCATGCTGATGCGGTGCCTAATAGGTGCACCTTCTAAGCCTTCCGAATTCTTAGTTGTCAATTGAACGACGTAGGACTTGTTGTCCACTAAGAAATAGCCAGGAACATAGGCCCTATCAGCCGACCCCACTAGCCATTGACTATCGTAAACAGTCAGACCATCGGAATCATCGATGATGGTAATTCGGTATTGTGACTGTGAGGTATTGGTCCACGTTACTTCGATACTGCTAAGTACATGTACCTGCGCTGCTGTTGCAGCGTCAGCAGTCAACTCAAGCACCTTCATTCCGGTACTTGACGCGGGCTGTGTCAACGACATACGTATACCATCTACAGCGGCCAGGGTAGTGCGCTCACTGTCGGAAACAACTCCGACCAGTTCCCATCGCATTGCACCCTGTGTCAAAATCACTCTAGCTAGGTGACCATCCAACGCAATAACCATAGTCATGGCTGTCGTGGTACCCGTAGGCATACCAACAAGTTCAACGGTACCAAGGACCGTGGTTGCACCGTTAGTAATCTTTGCCAACTCCATTGTCTTGACACCGGCCGGAGTGATCGCGATGGTTGCCCTGATAACTTGTCCACCACCTGTAGTGGTGTACTTGGCTGCGACATAAACGGTACGGTCATTACCAGATGGTGACGTGGTATCCAATTCAAAGGGTAGGGTAACCCGACAGTCACCAGTCCCGTTGATATCTAGGTCAGCTACATGAGGCGTACCAATTACCGTCGGGTTGGCTGTGGCCTTCGTACCGTCACATGTCCACCCGTTAGCTACCCAGTTTGCACCGGGACTGGTAGGTGATGGTGTGCTTGCGTTCAAGGCACCGGATCTAGTGAACTGATCCAATGCTTTAGTAATATAGGTTTCCGGGGGATAGGTCATAACCACAGTGCTATTCACAGATGGAACTACAACAGCGGCAGAGCTATAAACACCACTGGTCAAGCTCCCCGAATCCCAGATTTTTACCTTGTACGTATGGTTAGCATCCCCATCCGTACCCCACGCCGCCGGTAAGGTAACACCCTGCGTGGCCGTGCTATTCTGTTGCTCGGTAGCTTGCCACGTGCTATCGCTAGCTCGCCAGTAGGACAGAGACCCGGCACCAATTTGCCTGCTCAATGCATACGCGCTCTGCGTCTCCAGCTCATTGAGATCTGTGAAATCCCAGGTGAAACTAAGAGGCAGCCCTACATCAGCCGTGCTGAATTCCGCGGGCGTTAGGAAAAACGGGGTACCTGGTGTTACCTGCTGCGCTATCTGCGTGTGCGTCTGGACATTGCTGGCGTGATCAGAGTAGATATCATACTTGGCTGTCCAGTGTGCACTAGCCCTGATTCCCCAGTTATTACCAGCGGAGTCCTCGGTAGTCGATACAGCTAACGTCCACGTTCCCCATACTGCACCGGAGTTTGTAAAATCTATGTAGTAAATATTGGTGTTGGACGTTCCAACGGCGAAGATCTTGAAATCACACCCCCCTGCCTTAGGGAGGAATGCAATTGCACAGGTCTTGACTACACCGGCCGGATGAGCAGTTGGCGTAGTCCTAATAGTGGTCGATGTGTTGGCCGAGTTACGCTCATAGACAGTAACAGCAGTGTCATTGGGAATAGGCACAGAGAATACACCCGGTGCCCAGCGTCCGCCGACAGCTTCCTGTGCCGCGACACCCGTAGCCAGGGTAACTGTGGATGGGCTGAGTAACCATCTACCAATGTACTTAATCTTTGTCAGCCGGATGGTAGTTCGGCCCCACGCTAGCCACATATTCCACGTACTACTGCTGTGACCGTTGCCGATATGTTCAAGCTCCAATATCGGTCTGATCGTCCCACTGCCAGTGTGTAACCATACGCTGCTACCTTGGAAATTTGCTTTAGTGGCAGTGAATGTCCACGTTGCACCTAGGTCAATATTCACACTGCACAATTCGACTCCGTGCAGAGATCCGGACACTCGACCGAACGCAATGAATGCCTTAAATCTATGCGGGGCAAAACGCATTACAACTAGGCTCATCCCACCCGTAGTAGATCCGGGGGTACCCCCGTCAGCTAGGTTGCTTACCACAACCTCAGGGCCTGCCGTATATGAGGTGTCACTGTTCTTAGTGAACCTAATATAACAGACCTTGTCCCGACCACCCTCATTAACACGGTAGGCCAAGTGCAGGTAGATCAACGAATCAGTGATCAGGTTTGACCACTCCTGTAACCCGGTCCGGGTAAAGGTGAACGTCGAGCTGGACCACGTTGACCCTTGATTGTTACTGTAATACAGGGTGAGTGTAGTAGACCCAGTCTTGACGAACATATACATAGGCCCACCCGAGAACTGATCGAGGTGCGCTTGACCGGGATACTTGAATACGCTAGCTTGTGTGGAGTTAGCAATAGTGGACAAGGTCTAACTCCCTTCAGCTATGGCGTAGGTGTAAATGCCTGTGTATACCTCATGAGTTTCTGAGCCTCACCCAATATGGCAATGTTCGGTCGACCATCTAAGAAGTCAATCAGGTTCTGAAAAAGTGCATCAGCCTCAGCGTCAGTACCATTAGGTACTTGCAATGTGATATTGAAGATCAGAACATCGTTGAGTTTGAATTCCGCTACTCGCGAGATAACATTGTGCTGTACCGGTGTTGCGGCTGGCATTGACTTACCCCCTTATTGCGTTAGCCCATCCCATTGCACTCTGAAATCACTCTCCAAAACAGTGCAAGTGAATGACGAGACTTGGAAAGTTACCTCATACACGCGAGTCCTCAAAGGAAACAACGTCCGTCTATAGTAGATTGTTTGCCGGGCATTCACACCCTGCAATTCACCCGTACCACCCAGGATCGTTTGTGTCCAGAATGTATTACCGTCTTCCTTGATTCTGACTGTGGTATCACGGTTATCACCATTCATACCATGTACTGCGTGATACGTTAAAAGTACACGCTCCCCTGGCTTAGCCGGATAGGTCAGAGTGGTAACAGGGTCCTCGGTAGTTGTACCGGTGGCCTGGTCTATATACTCATAGAGATTGGGTCGCTCGCCATACGATGAGGTAACTACAAAGTCCTTACCTACACGGCTGATGATAACCCGGTTACCCTCTCGCAGATCAAGTCCACCAACAGCCCGCATAGGCACTGCCAATCCCGAGCCATCCATCTTTACGGCCAACGGGGAAACCTCAACGATGGTGCCAGCATAAAGTGCATCGCTGGTAGTCGCTTCTATTCTTTGGTCAACCGCGTCTAAGACACCTTCGATGAACGTCATTACACATTCCTCCAAGTATGTCCCATGTCCCCACCATCTAGTGGCAGCTCCCAGGCATAACCCAAAACCTCGACCGGCTGAGTCAGTGCGTTATCGTTCAAGGTTAATCTATCAAAGTGCCAGTGCAAAGGGTTAGGAACAGTTTTCAACGAGTATGTGGTCGCGACATCCTTGTCCGCTGCAATGGTGACCCTGGCCTGTTCTTCCAAAGATGCCTGATCAGCTGCCTCTACCTGAATGGTCTTAGTAATGACTCGACCCCCACGCGCAGCCACACTAGTTGGCCCATCAAAATCATTGATGTATGTGAAGATACCATTACCCTCTTCTGGTGTCTCATCAGCGAGGTTGTTATTCCGTACAGCTACCCAGCGATTAGGTGCTTCGTAAAAATCGAAAGTGACCGAACGATCGGGGGAGATATTACCTCTAATCGAGTCAGTGTCATAGGTCCACTCACTGGCCCTATTAACAGGTGCAATATATGGCTGCACTCTGAGTGCACCATTCCAGTCAGACCATATACCTTGATAGTTGATAGCTGCCAACAGATCATTGACCACTGTCAACCAAGTAATCTGATCCTGCATAGGCCAGATTCTATCAGCCGGTAGGACTGATGTAATCTTCTGAGGGTCAATGATATATGAGGTAAACCCCTGGTCAATCAGGATAGCCTCGACGGCCGCCAGGTAACCCGTACCTGTCGCCTCAAAATGTGCATCGCCCACGGGGGTAGCCAACCTGTGCAGGATATCTACGCCCTTTACCTCGTACGTGATTGGTATCCTAGAGAGATCTCTAGTAGGAGCATTGGTATAGTACGCACCGAGGTTGAACCGGGCACTATCGCCATCCGCCGAGATAACCATATACGGTCGAATGATTGCTTGTCCCCAGTCCAACTCCTCAGTGAGTGTAATGCTCAATTCAGCATGAATATTGGCAAAGCTCTGCCGTCGGACAGATCCACCTTGCCGTTCAACAAACTCACTAATATCGTGGATAACCAATAGACTCTGATCTAATAGTTCACAGCCCAAATCCACATGGATCGATGAAGCATCAGTAAGTAGTCGCTGAATAGTTTCAGTAGTCAGATTCTCTCGGGGGGAGGTAAGCAACCCTTGCAAGGTTTAACCCCCTTCCACAAAAGTCACCTCTTCTAGTGAGATGGTACAGTTATATTCATCAGGTTCTCTATCGGGCTCTTCCCACGGGACACTGAAATAGACACCGAAGAACTTGTTACCCCGGTTGTCCCTTACACATACCGTCTGGCCAACCCACTCTTCGAGTTTGCGCAACTGGGCAAAGGAAATACGTACCAAGGTGAATACGTATTTCCCCTGCAATCCCACAGTTGTTACTGCTCGCTGCCGGCCACCGGCATATTGGCGTACATCACCTTCACTAGATCTGTTAGCTGTTCTGCTATTACTCTGTGCGGCTACTGATTCACCAGTCTCTGCCAGATTGATCCACAACTTAGTCAGCGTAATAAGAGCCATTAGCGCCGCCTCCCTGTGGATTTGATCTGTGCACCAACTGAATTGATTTCAGCACCTACTTGCCCGCCGACATTTTCAACAGCGTTGGTATTCTTCTTAGCTTCACCGAGCAGCTCAGACAGCTTATTACTAATATTAATAAGGAGAGTGGCCACAGCCGTTTCCTCATCATGGGTACGAACAAACTCGGTCTTACCCGAGCCGTTATATCCCCACATACCGTCAGGCCAGGCACCACCCTTATCGAACACACCGATACTAGGCTGTACCGCACCACCCCGCTTGAATCCATTGGGATCATACCCAGGATCAAAGCCTCGGATAATAGATACAGCTTCGCCGCGCCTTTGCTGGTACCTCTGGGGGAATGCAGAAATCTGCACAGCCTGAGCCAAGGATCCGGCATTACCATAGCGACCCTCGATCGCTTGGGCACGACGTACGAAGCTGGCCGTAGCGTACGGGACATTCATAATCTGTTGAGGCGTACCCCAACCCGCCGATGGACGTTGCTGCAAGAAACCCAGCGAGTCACGATCACCGAAGTTCAGATTACGCATACCACTTTCAACTAAGCCGGCTTCGAACAGAGCCAACATGACCTTACGTGATGCATTCATGGCCTTAGCCTGATTGTATGCATCCCTGGCTACGTCGCCACTAGCACCGACAACTACACCACCAGACCTAGAATCAAAGAGACTCTTGAGCGCATTAATTGGTAGCATACCCACTCCCTTGATTGCCTGTGAAGCCACAGACGCATCCTTGGGGAGGAAGTTAGTTGCCGCATTCAATGCCTTATCGAATAGTTTCTTTATTAACTTACCGGCTGGGCTGAGTAGCCAAGACAGTAAGCCACCTCCGCCACCCGGGCTCGCACCGATAGGGATAGGTCCACCCATCATCTCGGTCAAACCCACTTGCTCAGCGGCAAAGTGAAGGTGGTTACGGTGCTCATTTACAACTGGCCCGGTCATAGTAACCCGGCGACCACGTGTTACGTAGTAGCCACCACGACCGGTAGTGTGGATAAGCTCCAAAATGGACGCTGCCGATGCGAGCAACCTACTAGCCACAGCATCCTGATTGAAACCACTGAAGTCAGCAGCCAACCCGGAACCGTGCCATAATGGATCGCCTGGCCGATAACCAGACGACATCGGACCGGTACCACCATACTTACGGTAAACCGCATTGATGGCTGGAACCATTCCCATGTCTCGACCCATACCGGGGCGTACACCACCACCGATACTGAAGCCTGGCATGTCGCCAACTCCAGAGGCTCGCCCAGAAATAGCACCGCTTCTGATCATAGAACGAATGTTGTACATACCCTGTTGCCCGCCTACCTGGCGAACTTCATTAGCAGTTACGACATGTTCCCCAGCGGAAAGCTTGAAATACTCTGGGCCCTTGTTCGGAGTGAACATTCGCGCCCACACACTGTCAGAAGTACCATTACCCGGGCCGTAGACAGCACCACCCTGAGCGAATCCAACAGGCCCACCACCGGCCAACGGCGTAATGTGTGGGATCTTCAAACCCGGTGGGATCTTGTTAACCGCATCGACGACCTTATTCAATAGGCCAATGAAGTCATTCAATAGATTCTTAGCTCCGCCGACCATAGCACTTAGTGCATTGAGAACAGACACCCGGACCCTATTAATCCACTCATTGATTTGATTGAACATTGCCACCCATGCATTAGGTACAGTCTGCGTTACCCACTTAATCATGGGAGCGAAAATCACATCGCGGATGAATCCCCAAGCGGCAGAAACAGCAGAAACTACCCTACTCATTGTCTGACCAATGAAGTTGTCAAAAACTCTCCAAGCCGTCGTCAACGGCCCAGCAATGAAGTTAATCATGGCCTGGAGTATAGATCTAATAAAATTAGATGCTGCCTGTATAGCAACACTAACAGCGTGCCATACAGCTTCAGCCACTGATTGGAAAAATCTCCAAGTCGGTGCCATGACATTGTGGATATAGAAGAACATCAAATCCCACTGGCTCTTGATAAAGACCCATGCGGCACCGATAATTCCTCTAATAGCTGCCCAAGCTACTGCAAACACAGCCTGCCATAGCCACATCATGGTATTACCCAATAACTGCAAGGCAAGAGTCTGCGCGCTCCAAATAGCTTGCATGATACCCCAGGCAAACGACACAATGCTAGCAATGGTTCGCCATGCCGGTACAAATATGGTATTGACAACCCACGACATGGTGTTACCCACTACTTGCAGTGCAGCATGAAGAGCACCAAGGATAGGACTGATGATAGACCAGGCAAACGCTATGGCTCCCCTGATAGCATTCCACGCAGGGAGCATGACATTTTGCCATAGCCAGTTGGTTAAGTCACCACTCTTTTGAGTACCCGTATTCATACCACTGAACACAGCACCAATAATATTCCAAGCTGCTTGGGCAGCACTCTTAATACCGTTCCAAGCAGGCACCATAACAGTTTGCCATAGCCACAACATAGCCGCGCCTACAGCTTGAGTAGCTAGTCTAATACCATCCCAAACTGCATTTAGCGTACGAGCACTGAGTGTTACGGATAGAATAGCCATGTACACAGAGCCCATCATCATGGATCCTAGTGCACCAAACACAACCCTTAACATATCACCAGTGATGCCGATCTCACGCAATGCCGCCCCCATCTCGACCAACGCAGGGCGAAGGGTAGCCCAGTTGGCACTTAGAGATGCCAGTAATTCTCCGGACATACGGATTAGTAGACCGACCAACCTAATCAGATCAGACATGGCTAGTCTGGCACCCTCTACAGCCTCAGGGCTACTTAGCTTACTAAAGAAATAGGATATTGAATCACCAAGACCGGGGAGCGCCGCAGCTAGTGCGTCAATAATAGGTCTAGATGCTATTACAGCCTGTGTCAATCCCGGCATAGAATTTTCAGCTAGCTTGGCTATACCATTGGCCAATGCACCTATGGTAGGTAGCACTGCCTTAAACATTTCCTCAATTCTAGGCATCACACGAGTAGCAGTCAGTGCAAACCTATCAAGGGCACTGGCAATCAAAGGAGCCAATGGCTTAGCAGCTTCTTTCAAAGGCCCTATTACACGGTCCTTTAGTCGTTGCCCAGCCGCAATAACTCTAGGGTCATCAGCTACTAAAGCAATACCTCCGGCAAGTACAGCGATGTTCAACCCACCGAGGATGGCGGCGGTAATAGCTGCACCCAAGAACACAGTACCAGCGATAATACCGTTACCAATGCTGGCAACTATTACAGATACAGCAGCCACACTAATAGGTGTAGACAATGCAGCAGTAATTGATCTAGATATACCATGTGCAACAAACTCAAAAAGCGAGGCACCGAAGGCAGGGTCCGGTACGAACGCTCGGGCCAACCCTGACTTAATCTTTGCCCCTAAGGTCTCAGTATCTACGTCAGCCTTAACCTCAAAGGCCATAGACTTCTTAAGCCGCTCAATCTCCGCGAGCGCCTTGACACTATCAATTCTAATGGTAGCGTTGGGAGGGTTGGTAGCAAGCTCGCGCAGCTCAGCCTCAACACGGTCAATCTCTCGCAGAGCATCTGACACATCAGCGTCTAAATCAATAGGTGCAACATTCAACCTGGCTAGCCGTTCGTTAAATGCATTAGCTGCCTTGTCTCCCGCATCCGCGCCAGCCTGTTGTCCAGCTACTCCAAGAACATCAAACATACCCTTAGATGCTTTGATTACTTCCTTGGAGAATTCCTTTGCGAATGCATCACCCGCCTGATCACCAGACTCTGACCCCATTGCACGAGACTCTACAATTAGCTTGGAACCTTCCGCGCGTAGGCTGATGAATGCCTCTGCGAGAGTAGCCATATCTCAACCTACCCCCTCCCCTAGCTTAATTGCCGGCGCCTCAACGCGGTACGCAGATACTTTTTCTTAAGCTCTTGGAACATACCGTAATTGAATAACTTCCTAGCAGCCTCGGTAGATACCCTGATTTCACCAATGCCAGATTTCTTCACCAGGATCTTAGAAATCAAAAGACCGGTACGCCTTGGGGCTAGGGGTACAGCCTCTAGTCTGAGTTGCACACCCTGCCTATATACCTCTTGGCTAACCTCTCGACTATTCAGTAATTCCTCTACCTCGTCAAGGTTTACATTGACTTCTGACATCTAATACCTCCGTAGGGTTGAAACCTACGCTCATAATACGGAGAGCATAGGGCGCATTACTTCCTATACTCTCCCATACCAAAGGCTTCCATCAATGTTCGAACCTTACTGGACCTCTCCGGAGCCTTAGATTCTTCTAGTGGGCTATCCAGCCATTGATTGTATTCGTATATCTTATCGTCAATGTCGACAAGCTCCACCTCTACACCCTGAGATTTCGCTATTGCAGTCAACAGCCGTTCTGTCTGTGCACGCTGCTCTACAGTGCTCAAGCGAATGACATAGATGAGCGAGATTAGTTGCCTGAGGTTGAGCGACCTGAACGTGCCTCGATACGTAGCATCAAAGCCCTTTGCAGATCCTCCCGCCCCTCCAAAAGCTTGAATGCCTCCTCCTCCGAAGGCGTATAAGATCCTACCTTCAAGTTCGAGTCTGTGCTCGAATCCCCATGCGCCGAGTCTCGCGACTCTTTCGTAGGGACCCCCGTCACCGCCGCCATTAGATCTTGAGACAGTTTCATTAAGTCATCAAGCTGTTGGCGGTGCTTCTTAGACAGAGCCCAAAACGTATCGAAGTCATCCTCATGGATAAGGCTACGTAGGTAATCCTTAATGGCAATAATAGCCTTGATATTAGCCTTAGCCGTAGCCTCATCATCACCTTGCTTATACTCTACACTAGCAGCAACCTCCATAAAGTCCATATAGTCGAGCGAAGATGCCTCAGGGTTAATCCTAATAGGCGTACCGAAATATTGAAAAGTCTCTTCCTCGTCTGCCTCATGCGAAGTACCAAAAATACCTAGATCCTTAGCCAAGTTTGTTGCCCCCTTAAACTGCTAACTACGCGCGGCCATCGCCAGCGGTCCAAATTTCGAACGGCTGACCAGCGGCGGGAATTTCGAAGTTGAACGTACACGGGATGACGGCAAGCGCCGGAGCCTTCTTAAACGCCATCTTGACCTCACCACCCTGGAGAGCCTGATAAACAACAATGCGTACAGTATTGTCAAGCGATTCCCAACCAACCATCAATCGCTCTTCCTGACCAGGGGAGGGAAGGGTGTACTTATTGAGCTGTGTTAGACCAGTACCAGAGACCACCGTACGGGTACCACCATTAAAAGCAGCCTCTACACGAGCTAGAGTCCAATCAGCCAAGTTAAAGGCAAACGTACCGGATCGCTCCGTAGTGGAATACTTAATAGGATCGAAGAATTCCGCCACCATAGTAGGCTCCACCTTGGTGGAATAACTAAACTCGGAACCATCCTCGGTAGCACCGGCGGAACCCCAGGCAACCGGCCACGCATCGGTGAATACACCACCAGCCACAGTATTGACAGGTAGCGAACTACCCGGCTGGGCAAAGAACAAATAGCCCGGATCCTGGAGGATCGTAGGGCGTGCAACAGAAGGCATTATCTAGCCACCTTTCTTCTTTTGTGCCCGTTTGTTGGGCTAATCGAACAGCATGACGATTCTGACAACCGCCGACATAATGGCACCTCGGCCAGAGTTTGCGTCCATACCCTCTTCAAACTTTAAGGGCACTACCTTGACCATTGACACACCCTGTATCCCCAGAGACTTACTCTGTGAAAACAGATCCTTTAAACTTAGATACATCTCTTTGACGCGGGCATTAGCCTGAGCTTGATTGTCCGCCGGCCAGTGCGACTCAATGAATACGGAGATATCAAAGGCTTCCCCATCGGGGTAACCCTCATACGGTACTACTCGCACAATCTCATTACCTAAGACCCATTTTATATCACTAAACCAGATCAGTTCTTTAGGTAACCTATCCGTGTAAACCGAATCCCAAATTGCATCATCCTGATTCAATCTAGCGAACTGTGGCGCAGCTCTAGTGCGTTCTACCAATGCATCTTTTACTTCAAACGCAATGGTCACCCCACACCCCCTCTGGTGAGCTGGTGTTTATCAAGCACCACATCAATATCAGGGTCACCTACCCACGATCCACCGCGACCTGGAGTAGCCAAACTGAATGTTCCAAGCTCCGTCTGTTGCGTAGTTGCACGTCGATCAATACGTCCAGAGTCATCGATCAGCATATTACGAGCACGTTTGAGCGCGGCCCTTCTGATACGTACCGGTGGACTATTAGCCCCGTATTCATATTCGAGCACGATATTAGGGACAGATGATGCCGGCCAGACAAGCCCAGCCTTGAGCACCAAGATAAATGCATCATCGTCATCCGTAACTAAAAAGCCATCCTCCACCCAAGAGCTCTGGTCAACGTCATTTACCAATAAGGTAAGCGCTATTCGGGGCTCGGGCTTGCTCAAAACCAAGGGGTAATTAGTACCATTGCCCTGGAACAACTGACGATTAAAGCGTGGACGAAACGCACGACCACAGATATCTTCAAACTCCCTTTCAACCTCTTCTCTGACTTCGATTAGCTCTGAGTCAGGGAACCTGGTGGTATTCTCCAGTCCCGGTTTTGCGCGCAAGGCGGGGATGTCGAAGATAAACCCTCCAACAATCTCGATGAGATCATCAGCCATTACAGGGACACCATCCTTGATACCTTCGGCCAACACAGTAAGCTCATTGAGCAAAGCCTGTGGGGCTACAGGCCAGGTATATATCCCCACGCCCGTATGAGTAGCTGTACCAGAGGTCAGTAAGCTACCATCCGCTTTGTTAACTGTCACACTACACGTACCATCTAAGTCGAATGGAATACCCTGAGCATCAGTAAAGGTAATCTGAATGGTCGCAGGTGTATTCCTAAGTATGCTGCGCGGAAGAATCTGCGCCATCATTCACCCCTTTCAATTAAGATACCCAAGCGGACCACACCACCGTGCCGTTGATACCGTGCACTAGCACTCGATATTCGTAGTCCACACCAGAAGCTGGAGTGTAATCGTCATAGAACGCGAGAGATTGAACCACACCAACTGTCATCACACCCTGCGCAGACAGATTTGCAGCATTAGTTAGTGGCTTTGCCACCATATTTGACTGGGCAGAGATTGCCGATGATGCATTGGGCCCTGTCCTACCAATGACGGTAAGCCCGGACTGGGCACTAAGCGCAGCCTGCCCAGCGATTCTAAGTGGCCAGAATGATGCGGAAATACCAAGCCGTGTGCTCGCCGTGGGACAATCCATTGAGTCCACACCAGAGGCGCCAGGACCCCGGCGCTCTTCGAAACACGAACCGCTGGACGAGGGGGTTGCTACCTCGATAACCTCAAGGAATCCAGCGGGAGGGTTCCATGAACCTGTAGCAGAAACCGTACCACAACAAATAAGCAAAGACTCAGGTGCGGGCAGGTCAATTGAATGGGTCTCTATCTCCGACCCAGTTAAACCAGACTCATACTCGATGGAATCATGTAATGGATCAAATGGGTCAACGCCTCGGAAAATGAATACCCGGGCAGCCATACTGGCACCATTGGCAGTAAAAGTATAGCTACCAGGCTCGGAGCCTCCGGCTATCTTAAATACCAGAGCGTTGCGATAACCGTTTCTAGAATTCTGTTGAACAATGGTCCAACCACTAGGCACACTGTCTAACGATGTTGGGCCACCTACCCAGATGACGTGAGAAAGTAGAAGGTCACCAGTAGTAGTACCAGACGGTTTACCCGGAGAAATAGTGTCGTCGCCACTGCCTAGGGTACCAACGCCTTGCCCGGTAATAGCCACGTTTATACCCCCTTAGTTGGTGCGAACACGAGACACACCAGTTAATCCCCCAGGGGGGTTGTCTCCCGAGAGTTTCGCGAATCGTCGCCTCACTGGCCTTAGCACAAACATCTTACTAATCGCTGAAAGTGAAGCACTGAAGAATACATCACCGGTGACCCGGCCAATAGCAAGTAGTGAAGACTCACCCTGCAATTGACTAGTACTAATTACACGAACATCAGCAAGCACGGTCAATGAGGTCTGAGAACTTAGCTGAGCTAATCCGATAACCGAAACAGTACCAAGTGCAATTAGACTGCTTTGTCCAGAAAGGGCACTCGTCCCAAAGGAACTTACTACAGCCTGAGCTGTTAGTGTGCTCTCCGTAGATAGTGCTGCTCTAGCTCCGCCGAGCGTAGCCGCACACGTAAGGGATGACTGCCCATCCAATGGAGCGACAGCAAAGACCTTTACGCGTGCTGCGACAATAAGTGAGCTATCGGCGGCAAGGTTAGCTTGGCTAAGGACCTTGACCACGCTGGTCGATATCAACGATGATTGTGCACTGAGCGCACTTAAAGCAGAGGGACCACGCCGACCAACGGTAATTGCAGAAGACTCAGCGACCAATGCCGATTGAGCGAAGCTATGAACTGTCGCAGCTAACGTCAAAGAAGTCTCAGAGCTTAGCGGTGCCGAACCTGGTACCTTGACATTACCAATAGCCACTAGGCTAGACTCAGAGGTCAGTGCTGCGGAGGCTTCCTTACGGACAGCACCGGCAGCAATCAATAAGCTTTCCGAGGATAAAGCACTAACAGCAAAGGTCTGAACCTTTGAAGTAGATACCAAGCTCGATTGGCTACTCAGTGCTGAGGCTGCAAATACCGTATCCTTGGCAGTGACAATTAGCGAAGACTCACTCACCAGTGCAGCGGCACCGAGCTTAACTGGAATACCAGTGGCAGTTAATGAACTGTCCGCCGCAAGCGCAGCACTACCCTCGACGACAGTTGCGGTAACCTCTCGTACCCGAATGAATAACTCAGGGCCAGCAACGTTGGTAGCAGTGGCCGGGACAGTGGCTGTGTGTGTTGGTGCTGCCGTACCACTGCCAGCGGTACAAGACTGTGGGGCACCACGTACAGCCATATCATTACCTAGAGTGGTTTCATTATATGGCGTATTGCTCAGGTCGAATGATAAAGTACAACCGGTAAGCGTTTGAGATTCAGAGGTCCAAGCCCCCGAAGTCGCATCAGTGGGAATAGCACAAGCTGTCAGGAGCTTGTCACCCGAGGCCATTTGAATGGTCTGACCGGCGGTCACAGACCAGCTCGACCCGGCCGAGTCATCCGAACCATTGGCTACGGCAATGCTATAGACACCACTCGTTGCCCTACATTGGTAGATAAACCCACCGGCAACACTGGGCGAGTTACCAACCGTAACGTCTAGAGTCCCGGATTCGCTACCCGTGGCAACCTTATAGAAGACTTTGATTTTCAACGGCCCGGTATCAACACCAACCGCGCCAGTACCACCGGTCTTTTCTCCGTTTGTCGGATCAGTCCATCCGCCGGGAGTTGTAATAGTAGATGTATCAGGCTTTACCGCTACTATAGCAATAAGTATGTCCCCGGCCGATACAGTAGGGTAAGGAATAGCAAGGGGGGAGGGAGTGGCATCGAAAACTGGGGTACCAACAGGGCCAATGTATGTTAGCGACATACCCTCTCCCCCCAACTACTAGCTAATCGTCAAATCAAGCTCTCCAGCCAAAACGGTAAACGTGTCACCGGAGTTGGTTACCTTGCTCGCGGTCAGCGCGCCATGCCAGAGACGGACTGGGGTACCAGCACTATCCCAAATAGCAACGTGCGTAACCGTAGCGGCAGGCATATTAGTAAAGTTGACATCAGCCGTGTTAGCCGTAGCACCACCAGACGCAGCAGAAAACGCTATATTCTGTCGGGCATAAGAACCACCGGTCACCTCGGTACCCGTCGCGGAATCAGAAGGGGCCGATGTGTATAGCGCAAGCTTTAACGACGTTGTCGGACGTGTTGGCGAACCAACACCTAGGATCCAATCAAGGATCAGATTCTCAGCGGTATCGGTGAGGTTATCAGCCATTTAGTGGCCCCCTCCTTCTCAAATAGATAGTGTGTAGAGGGAGAATCGGAGTAGTGAATCTCCCTCCACAATTGACTACGTAGTAGAAGTGAACTTAATCGAGGCGCCCGTGTCAAACAACTTGCCGTCCAGATACATGACACCCTTGATACCAACGAGATCATTCTCGAAGTAAACGTCATTAGAACGCTCCACCCGCATAGTGCCAACCACACGAGCGTAATACTTAGAGAAGTCTGCAAAGATGGCCTGAATGGTACCGTTAGTGGCAGCGGTGGCCATGTCAGGGTTAGTCAATACCGGATAACCAAGAATGCTGTCAGGCTGAGCCGGATCCTTTACCGCATCATAAATGAAGTGGTTAGCCGGATCCTTAATCAATCGAACCTTCTTGACAATGGCACGGTTCATCATGAACTTGGCATTACGCGCGTACTTTTCACCGATACCATAGATAAGTTCGATAATATCATCGTGCTTGGAAATACCACCAAGGGCTACCGAACCGGTAGGTGCATAGTTGAGAGTAGTCTGCGTAACAATACCACCCGGACTCTGCGCACCGGCAGTACCAAGGGTAAGGTCAAGAGCAGTTACCGAACCAAGCACATCACCGAGATCCTCAGCCATAAGCGACTCACCATCGAAGACAGTGAAATCAGCGAATTCACGAGAAGCCTGGATAATCTGAGCATACTTAATAGCACCCAGAGTCTCAGTCGTGAACGAGCCCTTAGTCTTGGCAATGGTCGCGGCTTCCTGAGACACAACCGTAGTACGGTTGGCCGCAGGGCTGGACGCCTTGACCGATCGTACCTTCTTAGGCAAAGTCAGAACTTCATTTCGCTCAGTGGTAATAATGCGAATACCCGACTCAAAGATCGGGTTGGTCGCTACCAGCGCACGATAAAGCTCCCTGACGAACGTACCAGGGTTGATTTCCTGACCTTCACCGGCAGCCGCAGACGCAGAACCACCGACGTTAAAGAACACCTCGGCGCGTTCCTCAGCCTCACGACCGTAACGACCGGACAGCGCCAGCGTATGGCGAACATCCGACAGCTTCAATTCAAAGCCCTGCTTATCGCCGGAAACTACAGAACGAAGCTCTTCCGAAAACTCCTTGTCAACCTTTGCACGACCAGAAAGATCCCGCCTACCACCACCACTGCCACGCCGTTCTAGCGCAGCCTTAGCCGCAGCTTCCTGCTCAGCCGTACGCTTCTCTTCCTCACGGTCAAATTCCTCATTCCGGCGCTCACGATTGATCAGATCCTCATAACGATCAATATCCGCATTGGCACGGTTATACTTCTGATCGGCAGTTGCGATCTGCTCGTTAGTGAGACCTTCCTGCGCTGCCTCCTCCGCAGCGGCCCGCGCAGCCTGCACAGCCTGCATCCGCTTCTCAGATAGATCCTTAATTCGATCAGACATATTAGCTGATCCTTTCTGTTTAGCTCCCTGTGGAGCGAGATACATATTCAAATGTGGGTGATCTCTCGGCCCACGGGAGTTAGAACTCTTTGAGAGCCCTTTCTAGCCGATCAAGAGCATCAATGCGTCGCTTCCAAATGGTAGTATCACGTGGGGTGGATTCCTCCGGCCCTGCGGAACCTTCACCATTGATTGCACGTTTGATAGCGTCTACATCGGACAAGTCTGTAACGTTGCGCCCACTACGATGAGCTAAACCATATAGTGCATTGCTTCTTAGCCCGCTGGTCGTAGTCAGATAGGCAGGATAAGTAACTGGAGACACATCGACTAATTGAACTTCCTTGAGAGTCCTGAGAATTACGTCTCCGTCTTCCTCCCAGTCATCATCAATTGCACGAAAAGCAAAGGAGCTTTCCCTGATGTCCTGGCGTTCCATCAAAACACGAAGATCACGAGCATAGGTGGTATCGGGAAGCAATACCTCATAAGGGAGACCCTTACTATCCGTGCTGACCTTCAGAGTCCCCGCACTAGACCGACCAAGCAACCTATTCTCGTCGTGATTGATAACAGCGCGAACATCCGACTCCTTCAATGTCTTATTGAATGCCTTCCTGTCCACCTGCTCAATAAACCCGCCTAGATCTGGGCTGCGAACATTGAATAGCGCAGCATAACCCTCGACTAAGTACTTATCGCCAACCGATCTAATCTCTACATCATGCACCGTAAGTCGGCGCTCTAGTGGTCCCTTCACTTGGCACCATCCTTTCCGGTGGGGGTTGGCTTCTTAGCCGGCACCTTTCCATTAAGCGTTTGACCCTCACGCAGCTTGTCCCCACCTTCAATACGAGGTAGGCCCAGATTCTTACGAGCTTCGTTGGGTGTAGCGACACCTTCCTTAACCAGATTTGTCCAAGTCTCCGCTGCCTCAGCGAACGTGCCTCGGAGTAGCTCTGACTTATTTAGCCGGATGAATAGACCTAGTCCATCGCCACCTGGTGAATAAGCGGTATAGGTCTCTTCCCATCGCTGAATCCAGGGCGCATAGGTGGACTGCACAAGAGACGTATTCTGCTCGGCCAGTCCAGAACCCCAACTAGTTTCCTTGGAGATAACACCAACCTTGTGTGGGGGAACCCGCAACCATCGAGCTACATCCAATGCTTGGAATTCTCGAGACTCTAAGAACTGAGCATCCTCTGGCGGGATAGAAATTGTCTTGAGATCCGTCCCCTGTGGACCGGACAATACTGAAGGTCTATGCCAGTTAGTGGGCCCACGATGGGCACGCTCATAGTTTCGAATAGTCTGCTTTACCTGGTTATCGTCAAGAATCTTTCCCGGCAAAACCAATACGGTCTTGGAGAAACTACCCTGAGAGAAGTACCTAGCTCCGAATTCCTCAAGTGTGAGACCGAGCGAGATTGACTCACTTGCAGCATTGATTACTGACATACCCGTGGGCTTGCCCGGCTTAGTAGGACCTTGCAAATGGAATATTTCCCTAGGGCCTAGCCACGGTCCGGCATTAATCTGGTAACGCCTGGATACACCCTCCATCTTGGGAACCCATTCACAGTGAACAGTCTTGGTGTCAAGAGGGACCATACCAATGATTACGTCATCACTAGACCGTCTGAGAAGTTGTGCATAACCATTACCATGACATAGTACCGAAGTCTGTAACTGATTACGAACTAATGAAGGGCGCAGCTCAGGGTGAGGTTTCCTAATCCACTGAGGCAATGGACGAACATCAATCTTACCATCCTCTGATTCAACGAATGCCTCAGGCGTTAGACTGGCAACGGCATCAGCGATCAACGTCACGCCGGACCAAAACACTGAATATTTAAATGCTACATCCTCGTCTACACGCTTACCCGACGCTGTAGGCTGTCCCCGAGCCCAGTCCGGAACGTCATACCAAATCGGTTCGGCGCGCGTTTCCTTCTTTCGAAACACCTACTCACCTCCCGATCTCTCAAGTTCCAGGCCCACATAGAAAAACACGCCGGCTAAGCACAAGGCCCCCAGGCTAAAGCCGACTACCCACCCCAGATAAACACTCGCAATTACAGTGCTACTGCATACAGCAATAAAGAGACCGACGAGCTGTAAAATATCACCTACTCCCACTCGTCGACCTCCTCATCAGTCTCGTATAGTTCCTGGTCTGTGAATGAATGGAATTCAGCCATAACAAACTCAGGCAGAGCCTCCATTACACAGAGCGCATTTACCATGGCAGTAATACCATCGATGTTGTCCGAGCTAAGTGCTTTATCAGGCTTGATATTGCGTTCATTGTCTTGCTTATACGCAGCATTATCAGCCATCCATCGCATAATGGGGTTGTGATTAGTAGACAACCTACGTAAACCCATCTCACGGGTAAGGGCCTTAGCTCCTGAATTCATTCGACCAGTGGTTTGCGGGATCTTTACCATGGGAAGACTGGTACGCGAATCGATGTGCTTAGCTATAGATACAGCGTTATATCCATCGTAACCAATAGCTTGTAATTCAAACTTCTCAATGTCCCCAAGAATACGCTCCTCGATCACATCATAATCGTGAATCTCTTCCTCAAATACAGTCAGATAACCTTGCTCTTCCCAACGAAGAAACGCGGAGACCATTTTCTTATGATGAAGCTCAATAGCTTTACGAGTAATCCAGAAATGGGGAATTACCCGGACGCCTTCAGAGGTTTGAAACACCATCACCCATGCGGTCAGGTCAGACACCTCAGCCAGGTCTAGACCACCAATGCCGGGTACACCTCGTAGGTCTTCCTCAGTCCACCCTGCCGAGTTATCTTCACTCTCATCCCACACGCGCAGATCTAGCCAGCGATTCTTTCCAGTCCCCCAACGATTGAGCCGGAAGATACAAAAGTTATTGATTTGTGATAGGTCACCCTTGTTTTGTAGCTCGATAACCTCATCACGAATAGTCTGAATATCAAAGAATGAACCGAGCGCGGGCATTGCCTCCGGCCAATGGCTCTCATCTTTCCAGTCCACGCCCTCTGGCACACTGGCAACACAAACGAATCTCTTAGGGTCTAGGTTAGGGTTCTCCGCAACCTGGAGACTAAACTCATGCTCAACAAACGCAAAGGTCTCCCGATCCCATCCCGCCGTCGTAATACCAAATAGCAATGGATCAGGTCGAGTACCGAAGCCCTGGCGTAGTGAGTCCCACAAACGCTCATCAGGCTGGGCTAAAACCTCATCGAATAATACGGCGAACGCATTAGCTCCAAGGTTACCAGCGGCATCAGCCGCAATCACACGATAAATAGAGCGCGAGGGCACATGGATAATTCGCTTGGTAGAATCAATTACCTTGATCTCACCGAGTCGCTTCATTCGGGAAAGCACAGGGGACAATAGGACCATATCCCTAGCCACATTGAAAACAGCGGCGGCCTGGTCCTTATCGGATGCTGCGCTATAGATTTCAGCGCCAGCCTCACCACAAGCAAGTAACAGGTAAAGCCCTAATGCCGCCACCAACTCTGACTTACCTTGCTTACGAGCTAGCTCGATCCAAGCAAGCGTGAACTGCCTAACCCACTTACGGTGCATCGCATTCCAACGTACCGCACCAAATAGAGGGGCGACAATACCATCAAATCTCCATATACCATTGTCATCCTGCCACGCTTCACCCCGTTGCCAGGGATCCATAATGAATGGCTTACCAGAATATGAAGACTTGGTGTGGACTGTCGCCCTCTCGACAAACTTAACAGCGCGGTTGGCACGCTTTAAACTAAACTTGGCTCCGTCAGGGAGCCTAGTTGTCTGCACTAATGGCATTCAATGAGCCCCCTCAAATCCACTAGCTTAGAACGGCAAAAGTCACATCCACATCGGTAGACCAGGTCAGCGACACGAGGTTATCCGCCCCACGATAACCAGCATCTGGAACACGAATGAAAATAGACCCACCGGAACCAACAGCAGGGATAGTGTCCACCCGATCCGCTACAGCTAGATCAGCATCGAATACGGCAACAGTGACAAGGGTCAACGTGCGGGAGGCCGCATTTGCATTCTTGACATGTAGCAAACTGCCCGGCGGTACCTTATCACCGCCAGCGCTGGCCGGGTGATAGGTGGGCTGTAGACCAGAGCTGGTAACAAGCTGGGGGGTACGAGTAGCCATTTAAAGCACCTCTTTCTGTGTGTTAAAAATGCCTATTTGGCATCCTCGGTTTCATCTTCATCAGTATTAAGCAAGCTGTTAAGGTCTTCACCATCATCGCCAGGTAGTTTCATTCGTGCCCTACTAGAAGGGGTCATACCAAACTCAGCGGCCAAAGACCGCAATGAGTTAGTGGCTGACGCAAAGGATGCGAGCGCGGGGTTTCGTACCGGCCCCCGGGCACCGGCAATGGTCATTCCAGCTTTCTTTATTTCACGCAGCGCCTTCACCATTACTCCCACGTTCGCACAGTATGCAGCAAAGGGGATAATGTCTGCCTCAGTCAGAAGCCCATTAGCATGAAGAAATGGACCACAGCGGCGCCATTCCTTTTTACCTACCAAGTCGAGCCAAGTAGGCGGATTAGGTAGGGAGTCCAAGGGTTTAGGCTCAAACTCTTCGCCAGCCTTAGGCAGCCGTCGCTTACCTGGATTTCCATTCAGCACTTTAGTTACAGTTGGTACTGCTTTTCGCCCTACCGTCATTAGCTCCCCCCTTTCTCCTGAATTACTAGGCGCTGCTCCATATCAGCGATAGTCATCCTTAGCTCAGAAATTGTACGTTTGAATTGCACACAGGTATCTTCCAAAGCTCCAATGCGCTCGTCTTTGTCTTCGATCTCTCGCCTCAACTGCAATTGCTGCTGACGCAATTGGGTCTCTGACTCCTGTGTAATCCGTAGCATCTTTTCCATTACCTCTAGGGCATTCTCTGCACCACGCACAGCAATGGAATCACGCTCAGCCCGCGCCTTGATAGTTAATTCACTGGCGTCTATAGCTTCCTTTTTACGATCCCTCAGAAATTTGTACAAGTTAATGGCTGTACCAATCGCTGCCAACGCAAAAGCAGCAATAGCCAAAAGTGTACTTATCACTTGTGCTTTTCCGTTTCATCCAATAGCAAGCTCTCCAGTCGCCGCGTGCGGTACTTGATGAACTGGCCGAGTACCCAGTACCTAGCACCCATTGCCAAAGCGAAAACGGTATACGTTAGGAATACGAACATTGATTGAGGTAGAAACGCCGCAACGGCCGTACCAAAGATGATAGTCAATGCGAGCAGATTGACCACTCCGATACGCTCGATGTAATAATTAGCTATCGCTATGCCTACCAAGGTCATCCCGCCTCCCACCACCATTCCAGCCGCCCAGCCATAGACCGCCCACAATGGAAACTGTGTCATGATCGATGTTGGCGCGAGTAGGCCAGGGTTGATCAAAATAGGTAAACCGGACACTAAACACAATAGCGCAAGAAACGCCTCAACAGATGTGAAAAGTAATGAATATAGAACTTTTCGCCACCCCAAGGCAGAGATCATTGTGCGCAGCAACACGTACCTCCCCGCCATATAGTTGAACGTTAATTTCCTCGGAAACGCCCCTGAGAGCGCCGTACAGCCGTTCGACCCCACTGCGCATCGCTTCCCACTCGACCGGCCCTGTTCGTCCACCAGCGGACAACACCGCAGGTCAGAGGCATGATCATTGAACCCGTGTAACCCGGTAAGCGGAGAAAACTAAAAAGATCTTGAGAAAACCCTTGACGGCACGCGGCAACGGGTGTGAGCTAGACCCATACAACTACAGAGGAAAGCAGCAAACGCGATTGCCATAGATGATCATACGTAAGGTCTGCGTGAACCCCCGGACTGAAGTGAGAGCTTCAATCCCGTGCTAAACCTCATCGCTGCCGGTACTTACCGAATATCGAATGTCTTAGATGGTAGGCAGGCCACCGGCTTGTCTACCGTCTTGGTGTATTCGATATTCAAAAGAGGTAATAAAATGTGTCTCTGTCGCCGTTGCGGCATTGAGGTTACGTACGAATGGTTCGGCTGGTGTCATGTGAAGACCACAACCCACCGGCCAGTAATCCCACTAGCGGTGCTCATACACCAGCTAGAAAAGTGAGGGGAGTTTGAATGGATCCGAATGCGACACTCGACGAGTTACGCGAATGTGTGCGTACGGAGGACTACGAAGGTCGAATGATCGAGCTGTTCGAAGCACTCGACAACTGGCTAACCAAAGGTGGCGGCCTACCGAAAGATTGGTTATTGAGTGAAGCGCTGTGAGTGGTGCCGAAATTTTGACGCTGAGGATGCGGAGAATCCCGAAGACCTATGCCGAACACATCAAGCGGAATGGGAAGGGCTTAGCCTCTCAGAATTAGAACGTAGGGACCGCGAGCAGTACGCAGAGTGGATGGACACACAGACATGATCAAGCAAATGAAGGATTATGCAAAGGTATTCAGCCCATGTTGTGGGACAATCCTTCACCGGCCATACACCGGTCAGGACTCAGGCCAATTCTTCTGCGCTGCCTGTGGCAGTGTATACGACGTGCAAACATCCGAGGGTAAGAATAGGGTTACAAAGTGCTAACCAAACTCAAAGAGGCTGCGAGCCCATTTACACTAGCGGCTCGCGGCCTGGCGTCACTAGGGCGTAGGGCATTCTGGGCCGTTATCTGGCCGGCTAGAGGTCAACAGTTCGAACCGTACGAGTACAGCGAGGAATAGCACTGTGAACATTCAGCAAGTTCAGCGAGCCATGGAAACTCTAGAAGACGTGTTTACTCCGGCGGGTAACGCCGGGGTAATCAGTAACGTGATCTGGAACGACCACGACAAATCACACGGCTTCTGGGAAGCCTGCGTTACCGGCGTAGATCACGGGGATGACACAAGCTGGCCATGGTTCGATATCAAAGACCTAACAGCAAAGGAGGACATCGTTGACGATCAAACGACACAGGTACGAGAGTGAGCCCACCACGAAGCTTGTACGCACCGGATTGCACATGCTGATTCTAAGCGTGTTCATTGTGCTCTCAGCGGTACTCGTTTCGCTGGCAGTAGTCATCATCGTGTCCACTTATGTAGCTCTAGGGCAGGCGGTCTAATGACCATTGACGAGTTAATCAACACTCTGCAAGCTGTGCGAGACGCTGAGGGCGATATAGAGGTCAAGGCTGCAATGGAAACAAGCGAGCTGACCTTTCAAATAAGGCCCATTAGCGGGTTGAGACTTGATAGTCAAACCCGGATGGGGGGTCGAGCACGTAAGGCGCTATGGGTGGTTGCCCGATGGCCGATATGACATTTCAATGGGGTGACTTCGTATCGCTCCGGGCGCCCGTTGAATTCTACCGAGAAACCATGATCACGAAGTTCAATGGTAAGCGGGACACAGCCAATAGCAGTGAATGCGGAATGGCCACTCTCGGCCCGGGGGATATTGTCGAGTACATATCCCCCCAGGGATTTATCCACAACACCGGAATACACATGCTATGCATAACACGGGGGCCGTACCGGATGTACGCCACTGTGCCGGATAACTTTTTCGAACATCCACGAAGGAACTAAATATGGTACTGAAATTCCTCGGCGGTAAACAAGAATTGGGCCGCCCATCGAAAGCAACAGTCGCAGTTTGCGCCGGAATCTTTGTAGCTAGCATTCTGGTGACGATAGGCATCGTGTCCTACGATCCACCCGTCGCCACCACTGAGCAGCCCCCACCGGCCAGCACAGAGCCCCAAGTACAAGCACCAAGGGGTAAGTACGGAAAGGAGACTGCCTTACTCGGAGGCGCCCTCCACGTCACCGTGAGCGCACCGACAGTCGGCCCCAAGTTCCCCGGTATCGAGGACAAGGGCAATCCTCTGTTGGTCGATATCACCCTGCGCGCGACATCAAACGCTGATCCAATACCGCTGGGCAGGATCACTGCCAATTACTACAGCCCCGATGGCGTCTGGACAGACCAGGTGATGACCGGTTTCGGTGACCCGGATCGGGTACTAACGGCCGGCAACACAGCCACTTGGAATGACGTTCAGATCTGGCCGGCTATCGGCCAGGGTGGCGGGCCCGAGGTTAGCTCGCCTCAGCCCGGAGGAATGCTGACCCTGATTATGGATGACATTGAGATTGGGGTGTTTAGCGCGTAATGGCTAAGGTGGTCAAGCTGGTTTGTCAGATCTGCACCAAGCAGTTCCCTAAGCCAACAACACGCGGTAGGCCACCAACACGCTGTCCTAAGTGCAGAGCAAAAATTGCGGCGAAAAAACAACCACCAAAACCGAAACCACAACCGAAGCCGGAACCGGTAACAGTCAAACAGTGGACCATCAATTGTCGTGCCTGTCGTAATGATTTCACTATGCCCGCTAAGCAGGGACGGAAACCAGTACACTGCCCCGCGTGCTCTGCACCTGGCACGACTAAAAGCAGCGTGAGCAATGCTGGTAACGCTGTTGTCGACCGACTAGAGATGATGTTGCGCTCACGAGGGACGCACATTAGTCAGAATAGGGGAGAGTACGAATGAGCAAGGAAACCGAAACCATCGCTGAGCTGCGCGCCGGACTCGAAGAGCTGGCCACTGCACGGGCAGAGGCTGAGACTCGGGCCGAGGAATTCCGTAAGGTGGTCGAGGCACAGGCCACAGTGGAAAACCGCATGTGGGCTGTCACCGTATACGACGGATATATGAACGTATTCAGTCGGCATGATGTGTTCGGCCCAACCGAAGATTTCGCATGGGACTATGCAAACACCCTTGTCGAACAACGGTGGCCATCCGGCGCCCGTAAATGCAACGTGAGGGAGTACAAACGGTGACCGATGACCCTGCACAGACTATCCGCATGATGCGCTACTACGCGACTCTAGACGGCGGTACCGGCCAGTACGCAAGCGAGATGACCAGGTGTATTCAAGCACTGGAAAGCTGGCTAAACAAGTGGCTCGCCAGTGAAGGCTACGAAGGATGCTGCAATCAGCACTCACTAATCCTGAGAGAGGAAGATCAGAGATGACTGCAATCGGACCACCCCCTGAACACATCGAAGCACCGCTCGGGCGGCGGTACCAACGCGACTCGGCATTCTACGTGATGGTACACGGTGTCAGCGCTAACGGGGAAGCTTGCCAGTGTGGTAACCACGCTACCCGGCCGATAAACGAAGGCCCTAGGGCAGCGTTCACCTGGCGAGCGTCACAGCTCCTGCGAGAGAACGACACTACCAACTCACTGATAAACGAGTCACTGCTATTCGGCAACGCAACCGTGTACCGAAAGGACGCCTAGTCATGGCAGTCACTAAGTGGGATCTACTCACCGAGGACGAGCGCCGCGCATTGGAAAACACGCCATTTGAAGGGGAGTGTTACTACTGCCAAACGCCACTGAAAACAGAGGCAGAATTCGCGCAGCATTTCATCGTCCCTAACACTGGATACCGCAATCTGGGCTGGTGTCCAGCCAACGTCGGGCGGCCATCATGAAAGCACAAATAGTCGACGGTATGTGGTCAATCTCCGAGATACCGGCACAGGAAATGGGTCAGCTACTAGCCTTCGTGGACAGCTACAGCTATATAGCCGGCAGCCACGTCAATCGGGTAGCAGCCCAAAAGCTCTATCGAGAACTGTGCGAGGCCACGGGGGTAACTGATGACAGGGTGCAATAAATGCCCAAAGTGCTTAGAGTGCCTTTGTATTTCTGACGTACATGTTTGTTCAAACGATAGGATCACCTCCCACCACATAGAAGGGTCACAAGTGAATCTACGTGAATGGAACGTACAAGAGGATCAGCCCCAGACATGGGGTCTCTACTTCAATAAGCGACTGGAGGGGGTAAAGGACCTACTCGAAGACCTGAACTTACCCAGTATCTGGACACCGGCAGAGCTAGACGCGGTGGACGGCCTAGTCATGGATCTGTGGACCGCTACCGAGAGGGTAAGACAATGTCTATGACTGAGCACTTTCTCCATATAGGTAAAGAATTTGGGGACGGGCAATACGTCAAATTCGAGATGGTGCCGACCAACGTCGGATTCATGGTGCACGCACCGGGCGTTATTCCATTCGGTGCAGCCAACGTGCGGGAGGCAAAAGACATACTGTATTCCGTACTGTGCAAAGAACAGGAGGACTAGACACCCCCGACCCGGGGTGTATAATGTTGGGCGACCAACCCGGGTCAAGTGAAGGGGTACACATGAGGTATAAGGGGCGATTTGCTGTCGCCTTGTTGGCAGCCCTGACTACCGTGGGCCTAGTCGCGCAGTCAGGGCTGGCAACGCCAGCCGGCACAGTCGACTACACCACGCTAGCGCCGATCACAGTCCAAGCTTTCGGGCGGGACATTCAAGCACCGACATCGAACGATTCGATTCTCTTCGGTGCTCGACTGGTCGCGGCCACCCCGGTTCACTTCGATGAGCTGGTATTCGCCATTCGTGGGCCGGCTGGTCAGAACTACGACGTGGGCGATAGGGACGGTTACGACCTCAGTACGGCTCAGCAGACGTTTACCGCGTCGCGGCCAGCTCTGCCGGTGGGTAACGGCTACACGGTGTGGCTAGCGCACCGTATCGGATCGACATGGACGGACCTAGCGCCTAATCCGGCGCAGACGTTCAATGTGATTGCGGCGCCTCCACCAGGTGGCGGGCCGGCATTGCCCGGACCGGCGGGACCGTGGACACTGCAATTTTCCGATGAATTCAGCGGAACAGCAGTAGATACCACTAAGTGGGGATTCCAGTCATCGGCGGAGGCCCTATGGTGCTCATCGCCATTCGGTACCGGTAACCCGAATAACAAGCAACTCGAATTCGACCGTCCGCAGAATGCCTCGGTGGCCAATGGCAACCTGACCATTACAGCTCAGCGAGGCAATATCACGGCCTGTGGTCGAACCTACGGCTGGACATCATCTCTCCTGACCTCCGCACCCTCGTACGCCTTCCGCTACGGCTACATCGAGATCCGAGCTGACCTCCCCGACCCACGGGGATTCTGGCCGGCATTCTGGACATGGCAGGCGGCCGGCAACAATGTGTGGACCGAGACTGATGTATTCGAGTATTACTCGGATAATCACAATGCGTTGTACCTCTCCCAGCACGCCGGTTCGGGTGGCGGATGCATCATTGATCCTGCTTTTGACCCGTCCACCGGGATGCACACGTACGGCGCTGATATTCAGTCGACCGGTACGCGGTTCTACGTCGATGGGCAACTCGTCTGCACGGCGTCGGGATCACCGACCGGCAACACCAACATCTTGGTGGACATGTTCGTGTTCGCGGACGTGCCACCCCTGGCCGGCACCAACAGTGCTACAATGGTCGTAGATTACGTGCGAGCCTGGCAGCACTGATCAAGAGGCGTGGGCGCGTGTGTGCACTTGGGGGAGTGTGCACACGCGCTCACTTTTTGTGCGCGTGGAGGGAATAAATGCCAATGCCGGAGATTAGAGGGCAACCTACACTTGATCGATCAGAGCAGCGAATTGATTGGATTACAGCAGCATACACACCAGTGCCCTATAGCGACGGGCCAATATGTGAAAAGTGCTGGTTACTGTGTGGACAGGTAACAGCGCATAAGAGAGAGGTCAGCAGGGTGCAATGAACGAACTATATAAACTTCAAAGCTCTGGCCGGTCAGTTGGGACAGTTCGCGAATTCTTTCAACTAATCAACTGTGAACGGGGGCATACAATCAGATCATACGCACCACGACCCTACGCCGAGGGTCCTATCTGTGAGCAGTGCTGGTTAGAATTTGGGATGGTACACGGTAAAGACACGTGGCAATGTTTCCCTGGTGGTCAGAAAGGTCAGGGCGATGAGCAGATCCCACCTTTGGAGGGTTCGAGACTCAGTAACCAGGAATTATTGTAGATAAGGAGAGCAACGATGGATGACAGGATTATCTCAGGGTACGCGGCGGTTATCGAGCGGCTCACAATCTCGGACATCGTACCTTGCCGATTCGTAATATCAAATGTGCGGCCACAATTCCTCGACGTGAGACTCTTCGAAAAGATCCGCCTGAGGGTAAAGGAAAATTCGTTTGGGTGTCCTCGGGTGATGTTCTATGACCAGTCGATGATCCCACTTTGGTGGATTCACCTTTCCGTACGTGTCCGAGCTGGTGACATGGTTAAGGTCGATTAGATTCGCTCGGCCTCGATGACCAAAACGAAGAATCACAATCAGCCTGAGCGACGCCGCCATCATAAACGGCGCTATTGACATCACTGGCTAGTTGCTGACACACCCAATACGTCTCACCTTCAAGTAAGTACGCCATATTGAGCTGCCTCACGCAACCTTCCTCGTGTGGCGGGTCGAGTACAACTAATTCGTGACTGCCACTCACAATGTGCTCCACATTAGTCTCTACCCAGTCAGTAAGCCAAGCGTCGGCCGCTTCGCCGTCCACGGCACTTTGATACTGGGCATGACCGCCAAATAAGCTAGTAGCCATCCTGCTCCTTTCAGCTAGTATTCAGGTCGATCGAGATCGGCCTGAGTTGATTTGAACGCGAGTCGCCTCATATAGAATGATAAGATCATCAATATGCGGCGGCTCACGTCGGGC
>Ga0075429_100000076_pt1 | contig 49832 bp, 53 predicted proteins | sample RhiMetdeltSRZDD3_FD_75295 | JGI IMG/M metagenome (GOLD analysis project Ga0075429, IMG submission 75295) | Populus rhizosphere microbial communities from Tennessee, USA - Rhizosphere MetaG P. deltoides SRZDD3 | ecosystem: Host-associated > Plants > Roots > Rhizosphere > Soil | place: USA...
GAGATCTACATCAGCCATCGCGGCATGCAGGAGGTCTACACGATCTCCCAGAACCGCAGCGAAGGACAGACCGGCCAGACCTACTGGCAGCCGCGCCCGACCGACCCCGGGCTCGAAGCCGAATTCCTGCGCCGGCTGATGGTGCGCCTCGGGGCGAGCGAGGAGCGCGCCAAGGTCGCTGCCGCGACGGGCACCACGCCCGACCGCGCCTCGATCGTGAAGTCGAGCGACGGGACGCAGGCGCTGCAGGTGAACGAGCCCTTCGACCGCGCGTGGCGGCGCGTCGGCCTCGCGCTCGACCGGGTCGGCTTCACCGTCGAGGACCGCGACCGGCAGAACGGGCTCTACTTCGTGCGCTACGCCGATCCCGAGAGCGAGATGGCGAAGAAAGACAACGAGAAGGGCCTGTTCTCGCGCCTGTTCGGCTCGAGCGACCCGAAGGTCAAGGCCGAGCAGTTCCGCGTGCAGGTCAAGCCGGTCAACGAGGCGAGCACCGTGAACGTCCTGAACAAGGATGGCGGTGCCGAGACCACCCCCACCGCGCAGCGCATCCTGGTGCTGCTCCACGAACAGCTGAAATAGCATTGCTTCGCTTCGCTTCGCTCGCGAGCGGCAGCCGGGGAAACTGCCTGGTCGTGGAGGCGGGAGACCGCGCCTCGCTCACCCGGGTGCTGCTCGACTGCGGGCTCAACCTCACCGACTCCGAGCGGCGGCTGGCGCGCCTCGGGCTCGCGCCGCGCGACATCGACGGCATGCTCGTCACCCACGAGCACGGCGACCATGCGCACGGCGTGTTCGATTTCGCCGCCGCCCACGGCATCGTGGTCTACCTCACCTACGGCACCATGCTGGCGATGAAAGCCGAGGGCAAGGTGACCGAGGGCGTGCGCATGGTGTTCGTGAACGGGCGGCAGAGCGAGGCGCTCGGCGGCATGCAGGTGATCCCGTTTACCGTGCCGCACGACGCGCGCGAGCCGGTGCAGTTCGTGCTCTCCGACGGCGAGCGCAAGCTCGGCGTGCTGACCGACATCGGCGCGCCCACCGCCCATGTCGCGCAGATGCTCTCGGGCCTGGACGCGCTGGTGCTCGAGTGCAACTACGACCGCGACATGCTGTGGAGCGGGAGCTACCCGAAGTGGCTCAAGCAGCGCATCGCCGGCCCCTTCGGGCACCTGGACAACGAGGATTCGGCGCGGCTGCTCGGCGCGCTCGATCGCTCGAAGCTGAAGCACGTCATCGGCGCGCACCTCTCGCAGCAGAACAACAAGCCGGAGATCGTGCGCGCGATGCTCGCGCGGACGCTGAACTGCGAGGAGAGCTGGATCGGCCTCGCCACGCAGGACGAGGGCTTCGGCTGGCGCGAGGCCTGATCCGGGGCTTACTTCAGGCTTACTTTTTCTCGTCCTTCTTCTCTTCCGCCGGCGCGGCAGGCGCGGGCGACGACGGCGTGGCCGCGGTGGAGCCCGGCGACGCAGGCGAGCTGGGGGCGGACGACGAAGGCGACGAAGGCGCCGGCGACGAGGGCGCCGAGGACGGGGCGCTCGAGCTCGGGGCCTTCTTCGACGACGACTGTTCGCCGCACGCGGCGAGGGTCAGCGCGGCGGCAGCCGCGATCAGCAGGGTCTTGGTCATATGGGTTCCTTGATGGGGTTGGGGGCGCAATTCTAGTGTGCCCCGCGTGAAATTTCACCCCTTCAAGGGATTGGTTCGACTGTCAGAGGCCGACCGTGGTGCCGGAAACCGCCGGGAAGGAGGCGCTCCAGATCTCGCCGAAGCGCGCGCGCATCGCGAGCGCCTCGGTCTCGTCGCCGAGCCCGATCGCGCCGCGGTAGCGGGCCGCCACCGGGCGGCGCACGTAGTCGAGCGAATCGAGCACCAGGAAGGCGTCCTGCAGCTCGCGGATCTCCTCGTGCGTGCGGTTGATCTGGATCACGTGGCCGTAGCGGACGAGCAGGCTCATCATGCGCGGGCACTCGCGCTGGAGATGCTTCGGCTCGTGCACCACCAGGTAGAGGCGCCGCGTGCGGCTGGCGCGCAGGAAGCTTTCGAGCCGCGCGACGCGCGCCGCGTCGTTCAGCCGCAGCGCCGCGCCGTCCGGATCGAAGATGCGCAGCTCGCGCCCCGGGCGCTCGAGCAGGCGCTCGACGGCGGCCTGGAAGCCCTCGCGGGTATCGAAGCTCTCGTACACGGTGTCAGCCATCGCGCTCCTTTTTCGCGTAATGCACGTATCCCGCGCGCTGCCATTCTGCGATCAGGCTTGCAAGCGGTGCAAGGAACGCTTTGTCGGCCGCGCGCCGGTCGGCTAGCTCGCGCAGGAGCCGGGGATGGCGCACCGAGAGCGCTTCCCCGTTGATGAAGAAGCGCTCGCCGTAGTAGAGGAGCGAGGTCTTCGGATCGAGGCGGACCGCCGCGCCGGCGCCTTTTCCAGGCCGGAACACCACGTGCGGCTTGGGCAAGCTCAGGTAGCGGCCGAGGAAATCGATCACGTCGCCCCGCGACCAGCGGATGCGCGCGAGCACTTTTTCACCGAATTGCAGCATTTCGCGCGGGATGCGCGCCGGCCGCGACGCCGGGGCGAGCCGCGGGTCGCGGTATGACGCGTCGGGCAGGCCGCGCTCGTGCAGCCAGTCGAGGAACGCGGCGCCGAGCTCGGCGCCGCGCGGCGCGCGAAAGCCGATCGAGTAGGTGTAGCACTCGTCGAGCGCCACGCCGTCGTGCTCGACCCCCGGCGGCAGGTAGAGCAGGTCGCCGGGATGCGCAATGTATTCTTTTTGTACGACGCGCCATCGGCGCCGGCCCGGTCCCTGCAGCAGGAACACGTCGTAGGAGTCGACGTGCGGCCCGACGCCGCCGCCGGGCGTCGCGTAGCTCACCATCACGTCGTCGAGCCGCGCCTGCGGAACGAACGCGAAGCGCCGCAGCAGCGCGTCGGCGGCTGCCACGTGCAGGTTGACGCCGGACACCAGCAGCGTCCAGTACCCTTTCTCTTGCGTAATCTTTTCAAAGGGTCCGTGCCGCGTTTCCCGCCGCTTGCCACGGCGTTCCACGATCCGGGATTCGACGTCGTCGCGCGCGGCGAGCCGGGCGAGCGCGCGCTTGTCGATCACGCCGCCGAATTCCGGCAGCGCCCGCGGCACGAAAAGCGGGCGCTTCTGCCAATAACGACGCAGAAACGTGCGTGGCGAAAGTCCTCCCAGCAGTTGAAGTCTCATTCGCCGCGGAATTATATGTAGCGCGCGAACTACACCGCGCGTCCGACACTTGTCAAAGCGAAAATGATTTGGCATAGAATCGGCGCACCATGCTCGAACCGGGACAACCCGCGCCGGACTTCGAACTGCCCGATGCAGACATGCAGACGGTGGATCTGTCCGCGTTCAAGGGAAAGAAGAACGTGGTGCTCTATTTCTATCCCAAGGACGGGACGCCCGGGTGCACGCTGGTCACCACCGACTTCTCCGACCACGAGGAGCAGTTCGGCAAGCACGACTGCGTGGTGCTCGGCGTGTCGCGCGACGACTGCCTGACGCACGCGGACTTCCGCGACCGCAACGGCGTCACCATCGGGCTGCTCTCCGACTGCGAGGGCGAGGTGTGCCGCAAGTACGGCGTGATCCAGGACAAGCAGACCGAGGACGGCGTGCGGCGCGAGTGCCTGGTGCGCTCCACCTTCGTCATCGACAAGAAGGGCGTCATCCGCCACGCCGAATACGGCGTCAACCCGCGCGGCCACGCCGCGGAAGTCTTCGACCTGGTGAAAAGACTGCGCTCCTGAGGTCCGGATGCAGGTTGGCCGGGACACGGTCGTCTCGCTGAAAATCCAGATGTACGACGCCCAGGGCGCGCTGCTGCACGCGCCCGAGGACGCGCACACCTATCTGCACGGCGGCTACGGCGGGCTGCTCGACGCGCTCGAGCGCTCGGTCGAGGGAAGGCAGCCGGGAGAAACCGTGCGCGTGCAGCTCGAGCCCGAGGACGCGTTCGGCGAATACGACGCGGAGCTCCTGCGCGTCGAGGAGGCCGAGCGCTACGGCGAGGGGCTCGAGGTGGGCATGGAGATCGAGGAGGACGAGCACCTGTACACCGTCACCGACGTGGCGGCGGGCAAGGTGGTGCTCGACGGCAACCACCCGCTCGCAGGAATTGCGTTACGTTTTTCGTGTGAAGTAATTAGCGTTCGGGCCGCCAGGCCCGAGGAAATCGAGCGCGGGGTATCATTGCCCTGAGGGAAGGGGGCAATGAAGAGAACCTGGTTCACCGTAATCGCATGGGCGGCGCTTGCGCTGGCACTCTCCGCGCAGGCGCAGCCCTATCCGAGTCGCCCCATCCGCGTGATCGTGCCGCAGCCGCCGGGCGGCGGCTTCGACCTCGTTGCGCGCGTGATCGCCGAGCCGCTCGCCAAAGTGATGGGCAACCCGGTGGTGGTGGAGAACCGCCCCGGCGCCGGCATGCTGCTCGGCACCGAGGCGGCGGCGAAGGCCGAGGCCGACGGCTACACCCTCCTCCTCGGCGCGAAGCCCAATATCGCGTTCAACGCGGGTCTCTACGACAAGCTGCCCTACGACCCGCGCGCGGACTTCGTTCCGGTGGGGATCGCGAGCTTCAATCCCTACACGCTGGTCGCGCGCAACGATCTTCCGTTCGGTTCTTTAACTGAAATTTTTGCCTATGCAAGGGCGAATCCGGGCAAGCTCACGTACGCGAGCGGGGGAAACGGCACCGGCCAGCACATCACCGCCGCGGTCACCTTCCATCTCGCCGGCGTGCAGGTCACCCACGTGCCCTACAAGGGCGCGGCGCCGGCCTACCAGGACCTGCTCCCGGGGCGAGTCGACCTGTTCTTCGACAACTCCGCGACCGCGCAGCCGCACATCGACGCCAGGCGCGTGAAGCCGATCGCGGTGTCGAGCGCGGAGCGCCTCGCCGCGCTGCCCGGCGTGCCCACGGTCCGCGAGAGCGGCCTCGATTTCGACAACGAGACCTGGATCGGCTATTTCGTGCGCGCCGGCACGCCGGCGCCCATCGTCGCGCGGCTGCGCGCGGATTTCGACAAGGTGCTCGCGATGCCGGAGATCGCCGCAGGGCTCGAGAAGCGCGGCTACCGCGTCGCGCGCCTGACCGGCAAGGACACAGAAGCCATGGTCGCTAGGGATATCGACAAATGGACACAGCTGATCCGCAGCGCGGGCATCCGCGCGTCGGACTAAGCGGGCAGCGCCGCTTCGACATCACGCACCGGCGCGCTTCGGCGACGGGCGCGGGGCTGCGCTACGTCAGCGACGAGACGAGCGGGATCACGCGCAAGCGCGTCGGCACCGGCTGGGCCTACTACCTGCCCGACGGCGTGCGCATCGTCGACCGGCGCGAGCGCAAGCGCATCAACTCGCTGGCCATCCCGCCGGCGTGGACCCAGGTCTGGATCTGCCCCGATCCCGACGGCCACATCCAGGCCACCGCGCGCGACGCGCGCGGCCGCAAGCAGTACCGCTACCACCCGGCGTACCGCGATGCGCGCGACCACTCGAAGTTCCGCCACATGCTCGAGTTCAGCGAGGTGCTGCCCCTATTGCGCGAGCGCATCGAGCACGATCTGCGCGCGCCCGACCATTCGCGCCGCCAGCTCCTCGCCACGGTGGTGCGGCTGCTCGACCGCACGCTGATCCGCGTCGGCAACGACGAGTACGCGCGCGAGAACAAGTCGTTCGGCCTGACCACGCTGCGGCGCCGGCACGTGCGGGTCAACGGCGAGACGCTGTCGTTCACCTTCCGCGGCAAGAGCGGCGTCGAGCACAGCATCACGCTCGAGGAGCCGCGCCTCGCGCGCATCATCCAGCGCTGCCAGGACCTGCCGGGCCACGAGCTCTTCCAGTACCTCGACGCCAACCGCAGGCGCCAGGCGATTTCCTCCGACGACGTCAACGCGTATCTGCGCGAGCTCACCGGGCGCGACGTCACGGCCAAGGACTTCCGCACCTGGGGCGGCACCATGCTCGCGGCCGTCGAGCTGCGCGCGATGGGGCTCGCCGCCAGCCGGCGCGAGGCCGACCGCAACATCCTCCGCGCCATCGACGCCGTGGCCGAGCGCCTCGGCAATACCCGCGCGGTCTGCCGCAAGTACTACGTTCACCCCGAGCTCCTGCGCGCCTACCTGATGGGCGTCACCGTGCCGCTGCCCGAGGTGCCGGGGCGCCGGCGCGACCGCCGCCGCCAGCGCGAGGCCGCGCTGCGCCGCGACGAGATCATCGTGCTCCAGTTCCTGCGGGAGCGGATCCCCGAGCCGTCATGAAGGGCTGCGAGCTGTGCGTGCCGAAGGACGTGCTCTTCGAGAGCGACTTCGCGTACGTGTGCTACGAAACCAATTCGCTCAGCAAGGGGCACGTCATCGTGGTGCCGAAGCGCCACGTGGCCGATTTCTTCGACATGAGCGGCGCCGAGCAGGGCTCCGTTCTTGCCCTTCTCAACAGAGCCCAGAAAATGATCCGCGATAAATATAAGCCGGACGGCTATAACATCGGCGTGAACATCGGTGCCGTCGCGGGCCAGTCGCGCATGCACGTTCACGTGCACTTGATCCCGCGCTACGCGGGCGACCCCCACGAGGGAAAAGGGGTCAGGGCAATTTTTTCGTAACCCAGCCGTTCCAGAGGCGCCGCGCGGCGTCGGCGAGCTCGCCCGCGGTGAGCCCGACCGGGCCGACGCCGTCCGCGGCGAGCGCGTCGGCCGCGGCGCCGTGCAGGTGCACGCCGAGCACCAGCGCCGACTCGCCGGAGAGGCGCTGCGCGAGCAGCGCGCCGAGGATTCCCGAGAGCACGTCGCCCATCCCGGCGCTCGCCATGCCGGGGTTGCCGGTGGTGTTGATGAAGAGATGGCCGTCGCGCGCGACCACCACGCTGCCGTTCCCTTTGAGCACCGCGTGCGCGTTGTAGCGCTCCGCGAGCGCCCGCGCCGCGGCAAGCCGATCCGTCTGCACTTCACTGGTAGAGATTTTGAGAAGACGCCCCGCCTCGGCCGGATGCGGCGTAAGTAGCGTATCGGCATTGCGCCGCTCGCAGGCGTTGCGCAGGTTCTTGTCGTCGGCGAGGAGGTTGAGCGCATCGGCGTCGAGCACGCACGGCCAGTCGCTCGCGAGCACCGCGCCGACCAGCGTCGCGGCGTGCTCGGTGCGCCCGAGGCCGGGCCCGGCGACCACCGCGTCGAGATCCTGGCCGAGCACGTCGTCGACGTGGCGCAGCATCAGCTCCGGCGCGCCGAAATCGGCCGCGAGGTGCTCGAGCAGGCCCACGTACACTCTCCCCGCGCCGAGCTTCAGCGCCGAGCGGCCCGCGAGCAGCGCCGCGCCGGTCATGCCGCGCGCGCCGCCGATGATGCCGAGCGAGCCCGCGTTGCCCTTGTGGAAGTTGCGCGGCCGGGCCTTGAGCGCGCTCTGGAACAGCGAGCGCTCGGCGACCCAGGCGTTCGACCTCGAAGCCGACAGATCGAGATCGAGTCCCGCCACGCGGATCTCGCCGCAATGGTCCGGGCCCTCGAGCGTCAGCAGTCCCGGCTTCAGCGCGATGAACGTGATCGTGTGCGTGGCGCGCACCGCGCAGCCGAGCACCTGGCCGCTGTCCGACTGGATCCCGCTCGGCACGTCGAGCGCCAGCACGGGACAGGTCTGGCGGTTCGCGTACTGGATGAGCTCGGCGTACTCCCCGGCGATCGGCCGCGCGAGCCCGATGCCGAACAAGCCGTCGATCACCAGACCCCAGCTCTTGTCGAGCGGCAGCTCGCGCGGATGGCTCACCACCTTGACGCGGAAGAAGCGCTCCTCGAGCCGCGCCGCCGCGATGCGCGCGTCGCCGCCGTTGTTCCCCGGCCCGGCGAGCACGAGGATGTCTTTTCGATCTTCGGGAACCAGCGTCGCGGCGAACTCCGCTGCGGCCGCTCCGGCGCGCTCCATGAGGGGCAGCTCGCCAGCCGTAGCTTCGATCTGCCGGATTTCGCGAGTGAGATAGATCGCTTCAGGCATAAATGGCGTCAGACGAACATTATTCCTCAATCTACTTCTTGGTAACGCCGATAAGAGCGTCAGGAAGCCACGTCGCGGTCTCCGGGAAGAGCGTGATGATCGCGATGCACAGCACCATCATGAGGAAGAACGGCGCGGAGGCGAGGGCGACGTAGTTGCTGTCGCGGCCGGTCATGGTCTGGAGCACGAAGATGTTGAAGCCGAGCGGCGGGGTGAGCTCGGCGATCTCGACCAGCAGCACGATGAAAATGCCGAACCAGACCAGGTCGAAGCCGGCTTTCTCGACCATGGGAATCACCACCGAGGTGGTCAGCACGATCATCGACACGCCGTCGAGCGCGGTGCCGAGCAGGATGTAGATGCCGGCGAGGATCGCGATCAGGGTGTACTTGTGCGGCTCGAGCGAGGCGACCCATTCGGCGAGCACGCGCGGGATGCCGGTGAACGCCATGCACGAGGAGAGGAAGCTCGCGCCGGCGAGGATGAACATGATCATGCAGGAAAGCCGCGTCGCGCCGATCAGGCTCGCCCAGAAGCTCTGGCGGTCGAGGCCGCCCGACCACCAGGCGATGACGAGCGCGCCGAGCACGCCCCAGGCCGCGGCCTCGGTCGCGGTGGCCCAGCTCATCGCCATCACGACCACGACGAAGGCGATGAGGGCGAGGCAGGGCATCAGCAGCCGGGTCTTGGCGAGCTTCTGCGCGAAGCTCAATCGCTCCTGCTCGCGCGGCGTCTTCGCCGGGTTGGCGAGCGCCCAGACGATGATGTAGCCGGAGAAGAGCGCGGTGAGGATGAAGCCGGGGATGAAGCCGGCGAGGAACACCTTGATGATCGACACCTCGGCCGCCACCGCGTAGACCACCATGATGATGGAAGGCGGCAGCAGGATGCCGAGCGTGCCCGCGGCGGCGAGCGAGCCGAGGCAGGTCTTCTCGTCGTAGCCGCGGCGCTTCAGCTCGGGCAGCGCGACCTTGGCGATGGTGGCGCAGGTCGCGGCCGAGGACCCCGAGACGGTGCCGAAGATGGCGCAGCCGAGGATGTTCACGTGCATGAGGCGCCCCGGCAGCCATCGAAGCCACGGCGCGAGGCCCTCGAACATCTCCTCCGAGAGCTTGGTGCGGTAGAGGATCTCGCCCATCCACACGAAGAGCGGCAGCGCGGCGAGGGTCTCGGAGGCGGTGGTGCGCCAGAAGGCCTGGAACAGGCTCGGTGCCGGATCGGAATTGGTGAAGAACTGGAATCCGACCCAGGCGACCGCGGCGAGCGACACGGCGATCCACACGCCGCCGACCAGCAGGACGATCAGGATGACGAACAGGACGAGGCCGGCTTCGAGGGGCGTCATCTACACGGTCTCGCTGAAGTCCCCCGCGGCGCGCCGCGACTCCTCCTCGACCTGGTAGCTGGGTTTCTGCCGTCGGAGGACGCGCACGGTTTCGTCGACCAGCGCGACGAGGAGCACGCTCACGCCGAGCACCAGGCTCACCTGCGGGATCCACTCGGGAATCACGAGCAGGCCTTGCGTCATGTACTTGTCACGCCAGTTGCCGTAGACGTAGTCGACGATCGCCCAAAGCATGTAGGCGGTGGCGCAGAGGGCGACGCCGAGGGCGAAGAGCTCGGCGAAGCGGCGGCCGCGGCTGCCGAGCCGCTCGACCAGCAGGCCGACGCGCACGAGCTCGCCATGGCGGAAGGTGTGGCCGAGGGCGAGGAACGCGGCCGCGGCGCAGAGCCACCCGGTGATGTCGTCGGCGCCGCGGATCAGGATGCCGAAGCTGCGGCCGACGGCCTGCGCCAGCATCACGACGCCGATCAGCACGAGGCACACCGCCGCGAGGACCGCGCTCGCAGCGTAGAGGCGGTCAAGGAACCGCCTCATAAAAGGGGGTGCGGGGGTAAGGTGTTTTTCACCCCCGCGTCCCACTATTTGCCGCGGTAGGCTTTGATGATGGACTGTCCCTCGGCGCCGGACTTCTTCAGCCACTCGTCGAGGATCTGCGCGCCGACCTTGGCGTAGGCCGCCTTCATCGCCGCGTCGGGTTGATGAAGTGTCATGCCGTTCTTGGCGAGAAGGTCGTTCGCCTCCAGCGTGCGCACCTTCGACATCGCCCAGCCGCGCGTCTCGGCGGTGGACGCCACGCGCACGATCGCGGCCTGGTCCGCGGCCGAGAGGCGCGAGAACGCGCGCGAGTTGACCACCACGGCGTTCTTCGGATGGAACGCGCTGGTGTCGTAGTAATTCTTGACGTACTCCCAGGCCTTGGTCGCGGTGCCGGTGGCCGACGAGGTGATCATCGCCTGGATGCCGCCGGTGGCGAACATCTGCGGCACGTCGGGCACCTGCACGACCGTCGGGTTGGCGCCGAGGAGCTCGGCGAGCCGCGCGGTGAGCGGGCTGTAGGTGCGGAACTTGGTGCCCTTGAGGTCGGCGACGCTCTTCAGCGGCTCCTTGGTGTAGATGCCCTGGCCGGGCCACGCCACCGAGTAGAGCAGCTTCAGGCCGCGTCCCTGCAGCTTCTTCTCGAGGAGCGGCTTCTGCGCCTGGTAGAACTTCCAGGCCTCGTCGTAGCCGGCGGCGACGAACGGGATGTTGTCGGCCTCGAACACCGGGTCCTCGTTGCCGAACTGCGAGAGCAGGAACTCGGCGATGTTGACCTGCCCGGTCGACACGGCGCGCAGCATGTCGGGATGCTTGATGAGCGAGCCGTTCGAGTGCACCACGATGTCGAGCCGGCCCTCGGTCGCTTTCTTGACGTCTTCCGTGAACGACTTGACGTTGCGCGTGTGGAACTCGCCGTCGGAATAAGGCGTCGGCATGTCCCACTTGGTCTGCGCCTGCGCCGCGCCGAAAGCGACGGCGGCCGCGGCGAGCGTTGCGATGCGGGCGATCATCGATCCTCCTCCCGTTCTGGAGGCCGCATCTTAGCCTAGACTGCGGCCATGCCCGATCTTTCGCTCCGGCTGGACGAGCTCGCGCGCGCCGGGCTCGCCCGACGCCGGCGCGTGGTGGAAAGCTCGGACGGGCCGCACCTCACCGTGGAGGGCCGCCGCTACCTCGCGTTCTGCAGCAACGACTACCTCGGGCTCGCTCACGATCCTCGCCTGATCGAGGCGGCGTGCCGCGGCGCCGAGCGCTACGGCGTCGGCGCCGGCGCCTCGGCGCTGATCAGCGGCCATACCTCGGCGCACGAGGCGCTCGAGTCGCGCCTCGCCCGGTTCGTGGGCCTGCCGCGCGCGCTGCATTTCGGCGCGGGCTACCTCGCGAACCTCGGCCTGGTCGCCGCGCTCGCCGGCCGCGGCGGGACGGTGTTCTCCGACGAGCTGAACCATGCCTGCCTCATCGACGGCGCGCGCCTGTCGCGCGCCGAGGTGCGCGTCTATCCGCACATGGACCTCGCCGCGCTCGGCCGCATGCTCGAGCGCTGCGAGACGCCGGAGAAGCTGGTCGCGACCGACGCCGTGTTCAGCATGGACGGCGACCTCGCGCCCCTGCCGGAGCTGCTCGCGCTCTGCGAGCGGCACGACGCCTGGCTGGTGGTGGACGACGCGCACGGCTTCGGTGTGCTCGGGGAGGGCGGGCGAGGGGCGCTTTCGCACTTCGGCATCGCCTCGCCGCGCATCGCCTACATGGGCACGCTCGGCAAGGCCGCCGGGGTCCACGGCGCCTTCGTCGCCGGCGAGGAAGCGCTGATCGAATGGCTGGTGCAGCGCGCGCGCACCTACGTCTTCACCACGGCGAGCCCGCCGCTCCTCGCCTGCGCGCTGATGGCGAGCCTCGAGCTGATGGAGAAAGAGGAAGCACGCCGAGTTCATCTGCGGGCTCTTATCGGTCGCTTGAGGCAAAAGCTCGAAGACCTGCCGTGGCGTCTCCGCGCCTCGGACACGCCGATCCAGCCGCTCATCGTCGGCGACAACCGCGCGGCGCTCGATCTCGCCGAAGGGCTGCGCAGCCGCGGCATCTGGGTGCCGGCAATCCGCCCGCCGACCGTGCCGCAAGGGACCGCGCGCCTGCGCATCGCGCTCTCGGCGGCGCACAGCGTCGAGCACGTAGATGAGCTCGCGGCGGCGCTGCGCGAGCTGAGCCGGAGCGCATGAAAAGCCGCGATCTGCTCGAGCGCAGCCGTAAGGCGGTGTGGCATCCGTGCACGCAGATGAAGGCGCACGAGCGCTTTCCCCCGGTTCCGATCGAGCGCGCGGCTGGCGTGTGGCTCTACGACTTCGACGGACGGCGCTATCTCGATGCGGTCAGCTCCTGGTGGGTGAACATCCTCGGCCACGCCCATCCGCGCATCAACGCCGCGGTCCGCGAGCAGCTCGAGCGGCTCGAGCACGTGATGCTGGCGGGCTTCACTCACGCGCCGGTGGTGGAGCTTTCCGAGCGACTCGCCGGGCTCACCGCCGCGCTAGGGGGTGGGCGTTTAGGGCATTGCTTCTACGCCTCCGACGGCGCTTCGGCGGTCGAGATCGCGCTCAAAATGAGCTTTCATTACTGGAGGAACGCCGGCCGGCCGGAGAAGCGATCGTTCGTGGCGCTCTCGGGCGGCTACCACGGCGAGACGCTGGGGGCACTTTCCGTAACCGATGTGCCGATGTTTCGCGACGCCTACGCGCCTTTGCTGCGCCAGGGCGCGACCGTGCCGAGCCCCGACTGGCGCGCCGCCGAGCCGGGGGAATCCGCCGTTGGACACGCCGTGCGCCGCGCGTCGGACCTCGAGAACTATTTTCATGAGCACCACGAAAAAACTGCGGCGCTCATTCTCGAGCCTCTCGTGCAGTGCGCCGCCGGCATGGCCATGTATCACCCGGAGTATCTGCGCCGGGCGAGGCGCCTGTGCGAGCGCTACGAGGTTCACCTGATTGCCGACGAGATCGCCGTCGGCTGCGGGCGCACCGGCACCTTCCTCGCCTGCGAGCAGGGGCCGGTGCGGCCCGACTTCCTGTGCCTGTCGAAGGGTCTTTCCGGCGGCTATTTGCCGCTTTCGGTGGTGCTCACGACCGAAAAGGTCTACGGGGCCTTCTACGACGACGACATGGGGCGCGGCTTCCTGCACTCCCATTCCTACACCGGCAACCCGCTCGCCTGCCGCGCGGCGCTCGCCGCGCTTTCGATCCTGGAAGAGGAGAAGGTGCTGGAGCGCAATCTGGCCACCCGGGTGTTCCTTACGGAAAGAGCGAACCGCATTGCATCTCACCCGCGGGTCCGGCATTGGCGCAACACCGGGATGATCTGGGCTTTCGAGGTCGAGACCGAGGATCCGGCGTTCGCGCGCCGCTTCCATGCCGCGGCGCTCGAACGGGAGCTCCTGCTGCGGCCGCTCGGCCGTACGGTCTACTTCATGCCGCCCTATGTCATTGCGCGCGACGAGATCGAGCTCCTGATCGACCGCGCCGCGGCGCTGCTCGACGAGCTCGAGTGAAGGCCGGATTCTTCGTCGCCGGGACCGACACCGGCGTCGGCAAGACGCTCGTCGCCGCGGCGCTCCTGCGCTGCTTCCGCGCGCTCGGTTTGCGAGCCGCGGGCATGAAGCCGGTCGCTGCGGGCTGCGAGCAGGGCCGGAACGACGACGTCGAAGCGCTGCTCGGCGCCGGGACGAGCGGGCTCGACCGCAGCCTCGTTTGTCCCTATCTCTTCGAGCCGCCGATCGCCCCCCACATCGCCGCCGCCGAGGCCGGCGTGAGAATCGACCTCGCGGTCATCGAAATCGCCTTCCGAAAACTCCAAAGCCGAGCTGACGTGGTGATCGTTGAGGGCGTCGGCGGCTTTCGCGTGCCGCTCGGCGAGCGCGAAGACGCGGGCGCGATCCCGAAGCGCCTCGGCCTGCCGGTGGTCCTGGTCGTGGGACTGCGCCTCGGATGCCTGAACCATGCGCTGCTCACCCAGGAGGCGCTCGAGGCCGAGGGGCTCGCGCTCGCCGGCTGGGTCGTCAATCGAATCGACCCCGCCATGGCGCGCGCCGAGGAGAATATCGCCGCGCTCAGGCAGCGCCTGCGCGCGCCGCTCCTCGCCGACGTGCCCTACGGCGCGCCTAGCGGCTTTCCAGTTGCGCTAGAACGGCTTTGGCCAGCGCGAGGCTCGCCGTAAGTCCGGGGGACTCGATGCCGAAGAGGTGCACCAGCCGCGGGATGCCGTGCCTGGCCGGTCCCTGGACCTCGAAGTCGGGCGCGGGCTCCTTCGGGCCCGCGGTCTTGGGCCGGATTCCGGAATAGCCCGGCAGGAGCGCGCCGTCGGGCAGCGCCGGCCAGTAGCGGCGGATCGCGCCATAGAAGCGCTCGGCGCGCCCCGGGTCGACGGCATAGTCTTCCTTTCCGCCGATACGCTCGATCCATTCCACATCCGGGCCGAAGCGCGCCTGGCCGGCGAGGTCGAGCGTCACGTGCACGCCGAGGCCGCCGGGCTCGGGGATTGGGTAGACGAGCCTCGAGAATGGCGAGCGGCGGGCCAGGGAATAGTAGTTCCCCTTCGCGTAGTACTCGCCAGGGGCGAGCTCCGCACGGTAACCCTCCATCTTCTTGGCGACCGTCGGTGCTCGCAGGCCGGCGGAATTCACCAGGCTTGCACAACCTATGGGATCGCTGCCGTCCACGTGGAGGATGAATCCATCCTGGCGGACCTCGACGCGAGCCAAAGGACTTTTCAAGGCAAGCATCGCACCCTGCGCCTCGGCATCGCCGAGATAGGCGAGCATGAGCGCATGGCTGTCGATGATCCCGGTGGAAGGGGAATAGAGCGCGGCGACGCACGAGAGCTCGGGCTCGAGCGCGAGCGCCTGGGCGCGCGTCAGCCACACCACGTCGGTGACCCCGTTGGCATGCGCTTTTTCCTGAATCTTCTGCAATTCCGGAAGCTGCGAATCGTCTGCCGCGACGATGAGCTTTCCCGAGCGCCGATGAGGCACGCCGTGCGCCACGCAATACTCGTAAAGGAGCGCCTTGCCTTCGACGCAGGCGCGGGCCTTGAGCGAGCCCTTCGGATAGTAGATGCCCGCGTGGATCACTTCGGAGTTGCGCGAGCTGGTGTGCGTGCCGATCGCGTCCTCGGCCTCGAGGATGACCACCTCGCGTCCCGACAGCGCGAGCGCGCGCGCCACCGCGAGGCCCACGACCCCGGCGCCGATCACGACAGCGTCAAGCTGCTCCACGCGCCAGCCGCCTTTCGAACAGGAATGCCCCGAGTCCGGCGAGCGCGGCGGTGTTCGCCATGGGTCGCGCGCTGCCGTCGAACGCCGCGCCGAGCAGCGTGCTGACCAGTGCACCGCAAGTGAAGCTCAGGGCGCCGAGCAGGGAGGATACCGTGCCGGCGGCGCCGGGAAACGGAGACAGCGCGCTCGCCGTGGCGCTCGGTGCGATGAGCGCGGTACCGAAAAGGTAGACGGCAAAGGGCACGACCACGGCGAGCCAGTGCGCCGTGCCGGCCCACGCCAGCGCCGCCGCGGCGGCTCCGGACGCGAGCGCGAGCAGGGCCCCGGCGCGCATGAGCTTTCCCATCCCGATCCTCAGCACGAGCCGGCGGGAGGTCCAGGCGCCGCTGATCTGGCCGAGCATGACCAGTGCGAACATCCAGCCGTAAGCGGCCGTGGGAACGCCCAAGCCGCGGATCAGCGTGAAGGCGGAGTTGGATACCCAGGCGAGGATTCCGGCCTGCGCGCAGATGAAGACCAGCACCGGCGGATAGAAGCGCCGGTCGCCGAGGATCGCGGCGAAGCTGCCCGCCACGGCGGCGGGACGCAGGGAGCGCCGCGGCTCGGGCGCCGTTTCGCGCAGGCGCAGGGCCGTGGCCGCGGCGAGCGCCGCCGCGGCGGCCGCGAGTGCCCAGAACACCGCCTGCCAGCCCCAGCGGCCGGCGAGCTGAGCTCCCGCGAGGGGAGCGGCGATCGGAATGAGGCTGAAGACGATCGTGATGCTGGCCAGCGTGCGCGCCGCCTGCTCGTGCGCGTGCAGATCGCGCACGATCGAGCGCACGATCACCGCGCCGCTCGCCATCGCGGTTCCCTGCGCGAAGCGTGCCGCGGCGATGGCGGCGATCGACTCCGTGAGCGCGGCGGCGAGCGAAGCGGCGAGCATCATGGCGAGGCCGGCGAGCAGCACGGGCTTGCGTCCGAAGCGGTCGGACAGCGGGCCCCAGAAGAGCATCCCGGCGGCGAGCCCGACGAAATACGCCGTCAGCGTGGACTGCCCGGCGCTGACCGGCTCGCCGAGCGACTCGGCGAGCGCGGGCAGCGACGGCACGAACAGGTCGGTGCCGAGCGCGGGCAATCCCATCAGGATGCCGAGCAGGACCAGCGAGGGCGAAGCGGATTTGCTATTCAAGATAGGATTCGATTCTAAATGGGCTGGCAATTCTGGATCGACCGCGGCGGCACCTTCACCGACATCGTAGCGCGCCGCCCCGACGGCGCCCTTGTCACGCACAAGCTGCTTTCCGAGAATCCCGGGCGCTACCGCGATGCGGCGCTGGCCGGCATTCGTGAGCTTCTCTCCCTGAAAAAGGGAGCCGAGATTCCTTCCGAAGTCATAGAGGCCGTGAAGATGGGCACCACGGTGGCGACCAACGCGCTGCTCGAGCGCAAGGGCGCCCGCACTGTCCTCTTCATCACGCGCGGCTTTCGCGACGCGCTGCGCATCGCCTACCAGAACCGGCCGCGCATCTTCGACCGCCACATCGTGCTGCCGGAGATGCTCTATTCGAAGGTGGTCGAGGTCGAGGAGCGCGTCGGCGCCCATGGCGACCTCGTCCTGCCTCTGGACGAAAAGCAGGCGCAGGCCGCCCTTCTTTCTTCCTATGAAGAAGGCTACAGGTCGATCGCCATCGTCTTCATGCACGGCTACCGCCACCCCGACCACGAGTCGAAGGTGGCGGAGCTCGCGAAGCGCGTCGGCTTCACCCAGGTCTCGGTCTCGCACCGGGTGAGCCCGCTCATGAAGCTCGTCGGCCGGGGCGATACCACGGTCGTCGACGCCTATCTCTCGCCGATCCTGCGCCGCTACGTCGAGGAAGTCGCTGCCGAGCTCCCGGGCGTGCGCCTACTTTTCATGCAGTCGAACGGCGGCCTCGCCGGCGCGCGCCAGTTCCAGGGCAAGGACGCGATCCTCTCGGGGCCCGCGGGCGGCATCGTAGGCGCGGTGCGCACCGCGGCCGCCGCCGGCTTCGACCGCATCATCGGCTTCGACATGGGCGGCACTTCCACCGACGTGTCGCACTACGCCGGCGAGCTCGAGCGCGAGCTCGAGACGCGGGTCGCGGGCGTGCGCATGCGCGCGCCGATGATGAGCATCCATACCGTGGCGGCCGGCGGCGGCTCGATCCTGCACTTCGACGGTGCGCGCTACCGCGTGGGACCCGACTCGGCGGGCGCGAACCCCGGCCCGGCCAGCTACCGCCGCGGCGGTCCGCTCACCGTGACCGATGCCAACGTGATGCTCGGCAAGATCCAGCCGGAATACTTCCCTCGGGTGTTCGGGCCGGAAGGGAACGAGCGCCTCGACGCTCATGCCGTCACGGATGGGTTTGCAAAACTCACTGCACAAATCGCGGACGGCCGCTCTCCGGAGGCGGTCGCCGAGGGCTTCGTGCAGATCGCGGTCGGCAACATGGCGAACGCGATCAAGCACATCTCGGTGCAGCGCGGCCACGACATTACGCGGTACACGCTGTGCTGCTTCGGCGGCGCTGCCGGCCAGCACGCCTGCCTCGTGGCCGACGCGCTCGCGATGACGCGCGTCTTCATCCATCCGCTCGCCGGCGTGCTCTCGGCCTACGGCATGGGGCTCGCCGACCAGGTGGCGATGCGCAGCCATGCGGTCGAGGCGAAGCTCGACGATCCCCGCGCGCTCGAGGACGTGGCCGAGCGGCTCGCCGCCGAGGCGAGCGCCGATCTCGTCGCGCAGGGCGTGCCGGCCGCGGCGGTCAAGGTGCTGCGGCGCGCGCACCTCAAGTACGAGGGAACCGACACGGCGCTCGTCGTGACGCTCGGCTCGCTCGCCGACATGCAGGCGCAGTTCGAGGCCGCGTACCGCAAGCAGTTCTCCTTCCTGATGCCGGGAAAGGCGCTGGTCGCCGAGGCGGTCTCGGTCGAGGCGCTCGCCGCCGGCCAGCCGATCGCCGAGCAGCCGGCGCGGCCCAAGCCGGCGGGCGCGCCGGCCGAGACGGTGAGGATTTTTTCCGGCGGTGCCTGGCGCGCGGCGCCGCTCTACAGGCGGGAGGACCTGGCACCGGGGCAGCGCATCGACGGCCCGGCGATCATCGCCGAGGCGAATGCCACGACGGTGGTCGAGCCCGAGTGGCGCGCGAGCGTGACCCCGCTCGATCACCTGGTCCTGGAACGGGTGGCGCAGAGGAAAAAAGCCACGGCCATCGGAACTCAAGTCGATCCGGTGATGCTCGAGATTTTCAACAACCTTTACATGTCCATCGCCGAGCAGATGGGCTTGCGGCTGCAGAATACGGCGTACTCGGTGAACATCAAGGAGCGGCTGGATTTTTCCTGCGCGCTGTTCGACGGCGAGGGCAACCTGATCGCCAACGCGCCGCACATGCCGGTCCACCTGGGTTCGATGGGCGAATCGATCAAGACCGTGATCCGTTTGAACGCGGCAACCATGAAGCCGGGCAACGTGTACGTGCTCAACGCGCCGTACAACGGCGGCACGCATCTTCCCGACGTCACGGTGATCACGCCGGTCTTCGATCAAGCCGGAAAAGAAGTGCTCTTCTATGTGGGCTCACGCGGGCATCACGCCGACATCGGCGGCATCACGCCGGGATCGATGCCGCCGGGCTCGAAGGTGGTCGAGGAGGAGGGCGTGCTCATCGACAACTTCCTGCTGGTCGAGCAGGGGCGGCTGCGCGAGAAGGAAGTGTCGGCGCTGCTCGGCTCCGGCGCCTATCCGGTGCGCAACGTGCACCAGAACATCGCCGACCTGCAGGCGCAGATCGCGGCGAACGAGAAGGGCGTGCAGGAGCTGGCGCGCATGGTGGCGCACTTCGGCCTGGACGTGGTGCGTGCCTACATGCGCCACGTCCAGGACAACGCCGAGGAGTCGGTGCGCCGGGTGATTGGAGTCTTGAAGGACGGCGAGTTCGACTATCCGCTCGACAACGGCGCTCGCATCAAGGTTTCCATAAAAATTCTGAAAGAAGAGCGGGAAGCGAAAATCGACTTCACCGGCACCTCCGCGCAGCTGCCGAACAACTTCAACGCGCCTTCGGCGGTGTGCATGGCGGCGGTGCTGTACGTGTTCCGCACGCTGGTCGACGACGACATCCCGCTGAATGCCGGGTGCCTCAAGCCGCTCAGCGTGTCGATCCCCGAGGGCTGCATGTTGCGTCCGCGCTACCCGGCGGCGGTGGTGGCGGGCAACGTCGAGACGTCGCAGTGCATCACCGACGCGCTCTATGGCGCGCTCGGCGTGCTCGCGGCCTCGCAGGGCACCATGAACAATTTCACGTTCGGCAACGACCGCTACCAGTACTACGAGACCGTCGCCGGCGGTTCGGGCGCCGGACCGGACTTCGACGGCGCCGACGTGGTGCAGACGCACATGACCAATTCGCGCCTCACCGATCCCGAAGTGCTCGAGTGGCGCTTTCCGGTGCGCCTCGAGAGCTTCGAGATCCGCGCGGGATCGGGCGGGCGCGGACGCAGTCGCGGCGGGCACGGCGCGGTGCGGCGCGTCCGCTTCCTCGAGCCGATGACCGCCGCGATTCTCTCGGGCCATCGCCTGGTGCGCCCGCACGGCATGGCGGGCGGCGAAGCCGGCGCAGCAGGAAATAATTACGTTCTGCGCTGTGACGGAAGTCGCACCGAGCTCGGTCCGTTCGACCAGACCGAAATGCGCGCCGGCGATGTATTCGTGATAGAGACCCCGGGTGGCGGCGGCTTCGGCGCTATAGAATAGGAACCGGCGAATAACTAGAACTCGAATGAAGCCGAGCACGATCTATTCAAAGTCGGGCAAGGGAGTCCAGGAAGCTTCCGGCAAGACGAGCCTGCTCAAGCGCGCCGACCGCGCGGTGCTGTCTGCCATCGACGGCCGCGCCACGCTGGGCGAGGTGGCGCAGAAGGTCGGCAAGAGCTTCGACGGGGAGTTCGAGAAGCTCATTGCGCAGCTCGACAAAGAGGGCTTCGTGCGCGAGGTCGCTGCCGCCGCTTCCGCGGCCTCGCAGTCGCGGCCAGCGGTCGCGACGGCGAAGTCCGCGGCCAAGGCGCCCGCGGCGAAATCCTCCTCTTCCGGCGGCGCCGACGACCTCGACTTCACCACCATCATGCCGGCGATCAAGCCCGCGGCGCGTCCGCTGGCGTCCGCCGCCGCGCCGTCGAAGGCGCAGGTGAGCGATGCCGCGCAGCGCGCGAAAGAACAGGAGTCGGCGCTCTACAAGGCGCGGCAGGAAGCCGAGGCCAAGGCGCAGGCCGAGCGTGACCGCATCAAGCAGGAAGCGGAGGCCAAGGCGCGCGTCGAGGCCGAGGCCAAGGCGCGGCTCGACGCCGAGAACCGCCTGCGCGAGGAGGCGATCGGTCGCGCCAAGGCGGCGGCCGAGGCGCAGGTGAAGGCGGCGCGGGCGAAGGCCGAAGCCGAGGCGCTGGCGAAGCTCGACGCCGAGCGCAGGGTGCGCGAGGAAGTCGAGCGCAAGGTGCGCGAGGAGGCCGAGCGCGCGCTGCGCGAAGCCGAGGCGCTGCGCCAGCGGCTCGAGGAAGAACGCAAGGCGCGCGAGGAAGTCGAGCGCAAGCGCCGCGAAGACGAAGAGCGCCGCCGCATGGAGGAAGAAGAGCGGCGCGCACGCGCGGAGGCCGAGCGCAAGGCGCGCGAGGAGGCCGAGCGCAAGCGCCGCGAAGAGGAGGAGCGCAAGCGCCGCGAGGAGGAAGAGAAGAAGCGCCGCGCCGAAGAGGAGCGTCGCGTCGAGGAGGAAGCGCGGCGTCTGCGCGAGGAAATCGAGGCGAAGGCGAGGGAGGCCGCGGAGCTCGCACGGCGCGAGGCGGAGGACCGGCTGCTGCGCGAGAAGGAGGAGCAGGTGCGCCGGGCCAAGGAGGCCGAGGAAGCGCGCATGCTCCAGGCGCGCGCCATGGAAGAGGCGCGCACGCGCGCCCGCCAGCGCGAGCGCGATCAAGACGACCATCGCGGCAGAAAGTCCAAAGACGAAACCAGGGTGGCGCAGCCCACGCTGCCCGCCGCCGCGCCGGCGCCGGGCGATGGCAGCCTCGACGCGCTCATGGCGGACCTCGATTCGTTCTCGCAGCGCGAGGAGGAGGAGCGCCGCGCCCGCGAGGTCGCCGACCGCGAGTCGCGCGAGGAAGGCAAGCGCAAGTCGCAGGCCGAGGCCGAGCGCCGGGCGCAGGAGGAAGCCGAGCGCCAGATGCGCGAGCAGCTCGAGCGCGAGGCGCGCGAGCAGGAGGAGCGCTTGCGCCGCGACGAGGAAGAGCGGCGCGCCCGCGAGGAAGCCGAGCGGCGCGCGGGTGTCGAGGAGCGCCGCCGGCTCGAGGCCGAGGAGAGCCGCCGGCTGGAAGCCGAGGAGCGCAAGCGCAAAGCGCAGGAGACGCTCCTCGCGAAGGCCGCGCCGCTGCCCGACATCGAGGTGAGCGACAAGGACCTCGACATGACCGAGGTGCGCCGCGACGAGGCGGCGGTCGCGCGCGACGCGCGCAAGGCGCAGCGCGAGCGCGAGCGCGAGGCGCGCCAGCGCGCCAAAGAGGCGAAGGAGCATGCGAAGGCGGCGGCGCGCGAGGCGTCGGCGTCGGGCAAGTCGCCGAGGGTGCGTCGCAAGGTCAACTGGGGGCGGCCGGCTGCAGTCACGCTACTCACCTTGCTTGCCGCTGGGCTCGTGGCGCTGCACGTCATCCCTCTGCCGATGGACGACTACGAGCGCGCCGCCTCGGATGCGCTCGGCCGGCCGGTGAAAATCGGCACCGGGCGGCTCTCGCTCTATGGCGGCCTGCGCCTCAACCTGTCGGACTTGAGCGTGGACGGCTCGACCACGATCGCCAGCGCGCGGGCTTATCCGCAGCTGCGCGCGCTGATCGAGGGCCGGCAGGTCGTGGACCGGCTCGAGCTCTCGGGCGTCACGGTGCCGCAGTCGGCGATCAGCGCGGTGGTCGGGGCCAAGCTGCGCGGCGGAAGCTTCGGCGGTGCCCGCATCTTCGCCAAAGACCTGCGGCTCACCGGTCCGGTGCCGCTGCCGGTGCTCGAGGGCGAGGCACGAATCGGCCCCGACGGCGCGATAAGCAGCGTGATCCTGAGCGGCCCGGACGCCCTGGCGGGCACCCTCACGCCGACGGCAGGCGGCGAGGTCGAATTCGACGTCACCGCCGCGAGCCTGACGGTCCCGTTCGCGCCCGAGCTGACGCTCTCCAGCTTCGCGATGAAGGGCAAGGCCAATCGCCAAGGTATGAACATCGCTTCATGGGGTGGCGGCGTGCTCGACGGAGCGGTCTCGGGAACCGCGAACCTGCGCTGGAGCGGCGCCTGGCAACTCGAAGGCGGGCTGACTGCGCGCGCGATCAATGCCGCGGTGTTCGCCCCGGCGCTGCTCTCGGAGGGCAAGGCCGAAGGCCAGGCGCGCTTCTCCATGAGCGGGAAGGATCCGGCCAAGCTCTCCAACGCCGCCTACCTCGAGGGGAATTTCAGCGTCGGCAAGGGCGCGCTCGGCACGATCGACCTGGCGCGCGTGCTGCACACGGGCGGCCGCCAGTACGGCGGCCGCACCCAGTTCACCGAGATGACCGGGCACGCAACCTACGACCACGGCGCGGTCGCGTTGCGGAACGTCAACATCACCGCCGGGGCGCTCACCGCGGGCGCGAGCGCGGACATCGCGCCGAGCGGGGCGATCGCGGGGCGCATCGTCGCCGACATCCGCACCACGGTGCAGCCTTTGCGTGCGATACTCGTGATCGGGGGGACCGTCAAGGAACCGCAAGTCCGTAACTAGTGTCGCAAGTCCGTAACTAGTGTCAGTGTCCGAAATCCTTCAGCTTCGCGGGCCGCGCGCCCTGTCGCAGTTCCGACTCGCCAAGCTGCTCGCCTCGCTGCAGAAGATCGACCCCGGTCTGCGCTCGCTGAGCGCCGAACACCGCTATTTCGTCGAGCTCCAGCGCGCGCTCGAGCCGCACGAAGACCGCGCGCTGCGCGCGCTGCTCGACGACGGCGGCCCGGCGCCGGGCGAGGACGCCGACAGCAGCATTTTCGTGGTCGTGCCGCGGCTCGGCACCGTCTCGCCCTGGTCGTCGAAGGCCACCGACATCGCGCGCAACTGCGGCCTTTCGCCGGTGATTCGGATCGAGCGCGGCACGGTGTACTACCTCGGCTCGAATTCCGCGGCGCTCGCCGCCGGGCTCCATGACCGCATGACGCAGACGGTGCTGCGCTCGTTCGACGAGGCGGCGCGCCTGTTCCATCACGTCCCTCCGAGAAACCTGGAAACCATTCCCGTCTCTAGATTGCATGAGTTCAACCAGCGGCTCGGCCTCGCGCTCAGCGACGACGAGGTCGAATACCTCGAGCGCGCCTTCCGCGGCCTGGGGCGCGACCCGACCGACGCCGAGCTCACCATGTTCGCGCAGGCGAACTCGGAGCATTGCCGGCACAAGATCTTCAACGCCGACTGGATCGTCGACGGCGAGCGCCAGCCGCAGTCGCTCTTCGCCATGATCCGCCACACCCACGCCGTGGCCCCCCAGGGCACCGTGGTCGCCTACGCCGACAACGCCGCGGTCATCGAGGGGGGCAAGGCGCATCGATTCATCCCCAATTCGGATCGGGTGTACCGCTTCGTCCCCGAGCTGACCCACTTCGTCGCCAAGTGCGAGACGCACAACCATCCCACGGCGATCTCACCCTTCCCGGGCGCCGCCACCGGCGCGGGCGGCGAGATCCGCGACGAGGGCGCAACCGGGCGCGGCGCCAAGCCGAAGGCCGGCCTCGTCGGCTACTCGGTGTCGAACCTGCGCATCCCGGGTGCGCTCCAGCCCTGGGAGGGCGAGGGCGTCGGCAAGCCCGAGCGCATCGCCTCGGCGCTCGACATCATGCTCGAGGCGCCGATCGGCGCCGCGGCCTACAACAACGAGTTCGGGCGGCCGAACCTGTGCGGCTACTTCCGCGCCTTCGAGATGGGCACGCGCGGCTACCACAAGCCGATCATGCTCGCGGGCGGGATCGGAAGCCTGCGCGCGCAGCACGCCCACAAAAAGGCCATTGGCGAAGGCGACCTTCTGATTCAGCTGGGCGGCCCCGGGATGCTGATCGGCATGGGCGGCGGCGCCGCCTCGTCGATGGGCGCCGGCGCCAACGTCGCGGACCTCGACTTCGACTCGGTGCAGCGCGACAACGCCGAGATCGAGCGCCGCGCGCAGGAGGTGATCGACCGCTGCTGGCAGCTCGGCGAGGCCAATCCCATCCTTTCGATCCACGACGTCGGCGCGGGCGGCCTGTCGAACGCGCTGCCCGAGCTGGTCCATTCGGCCGGCCGCGGCGCGCGCATCGAGCTGCGCGCGATCCCGGTCGAGGACACCGGCATGTCGCCGCGCGAGGTCTGGAGCAACGAGGCCCAGGAGCGCTACGTGCTGGCGGTTTCAGAAAAAGATATCGAAGGTTTCCGCCAGATCTGCGAACGCGAGCGCTGTCCCTTTGCAGTGGTCGGCACCGCTACCGCCGACGGCCGCCTGCTGGTCACGGACTCGAAGCTCGGAAAGAGCCCGGTCGACGTGCCCCTCGACCTGATCCTCGGCAAGCCGCCGAAGATGCTGCGCGACGCGAAGCGCCTCAAGCCCGCGCTCAAGCCTCTCGTGCTCGACAAGGTCACCCTGCAGGCGGCGGCCTACCGCGTGCTCCAGCACCCGAGCGTCGCCGACAAGACCTTCCTGGTCGCCATCGGCGACCGCACCGTCGGAGGCCTGTGCGCGCGCGACCCTTTCGTCGGTCCGTGGCAGGTGCCGGTGGCCGACTGCGCGGTGACGCTCGCCGACTACAAGGGCTACGCCGGCGAAGCCTTCGCCGTGGGCGAGCGCACGCCGCTCGCGCTCATCGACGCGCCGGCGTCGGGGCGCATGGCCGTAGGCGAGGCGCTCACCAACCTCGCCGCGGCGCCGATCGCCTCCCTGTCGAAGGTCAAGCTCTCGGCCAACTGGATGGCCGCGGCCGGCCACCCCGGCGAGGACGCGGCGCTCTTCGACACGGTGCGCGCGGTCGCGCTCGAGTTCTGCCCCGCGCTCGGCATCTCGATCCCGGTAGGCAAGGATTCGCTGTCGATGCGCACCGCCTGGGACGGGAAGGAAGTGGTGAGCCCGCTCTCGCTCATCGTCTCGGCCTTCGCGCCGATGGAAGATGCGCGCGCCACGCTCACGCCGCAGCTTCGCACGGACTGCGGCGAGACCGAGCTCGTCCTCGTCGACCTCGGAGAAGGAAACAACCGCCTCGGCGGCTCGATCCTCGCGCAGGTGTTCTCGCAGCTCGGCGACCGGGCGCCGGATGCCGACCCGCGCCTCGTGAAAGCCTTCTTCGAGGCGATCCAGGAGCTGCGGCCGCAGCTTCTCGCCTACCACGACCGCTCCGACGGCGGCCTGTTCGCGGCCGTGTGCGAGATGGCCTTCGCCGGCCACTGCGGCGTCACGCTCAACCTCGACGTGCTGACTTTCGACGCCGCGGTGGACGACGTCGACGCCTTCAAGCGCAACGCCGACGAGCAGCTCGCGGGGCGGCTGAACGACCTCGCGCTCGCCGCGCTCTTCAACGAGGAGCTCGGCGCGGTGCTGCAGATCCGCGCCGGCGACCGCGGCCGGGTGATGGACGTGCTGCGAAAGCGCGGTCTCGGCCACTGCAGCCACCTCATCGGCCAGCCCAACGCGCGCGACGAGATCCGCTTCACGCGCAACAACCGGAGCGTGTTCAACAACAAGCGCGACCATCTGCAGCGCCCCTGGGCCGAGGTCACGCGCCGCATGCAGGCGCTGCGCGACAACCCGCAGTGCGCGCGCGAGGAATACGACCGCATCATCGAGCACGACGACCCGGGCCTCTCGCTTTCGCTCACCTATGATCCGAAGGAGACCTTCGGGGACCCGAAGGAGGTGTTCGTCGCCACCGGCGCGCGGCCGCGCATCGCCGTGCTGCGCGAGCAGGGCGTGAACGGCCACGTCGAGATGGCGGCGGCCTTCGACCGCGCCGGCTTCGACTCGGTCGACGTGCACATGACCGACCTCGTCGCGGGCCGGGCCTCGCTCGAGAGCTTCAAGGCCTTCGTCGCCGGCGGCGGCTTCTCCTACGGCGACGTGCTCGGCGCGGGGCAGGGCTGGGCCAAGACGATTCTCTTCAACGCGCGCGCGCGCCGGGAATTCGAGCGTTTCTTCGCCCGCGCCGACACCTTCGCGCTCGGCGCCTGCAACGGCTGCCAGATGCTCGCCGCGCTGAAGGAGCTGGTCCCGGGCGCCGCGGCCTGGCCGATCTTCGTGCGCAACAAGTCGGAGCAGTTCGAGGCGCGCTTCGTCATGGTCGAAGTCACCCCGAGCCCGTCGATCTTCTTCCAGGGCATGGAAGGCAGCCGCATGCCCATCGTTACCGCGCACGGCGAGGGCCGCGCGCTGTTCAGGGAAGGCGAGGCGGGCGCCCTCGTGTGCATGCGCTACGTCAACAACCGCGGCGAGCTGACCGAGCTCTACCCCTACAACCCGAGCGGCTCACCGCGCGGCATCACCGGCCTCACCACCGCCGACGGGCGCTTCACCATCGTCATGCCGCACCCCGAGCGCGTCTTCCGCACCGTGCAGATGTCCTGGGCCCCCGACCGCTCGGTCGAGGACTCGCCCTGGATGCGGATGTTCTATAACGCGCGCAGGTGGGTCGGGTAGTCATTCTCAACACCTGATTCACAACCCTAAGGGGTCGCTTCTCCCGCAGCACCGACAAATCAAGCGCTTGTCCCATTTCGCACCGGATAACAAAGCCGCGCGAACGACAAGTGACTGATTCATTTGTCCAGTCCATCAACCTGCGCCAAGATATCCGGAAATGTTTCGGGATATACGACGTTAGGCGCCATCCGAGGACCGCGGACTAAGTACATGGAAATCTGGCTAATGCCGTTCGCGATGTTCGGAATGGGAATGCTAGTGATGTTTCTCGCCTTAACCCTCTTCAGCGAGTACCGCAAGGCGTTCATGGCCAATCCTCTCGCAGTGATGACGTTCGACGCGCTTCTCGCCGCAATGCACCGTGGCGGGCCGGCGTTCCTCGCGGTGGTGGCGCTCATCGGCGGCGCGATGCTCGCGGCATCGGGCGTCATCCTGCTGCTGTTTCTTGTTCTATACGAAATGGCGCCGCTGTGGCGGGCGATCCGGATCAGCCTTGGCCTCTAACCAGACCATGGCGCCTAACAGCGCGTTGGTGTCCGACGCTTGCGCTGCGGCGCTGCGCGCCTCCTACAGCGCGGCAAAACGCGGACGTTAGGTCTTTCTCCTCGAATGACGCAGCGTTCCCTGCCATCGCAATTGGCTGGCTTGCTTGGGTGGCTGTTGGCTGCGTTCGCCGCAGGTGCCGTCGGGGCCGTTGCCTCCGTTGATGCGGCGTCGTTCTATGCACTGTTAAGCAAGCCGTCCTGGGCGCCGCCCGCTTGGGTGTTCGGCCCCGTGTGGTCGGCGCTGTATGCGCTCATGGGGGTTGCCGCGTGGCTTGTGTGGCGGTCGCCCGGTTCGAAGGGGGTGGCGCTGGGTTTGTTTGGTGCGCAGCTTGCGGCCAATGCGCTTTGGTCGTGGCTGTTTTTTGCCTGGCATCGGGGCGCGCTGGCCACAGTGGAGGTCTTGGTCCTGCTGGCGCTCATCGTGGCCACGGCAGCGGCCTTCTGGCGTACCAGTCACTTGGCTGCGCTGCTGTTGATGCCATACCTCTTGTGGGTAAGCTTCGCTTCGGCGCTTACGTGGGCGGTATGGCGGAGCAATCCTGGTCTGCTGTGATGCGCGCTTTGGCCGCCGGACCTAACCCTCGTTCGAGCGGACGCCTCACAGCGGATTGGCAGATGATTTTGCGGAGATGGAGGCCGTTCCATGAACATGTCCTCGATACCGTTTGGGACGACCGACTGGTCGCAGGTCGAGCGCACGGAGCATCGAGGCGAGCGCGGCATGGCGCTCTGGCGTACCAGGGTCTTCGGTGGAATTCGCGTGCGCATGGTGGAGTACACGCCGGGCTATCTCGCGGATCATTGGTGCGTCAAGGGGCACATCCTGCTTTGCATGGAGGGCGAGCTGCACACCGAGTTGCGGGACGGCCGGATTTTTACGCTGCGCCCGGGGATGAGCTATCAAGTCGCCGACAACGCGGAGCCGCATCGCTCGTACACGGATGTGGGCGCCAAGCTGTTCATCGTCGATTAGACATCGCCCCCTGACATCGGGTGACCGCGTAGCCCAAAGTGCGCGGGTGGGGCTTCATTTCCCGCCGTCGTGCTGTGTTTCCTCCTGTGTTGGGTCGGCGAGAAGGTAGAGTGCACGACTCCGACATCAGCCAGACGGAAATGCCCCCGTCATTCTTGCCAGTCGACGTACCGAGCCGCCGGTCGAGGTTGCTGGCGGTCCGCCTTGCGCTCGCGTGCTGCGTCGTGCTTGGAATCTCGCGCCATGCCGCTGCGCAAACGCTCGCCGAGCTCGACAAGCAGTACGCGGAAGGGCGCTATCTCGAAGCAGTGATCAAGCTGCACGAGATGCCGGCGCTCGACCCCGAGGTCGCCAGGTGGCTGGCGGGCAAGGCGGAAGCCGGCGTGCCGCCATTCCAGTACGAATACAGCAGGCGCCTTGCCGAGTCCGACCTGCCCGCGGCGATTCGCTGGTTCGCGCGCGGCTTTGTCGTGCGCAGCCTGGATGTCGCCGAGTGCACCGAGTGGACGCGCGCTCCCGGACACGTCGCCATCCGCCAGCGCTACGCGTCGCTGAACGACAAAGTGCTGGCCCACCCGGCGCTTTACGCGGCGGAAGCGGAGCAGGCCATCGAATGGGAGCGCAAACGGGCCGAGCGGCCGTCGGCGCGGTGGATCTGCGAAGACCTGATGCTGCCCGCCGAGCAGCGTCAGGCGGCAAGGGATAAGCAGACGGCGCGGATCCGCGAAGGGATCGGGCGGCTGAAAGCGCGGGCGACCGCAAAGTGAGATGGTGTCAACGCGGCTTGCCGCGTCGCACCACCCGAACCTTGCCCGCCTTGCCGCCGCCGCAGAAAAACTGATCGCGGCCGTCGGACTCGAGCCCGGAGATGTTCACGCCCGCGGGCAGCTCGATCTTCTCCTTGACCTCGCCCGTCCTTGCATCGACCCGCCGCAGCTCGCTCTCATCGCCTTCCCAGGTGGCGTGCCAGAGCTCGCCCTCGAGCCACGTGACGCCGGTGACGAACCGGTTGGACTGGATGGTGCGCAGCACCTTCCCGGTCTCGGGATCGACCTGGTGGATCTTTCGTTCGCGGTAGTGCCCGACCCACAGCGCCCCCTCGGCCCACGCGAGGCCGGAGTCGCCACCGCCGCCGGGCGCGGGAATCGAACCGAGCACCTCGCCGGTCTCCGGGTCGATCTTCTGGATGCGCGACTCCGCGATCTGGTAGAGGTGCCGGCCGTCGAACGCCGTGCCGGCGTGCGCGGCGACCGCGATCGACCGCCCGATGCTCCCGCTCGCGGGATCGAGCGCATTCAGCTTGTCGCCCGAGGCGAACCACACGTTCTTGCCGTCATAGGTGACGCCATTGACGGCCTCGACGCCCGGAAAGGGTCCGTACTCGCGGACGATGTCTGCTGGTTTCATGGCGCCATGCTAGTCGGTCGGCAGCGGGGCAGGGAGTAACAACATCGTCGTGAATCCGGGCACCGGCGGCGTGATCCAGCGGCGCGCGCGCCCGCGGCCGAACGCCTGCACCTTGCCGGCAAGCGCGAGCGAGTCCAGCGACCGCTGCACGGTGCGCTGGCTCGTGCCGAGCGCGAGAGCCAGCGCGGAGGTCGACCACGACTCGCCGTCGGAAAGAAATGCGAGAACGCCCGCATGCTTCTCTTCCACGGGCCGCGCGAGCACGGCCACCTCGCGCGCGCGGCGCGGCGTGAGCGCGAAGCCGCGCGGCGTCGCTTCGACGAACGCTATGGCCCCGAGCAGCTTGCGCAGGCGGCCGATCTCGACGCGCAGCCGCGCGCGATGGGATTCATCGGCGAGCTTCAGCCGGAACGCCCGCGCGACGAGCTGATCGCGCGGCACGTCTTCGGGCCACGCCTCGGCCAGCGCCCGCGCAAGCGTGAGCAACACCGGCCGCCTGGCGAGCGAGATCACCTCTTCGCCGTGGCGCACGACGAAGCGGCAGCCGTCCACGATCAACGCCTTCGACGCGAGCAGGGCTTCGACCTCGTCGAGCAGCAGCAGCCGCTCGCTGCCGTTCGCCACCATGCGAGCTGCGGGGGCGTTCAGCGCGGCGAGGGCGCCCTCTACTTCGGCAATGAGCGCGGGGATCGCGGCGTGGCGCGCCGCGCGGTCGGCCCGTCCCAGCGCCGCGCGTGCGGCCTTCGTGTGCAGGCGTCGCATCGCGATGCCGGCCACGATGAGTTCGTGCGCGATCTTCAATGCCGGCGGCACTGAGGAGGGCACCCGGGTCAACGCGCGCTCCGCTTCATCGAGCTTGCCGATCAGGAGCAGGCGCCGGATCTCGAGATGACGCGCGTGCGCGGCGTTCACGGCATCGCCATGCTCTTCGAGCGTAGCGCGTGCGGACTCCAGCGCCTTCGCGGTCCAGGCGAGGTCGCGTGAGACCAGCGCAATCTCGGCTTCCGCGACGACGCAGCGCGCGCGGGCCACGGCCTCGCGCGGGCTGAAGGCGCGCGTCGCGCTGCGCAGCAGCTCCCGGGCGCGCGCATGCTCCCCGAGCTGCGCCATCGCGATGCCGCGCAGCGCGAGGCCGGACGCATCGTTGCGCAGCGCGACCAGCTTCAGCGCCGCGATGGGATCGCCCGCGGCGAGCGCGCGGCCCGCCGCGGTGATCAGGGAGTCCATTGGAATCGCGTCACACTTGTCACTCTCGCCTCGCGATGCTTCTCGCCAATACTGCGCCGGTCTTATCCAAACAACCTTTGAGGAGTAATCGTGTTCGACATTCTGCATCGAGTGGGCATCAAGGCTCCGCTGGACCAGGTCTACCAGGCCCTGGCGACGCCCGAAGGCGTCGCCGGCTGGTGGACCACCGAGACCAGGGGCGACAAGAAGGCGGGCGGCATGCTGATCACCCGCTTCTTCGCCGACGGCCGCGAGCTCGGCGGCTTCGACCTGAAGATTCTGGAGCTGCACTCCAATACGCGCGTGGTGTGGCAGGTGGTCGAAGGGCCCGCCGAGTGGATCGGCACCAAGATCCGCTTCGAGCTCAAGCGGGAAGACGACTTCACCGTCGTGCTGTTCAGGCACGAGGGCTGGAAGGAACCGGTGGAGTTCATGTACCACTGCAGCACCAAGTGGGCGATCTTCCTGATGAGCCTGAAGTCGTTCGGCGAGACCGGCAGGGGCCAGCCCAGCCCGAACGACGTCAGGATCGGCAACTGGCACTGACAGGTGACCTCGAGTCCACTCGAAGTGGCACAGTATGGCTTTCGGTCTTTCAAGGCAGACGAGGGCATGGAAGCCGGACAAGATCCCGCGGCCGGGGTGCCCGAGGTAGCGAATCTCGGCACCCTGCGGCCGCCTCTCGTCTATCTCGCGACGATCGTCACCGGGGCGATGCTGGAGCTCGCCTGGCCAAGCGCGTTCCTTCCTCGCGGGTTCGCCGCCCCTTTCGGCAGCGCGCTGGTCGTGGCCGCCGTAATGCTGTTCTTCTATTCGGTACGGAAATTCCGCGCCGCGGATACGCCAGTGCCCGGCAACCGCCCCACCACCGTCATCGTTCGCACGGGCCCCTATCGCTTCAGCCGAAACCCGATCTACCTGGCGTTTTCGCTGCTGCAGCTGGGCTTGGCGGGCTGGATGAACAGCTTATGGTTGATCGCGACACTCACGGCAGCGATCGCGCTCATGACGATGGTGATCGCGAGAGAGGAGCGCTACCTGGAAAGGAAATTCGGCGCCGAATATCTGGACTACAAGGCGAGCGTCCGCCGGTGGATCTAGGTGCCTGCCTTGGCGTAAGCGACCTGTGGACGGCGTGCTTCCAGCGTGTCGACGGCGTCTGGCTCGTGGTGCATGACCATGGGTCGGTCCCGGCAGACCTCGAGCACGGCCGGGCCGTCTTGAATCTCACCCCCTGAGCGGCGGCATGGGCCACTGCATGGTAACGGCGCTAGACGTCAGGCTCGCAGGGCATCGACCACCGACTCGAACGCCGCGACCGTGTCGAGCATCTGCGCCGGCGTGACCGGGAACGGCGCGCGGCCCTCGACCGCATCGGCGAAGGCCTCGAGCTCGGCTCTTAGCGAGTCGGCGGGGGCGAGGCTGCGGCGCTCGGGCGGGCGGCCACTCATGCGCAGCACGAGCTCGGTTTCGCCGAGCACTTCGGCGCTACCCAGTGTTCCGAAGGCGTGTACCCGCCAATAGAACGGCGTCGCGCGCACGGTGGCGAGGAGGCCGCTTACGCCCGACTCGAACTCGAGCAGCGCCGAGGCCGTATCGTGCGGCGCGGGAGCGGACTTGCGGGTGATGAGCTGCGCCAGCACGCGTTTCACCGGACCGGCGATTCCGACCATGGCATCGAGCGCGTGCAGGCCGGCCCCGGTCATGCCGCCGCCGGGCGATTCGCTCTCGAGCGTGCGCCAGCCGCCGGCCACGGCGTTGGAATTCTCATTGCTGTTGTGGCCTTCAAGGTGGAGCACAACGCCGAGGCGACCGGACTGGACGATGTCTGCCAGCTCCCGCATCGCGGGCCAGTAGCGCCGGTTGTGGCCGACGCCAAGCACCACGCCGGCGCGCGCGCAAGCCTGGACCATCGCTTCCGCGTCGGCTCGCGTGAGGGCGAGCGGCTTCTCGCAGAAGACGTGCTTTCCGGCACGCGCGGCGGCGAGGACCTGTGGGCGATGCAGGGAGTGCGGCGTTGCGAGCACGACTGCTGCCGCCGAAAGATCCCCGAGCGCCTCGTCCAACGCGGACACGAGCCTGAAGCGATGCTTCGCGGCGAGCTCGCGCGCGGCGTCCATCGCAGGCTCGACGCCGACGACGAAGCGCAGCTTGTCCGATTTCCCCTGAACCGACTCGACCAGGCTGCGGCCCCAGCGGCCGAGGCCGACGATCGCGGCGTCGATCACTCCGGCTGGATCCCCGCCTCGCGGATCTCCTTCGTCCACTTGGCGATTTCCTGCTTGATGAACGCGGCGAACTCCTCGGGCGGCAGCGGCGCGGGCTCTAGGCCGAGCCCGGCGAGCCTTGTTTTGACCTCGGGCTTGGCGAGGCTCGTCGAAACGACGTCGTGCACTTTCGCAACGACCGTCTTCGGGGTGCTCGCCGGCGCCACCAGGCCGTACCAGATGCGGGTTTCGAAGCCCGGGAAGGTTTCCGCGATCGCCGGAAGGTCCGGCGCCAGCGGCGAGCGCTGCGGCGAAGTGACGCCGAGGCCCTTCATCTTGCCGCCGTGGATCTGCGGCATCGACACCGCGAGATCGCCGAGCGTGAAGTCGACCTGCCCGGACAGCACGTCGGTGATGGCGAGCGGCACGCCCTTGTAGGGCACATCGAGCGTCTTGAACCCCCCCGCGGTGCGCAGCTTCGCGATGGAGACGATGGTCGCCGCGGACCCGTAGCCGGCGCTCAGTCCGTTCGGCCTGCTCTTCGCGTGGGCGATGAAGTCCTTGAGCGTCGAGGCGGGGAAGTCGCTACGCACGAGCAGCACCATCGAGGTGGTAATGAGCCGCACGATCGGCGCGAAATCCTTCACCGGATCGAACGGCAGCGACTTGAACAGCGCGACGTTCGCCGCGTGGGGCGTATTGGTGGTGAGCAGGATGGTGTAGCCGTCGGGCGCCGCGCGCGCCACCTCGGCGGTACCGACGTTCGCGAGCGCGCCCGCGACGTTGGCCACGATCACGGGCTGGCCGAGCGCCTCCTGCATCTCGTGCGCGACCACGCGGCCGACGCTGTCCGGCGAGCTGCCGGGGCCGTAGGGCACGACGAGCTTGACCGCGTGACTCGGATAGCCCTGCGCGCAGGCCTGCCCCACGGCGAGGGCGAGGCACGCGGCGAAGACGCGATGCCGGGCAGGTATCATCGATTTCCCCCACCAGGAGAAGCCGGCCATGGACACGCAGGAACTCTACAGTCGCGGCATTGCCGTCCGCAAGCAGATCTTCGGAGCCGAGGCGGTCGAGAAGCGCATGGGCGCGCTCGGTGAATTCGGCGCGCCGCTGCAGAACATGATCAACGCCCATGCCTACGGCGATATCTGGTCGCGCCCCGGCCTGGAGCGCAAGATCCGCAGCCTGGTGGTCCTCGGCATGAATGCCGCGATCAACCGCGCCGCCGAATTCAAGGTGCACGTGAACGGCGCGCTCAACAACGGCTGCACGCCCGACGAGATCCGCGAGGTGTGCCTGATGGTCGCGCTCTATGCCGGCATCCCGGCCTCGAACGACGCGCACCGGATCGCGCTCGAGACCTTCCGGGAGAGAAAGATCGATGTCTAAGCCGGCCATCGCGAAAGGGACGCTCCTGCAGGAAAATGAGCGCGTCATCATCACGGAATGGCGCTTCAGCCCTGGAGCCGAGACCGGATGGCATCGACACGCTCACGACTACGTCGTGGTGTGCCTGACCGCCGGAACCTTGCGGGCGGAGACTCCGTCGGGTCCGGTCGAAACGAGCCTCAGCTTCGGTCAGACGTACGTACGTCCTGCCGGCGTCGAGCACAACATCATCAATGCGAACGCCGGCGAATTCGCGTTCATCGAGATCGAGCTCAAGTGATCCAGGCCTACCAGGGCGCGTGCCATTGCGGCCGGGTCAAGTTCGAGGTTCGCGCCGAGGTCAACTACGTCGTCGATTGCAACTGCTCGATCTGCGGGCGGACCGGCGCTCTCTGGCACCCGTCGACGGCGTCGACCTCTCCTCCATGAAGGTGCAAAAGGGCTGCAGCACGATGGCTAGGACCGATCAGAAATCGGTCAGCGCCTATATCGCCGCGCAACCGATTGCTGCACGCAGGGTGCTCAGGCGAGTGCGAGCGACGATTCGCCGAGCGTTACCCGGCGCCACGGAAGGGATTTCGTACCGGATTCCGTTCTACAGGCTCGGCGGCCGCATGGTGCTCTACTTCGCGGGTTTCCGGCACCATTACTCGATCTATCCGGCGACCGCGCGGGTCAAGAGGATGCTCAGGAAGGAGCTCACCGGCTTGGTGCACAGCAAGGGGACCATCCGCTTTCTCCTCGACGAGGCGGTCCCGACCCGGCTCATCGCGCGCATCGCGAAGCTGCGCGCTGCCGAGGCAGCCGAGCTCAACTCGGCGAAGCGGGCGAAAAGGGCGCGTCGTTAGGCGCGTCTCATGAAACGAGGCCGCGGCGGAGTCGAGTACGAGGACCTGGAGATGGGCACCGGTCCGCTCGCCGAGCGCGGATGCACGGTCGAGGTGGAGTACAGCCTCTTCCTCAACCGCGGCGACTGCGTCGAGCAAGGCAAGAGGTCGTCGTTTCGAATCGGAGAGCGCCGTGTCGTTGCCGGTCTCGAGTACGGCGTCGAGGGGATGCGGGAAGGCGGCAAGCGCCGGATCCGGGTCGCTCCGCACCTCGCGTACCGGGACGCCGGTGTACCGGACACCATTCCAGCGAACGCGGTGCTCGAATTCCGCCTGGTATTGCTGAGCGTCGAGCCCGGATAACGCCATGGTTCCTAGAGCACTCCTGGCGGTCGCCCTTCTCCTGGTACTGCCCGGCTGCGCGTCCACCAAAGTGGACACGACCGGCGCAAAGATGCAGCAGCCGTTCTGCAACGCCGGCGCCGGGAAGCTCTCGGCGCTGGTCTACTGGGGACCGCAGTGGCGCCCCCACCAGAAGGAGCCGGAGCGGCGCGAAGCCGCGGCGCTGGCCGGAATCGAGTCGTTCTTCCGCGATGCTGCCTGCGTCGCCAGGTTCGATGTGCGCCGGCTGCCGGGCGAGGGCATGGCGCAGGTGCCGTCCGATGAAGCGCTGCTGAAGCTGGCTTCCGCCGCCGCGCCGAAGCCGGACAAGGTGCTCGCAATCGTGGTTCGCGAGCTCGGGCCGATTCTTCGGATCGGCATTCCGTCGATCGTGGAAGGCGGAACCGAGGTGGTGCTGGAGCTGCGGCTGCTCGATGTGCCGACGTCCAGCGCCCAAGCGAACGTCAGGACGCACTGGTGGAACGGCGGCACCTTCGTGGTGAAGGGAGTCGGGTCGCTCGACCGCGATATGAGCGCGGCGCTCGCCGCCGCCATGACGCCCGGGACTGCTCCGCAGTGAATGCCTTTCTCCCCTTTCAATCCTCGTCGGGGTGGGCAATGATATTGCCGCCATGAAGCCCCGGATCACGCTCCTCACGCTCGGCGTCGACGACCTCGAGCGCGCGGTGTGGTTCTACCGCGACGGGCTCGGCTGGAGGACCGAGGGCATCGTCGGCGGGCAGTTCGAGCACGGCGCGGTCGCCTTCTTCGACCTCGAATCGGGCCTGCGCCTCGCCCTGTGGCCGCGAAAGAGCCTGGCGCACGACAGCGGTCTAGCACTCGGCGCCCGAAACCCGACCGAGTTCAGCATCGGACACAATGTGGCCTCCAAGCGCGAGGTCGACGAAGCCATGGACCGGGCGAAGCGGGCGGGGGCGAGCATCGTCAAGCCGGCGCACGACACCTTCTGGGGCGGTTACGCGGGCTACTTCCGGGACCCCGACGGCCACCTATGGGAGGTGGCGTGGAACCCGCAGTGGACGGCGCCCGCGTGAAGCTGTTGGACGCGAGCAGGATTTCGTTCGCCTGCGCGGCTCCCGGCGTGGTCATGGTGGTGCTGGCGACCGTCCTGCCCGCGCGCTGGTATTCAGTCCCGCTTCTGTTCGCCGGCCTGGCGCTTATCGCGATCTCCCACATCCTGACGCCCTGCCGGGATCAGATTACGCGTTGGTGGCGCGCACGTATCTCGAAATCTCCGCCGGAGCGCACGTGATGCAGACGGGATTCGCCGAGCGCTTCGCCAAGGAGTGGGTCGCCGCCTGGAACTCGCACGACCTGGAGCGCGTGCTTGAGCACTACGAGGACGATTTCGAGATGTCCTCGCCGATCATCGTGACCTTGATGGGCGAGCCGTCCGGCAAGTTGAAGGGCAAGGCGGCCGTGGGCGCCTATTGGGCAAAAGCACTGAAGGCGTTGCCCGGGCTACGCTTCGAGCTTCTTGCAGCCCTCGCCGGGACGGACAGCGTGACGGTGTACTACAGGGGGCACCGCGGACTTTCGGCGGAGGTCCTGCATTTCGGGGCCGGCGGCAAGGTGCGTGCCGCTTTCGCCCACTATGCGGAGTGGTCCGCGTAGGCATGCGGCTCGCCGTGCTATCGATCGCGGCCGCATCGAGCGGCGTGGCGTTGGCGCAGGAGCCTCCGCGCTCGTACGCCGCGGTTGTGTGCACCTCCGAGGCCAGTGGGCCCTGGGCGCAGAAGGTGCGCGGCACGCTTACGCGCACGAGATCCGGGGCAGACCTTGCGTACCGGTTCGAAGGCGAAGGGCAGACCCTCGACTGGCGCTTCGTCACCAGCGCGCAGGGAAACACGACCGTGTCGGGTCCGGGCTTCCTGATGGAGCGCTTCGGCGCGGCACCCAAGGCGGCCGGAGGCTCCGCGGAGCGGCGCCAGAGCGTCGAGGCGACCGGCGAGATCCGCGAATCGGCCGGGCCGAACCGGCTCGCGCTCCTCATCGGGTCGAAATGTCCGCCCGCGAAGCCGCCGCGCGGGATGTGAGAATCCGCAGTTCACCTGAAACTGTAAAAGGAGGGAACAACAATGGCATTGGACTTCACCATCGTCACCGACGTGCGGCAGCGGTTCGGAGACTACGCCCGCGGCGAGAAGGACTCGCCGAGCGAGCGTCCATCCGGGATGGAAGCCGACACGGCCATCGGGCTCGACAAGTCCTTCGCCTTCAGGTGTCCGTCGGTCGACCGCAGGCAGTTCGCAATCCTGCTCTTCCAGACCTTGGGCGTGGCGGTCCGTCAGGGCCTCGAGATCAACGGCCAGACGATTTTCGGCGGCATCGCGCCGAGCCTCGACCCCGCCGCGCGGATCCTCGGGCCACGATCCGAAACGCCGGAGGATCGCACTACGCTCGGAACCTGGAACGGGCACGTCATGCTCATCCACCCCGGAGTGCTGCAGGAGAACAACATCCTGCGCATCCGCGCCGCCGACGCCACCGCCGCCAATATCGACGATTTCATGGTCGACAACGTGGTGGTCGTGTTCAAGACCGGGCAGCAGGCCAGTGGTGCGCCGAGGGGAGAGAAGAAGCGAGCGAAAAAACGCAAGAAGTGACGCGCCGCGTTGTCTTCGTCACCGGCGCCACGGGCTACATGGGCCGCGCCCTGATCCCGGTCCTGCTGCGCCGCGGGCACGGCGTGCGGGCGTTGGCGCGGGAGGGCAGTGGGCACCGCGTTCCGGCGGGCGCCGAAACCGTGATCGGAAACGCGCTCGCGCCGGGGACCTTCGCGGACAAGGTCGCGCCGGCGGACACGCTGGTTCATCTCGTCGGCACCCCGCATCCCAGCCCGGCCAAGGCGGGGAGCTTCCGGGCGGTCGACCTGCCCTCGGTCGATGCTGCGCTGACCGCGGGGCGCGCGGCACGGATCGAGCACTTCGTCTACGTCAGCGTGGCGCAGCCCGCTCCGGTGATGCAGGCGTATGTCGCAGTGCGCCAGGAGGGCGAGGCGCGGATTCGCGCCAGCGGTCTTCCGGCAACGATCGTGCGGCCGTGGTACGTGCTCGGGCCGGGGCACCGCTGGCCCCATCTTCTCCTTCCTTTCTACGCGGTCGCGGCACGGGTGCCGCCGCTGCGGGACACTGCCCTGCGCCTCGGCCTCGTGACGATCGGCCAGATGGTGAGCGCCCTCGTCACGAGCATCGAGCGCGGGCCGGAGGGGCTGCGCATCCTCGACGTGCCCGCGATCCGCGCCTCGCATGGATAGGCGCGCAAGAGCGAGGCGGGTGCTTCTGATCGGCGCGATCGCCGTCGCGCTCGGTGCGGTCGCAACCTTCGCGATTCCGAGTCCCCTGCGGGCGCTTGCGCCGGGCCTGTTCGGATTGGTCTGCGAGAACCGGGTCTGCGTCGACGACGCCCGGCGGCTCGCCGAGGCGCAGGCGCTGCTTCAGCGGGCGCGCGCAGACGTGACCCGGAAGCTCGGCGCGCCGCATGCGCTGCCGCTCGCGTTGTTCTGCTCGTCGGAGGAATGCTTTCGCATTTTCGGCAAGCGGCGCTCGACCGCGGAAACGTTCGGCGGCAAGACGATCCTGATCGGCCCGCGCGGCTGGGCGGCGCATTTCGTCCGGCATGAGCTGATCCATGTCGCCCAGTACGAGAAGCTCGGCTTCATCAGGGCGTGGCGAGGGCCGCGCTGGATCAACGAGGGGATGGCCTACTCGCTGAGCGAAGACCCGCGCCGGCCGCTGCCCGCTCCGCTCGAGGCCTGGAGAGCGCAGTACGAGCGCAGGCTCGGCGGCGAACCCGATGCCGCGCTCTGGGCCAAGGTGGAAGCGCTATACTCGACCGACGAAGCGAGGATCGAATGGAAGCGCTGAAGGACGCCAGTCATCTCTACGAGGTCGAGCGCAGGGAATTCCATGCCCAGCGCCCGGGGTTCCGCATCAACGAGCTGCAGCTTTCGAAGACCCAGAAGGTGCCCTGGCACTACCACAGCAACGTCCAGGACACGTTCTACGTGCTGCAGGGCTCGATCCGGATCTTCCTGCAGGGCCCCAAGGAGAACGTGACGCTCAAGCCCGGCGAGACCTATTCCGTGCCGCCGCGCCGGCCGCACCTCGTCACCAACGCGGGCGAATCCTCGGCTACCTTCCTCGTGCTTCAGGGCATCGGCGACTACGACTTCGTTCCGCTCACTGGCTGACGCCGCGCCGGCGAGCAGTATGCGTTCCCTCAAGCATCTCTTCGACGCCAACCGCGCCTGGTCGCAGGCGATCCGCCTGCAGGACCCGGAGTTCTTCAGCAAGCTCTCGCGCCAGCAGTTCCCCGAATACCTCTGGATCGGCTGCTCCGACAGCCGCGTGCCGGCCAACCAGATCGTGGGCCTGCTGCCGGGGGAGCTCTTCGTCCACCGCAACATCGCCAACCTGGTGGTGCACACCGACCTCAACTGCCTCTCGGTGATGCAGTTCGCGGTCGACATCCTCAAGGTGCGCCACGTCATCGTGTGCGGACACTACGGCTGCAGCGGCGTGCAGGCGGCGCTCGCGCGCGATCGCCTGGGGCTTTCCGACAACTGGCTGCGCCACGTGCAGGACGTGCGCCTGAAGCACGAAGCGGTGCTCGCGGGCGCGGCCAACGCCGCAGAGCGCCTGTGCGAGCTCAACGTGATCGAGCAGGTGGCGAACGTCTGCCACACCAGCATTGCGCGCGACGCCTGGGAGCGCGGCCAGCCGCTCGCGGTCCACGGCTGGGTTTACGGCATCCAGGACGGGCTGCTGAAGGACCTCGACGTCACGGTGAGCGAGTTCGGCGAGGCGGGCAAGGTGTATCGCCAGGCACTGCGGTAACCCCCCCCCCGCGCGCTACGCTCGCGACCCCCTTAACAGGGTCAGCCGAGGAAGTTCGCGTCACTGCTCGGGGTCTCGCCGACCCAATTGGCGATCGCGCCGGGGGTGGTGAACCAGACGCGCTTTTCCTTCACGATGTGCTGCAGCGCGCGGCGCAGCTGCCGCAGCCGGTGGGGCTGGCCGACGATGTAGGGATGCAGCGCGATGCCCATGACGAGCGGCTGGGTGCGCGACTGATCGAGCATCTCGTCGAAGTTGTCCACGATGAGGTCGGCGAAGGCGCTCGCCGACATCTGGCGGTGGATGATCGCCGGGATGTCGTTCAGCTCCTGGGGGTAGGGTACCGCCCAGATCCTGCCGCCGCGGGTCTTCATCTCGACCGGCTGGTCGTCATGGCACCAGTTGAGGGTGTAGGAGTAGCCGGTCTCCTGGAGGAGGTCCGGGGTGACGAAGCTCTCCGAGATCCAGGGGCTGAGCCAGCCCTGCACCTTCTGGCCGGATTGTTTCTCGATGCGCTCGCGGCAGTACTGGAGCAGCGCCTTCTCCAGCATCTCGGTCATCTCGCCCTGGCGCTCGGAGTTGGTGTGGCCGTGGCCGACCAGCTCGTCGCCGCGCTTGACGCACGCCTCGATCACCTCGGGGCAGTAGTCGTAGAGCGCGGTGTTGATGAGGGCGCCGACCCGCACGCCGAGCTGGCCGAAGAGGTCGAGGCAGCGCCAGACCCCGACCCGGTTGCCGTAGTCGCGCCAGGAGTAGTTCAGGATGTCGGGCTCGTGGCTCTTCGGCCCGATGCAGGCGCCCAGGCCCGCGCCGAAGGCGAAGTGCTCGATGTTGAGCCCGATATAGACGGCGAGCCGGCGGCTCTTCGGCCAGGCGTAGTCGGGCCGCCGCGTGATCGCGGAGTAGGGGTAACGCCCGTGGAACCTGAGAGGATGCACCGGGTCGGTGAAGGGCCCGCTCGGCGCGCACCGCACCGGGACGCGCTGCGCTCGCCGGGAGGACGCGAAGGCTGCGAAGCTGCAAGCCTAACATGGCATGCGTCCTGCTAAGCTAGCGCCATCTCCGGGAGGGCTCAAATGATCCGCTCGTTTTTCGTTGCCTTGACGCTGCTCGCCGCTGTGCCCGCGTGGGCGCAGCAGACCATCAAGATCGGCCTCGTCACCGCGCTCTCCGGCCAGTCCGCGCGCGCGGGAGAAGCCATCACGCGCGGCCTGCAGGTCGCCATCGACGAGATCAACGCCAAGGGCGGCTTGCTGAACGGCCGCAAGCTCGAGCTCCTGCGCCGCGACGACGAGTCGATCCCCGCCAAGGGCGTGATCGCGGCGCGCGAGCTCTATTTCAAGGAGAAGGTCGCGGTGCTGATCGGCGGCCTCGATACGCCGGTGGCGGTCGCCATCGTGCCGATCGCGAACGAGAGCAAGCTGCCGTTCATGGATCCATGGGCCGCCGGCACCGCGATCACGAAGAACGGCGCGAAGGACAACTACGTATTCCGCGTCTCCGCGGTCGACGAGCTGGTCGACAAGGCGATGCTGCAGTACGCGCAGAAGACGCACAACGCCAGGAAGCCGGGGATGATCCTGGTCAACAATCCCTGGGGCGAATCGAACGAGAAGGGCCTGACGGCCGCGCTCGCCGAGAAGAAGATGAAGGCCGCGGGCATCGAGAAGTTCGAGGGCAACGACGTCGACGTGGTGCCGCAGCTCACGCGGCTCAAGTCCGCCGGCACCGACGTCCTGTTCCTGGTCGGCAACGTCGGCCCGTCGTCGCAGGTCGTGAAGTCGCTCGACCGCATGGGATGGATGCCGCCCATCGTGTCGCACTGGGGGCCCGCCGGCGGCCGCTTCACCGAGCTCGCCGGCCCGAGCGCGAAGAACGTGCACTTCGTGCAGACCTACAGCTTCTTCGGCAATCAGTCGCCGGTCGGCCAGAAAGTGCTGAAGGCGCTGATGGTCAAGTACCCCGACATCAAGGGCGCCGGCGACGTGACGCCCGCCGTCGGCGTGGCGAACGCCTACGACGCCATGATGCTGAGCGCGCTCGCCATCCAGAACGCCGGCTCGACCGACGGCCCGAAGGTGCGCGACGGCTACTACAAGATCGGAAGGTACGAGGGCCTGATCAAGACCTACGACAAGCCCTTCACCCCGCAGAACCACGATGCGCTGAACGAGAACGACTACGTCTGGGCGCAGTTCATCGATAATCAGATCCTGCCGGTGGGGATGCACAAGTAACCGCAGCACGGGAAACAAACCAACGGCCGCCGAGCGCGGCCGTTTTTCTATCCATGACCCAAAAAAACGTGGTCTGTCCCTGATTATGGTTGGGTCGGCGCTGATCTCCGGGTTAGGCCTGGGCAGCATGTACGGGCTGCTCGCGCTCGGCTTCTACGTCACCTACGCGGTATCGAGCACGGTCAACTTCGCGCAGGGCAGCTCGATGATGCTCGGCGCGGTGTTCGCCTACACCTTCGCGGTGAAGCTCGGCTGGCATTTCATTCCCGCCGCCGCACTCTCGCTCGCTCTCTGCGCGGTTTACGGCCTCGTCGTCGAGCTGCTCGCCGTGCGGCCATTCGCGCGGCGCGGCTCGAACGCATGGCTGATGGCGACCGTGGCGCTCGGCATCATCGCCGACAACACGGTGCTCTTCACCTTCGGCAAGGAGCCGCGCGGCTTCGTGCTGCCTTGGGCGAGCGAGGGGCTTACGCTGCTCGGCATCCACGTGTCGAAGATGCAACTCGCGATCCCGGTCTTCGGCCTCGGGCTCGCGGCGGTCCTCCACTGGTTCGCGCGCCGGACGAAGTACGGCAAGGCGATGCTGGCGGTGGTGCAGAACGCGGACGCGGCGCGGCTGATGGGCATCAACGTGCCGCTCGCCATCGTGGCCGCCTACGCGCTGTCGACCGCGTTCGCCGGCGCCGCCGGCATCATGATCGCGCCGCTCTTCAACGTGCACTCCGACATGGGCACGCTCTTCGGCCTGAAGGCGTTCGCGGTGGCGATCCTCGGCGGCATCACGAGCGCGTGGGGCGTGATGCTGGCCGGCCTGCTCTTCGGTCTGGTCGAGTCGCTCATCACCGCGTTCCTCGGTTCCTCCTACACGCAGATCCTCACCTTTACGCTGGTCATCGTGGCGCTCGCCATCGTGCCGAACGGTCTCTTCGGCCGCGCCGAGCTGAAGAAGGTATGAAGGCCGCCGCCGGCGTCGTGTTCCGGGTCGGTTTCCTGGCGGTTGCCTTTGCGGCTGCTATCGCTTTTACCGCGACGGGCAACAGCTATGACGTCTTCATCATGGCGACTCTCGGGCTCACCGCGCTCGTCGGCATCGGGCTCAACGTACTGCTCGGCCTGACGGGGCAGGTGTCGTTCGGCCACGTCGGCTTCTATGCCATAGGGGCCTACGCGGTTGCGGTCCTTACGGTTCTCTTCAAATTCAATTTCTGGCTGGCGCTGCCGATCGCTGCGCTCGTCGCCACGGCGACCGGTGCGCTGCTCGCGCTGCCGGCGATGCGGGTGCGTGGCCCGTACCTCGCGATGGTGACCATCGCTTTCGGCTTCGTCATCGAGAACATCGCCGTCGAGTGGCGCGGGGTCACCGGCGGGCAGAACGGCATCATGGGCGTTGCCAAGCCGGCGCTGCTCGACAGCGAGCGCGCGGTCGCCATCGCGTGCATCGTGCTGGCCGCGCTTGCCACCTGCGGTTTTCACCTGCTGGCGAGAAGCCGATGGGGTGCGGCGATGCGCGCGGTGAAGGACTCCGAGGTGGCCGCCGAATCGATCGGCCTCGACCCGGTGCGCATCAAGACCGCGGCCTTCGCGATCTCCGCGTTCTGCGCCGGGGTGGCGGGCGCGTTCTTCTTCGCGCTGTCCGGCTTCGTCACGCCCTCGACGTTCGCGTTCTCGCAGTCGATCCTCTTCGTCCTCGTCGTCATCATCGGCGGCGCCGGCTCGCTCGCCGGTCCGCTCGTCGGCGCGACGCTCGTGGTGCTGCTGCCGGAGCTCCTCGCCGCGCTCGCCGAGTACCGGCTGCTCTTCTTCGGGGCGCTGCTCCTCGGGGTTCTGTGGCTCGCGCCGGACGGCGTGGTGGGTCTCGTCGAGCGGATGCTCGCGCGCCGGCGCAAGCCGCGCCTTGCCGTCGCGGGTGATGCCGCGCTCGCCGAGCCCACGCGCGCCGTGCTCCAAGCGGAACGGATCGGCATCGCCTTCGGCGGCGTGCGGGCGGCGAGCGACGTGACGCTGCGCGCCGGGCCAGGCAAGGTCACTAGCCTGATCGGACCGAACGGCGCCGGCAAGACGACGGTGCTGAACATGCTGTCGGGCTTCTACCGGCCGGACGCCGGTACGATTCATATTGGAAATATTGAGATTCAAAACATGCCGGCGTGGCGCCGTGCGCGCGGCGGCATCGCGCGCACCTACCAGACGACGCAGCTCTTCGGCTCGATGACGGTGGCGGAGAACCTCGCCATCGCGGGCGGCCCGGAAGCGCTGCTCTCGTTCGTGGGCTATCGCGGCGACCTCGACGCGCGCGCGGCGGACCTGCCGCACGTCGACAAGCGCCTCGTCGAGATCGCGCGGGCGCTCGCAACGCGGCCTGCGGTGCTCCTGCTCGACGAGCCGGCCGCGGGCTTGTCAAAACAGGACAAGAAAGCCCTGGCGGCGCTCCTGCGCCGCATCGCGGACAGCGGCATCGCGGTCGTGCTGGTCGAGCACGACATGGATGTCGTGATGGGCATCTCGGACACGGTGGTGGTGCTCGATGCCGGCGTGGTGATCGCTGCCGGTGCCCCGGCGGACGTGCAGCGCGACCCGGCAGTGCGCAAGGCGTATCTCGGGGAGCACGCGCTCGAGCCGAGCGGCGCGCGTGCCGCTCCCGACGGGCGTCCTTATCTCGTCGTCGGCAAGCTCGCGGCCGGTTACGGCGCCGAGCCGGTACTGAAAGGCGTCGACCTGGAAGTGCGCGAGCGCGAGATGGTGGCGGTGCTCGGCGCGAACGGCGCCGGCAAGTCGACGCTGATGCGAGCGCTCAGCGGGCTGCTGCGTCCGGTCCAGGGCGGCATTGCCTTCGGCGGCGAGGACATCACGCGACTGCCCGCGCACGGCGTAATGCCCCGCGGGTTGGTGCTCGTGCCGGAAGGGCGGCAGGTGTTTCCGGAGCTCTCCGTGCTGCACAACATGGAGCTCGGCGCCTTCCGCAGGAAGGACGATCCTGCGGCGGACATCGAGGCGATGCTCGAGCGCTTTCCACGGCTGCGCGCGCGGCTGCACCAGCGGGCGGGGCTGCTCTCCGGCGGCGAGCAGCAGATGCTCGCGATCGCGCGCGGACTGATGGCGCGGCCGAAGTGCCTCCTGCTCGACGAGCCTTCGCTCGGTCTCGCGCCGGCCGTGATCAACGACCTCTTCGCGGCGCTTGATCGCCTGCGCGCCGAGTCGGCGACGATCCTGCTCGTCGACCAGATGGCGGGCCTCGCGCTCGCGCTGGCCGATCGTGCCTACGTCATCGAAGGCGGGCGCATCGTCGCGAGCGGCAGCGCCGATGAAATCGTCCGCGACGGGGCCCTCGAAAAGGCGTACCTCGCAGTAAACTAGGAAAATCGAAGACATTCTCATCATTGGCGCCGGCATCGGCGGGCTCACGCTGGCGCTCGAGCTGCACCAGCGCGGCATCGCCTGCCGCGTGTTCGAATCGGCGCCGCAGATCAAGGCGCTCGGCGTCGGGATCAACATCCTGCCGCACGCGACCCGGGTGCTCTCCGACCTCGGCCTGCAGGACGCGCTCGCCGCGGTCGCGGTCGAGACCGCCGAAGCGGCGTTCTTCAACCGCTTCGGCCAACTGATCTACCGCGAGCCGCTCGGGCGGCGCGCGGGCTACCGCTGGCCGCAGTTCTCGGTCCACCGCGGCGACCTGCAGTCCGTGCTGCTCGATGCGGTGAAGGCGCGGATCGGCGAGGACCGGCTGCACCTGGGCTTTCACTGCACCGGAGTGGGCCAGACCGAAGCCTCCGTGGAGGCCTGGTTCAAAGACCAACCCCCGATCCGGGGCGCCGCGGCGGTCGCCTGCGACGGCATCCATTCCGCCATCCGGAAGCAGCTCTACCCGCAGGAAGGCGAGCCGCACTACTCGGGCGTCAACATGTGGCGCGGGGTTACGCGCTGGAAGCCGATCCTCTCCGGCGCGACCATGCTCCGCGCAGGGTGGCTGAAAGGCGGCAAGCTCGTGCACTATCCGATCCGCAATCGTGTCGACGCGGAGGGCAGGCAGCTCGTGAACTGGCTCTGGGAGCTCGAGACCCCGGACCACAAGCGCTGGGACTGGAACCGCCCGGCGCGGCTGGAAGATTTCATTGCGGGGGTGGAGGACTGGAAGTTCGACTGGCTCGACGTGCCGGCGTTCTTCCGCGCCGCCGACGTGGTGCTGGAGTACCCGATGGTCGACAAGGACCCGCTGCCGGCGTGGAGCTTCGGCCGCGTCACGCTGCTCGGCGATGCCGCGCACCCGATGTATCCGCGCGGCTCCAACGGCGCCGGGCAGGCGATCCTCGATGCCAAGGCGCTCGCCGAGGCGCTCGACGAGGACACCGAGGTCGCGCGCGCGCTCCACGCCTACGAGGAGGAGCGGATCGTGCCGACGGCGAACGTGGTGCTGGAGAACCGCCGCAGCCCGCCCGACGCGATCCTGCGCGAGATCTACGAGCGCACCGGCGACCGGCCCTTCGAGCACATCGAGACCGTGATCTCGGCCGAGGAGCTGAAGGCGATCTCCGACCGCTACAAGGGGATCGCCGGCTACGACAAGTCGAGCCTGCAGCGATGAAATTCCTCTACCGTCTGTTTCCCGCCGGGCACTTCGTCATCGGGGTGATGTTCCTGCTGAGCTCGGCGGCGCTCATCGTGGTGGCGGCGCTGCAGTTCTGGCACGGTATCCAGTTCTTCGCCCAAGGGCCTCTCACCCAGCGCTTGAACTCGGTGCTCGAGTCGATCGCGGTGCTGACGGTCGCGGTCGCCGCGCTCGAGCTCGGCCAGACCCTGCTCGAGGAGGAAGTGCAGCGCGAGGCGCACATGAGCGCGCCGACGCGCGTGCGCAGGTTCCTGTCGCGCTTCATGGTCGTGCTGGTGGTGTCGCTGTCGATCGAGACCGTGGTGCTCAGCTTCCGCCTTTCGCAGGACCAGCCCGAGAACCTGCCCTACGCGGCGAGCATCGGCGTGACCGCGGCCCTGCTTCTCGCCGCCTGGGGCGTATTCATCTGGTTCAACCGCAGCGCCGAGCAGCTCGAGCCCGAGGCCATGCAGGACGCGAAGCGCGAGGACCGCAAGATCGAGAAGGCCAACAAAGGAGACGAGAAGCGATGAGCATCCAGCGACACGACCAGACCGCCATCCTTTCGCAGGCGGTGCAGTACGGCGACACCGTCTACCTCGCCGGCGTGGTGGCGAAGAACCTCGACCAGGACGTCAAGGGGCAGACCAAGCAGGTGCTCGACGACATCGACCGCCTGCTCGCCAAGTGCGGCTCGAACAAGTCCAAGGTGCTGTCGGCCCAGATCTGGGTCACCGACATCCGCAACCGCGCGCCGATGAACGAGGTCTGGACCGCCTGGGTCGACAAATCGAACCTTCCTGCGCGCGCCTGCGTCGAGGCGAAGCTCGCCGATCCGAAGGCGCTGGTCGAGATCATGGTGATCGCCGCGAAGTAGCGGTCCTACCCCGTCAATCAATGACGAGCGAAACCATCCCGTCCGCGAGCTTGGGCTCGAACCAGGTGGACTTGGTGGGCATGACCTTGTTCGCCTCGGCGACCGCCATCAGGTCCTCCATGCTGGTGGGATAGAGGGCGATGGCGGCGGTCATCTCGCCGCTGTCGACGCGCTTTTCCAGCTCCCCGAGGCCGCGGATGCCGCCGACGTAGTCGATGCGCTTGTCCCGGCGCAGGTCCTTGATGCCCAGCAGGGGGGCGAGCAGATGGTCGGAGAGCAGCGTCACGTCGTGGCGCGCCACCGGGTCGCTGGCCGGGACCAGCTCGCGGCGGATCGCGAGGCGGTGCCACTTGCCGGCCACGTACAGCCCGAATTCGCCAGGCCGCGCGGGCTTGACCGCGTTGGCGCTCTCCTGCACCGAAAAGCTCTCGCGGAGGCGCGCCAGGAAGGTCGCGGCGTTCATTCCGTTCAAGCCGGACACGACGCGGTTGTAGTCGAGGATCTGCATCTGGTGGTGAGGAAAGTTCACCGTGAGGAAGCTGTTGTAGCTCTCTTCCCCCGTGTGGCGCGGATTGGCGGCGCGGCGTGCGGCGGCGATGCGGGAGGCCGCGGCCGAGCGGTGGTGGCCGTCGGCGATATAGATCGCGGGCATGGCGTCGAAGGCGCGGGTCAGCCGCGCCTGGGTCGCGGCATCGCGCACCACCCACAGCGAGTGGCGCACCCCGTCGTCCGCTGTCGCGTCCGCGTCGGGCGCCCCGGCCGCGCACCGGGCGAGGATCTCGTCGACTTCCGGCGCCCTCGGATAGCCGACCATGACCGGCCCGGTGTGGGCGTTCAGCGCGTCGATCTGGCGCACGCGGTCCGTTTCCTTGTCGGTCTGGGTGTGCTCGTGCTTGCGGATGCGGTTGGTGTCGTAGTCGGCGATCGAGGCGGCGGCGACCAGTCCGGTCTGCGTATGCTTGCCCATGACCAGCCGGTAGACGTAATAGCAGGGCGCCGTGTCCCGTCTGAGAACGCCGTTGCTCACCATGGCGTGCAGGTTCTCCGCCGCCTTGGCATAGACGGCGGGCGAATAGGGATCGGTCCCGGGCGGCAGGTCGATCTCGGGCTTGGACACGTGCAGGAAGCTCCACGGCTTGCCCGCGGCGCGGGCGCGCGCTTCCTCGCTGGACAGCACGTCGTAGGGCGGCGCGATGACGTCGGCGGCGCGGCCGGGCGCCGGGCGCAGGCCGCGAAAAGGGCGAATCAGGGACATGGCAGAGATTCCTGGAAGACGAGGTTCACGCGGCAAGCTGCTGCAGGATGTCCTTCACCGCGGCGGCGCGTTCCTGCCAGGCTGGGAGCTTGGCGTCGACGCGCAGCTTTTCCGGGCCGGCGAGGCGGGCATGGCGGCCCTTCTTGCGGATGAAGTCGATGACCTTGGCGCCGTCGAGCGGCGGGTTCTTCATGAACTGGAGCTGCACCGCCTCGTGCGTGG
>Ga0075429_100000078_pt1 | contig 49626 bp, 50 predicted proteins | sample RhiMetdeltSRZDD3_FD_75295 | JGI IMG/M metagenome (GOLD analysis project Ga0075429, IMG submission 75295) | Populus rhizosphere microbial communities from Tennessee, USA - Rhizosphere MetaG P. deltoides SRZDD3 | ecosystem: Host-associated > Plants > Roots > Rhizosphere > Soil | place: USA...
CCAGAGCTCCTGCGCGCCGCTGATGCTGATGACCGGCACGTAGCCCTTGAACGCCGCCGCGATCCCCGTGGCGAGGTTGGTGACGCCCGGCCCTTCGGTCGCGGTGACGATCGCCGGCCGGGCGAGCGTGCGCGCATAGCCGTACGCCATGAACGCCGCGCCCTGCTCGTGGCGCGTAAGGACGAAGCGGATCTCGGGCGTGCCGCGCAGCACGTCGAGGATCGGCAGGTTCATCGTCCCGGGGATGCCGAAGACGTGGTCGACGCCTTCCCTGCGGAGACAGTCGACCAGCGCCTGCGCGGATGTCGTCATGGCTTCGATCCTAAGCGATCTGCACCGGGGTCTTGTCCTGCGCCGAGCGCACGATCGCCTCCAGCACGGCGACATTGTGCACTTCGTCCCCTCCGGGGACGGCGAGCGGCCTGCGCTCTTTCGCCGCACGCGCGAAGTGTTCCAGCTCGGCTCGCTCGGTACTGGTGTTTTCGAACTTGATCGTCGTCGGCGGCTTCTTGGCGGCAAGATTGTCGCGCTCGATAAAACAGGTCCGCAGCGTCCACGTGGTGAGATGCTCGACGTCGCCGACCTCGGCCCAGCCGTTCGACCCGAACACCTGCATGCGCCAGGTCTCCGCGGTCGCGATCACGGTGCCGAGATAGCCGGTGGCGCCGCCCGCGAAGCGAAACAGCATCGAGGTGCAGTCGTCGGCGCCGAAATCCTGGACCAGCCGGGCGCTCTGCGCCACCACCGAGTCGATGCGGCCCGCGAGATACAGCATGGCGTCGACCACGTGCACGCCGCGCCCGGTCATGCCGCCGGCGGGCACCTCGTCGCGGTCCTGGCGCCAGTGCTCGCGCCGGAAGCGATACGCGCTCGGCCCGCAGAAGTTTCCTTCGACGTGGAGCAGCTTTCCGAGCCGGCCGTCCTCGAGCATGCGCTTCACCTCGCGCAGCGCGGGTTGGAAGCGCCAGTTGTAGCCGACGGCGAGCGTGACCTTGCGCTCGGCGCACACGGCAACCGCCCGCTCGCATTCGGCGCGCGAGAGGCCGAGCGGCTTTTCGACGAACACGTGCTTGCCGGCCTCGGCCGCCGTCGCGATCTGCTCCGCATGCGTCGAGTGCGGCGTGGCGAGCACCACCGCATCGATCGAACCCTCTTTCAGGAGTTCGTCATAGCTGGAGACGAGGCGGATGCCATGGGTGCGGCAGAAGTCGGCTGCCTTCTGCGGCGTGCGCGTGGCGCCGGCCGTGAAACGGATGGCGTCGCTCTTGCCCTGGACGGCCGAGACGAGGTGCTGGCCCCAGGTGCCGAGCCCGACGATTGCCGCCTGGATCATCGGCTCCGGTTATACAACGACTCGGCGCTTCAGAGCGAGGTCGGTTCGAGGAAGGAAGCGCCAGATCGTCGTCCCCGCGAAGGCGGGGACCTAGTTTTAGGGACGAGCGGAAAAAGCTAGCTCATCGAGGAGAAGAATCGCAAATGGAAAGACCTCGCAACGGAGGCTTCTGAATTGTTGAACTGGGTCCCCGCCTTCGCGGGGACGACGCTTGCGGCCTTCGCCCTATAGACGTGTGAGTTCGAGCGCCCAGGTGGAAACGACCTTGTCCTCCTCGAGCAGGCTGCCGCGCACGCTGTAACGCGCGCGGTCGCGGCGCTGCAGCGCCTCGAAGCCGCGGAAGCGGCCGGTGGCGCTCGCGTAGAACGAGAGGATCGAGTCGCCGACGATGACGAAGCGCCCGCGCAGCGCGCCGATCGCCGGATTGAGCGCGATCCAGTGCGTCGAGCGCGCGCCGGGCGAGAACGGCACGATCTCGTAGCGGTTGTGCTGCACGCGCGCGGGGTCGCCGCGCAGGCGCTGCACCGCCTCGAACAGCCACCGGTTCGGCTCGTGGCGCACGGTGGTCTCGCCCGCGAGGGCAAATCTCGCGCCGCCGGCGTCGCAGTACTCGCCCTCGGCGCGCCAGCTCGCCTCCTCGAAGAGAAAGCTGTGGTCTACCCGTGCACCCGCGAATGGAAACTGAGCGAATCTTCCGGCGCCTGGGAGCGCTCGTCCTGCGTGTAATCGCGGACCACGCTCGCGATGCGCAGCCGGTACGACTTGAAGATTCCGGCGCGGCCCTTCGCCTGGGCTTCGCGGTGGCGCTGCAGGTTGCGCCACTTGCGCACCGCCTCCTCGTCGCGCCAGAACTGGAGCGACACGAACTTGCCCTTGGTGGTGATGCTCTCGAAGCGCTCGAGCGAGATGAAGCCGTCGGCCCGCTCGAGGTCGGCCTTGAGCGTGCCGACCAGCTCCATGTAGTCGGGGAACCGGCCCTCGGCCGGCGTGAATTCGAAGATCACGGCGATCATGAAACCTCCGTCGCCGATGATACGATGCACCGTGCCAAAGCGTAACTCTCCGTGGCGCCGCGTCGGCCGGATCTTTCTCACCGGGCTGTTCACCGTGCTGCCGCTCATCGCCACGATCTACTTCGTGGTCTGGGTGCTCGCGGTGCTCGAGCGCTTCTTCGGCAAGCAGGTGCTGTTTCTCATTCCGGACGAGTGGTACCACCCCGGCATGGGCCTCGCCGTGGCGGTCGTGTTCGTATTCCTCGTCGGCCTGCTGATGCACGCGATTCTCTTCCGGCGCCTGTTCGGCTGGGCCGAGCGGGTGCTGCTCGGGATTCCGCTCGTGCGCTCTGTGTACACCGCATTGCGCGACCTGGTCGGGCTTTTCGCCGAGCAGAAGGGGCCTTCGCTCCAGGTGGTTTCGCTCGAGCTGCCGGGCGGAATGAGGCTCCTCGGCTTCGTCACGCGCGCCGATTTCAACGACGCGCCGCCCGGCGTCGCGCGTCCCGGCGAGGTCGCGGTCTATCTGCCGATGAGCTACCAGATCGGCGGCTACACCGTATTGGTACCGAAGAGCGCGTGCCAGCCGGTGCAGATGTCGCGCGAGGAAGCGATGAAATTCATCCTGACCGCCGGCCTGAAGGCCGCCTCGCCGTCGGCCAATGCTCCGGGCAAGGGTTAGAAACTAGGCGCTGACTTGTCGCCCCCGAGTGCTGTTGACGGGGGCCCATGCTTCTCAAAAAATCTGGGTCCCCGCCTGCGCGGGGACGACGACTTCATGCCGGCCGCCGCCCCTCGTAGGCGTCGCGCAGCAATCCGAGCACCGGCTCGTATTCCACCTTGCGCGGGTTGGGATAAGGCGCTTCGGCCGCGATGCGCGCCGCGCGCTCGAGATCGGCTTCCTTCATCCCGATGTCGGCGAGGCGCATCGGAAGCCCGAGCCGCTTTTCAAGGTCGTACACACCCATTGGAGCTCTCGGCGCATTCAGGGCCTTCTCGATGCGCGCCATCGCCGTGGTGGCGGCGGTCTGGTTGTAAGCCAGCGCGTGCGGCAGCACGATCGAGTGCGTCTCGGCGTGCGGCAGGCCGAAGCCGCCGAGCACGTGGCAGAGCTTGTGATGGAGCGCGACGCTGGTCGTGCTGATGGTCATGCCGGCGAGCCACGCGCCGTAGAGCGCCTCGCTCCTCGCCTCTGCATCTTTCGGCTTGGAGACAATTTTTGGAAGAGCTGAAGCGAGCGCGCGGATCCCCTCCTCCGCCATCAGGGAAACGATCGGGTTGCCGTCGTGCGCGTAGAGCGCCTCGGCGCAGTGGGCGATGGCGTTCATGCCGCTCGCCGCCGACACCGCGACCGGCAGGTCGAGGGTGAGCTCGGGATCGTAGATCACGGCTCTCGGCAGCACTTTCGGGTCGCGGCCGGTCTTCTTCGCGCCGCCTTCGCTCACGCCCCAGATCGTGGTCATCTCGGAGCCTGAATATGTCGTCGGGACTGCGACAACCGGCAGGGAGGATGAAAGCGCGATCGCCTTGCCGAAGCCGATGGTCGAGCCGCCGCCGACGGTGACGCAGCAGTCGGCATTCACCCTCCTCGCCTCCTCCCGGGCGGCTTCCACCACCGCGGCGGGCGTGTGCATGACGGCCTGGTCGAAGACCCCGGCGAGCGCGAGCCCCTGGGCGACGCCGCGGACCATCCCGGCGCGGCCCGGCGTGGAGATGAGCAGCACGCGCTTGGCGCCGAGGCGCTCGACCTCGGCGGCGAGGCTGCGGACGCTCCCGGCGCCGAATACGACTCGGGTCGGAAGCGACAGGTAGGTGAAATTCATGACGGTGAAGTTCGTGCTTGGATGAGAACCGGGTATCCCGTCTGCGCCGCGCCGAGTGTACCCTAGGGCCGGTATGAATCTGGAGACGCCGGCCGGGATGTCGCTCAGCGCGACACGGACCGAATCGCTGAAAGCCTTCGTCGCCGAAATCTTCGCCCGGCTCGGCGTGCCCGCCGAAGCCGCGCGCCTCACCGCCGCGGCGCTCGTCGCCGCCGACGTCGAGGGCCTGTCCTCGCACGGCGTGGCGCTCGTGCCCACCTACGTCGAACGCATGCTCGCCGGCTCGGTCTCGCCCGAGACCGAGCCCACGGTGATGCACGACGCGGGCTCGGCGATCGTGCTCGACGCCTGCCACATCCTCGGGCCGCTCAGCTCCGACTGGACCCTGCCGATGGTGAGCGAGCGCGCGCGCGAGCACGGGCTCGCCTGCATCACGGTGCGCAACGGCTCGCACTTCGGCAACGCCGCCTTCTGGGCGCGCCAGATCGCCGAGGGCGGCCTGATCGGCATCGTCATGTGCAACAGCCATCCTTCGAAGCCGCCGCCGGGCGGCGTCGAGCGCCTCACCGGCGCGAATTCGCTCGCGATCGCGCTTCCGTCCGCCGGCGCGCATCCGTTCGTGGTCGACCTCGACGCCGGCGGCGTGCCTTCCGATCCGGCCGCGGCGATCGCGGCGATGCTCGTTCCCGGCGCCGCGGCGAAGGGATTCGGCCTCGCCGCCGCGATCGATCTCCTGTGCGGCGGGCTCTCCGGCGGCGCGCTCGGGCCCGAAGTGGGCGCGTTCGAGGGCGATCCCGCCGCACCCTACGCCTGCGCGCACCTTTTCATGGCGATCGACCCGGCGCGCTTCGGCATCGCCGGAATGGACGAGCGCGTGGCGCGGTTCGCCGAGCGCGTCCGCGCCTCGCGCCCCGCCCACGGCGTGTCGCGCATCTATGCCCCGGGCGACCGGGCGCGCGCGCGCCGCGCCGAGAGCGGCGACGAATGCCCGCTCGCGCCCGAGCTGCTCGCGCAGCTCAAGGAATGCGGCGCGAAGGTCGGCGTGCAGGGCGAGCTGTGACGGCGAAGCGCGAGATCCGCAGCGCGAAGCTGCGCGCCCCGAGCGGGCACTTCTCGCAGGCGATCGAGGTCGAGGCGAAAGGCCGGATCGTGTTCCTCTCCGGCATGACCGCGCGGCGCGCCGACGGCACCATCGCCGGCGTCGGCGACATCGAGGCGCAGACGCGCCAGGTGTGCGAGAACCTGAAGAGCGCGGTGGAGGCGGCCGGCGGCAGCCTGGACGACGTCTGCCGCGTCGACGTGTACGTGCGCAACATGGAGCACTTCGAGGCGATCCACAAGGTGCGCCGCGAATACTTCAAGCCGCCGGCGCCCGCCTCGACCATGGTCGAGGTCACCAAGATGGTGCACCCCGACTACCTCATCGAGATCAATGCGATTGCAGTTCTGCCGTGAGAACTCCTGAGCTGAGCTTCAGCCACGTCGGATTGTTCGTGCGGGACATCGAGCGCATGGCGGACTTCTACACCCGCGTGCTCGGCTTCGCGGTCAGCGACCGCGGGCAGCTTGGCAAGACGTCGTTTGTCTTCCTCACGCGCGACCCGCGCGAGCATCACCAGATCGTGCTCGCGAGCGGACGGCCCGACGAGCCCGCTTTCAACGCGATCAACCAGATCTCGTTCCGCATGGGCGACTTCACCGGACTGCGCGAGATGCACCGCGCGATCCAGGCGGAGAAGGGCGTCACCGAGATCGCGCCGGTGTCGCACGGCAACGCGCTCTCGGTGTACTTCCGCGACCCGGAAGGCAACCGCATCGAGCTGTTCGTGGACACGCCGTGGTACGTCGAGCAGCCGCTGCGCATCCCGATGGACTTGTCGCTCTCCGACGCCGAGCTCTGGAAATGGGCCGAAGACACCGCGCGCGGGCTTCCAGGCTACAGGCCGGTCGAGGAGTGGCGCGCCGACCTCGCGGCTAGAATTCGCACATCCTCCACCAGGAGCCCCGCATGAAACTCACCAGCTACAAGACCGCGCAAGGCGAGAGCTACGGCATCGTCACCGCCAAGGGCATCGTCGACCTCAAGCGCTACCTCGGCAACCAGTACCCCGACCTGAAGGCGCTGATCGCCGGCAACGCCTTGTCGCAGGCAGTCCAGTACGCCGGCGCCGAGGCCGATTACCAGGCTTCCGACGTGACCTGGCTGCCGGTGATTCCCAATCCGGACAAGATCGTGTGCGTCGGCCTGAACTACCAGGAGCACGTGGCCGAGACCGGGCGCGACAACACCGAGCAGCCGGCGATCTTCCTGCGCCTGCCCGAGTCGCAGGTCGGGCACAAGCAGCCGATCGTGCGGCCGCGCGAGTCGAAGAACCTCGACTTCGAGGCCGAGATCGCGGTGATCATCGGAAGCGCGGGCCGCAGGATTTCGCAGAAAGACGCGTGGTCGCACATCGCGGGATATAGCTGCTACAACGACGGCTCGGTACGCGACTGGCAGCGCCACACCATCCAGTGGACCGCCGGCAAGAACTTCGCCCGGACCGGCGGCTTCGGGCCGTGGATGGTCACCGCCGACGAGATCCCTCCGGGCACCACCATGACGCTCTCCTGCCGCCTGAACGGCGAGCGCATGCAGCACGCGAGCACCGAGCAGATGATCTTCAAGATCCCGAAGATCATCGAGTACGTCTCGACCTGGACCACGCTCGTCCCGGGCGACGTGCTGGTCACCGGCACGCCCGGCGGCGTGGGCGCGCGGCGCAACCCGCCGATCTGGATGAAGCCCGGCGACAAGGTCGAGATCGAGATCGACAAGGTCGGCGTGCTCGAGAACTCGATCGCCGACGGCTAACCCGGAGAAACCACCATGGCTGACAGCAAAGACACCATCCGACTGCTCGAATCGCGGCGCTACCGCGCGATGTGCGAGGCCGACGCCAGGACGCTCGAGGAACTCCTCGCCGACTCGCTCGTCTACACGCATTCGTACGGCGGCGCCGACAGCAAGGCGAGCTACCTCGACGGCATCCGCTCGAAGAAGTGGCAGTACCAGGAGGTCGAGCGCCCGATCGAGGACATCCAGCTGCACGGCGACTGCGCGGTCGTCACCGGCCAGGTGAAGATCCAGCTCCTGTCGGGCGGCCAGCCGAAGAAGCTGAACAGCCGCTTCACCAACGTCTGGGTGAAGGGGAAGCAGGGCTGGCAGATGGTCGCCTGGCAGTCGACCCCGCTCCCTGCATGAACGACGCGAGGAAAAATCGGGGACGGACCCCGATTCTTTCCTCGTCGAAGAACCTCGCGGAATCGGTCTACCGCGCGCTGAAGAGCGACATCTTCGACTTCCGCCTGCTGCCCGGCGGCCGCTTCTCGGAGAACGAGGTCGCGTCGCGCACCCGTGTCTCCCGCACCCCGGTGCGCGAGGCGCTCTTCCGCCTCCAGCGCGAGGGCTACGTCCAGGTCCACGCGAAGAGCGGCTGGAGCGTGAGGCCGCTCGATTTCGACCTGCTCGACCACCTCTACGACCTGCGCCTCGTGCTCGAGACCGCGGCGGTGCAGCGCCTATGCGCGGGCAACCCGAAGCCCGCGCTCGCCGGCCTGGAGAAAGTGTGGCTGGTGGCGCCGCGCGGCCGGCTCACCGATGGCGCGCGCGTCGCGCGCCTCGACGAGGAATTCCACGGCACGCTGGTCGAGGCCGCCGGCAACCCCGAGCTCGCCCGCGTGCACCACTCGATCACCGAGCGCATCCGCATCGTGCGGCGTCTCGATTTCACCCATCCCGAGCGCGTCGGCTACACCTATTTGGAGCACGGACAGATCCTGCGCGCCATCCTCGCCCGCCGCTCGGCGCGCGCCGTGCAGCTGCTGAAGAATCACATCGAGGGCAGCAAGAACGAAGTGCGCAAGATCAGCCTGCACCGGCTGCACCTCGCGCACATCGATTCGCGCTCATGACGGGCGGCGTGCCTCGACCAGCGGCCGAATGACCTCTGCCATGCGCTCGGCCGGCGTGCCGGGCGGAAAAAAGCCGAGATATTGCCCGGCGCCGTCCATCAGATAAATGTAGCCCGAGTGGTCGATCGTATAGGTGTTTCCGCTCGTCGGGACCTTGGCAAAATAGACTTTGTACGCGCGCGCCGCCTGCCGGATGGAGCTTGCGTCGCCGGTCAGGCCGATCAACCGCGGATGAAAGAACGGCACGTAGCCGGCCAGGCGTTGCGGCGTGTCTCGCTCCGGGTCGAGCGTGACGAAAAGCGGCTGCACCCCTTCTCCGGATTTCCCGAGCTGCTCGAGCGCCAAGCCGATCGACCGCAGATCGGTGGGACACACGTCGGGACAAGAGGTAAAACCGAAATAGACGAAGAGCAGCTTGCCGCGGAACTCCGCATCGGTCCTGGGCGTACCGGTGTGATCGACGAGGGCGAACGGCCCGCCGACCGGCTCGCGGTTCCACATCAGCACGTCCATGAGCTCCGCGGCGGAACGCTCGGGCGGTTGATGCGCCTGCAGCGATGTCAGCGACAGGCACAACAACAACACGCCAGGAATGGCGAGAATGCGCCCCGATCGCATGCTCACGCGCCGAAGATGATGCGGCTGCCGATCGTCGCCAGGACGAGCTTGTCGGGCATCTCCTCGCGTACCGCCTGGATGAAGTTGTTTCCGCTGCAGTGCATCGGAATGACGGTATCGGGCTGCAGCTTCTTGATCTCGGCGACCACCTGCTTGAGATAGTCGGCCGGAGCCGGCCCGAGGTGGAACCCACCCACGATGGCGTGAACCTTCTGCACGCCGGAAACCTCCTGCGCCTGGCGCACCGAGTTCACGATGCCCACGTGGCCACAGGAGCTGATCACGATGAGACCGCGGTCCTTCAGGTTGAAGCAGGTCGCGTGCTCGTGCACGTGCTGGTCGGGCATGATCTTTCCCTGGAGCTCGGCAGGGCTGAAATGGCTCATGTCGCAGCCCAGCCCGTCTTTCATGGCGAACTCCACCATGGTGTTCGGCAGCACTCTCTCGATCCCGCCGCGCTTGATCTGGCCGGTGGTGAAAGCCTGGTTCTCGATCACCGTCGGAGCCTGGGCCAGCACCAGCTTGACGCGGCGAGCCGACATCTCACGGCGATCGAGCACGCCGCGATCGGTGAACGGGCCCGGCGACGTGCCGGCGGAGCGCTTGCAGAAATTGTCCTCGCCGCCGGAATAGAGCGTGAGGTTCGCCGGCAGCAGGTCGCGCTTCTGGTCGAGAAAGCCGACCAGGCCGCCCCAGTGATCGTTGTGGCCGTGGCTCAAGACGAGCGCGTTGATCCTGCGAGGATCGACCCCCTGCAGCTCCATGTTGAGCATCAAGGCTTCCGGCGTGTGGCCGAAATCGAGCAGGATCGTGCGGGCGTCGCCGCCGCGTTGCGAGTCGAGCAGCAGCGAGAGACCCCATTGGGCATGAAACGGCCGCGCAAAGTCGGACGTGCGCACCACTTCCAGCACGACGCCATTCACCTTTTGCGGGCGCGAGAAAGTGTCGAAGGCACCGTCGACCAGGACTTGCATGGCGAGCTTGTCGATGGTCGGAACATCGATCGGTGCCGCGTTGGCGATTCCCAGCCACGAAAGACCGCCGCTCGCTGCGGCGCCGGCGAGCGCTGCTGAAGATCTAAGGAAGTCCCGACGTTTGAGGTGGTTCATGTCACCCTTGTGATTGCTCGAGCGCAGGCTCGCGGCTGTGCCCCGTCTGCGCAAGTCGGGACGCGGCAATCAAATCATGGACCTCGCGCCGGAGTCTGTGGGCCAGGACACATTGCATCCAGTCTGTTTGGTAGACGGATCAAGCGTCTGGCAATGCCGTGTCCTACTTCGCCCGCCTCGCCTTTGCCTTTCCGCCCGATGTATTGAGAGCAATCGCGGCACGGATGAGCGCCTTGAACGCGCCCGCGTCGACCTTCTCCCCCTCGTGGATGTCGATCGCGCGCCTGACGTTGCCGTCGAGGCTCGAGTTGAAGAGCTTGGCCGGGTCCTTCAGCGAAGCGCCCTTCGCGAAGGTCAGCTTCACGATCGACTTGTAGGACTCGCCGGTGCAGAGGATGCCGTCGTGCGACCACACCGGCGTGCCCATCCACTTCCACTCCTCCACGACCTCCGGGTCCGCCTCCTTGATCAGCTTGCGCATCCTGCTCAAAGTCTCGCCGCGCCAGTCGCCGAGCTCGGCGATTCTTTGGTCGATCAGCTTGGACGGCGAGCCGCCGTCGGTCGAGCCTGACTTTTTCATGCCGTCAGCCGCTCTTTGCCTTGGCCGGATGCGGATGGGCGCGACGGATGGTCGGAGACAGGACCTTGTCCGAGACGTGGAAGTCCCACACCGCGGCGCGGCCGCTCGCGGCAAACTCCGACAACGCCTTCGGCAGGTCGTCCAGGGTCTTGAACGTCCTGCCCGCGAGGCCGAACCCGCGAGCGATGCCCGCGAAGTCGCAGTAGCCGAACACCGACCCCTCCTCGGGCAGGCCCTCCGAGCGCAGCTTGTGCACCTCGGAGCCGTACGCGCCGTCGTTCAGCACGACGATGAGGATGTTCAGACCGTGCCGCCTGATCGTCTCGAGCTCCTGCACGTGCATCATCAGGCTGCCGTCGCCGTCGAAGAGCACCACGGTCCGATCCGGGCGCGCCGCCGCCACGCCCATCGCGAACGAGATGCCGTTGCCGATCGCGCCGAACTCGCGGATGGTGAGGAACTTTTCCTGCGGACGCGAGGGCATCTGCGCGAAGAACCATGAGCAGTGGCCGCCCGAGTTCACCATCTCCCAGTCGCGCGGCAGGGCCTTCTCGAGCGCCGCGACCACGTCGCGCGGGTCGAGCAGCCCCGGCTCGATCTCGAACACCTGGCTGTCGGGCTTCGAGTCGCGGATGCGCGCAGCCATCGTGTCGCTTCGCCACTTCCGGTCACGCGCCGGTATCGCCGCCGTCAGCGCCTCGACGCCGAGGCGCGCGTCGGCTCGCAGGTGGTGCTTCGCCACTTCCTGGCCCTGGCTGATCGCGAGCGGATCGATGTCCACGTGCAGCATCTTCGCCTTCGGCCAGAGCTGGCCGCCGCCGCCCGCGTGATAGGCGAGCGAGCAGCCGACCGCGACGACGAGGTCGGCCTCCTTCAGGTACTCGATGCCGACCTCGGGCGTGTAGCTGCCCGAGATGCCGATGCAGAACGGATCGTCGTGGAAGAGCCCTCTCGCGGGCAGCGTCGTCGCCAGCAGTCCGCCGGTCTTGGCGGCCAACGCGCGGCAAGCGGCGCCCGCGCCGGCTTCGACCGCGCCCAGGCCGGCAAGCACCACGACTCGCTCGGCGCCGGCAACGAGTTGCGCCACCTTGGCGACGTCCTCGGGATGCGGCGGCATCGGCGACGGACGCGGCAACAGCTCGCGCGAGGGTTTGGGCAGATCGTCCGGTCCGGCCCAGGGCCGGTCTTGCAGGTCGAACGGAATTCCGATCACCACGGGCCGGCGCTCGCGGCGCGCCTGCAGGAAGGCGTCGCGGATCGCCACAGGCATGCGCTCGGGCATGTGCAGGCGGTGATAGGCGGCGCCCGTCGCGGTGATGATCGGCGCCTGGTCGAGCTCCTGGTTGTACCAGCCGCTCTTCAGCGGCGCTTCCCCTGCGAACACCACGAGCGGAAGATGCGCTCGCACCGCCGCGGGAAGGGCCGTGATGAGCTGTGTCACGCCGGGTCCGCACGTGACCGTCGCCACGCCCACGTCCCGGTTCTTTCGCGCGTACGCCATGGCGGAGGCGAGCGCGCAGTGCTCGTGCCGGACATAGATCATGCGGCAACCCTGCTCGCGCAACCGCGCCGCCCAGTTCATGTTCGCATCGCCGAGGAGCGCGAAGCACGTGCGCACCTCCTCCTGGATGAAGGCGCGCGCAAGGACGTCATACACACGGAGCTTCAGGTCATTCTTCATCGTTGTGATCCTCGTCGGGCGGCGAGCGCCATCATTTCCGGGCATTATCTCTGATATCAATTTCCATAGCTCGCTGAAATGGCTAATGTCTGGCGAGGCAAGAATCCAAAGGACCCCGCGATGCCGCTCCTTCATATCTCGATGCGCGCCGGAAAGCCGGCCGCCTACCGTCAGGCGATCCTCGACGGCCTCTACCGCGCGATGCGCGACGCGTTGAACGTTCCCGAGGACGACCAGTTCATGACCATCACGGAGCACGACGCTGCGAACTTCAGGTATGGCAACGCCTATGGCGTTGTCCGGAGCGCCGATGTCGTGTACATCCAGATTACCGTGTTCAGTACCCGCACCGCGGAGCAGAAGAAAGCGCTGTTCCGGCGGATCGCCGAGCTGCTCGGCGAAAGCCCCGGCATCCGGCCGGAGGACGTCTTCGTGCTGGTTCTCGATGCCGCGAAGGAGAATTGGTCCGTCGGCCACGGCCTCGCGTCATTCGCCTGAAGCGGTTTGCGTCGAGCTGCTTTCCCCTCAGGAAAGCTTGATGTTGCCGGCGCGGATCACCTTGGCCCACTTCTCGGTCTCTTCGGCGATGAGCTTGCCGAAATCGCCAGGCGAGCCGGGAAGCGTGGTGGCGCCCAGGTCGGCGAGACGCGCCTTCAGCTTGGGATCGGCGAGCCCCGCGTTGATCGCACTATTGAGCTTGCCGATGATTTCGACGGGCGTATTTCTCGGCGCGCAGACGCCGTTCCATCCGCTCGCCTCGTAACCCGGCACGAACTCGGCCACCGTCGGCACCTCTGGCAGCGCCTCAGAGCGCGCGGCGGCTGTCACCGCGAGGGCGCGAAGCTTTCCCGACTTGATGTGCTGGATCGACGCCGGCAAGGGTTCGAACACGACCTGGAGCTGCCCGTTGAGCAGATCCGTGATGGCCTGCGGAGCGCCCTTGTAGGGAACGTGGAGGAAGTCGGCGCCGGTCATCATCTTGAACAGCGCGCCGGCGAGGTGCTGCGTCGTCCCGTTGCCCGAAGACCCCTGGTTGACCTTGCCCGGATTGGCTTTCGCATAGGCGATGAACTCGGGAACCGTCCGGGCCGGAAACGAGGCATTCACGGCCATGACATTCGGAAACCGGGAGACGCCGGCAACCGGGGCGAGGTCGCGGATGAAGTCGAAAGCGAGAGTGTCGTAGAGCGTCGCGTTGACCGCGTTCACCGCCCCGCCCAGCAGGAGGGTATAGCCGTCTGCGGGCGCACGAACGACCGCTTCGGTCGCCAGATTGCTGCTCGCACCGGGTCGGTTCTCGACGATCACCGGCTGGCGGAGTTGCTCCGAAAGCCATTGCCCCATCAGCCGCGCGACGATGTCGAAGTTGCCGCCCGCCACGAAGCCGACGAGGATGCGCACCGGTCGTGTCGGATAGGTCTGCGCCCGCGCGAGCCCGCTCATGCTCGCGAGCGCGGCGCTGCCTCCTGCCAGCAGGACTCGACGACGCGTGACCATCCCGTTGCCCGCTACTTCTCTTCCTTCGGCCAGGTAAGGTTCAAGAGCATCGCGAGCAGGATACCCATAACGATGCCGTCGGTCACCAGGATACGCAGCGCCTGCGGCACGATGTCGAAAGCCTGAGGCGGCGCGGCCTGGATGCCCAAGCCCAGGCCGAGCGAGGCGGCGAGGATCACGGCGTCGCGGCGCGAGGTCATGTTGCGGCCGATGATGTCGACGCCGACCGACGCCACCATGCCGAACATGAAGAGCAGCACGCCGCCGAGCACGGCGTTCGGCATCAGCGCGATGATGGCGCCGACCTTGGGGACCAGCGCCATGACGATCAGGAAGGCGCCGCCGAAGGCGACCACGAAGCGGCTGCCGACGCCGGTGAGCGAGATGACGCCGATGTTCTGGGAATAGGAGGTGAGCGCCATGCCGCCGAAGAGCGCCGACAGGGCCGAGCCTACGCCGTCGTTCGCCACGGCGCCGCGGATGCGCCAGCCCTCCTGCGGCACGCCGACGATACGCGACACCGCTAGGGTATGACCGGTGGTCTCGACCGCGGTGGCGAAGAAGCACACCACCACCGTGAGGACCGCGATCAGGCCCGGCCAGGCGATTCCACCGTAGGGAAAGGGGTGCGGCAGGCTCACCCAGTCGGCGCGCCCCACGGTGCCGAGGTCGATCAGGCCAAAAGCTCCAGACACCAGGTAGCCGATCACCATGGTGAGGAAGAGCGACAGGGCGCGCACGACTCCCGTGGAGAAGCGCGTGATCACGATGATGAGCACGATCATCAGCGCCGCGAGGCCGAGGGTCAGCGGCTTGCCGAACGCCGGCGTGTTGAAGCCGGTGGCGACGTTGATGCCGATCTTCATGAGGCCGGTGCCGATCAGCAGGATCGTGGTGCCGGTGACGATCGGGGGGAAGAAGCGGTGCAGCCTGCCGATGAGCGGGCTCCAGGCGAACTGGACCAGGCCGCCGATCATGAGCGCGGTCATCGCGGCCGCGAGCGAGAGCTCCTTGGAGATGGCGACGATCGGGCCGATGAAGATGTAGAACACGCCCATCACGATCGGCAGCCGCGGCCCGATGAACCCGAGTCCCAGCGCCGACACCATGGTGGCGATGCCGCAGCCGATCATGGTGCCGGAGACCATGAGGATGCGCGTCTCCTCCGGCAGGTTGAGCAGGCGGCCGACGATGAGCGGCCCGCCCACCATGGCGGTGAACATCACCAGCACGTGCTGGATGCCGAAGAGCGAGGTCTTGACCGGTCCCGGGTAGTCGTCCAGCTCGAAATCGAGCTTGGTGAAGCCGCGGTCGGCGCCATGACCGCCGTGCACCGCCGCGTCCGCCGCGTGTGCGTCCTGCCCCCTTCCAGCCGCCGCTCGTGCCGCCGCCGCTCCGTTGCTCACGCTCATCCTCCCTTGATGAACTGCCGCCAGCTTCCCAGGCTGGTGATTTCGCGCGCGCCCTTGGTGGCGTGGGCTTCGCACAGGAATCCTTTCACCTGCCGACCGTTCTCCAGCGTGAGCGTGCCGATGCCGAGCGGCGCCGGAATGCCCTCGACGAAGCCGCCGAAGGCGCTCGAGGGCACTTCCCAGATCTCGACCTCGATCGCCGCCCCGGCGTCATCGCGCACCAGGCCCGGCCGCGGCGGCTTGAAATCGGTCAGCGCGAACAGCCGGTAGCTCGATGCCGTGCGCGACTTCGCGAGGAGCCGCGCGCCGCGCTCCGTGAGCTGATGGTTGAGCGGCAGCCCCGACATGTGCGCGCCGCAAACGGCGACTTGAATAAGGTTCGGGTCCCGGCTCTCCTGCGGATTTTCCGTCGGGAGAGGCAACCCGGTGGCACCCATCGTCTTCACCGCGGCGCGGTGCGCGATGTCGCCCAGGCCGCAGAGCGTCTCGTCGTTGAACGCCGGCGCGACGAGGGTCACCCCGAAGGGCAGCCCGTCGCCCAGGTAGCCTGCCGGCACCGCGATCGCCGCGAGGTCGAGCAGGTTCATGAAGTTGGTGTAGTAGCCGAGGTTCGAGTTCAGCTTCACCGGCTCGGCCTCGAGCTCGTCGACGCGATAGATCGTCCCGGCGGTGGGCGTCACGAGGATGTCGATCTCGTCCCACACCGGCGCCGTCCGGCGCTGCAGCTCCCTCAGCCGGTAGTACGCGGCAAAGGCATCGTTCGCCGAGAACTTCTTCGCGCCGCCGATGATCGCCGCGGTCACCGGATGCAGCGCCTTCGGATTGCGCTCGATGAACTCGCGGATCGCGACGTAGCGTTCGGCCACCCACGGCCCGTCGTAGAGCAGACGGGCGGTTTCGAGGAAGGGTGCAAAGTCGACCGTTCGCCTCTCACCCCCAAGATCCTCGAGCCGGCGCAGCATCTTCTGGAACAGCGCGGGCGTTTCCGGGTCGCCGAAAAATTGCAGCTGCTCTTCCCGCGGCACGCCGAACCGCAGGCCGGTGAACGAGCGCGGCAGCGCGCGCGCCGGCGGCGCGGCGCGGCGAGAGAACGGGTCGGCCGAGTCGAAGCCCTGCGCCACGCGCAGCACCGCGGCGGTATCCCCGGCAGTGAGGCCGAAGATCGAGACGCAGTCGAGCGAGCGGCATGCCGGCACCACGCCGCGCGTGCTGAGCAGCCCGCGCGTGGGCTTCAGCCCGATGATGTTGTTGAACGCGGCGGGGACGCGGCCCGATCCCGCGGTGTCGGTGCCGAGGCTGAAGCTCACGAGGCCGGCCGCGACCGCGACCGCCGAGCCCGAGCTCGAGCCGCCGGGGATGTAGTGAGGATTGAAGCTGTTCGCCGGCACGCCGTAAGGCGAGCGCACCCCGACGAGGCCGGTGGCGAACTGGTCGAGATTCGCCTTGCCGATCGGGATCGCGCCCGCCGAGACGAGCCGCTCGACTACCGCGGCGCTCGCTTCCGGCCGGTAGGCAAACTCGCGGCACGCGGCAGTGGTGCCAAGCCCCCGGCAGTCGATGTTGTCCTTGATCGCGAAGGGAACGCCGTAGAGCGGCAGACCGGCGGCGCCGCGGCGCTCGAGCTCGGCGGCGTGACGCTCGAGGGCGGCGCGCGGCGCGAGCTCGATCCAGGTGGGATCCTGGCCGCGGCGCGCGATGCGCTCCAGGATGTCGGCGACGAGCCGCGAGGGCCGCAGCGTGCCGGCTGCGTAGCCGGCTTTCAGTGCAGCAATGTTGAGCGAATCGGGAGAAGCGTCGGCGCCTTGCAGCACGCGCGAAGCATACTCTAGTATACAAGCCTGTGTACATCCAGCGCCTGCTGCCGAACCTGTACCGCGACTCGGTGTCGCTGATGCAGCTCTCGGCGGCGCTCGGCAAGCTGCCCGGCGTCGAGCAGGCCTCCGCCGTGATGGCGACGCCGGGCAACCTCGAGTTCCTGCGCCAGGCGGGCCTGGTCGACGGCGACATCGCGCCGCGGCCGAACGATCTGCTGGTGGCGGTGCGCGGCAAGTCGACCGCGCAGCTCGAGGCCGCGCTGCAGGCGGCGCTCGCCTCGCTGAACAATGAGTCGGTCAAGGATGTCCAGGGTGCTGCGGCCGAAGCGCCATTGCGCAGCCTGCAGATGGCGCTGGCGCGCTCGCCGGCGGCGAACCTCGCGCTGATCTCGGTCCCGGGCGACTACGCCGCCGCCGAAGCGATGAAGGCGCTGCGCCTCGGGCTCCACGTCATGCTCTTCAGCGACAACGTCGCGCTCGCCGACGAGGTCGCGCTCAAGCGCTACGCCGCCGGGCAGGGGCTCCTCGTGATGGGTCCCGACTGCGGCACCGCCATCATCGACGGCGTGCCGCTCGGGTTCGCCAACGCGGTCCGCCGCGGCGCGGTCGGCGTGGTCGGCGCCTCGGGCACCGGCACCCAGCAGGTGACGAGCCTCGTGCACCGCCGCGGCGGCGGCATCTCGCACGCCATCGGCACCGGCGGCCACGATCTCGGCAAGGACGTCGGCGGCATCACCATGCTGCAGGGGTTGCGGCTGCTGGCGCGCGACGAGGACACCAAGGTGATCGTGCTCATCTCCAAGCCGCCCTCGCCCGCCATCGCGCGCGACGTCATCGCGGCGGCGCGCAAGGCCGGCAAGCCGGTGGTGATCAACTTCATCGGCTCATCCGACGACCCTTCCGGAGGCAACCTGCACGTCTCGCGCACCCTGGACGAGGCTGCTTCGGCCGCAGTAGCGCTCGCCAAGGGTCGCAAGCCTGCGCGCGCCTCGACTTCTCCGTTGAAGCTTCCCAAACTGAAGTTCAAACGAGGACAGCGTTTCATCCGAGGCCTCTTCAGCGGCGGCACCTTCTGCTACGAGGCGTCGGCGATACTCGGTCAAGGCACACCCCCGGAGCTAACCGTCTGGTCGAACGCGCCGGTCGATCCGAAGAGGGCGATCGAGGATCCGTGGAAGTCGCGCGAGCACACGCTCATCGACCTCGGCGACGACGTGTTCACCCGCGGGCGGCCGCATCCGATGATCGACCTGCGCCTGCGCAACGAGCGCATGCTCGAGGAGGCCGCCGATCCGCAGGTGGCGGTGATCCTGCTCGACGTGGTGCTCGGCTACGGCTCGCACCCCGATCCCGCGGCCGAGATCGTCCCTGTGTTGGAGAAGATCAAGAAGAAGAGCGGGTCACCCGCGATCGTGGCTTCTGTGTGCGGCACCGACGAGGATCCGCAGGGGCTCGAGCGCCAGGAAGCGGCGCTGCGCGACGCCGGCGTCCTTCTCACCGAAAGCAATGCCGCCGCCGCGCGGCTCGCGGGCGCCCTCGTGGCGAAGCTCAAATGAGCACGCTCTTCGGCAGGCCGCTCTCGGTGCTGAACGCGGGAATCGCCTCGTTCGCCGACGCCATCGTGCAGCGCGGCGGCGCCGCGACGCGGCTCGAGTGGGCGCCGCCCGCCGGGGGCGACCGCGCCGCCGGCATGGCGCTCGCGCGCCTGGTCAATCATCCGGCCATGGAGGCGGCGAACACCAAGGCCGCCGAACGCTATCTGGCGGCGCAGCCGCGGCTCGAGGGCATCGGCGTGGCGCGCGAGGTCCTGCCCCATATGGGCGGCCGCACGATCCTGCACGCCGGGCCGCCGATCGCGTGGCCGCGCATGTGCGGGCCGATGCGCGGCGCGATCATCGGCGCGATCGTCTACGAGGGCTGGGCGAGCGACGTGGACGCGGCGCGCGAGCTGGCCGAGTCGGGCGAGATCGCGTTCGAGCCCTGCCACCACCACGCCGCGGTCGGCCCGATGGCCGGAATCATCAGCCCGTCGATGCCGGTCTGGATCGTGGCGAACTCGACCCACGGCAACCGCGCCTTCAGCAACCTGAACGAAGGCCTGGGCAAGGTGCTGCGCTTCGGCGCGAACAGCGCCGAGGTGCTGGCGCGCCTCGAGTGGATGCAGAGGACGCTCGGGCCAACCCTTGCCTCTACCTTTGAAGTTCTCGGGGAGCTGGAACTGAAACCCCTGATGGCCCAGGCGCTGCACATGGGCGACGAGGTGCACAACCGGAACGTCGCCGCGTCCTCGCTCCTCATCCGGCGCCTGGTGCCGGCGCTGCTCAAGTCCTCCGCGAGCGCCGCCGATGCGGCGTCGGTGATCGAGTTCATCGCCGGCAACGACCACTTCTTCCTCAACATCTCGATGGCGGCGTGCAAGAGCATGCTCGACGCGGCGCACGGCGTGGCCCGAAGCAGCATGGTCACCGCCATGGCGCGCAACGGCGTCGACTTCGGCATCCGCGTGAGCGGCCTGGGCGAGCGCTGGTTCACCGCGCCGGCGCCGGTGGTGAACGGGCTCTACTTCCCGGCGTACACCACGAAGGACGCGGCGCCGGATCTCGGCGACAGCGCGATTACCGAGACCGCGGGGCTGGGCGGATTCGCCATGGCGGCGGCCCCGGCGATCGTCAAGTTCGTCGGCGGTACGCCGCAGGACGCGCTCGCCAACACCCTCGCAATGACGCACATCACGCTCAGGCGAAACGGCGCGTTCACGCTGCCGGCGCTCGATTTTGCCGGTACGCCGGCCTGCATCGACGCGCGGCGCGTGGTCGACACGGGGATGCTTCCGGTGATCAATACCGGCATCGCGCACAAGGAGCCGGGCGTCGGCCAGATCGGCGCGGGCGTCACGCGCGCGCCGCTTGCGTGCTTCACGCAGGCCGTGGCCGCGCTCGCCGAGGAGGTGACTGCATGAAGGAGAAGCCCGGAGTCGCCGTCCTGGCGATCGGCGGCAATGCGCTGATCCGCGATCGCAAGCACGAGTCGATCGTCGACCAGTACGAGATGGTCTGCGAGCTCGCCGAGGACATCGCCGGCATGATCGCGGCCGGCTGGAAGGTGGTGGTGACGCACGGCAACGGGCCGCAGGTCGGCTTCATCCTGCGCCGCTCGGAGCTGTCCATCGCCGAAGTGCCGCCGGTGCCGATGGACTACGCCGGCGCCGACATCCAGGGCGCGGTCGGGTACATGTTCCTCAAGGCGCTGCGCAACGTCTTCAAGCGCCACCGCATCAAGCGCGAGCCGGCGTGCGTCGTGACGCAGACGCTGGTCGACCGCAACGACCCGGCGTTCGCCAATCCCACCAAGCCGATCGGCTCGCACATGGACGAGGCGCGCGCCAGGCAGCTCGCAAGCAAATACCAGTGGACGGTGCGCGAGGACGCCGGGCGCGGCTGGCGGCGCGTCGTGCCCTCGCCCCGGCCGCGTGCCATCCTCGAGACCCGCATCATCAAGACCCTCGCCGCCGAAGGCTACGTGGTGGTGGCCTGCGGCGGCGGCGGCATCCCGGTCATCGAGGAGGAGAACGGCGAGCTGCGCGGCGTCGAGGCGGTGATCGACAAGGACCTCGCCTCGGGCCTGCTCGCGCGCAGCATGGAGGCCGACATCCTGGTGCTGCCGACCGGCGTCGAGAAGGTGGCGCTCGACTTCGGGAAGCCCACCCAGCGCTGGCTCGACCGCATGACCCTCGCCGAGGCCCGCCGGCACCAGGCCGACAACCAGTTCGACCCGGGCAGCATGGGGCCGAAGATCGCCGCGCTGGTCGACTTCGTCGGCGGCGGCGGCCGCATGGGACTCATCACGAACCCGCCCAATCTGTCGCGCGCGCTGCGCGGCGAGACTGGAACACGCCTGGTCGCCAAGTGAGAAAATAGGCCGCCATGAGAGTGGCGGTCCTCGACGACTACCATCGCGTCTTCGACGCAGACCCGTCCATCGCGCGCCTGCGCCGCCGGATTCCGGTCGACGTCTTCACCGAAAAAATCGCTTCTCTGGAGAAGCTTAAAGACTATCCCGTGCTCATCGCGCTGCGCGAGCGCACGCGCTTCGACGCGGCGTTCTTCGAGCGGCTGCCTTCGCTCGAGCTCATCGCGCAGACCGGCAACCATGCCTACCATGTCGACGTCGCGGCCGCGACGCGCGCCGGCGTCCTGGTCGGCATGGCCTCGTCCGACCTCGAGGCGATGGGCGCGGTCGCACGCTCGACGATCGAGCTCACCTTCGGCCTGATGCTCGCCGTGATGCGGCGCATCCCGCAGACCGACCAGGCGATGCGGCGCGGCGAATGGCCTTCGTTCGCCGGCCGCACCCTTGCCGGGAAAAAGCTCGGCATCGTCGGCCTCGGCCGGATCGGCCGCGAGGTGGCCGCGCTCGCTCGCGCGTTCGGCATGGACATCCTGGCCTGGGGCCCGACGCTCACGGCGGAGCGCGCGGCGCAGTCCGATGCGAAGTTCATGGCGCTCGACGCCCTCCTCCAGGCCGCCGACATCGTCACCGTGCACCTGCGGCTCTCCGACGAGAGCCGCGGCCTGCTCGACGAGCGCAGGCTCCGCCTGATGCCTCCGCACGCCGTCCTCATCAACACCGCTCGCGGCGCCATCGTCGACGAAAAAACGCTGGCGCGGCTCCTCGAGGAAGGCGCGATCGCCGGCGCGGGACTTGATGTGTATGTTGAGGAACCCCTTAAGCGTGATTCGCCGCTGCGGCGCCTCGACAACGTGGTGCTCACCTCGCACCTCGGCTGGCCGGCGGATTCCACCTATCGCACCATGGCCGAGGGCATGGTCGCGATCGTCGAGTCCTATCTCGACGGCCACTACGAGCGGGCGATCAACCCCGAGGCGCTGAAGCACCGAAAATAATTCGGGGTCAGAGCCCGGATTATTCCGCCTCGAGCGGAACCGTGAGACGGGTACCCTTCACCACGATGCCGCCGCGCTCGCCCGGCCGCACGCCGCCATAGCGCGGCGCGAACACCTCGGGCAGCGGCCGCGCCTGCGGCGGCGCGAGCCACAGGCGCAGCAGGTGGCGATGGCGCTCGGGGTCGGGCCAGTTCTCGAAGTCGCCGCGCGAGTGCAGGATCTGGTGGTTGTGCAGGAGCTGGATGTCGCCCGGCCGGAAGTCCATCGAGAGAGGGACCCCTGGCTCGTTGCAGATCTCGTCGACCAGGTCCATCGCCGCGCGCTGTGCCGGCGTCAGGCGCCGCGCCTCCGGAAAATGCTTCTGCGCCGACTCGATGTACTGCCGCACGTAGATGCACGAGAGCTTGCCGGCGTGGCGATGGAAGATCGGGATGTCGAACCAGGGCTTCATGCCCTCGGGCACCTCGCCGCGCCGGTCGGTCGGAAACGGCTCGAACAGGGGCGCCAGCAGGTCGCGATTCCTCTTCAAGACCTCGTTGTAGACCGTCATCGAGCTCGCGAGGTAGCTCTCCCCGCCCGCCTTCGCCGCCTTGAGGCACAGCAGCCCCACGACGTCGACCGAGTCGGTGTGGTACTCGAGCTTGCGGCTGGTCTGGTAATAGCGCACGTTCGGATCGCGGATGTCGAGCCCGAGATCCTTCACGTGGCCGAGGAGATGGCCCTTCGCGTTCTGCGAGCGGAAGCGGCCGAGCCAGGCCCCGAGCCCGAGGTACGCGGTGGCTTGCTCCTCGCGCGTCATCCGCTCGACGGGCAGCCCGCGCAGCAGCACGAAGCCGCGCCCTTCGAGCAAATCACTTTGGATCTGGTGGAGGACCGGCGCAAGGCGCGGCAACGGGAAGCTCGCCGGACTCAGGGTGTCGAGGCTCTTTGCCGTACTGGTGAATATCCGCACCGCGGCGTCGATCTCGTCGAGCTCCTCCGCGGCAAACGGCCGGATCCAGTCGCCGCTCCGTGCGAGCTCGCGGCCGTACCACACACCGGGTCCGGCGACCGGGTCATAATCCATCCGAGGAGGATAACGTGAAAGCGCTAGTCTCAGGATTGCTCGTCCTCGCCAGCGCAGCTGCCGTCGCGCAGGGTTATCCGGCGAAGCCGATCACCTTCATCATCCCGTTCGCCGCCGGCGGCGACTCGGACCTTTCCGGCCGCAACGTGGCGGCGCACGCGCAGAAGTACCTCAACAACCAGCCGATCGTCCCGGTCAACCGCGCCGGCGCCTCGGGCGCCATCGGCACCATGTGGGTGAAGAACGCGGCGCCCGACGGCTACACGCTGCTCGTCGCGCGCATCGCCACGCACGCCATCCTTCCCGCGCTCGACTCGAAAGTGCAGTACAAGTGGAACGAATTCACGATGCTCTCGCTCATCGAGCTCAATCCCTACATCTGCTTCGTGCGCGGCGACTCGTCGATCCGCAGCGCGGCCGAGCTGGTGAACGTGATCCGTGCCAATCCGGGAAAGCTCAACTTCGCCACTGCCGGCATCGGCACCAGCCAGAACATGGCGTCGCAGTATTTCATGACGCTCGCCGGCCTCACCAAGGACCACGCCGTGGGCATCCACTTCAAGGGCGGCGGCGAAGTGACAACCGCGGTACTCGCCGGCCAGGTGCACTTCGCGTGCAACAACGCCCCCACCGTGGTCCCTCAAGTGAGGGCCGGCGCGCTGCGCGGCCTCTTCGTCACGCCGGCGCGCCTGCCCGAAATTCCCGACGTGCCGAGCGGCGCCGAGGCCGGCTTTCCGGGGATGAATGCGATCGTCGGCTGGACCGCGCTCATGGGACCGCCCGGCCTGCCGCGCGAGATCGTCGAGCGGTGGACCGTCGTGTTCCAGCAGCTCGCGCGCGATCCCGAGTGGCAGCAGGGCAACGCGCGCCTCGGCGGCATCGCCGCCATCCGCTCACCCGTCGAGACCGAGCGCTTCGTGCGCGAGCAGTTCGAGCTCTACGACCGGCTCGTCGGAATCCTGGGTATTCGCCAATAACTAATTCGGGGTCAGAGCCCGAATTCGTTTTTGCGTACGTGAAAACAAGTTCGGGCTCTGACCCCGAATTAGTATTTGGGTGCGGCCAGCCGCTCGACCATCACATTGACGCACGCCGGCTTGCCCGAAGCGGTTGCCCGCTGCAGCGCCCGCGACAACTCATCGGGCCGCGCGACATCTTCACCGTGTGCCCCGAGTGCCTGCGCCGCCGCGCCATAGCGCGTCGGCAGGAGCTCGCAGCCCTTGGCGCGCTCCATCCCATAGGCGCGAACCTGGATCTGGTATTCCGCGTTCCAGGTCGCGTCGTTGCCGACCACCGAGATGTAGCCCAGTCCGTAACGGACGGCGGTGTCGAACTCGGAGAGGTGAAAGCCGAGCGTGCCGTCGCCGAGCATCGCGACCACGCTCGCCTCCGGATGAGCCAGCTTCGCCGCGGCCGCGAACGGCAGCGCCGAGCCGATCGAGCCGGCGGGGCCGTTGATGAGCCGGCGCGGCGCGCTGAGACAGGCCTGCGCCCATTGACCGAACTCGCCGCCGTCCGAAACGAGGATCGCATCGGGTTTGTCGAGCAGCGGCTGAATCTCGCGGCAAAGCGCCACGGGATGGAGCGGCCCTTCCGGCTTTGACTGAACGGTGCGCCACTCCGGCGGCCGATAACGCAGCGCGGAATGAACCTCCTCCAGCCAGGCGCCGTCCTTGAATGAGATCCCTTTCACTGCCTCGAGGTGGACGACACGGCATCCGGGTGCAAAGGCGTTCCCGAACTTCAAAGTGAAATCGACGCGCTTGCCGAGCAGCATCACGCAATCCGCGCGCGCGAGGACCTCGGCGAGGTGGCCGAGGCTCGGATCGTTCACGCCGCGCGGGCTCTCCATGCCGATGACCGGGATGCCGGTCGCTTCCTCGAGTTGCCGCACTCCTTGTTTTCGCATCATGGCGGGGCCGGCGATGATCAATGGACGCTGTGCGCCGCCGAGCGAAAGAGCATTCCCACCTTCTCCCTCCACGGATGGGCCGAAAGCCGCGCGGGCCGGCACTGAAACGGCGGTCGCGGCATCGAGCACGTCGTTCGGGACGCTGAGGTGTACCGGACCGGGCGTGCCCGAGCTTGCCTCGCGCCAAGCCCGTACGACATCGGCGGCGAGCGTGTCGGCGGATTGGGCGACCCAAGAGGCCTTGGTCACCGGCGCGGCCATGGCGGCCTGGCGCATCTCCTGGAAAGCTCCGCTGCCGAGCTCGGCCAGCGGCGCATGCCCCGAGATCAGAACGAGCGGCGATTCCGATGCGAGCGCGGTATAGAGCGCCCCGACGGCGTTCGCGTGTCCGGGCCCGCCGGTAACGAGCGCGATGCCGGGCTCGCCGGTGAGCCGTCCCCAGGCATCGGCCATGTGGACCGCGGCCGCCTCGTGGCGTACGTGGATGATCTCGAGGCCCGCGTCGAGCGCGGCGTCGAAGACCGGCATCACGTGGTTGCCCGAGAGCGCGAAGAGATGCCGCGCCCCCGCCGCGGCGAGCGAGCGTGCCAGAAGGTCTGCGCCGCGCAGTGGCGATTTCATGAAGCGTAGGATATCAACGCCCCATGGTGCCCGAGCTCGAAGTCGTCATCGAAGTTCCGCGCGGCAGCTTCCTCAAGCGCGGGTCGACCGGCAGGGTGGACTTCGTCTCGCCGCTGCCTTGTCCCTACAACTACGGGTCGGTCCCGCAATACATCGGCCTCGAGGGGGACCTGCTCGACGCGCTGGTGCTGGGGCCGCCCCTGGCGCTCGGCACGCGCGTGCGGGTGAGGGCCTGGGGCGCGGTCACGATGCGCGACCGGGGAATGATCGACGACAAGCTGGTCTGCAGCCACGACCCGCTCCAGCCAGCCGAGCGCCGCGCCGTCCTTCGATTCTTCCGCTTCTACGCCGCATGCAAAGGCTTGCTCAACTTCGTGCGTCGCCGGCCGGGCCGCAACGCGTGCGAAGGATGGCTCGACGCGAGCGCGGCGCTCGCCCGCGCAAAGGTGCGCGACGCCGGCTGGAAGGGACCGGCGATTCCCTATTGAGTCAGTCGACGCGGATGCCGCTCTCCTCGGCGACCCGTTTGTGCCGCTCGATCTCCCGGCGGATCTGCGCGGCGAACTCGCGCGGGCTGTTGCCCGCCGGCATCGCGCCGACGTTCTGCATGCGCTCGCGCACCTCGGGCGTCGCCAGCGTCTTCGTGACCGCCTCGTGCACCCGCGCGAGCACCGGCTCGGGAAGCTTCGCCGGCCCGACCAGCCCGAACCACGACGGATCGTTCAGCTGCGGCACGCCGGCCTCGGCAAAGGTCTGCACGCCGGGGAGCGCGTCGAGGCGTGCCGGGCTCGACACCGCGAGCGCGCGCAGCTTGCCCGACTGGATGTAGGGCAGCGACGAAGGCAGGTTGTCGAACAGCAGGTTCACCTGGCCGCCCAGCGTGTCGTTGAGAGCGGGGCCGACGCCTCTGTAGGGCACATGCAGCAGATCGGTGTCCGTGGACGCCTTGAAGAGTTCGCCCAGCATGTGCGAGAGCGAACCATTTCCGGCCGAGGCGTAGGTGATCCTGCCGGGATTCGCTCTTGCCCGCTCGATCAATCCTCTCAGGTCGCGCACGCCCAGCGCGGGATGCGCCGAAACCACGTTCGGCACCGAGGCGAGGTTGCTGATCGGCGTAAAGTCGCGCAGCGCATCGTACGGCAGCTTCGGATTGATCGCCGGATTCACGCCGTGCGTGCTGACCGTCGCGAGCCCGAGCGTATAGCCGTCGGGCGCCGCGCGCGCGATCTCGGCCGCGCCGACCGCGCCGCCGGCGCCCGCACGGTTCTCGATCACCGCAGGCTGGCCGAGCGTCGCGGCCAAGCGCTCGCCCACGAGGCGAGCCACGATATCGGTGGTCCCTCCCGGAGGGAACGGCACGATGATGTGAACCGGTCGCGACGGATAGGGCTGTGCATTTGCCGTCGCGACCAGAAACGACAATGCAATGAGCAGGCTTCTAATCGTGGTCCGTCCCTGATTAAAGATTGCCTGATTAGAGATTGAATTCGCGCAGTGCATGCTCGCGCAGCTTGGTCTTCTGCACCTTGCCGCTCGCGGTCATGCCGATCGCTTCGAAATCGTCGACGATTCTAAGGTAGCGCGGCACGCGGAAGTTGGCGCATCGCGCCTTAGTCCAATCAATGAGCTCCGCTTCCGTCGCCGACTTGCCGGCCTTGAGAGTGACGTAGGCGCAAGGCACTTCGCCGAGGCGCGCGTCGGGCACGCCGACGACCTGGGCGGTCTCGACCGCGGGATGCGCGAGCAGCACTTCCTCGACCTCGGCCGGGGCGACGTTCTCGCCGCCGACGCGGAACACGTCCTTCAGCCGGCCCACCATGCGCAACCTTCCGTCGGCGGTGAGCTCGCCGAGGTCGCCGGTGCGGAGCCACCCGTCGGAGGTGAACGCCTTGGCGTTCGCTTCGGGGTTGTTGCAGTAGCCCTTCATCACGTTCCAGCCGCGCACCTGGATTTCGCCATCACTTATGCGCAACTCCACGCCTTCATGTGGAAGCGCGAGCCCGTTGATCCTGAGCTCCTCGGGGTCGCGCCAGTCGCTCATCACCACGTTGGGCGAGCACTCGGACAGGCCGTACGCCGCGCAAATGTGCTTCGCGCCGAGCACCTCGATGATCGCGCGCATGGTCTGCGGCCCGGCGGCGGCCCAGCCGCCCCGCACACAGAGCTTGCGCCTCGGGAAGTCGGCGTGGCCCATCAGCAGCTGCATGATCGTGTCGTTGCCCGAGAGCAGCGTGCAGCGCTCGCGCTCCATCAGCTCGAGCGCGGCGCCCGCCTCGAAGGCGGGCAGCGTGACGAGGCACGCCCCGCTGACCAGTGCCATCAGCGCGGACAACGTCGAGCCCGCGACGTGGAAGAACGGCCGGCAGTTGAAGTAGCGATCGTCTGCGCGGATGCCGATGCGGCTGCCCGCGGCCCAGGCGTCGCGCAGCATCCCGTCGTGGGTCAGCATCGCGCCCTTCGGATAGGCCGTCGTTCCGGAGGTGAACTGGATGAGCAGCACGTCATCGGGTGCCACCTGAACCGGCGTGAAAGGCGCGGCAGGAAGGGCGCCCGATACTTCCACCGCATTCGAAAAACCGATCTCGCGCACCATGGCACCGAAGTCGATGTTCAGAAAGCGCTCGACGTAGAAGAGTGCCCTGCATCCCGACTGCTCAAGGCAGAAATCGATCTCCGCAGCCTTGAAGCGCGTATTGACCGGAACCGTGACCGCGCCGAGGAGCGCCGCGCCGTAGAAGAGCGCGAGCCACTTCTCGTCGTTCCCCATCAGGACGCCGACCCGGTCGCCGTGGCGAATACCCATGGCCTGCATTGCGCCCGCAACCGCGCGAGCTTCATGGTGCATCTGCCCGTACGTGAAGCGCCCGGTCCGAGTCACGAGCGCCTCGGCGCCTGGGGCACGCTGCGCGAGCACCTCGCCCAGCGTCTGCCGCTCCCAGCTCACGGCCTGCCCATGCCCTTGCCCGAGGCGAGCTGCGCCTCGATCGCCATCAGCTCGAGGCCGAGCGCGCCCTGCGGGTCGAGCTCGACGCCGCGGTCGATGCACTGCTTGGCGTAGCGGATCGCCTCGGGCGAGGCCGCGGCCACGGCATGAGCGATGGTGGCGAGCTCCTGCTCGAGCTCGGCGGCCGTCACGAGCCTCGAGACGAAGCCGGCGGCGCGCGCCTCGGCCGCCGTGAGCCGGCGCCCGGTGAACATCAGGTCCTTGGCGAGGCGCTTGCCGAGCACGCGCGGCAGCCGCTGGGTCGCGCCGACCGTTCCGCGCATCGCTTCAGGCGTCCCGAAGGCCGCGTCGGGCGTCGCCACGATGAAGTCGCAGGCCGCGGCGATCTCCACGCCCGAGCCGAGCGCCGCGCCGTGCACTACCGCGACGACGGGCATCGGCAGCGACTCGAGCGCGTGGTAGGCGGCAAAGGCTTTCAGCCGGCGCGCGCGCACCTGGTCGACGCTCATGCCGGCCCGCTCCTTCACGTCGGCGCCTGCGCAGAACACCGGGCCGCTGCCACGCACAAATACCAACCGGATTTTCGGGTCAACCTCCAACACAATTCGACGCAAGTCCTCGCACATCTGGTCGTTGAGTGCGTTGCGCGCGTCGGGGCGGTTCAGCGTGACGGTCGCGACCGCGCCCTCGACCGAGTAGAGGACCGTCATGGCGGCGGCGTCCTTCCCAGCTCGGCCAGGATCTTGCGCGTGTGCTCGCCCAGCGCAGGCGGCCGGCCGATCTCGGGGTTGTCCCAGCCGAGGAACTTGTAGGGCAGCGCGAGCGCCTTGAATTCACCGACACCCGGGTAGTCGAAGCTGCCGACGAGACGGCGCGCCCGCACGTGCGGGTCGTTCAGGATCTCGGCGACATCGTTCACTGGGCCCACGGGCACTTCGCCCCGATCCAAGCTGGCAATCAGCTCGGTGCGGTCGAGCTTGGAAATCGCCTCGTTGAGCACGCGCATCACCTCATCGCGTCTTTCCACGCGGATCGCGTTGGAGCCGAAGGCCGCGCCCCATTCGGCGATATCAAGGGCCTGGCAGAGCGGCGCCCAGTGCTGGTCGCTCGCCGTGATGTGGGCGTATTTGCCGTCGCGGCAGCGAAAGGTCGCCGAAGGCACCCGTCCCGGATGCTCGGTGCCGAGGCGCGGCGGAACCTCGCCGAGCGCGAAATAGCGCGCCGCGGCGAGCGTGAGCAGCGCCACCTGGCCGTCGAGCATCGAGAAATCGACGTAGCAGCCTTTGCCGCTTTGCGTGCGTCCGGCGAGGGCGGCGAGAATCGCTATGGCGATCCAGAGGCCCGAGGTGAGATCGGCGACCGGCAGGCCCGGCTTCACCGGGCCGCCGCCGCGCTCGCCGGTGAGGCTCATGATTCCGCCCATCGCCTGGAACACCGTGTCGTAGCCCTTCTTTTGCGCGTACGGGCCGCTCTGGCCGAAGCCGGTGCAGGAGACATAGACGAGCCCGGGATTGAGCGAGGAAAGGACGCCGTAATCGAGGCCGTAGCGCCCGAGCGTGCCCACCGGAAAGTTCTCGAGCACCACGTCGGCCTTCTCCGCGAGGCTGCGGATCACCCGCCGGCCTTCGTCGGAGCGCAGGTCCACGGTGATCGATTCCTTGGAGCGGTTGCACGCGAAGTAGTAGGCGCTGTCCTTCGCGAGCTGCGGCTCGAAGCTGCGGGTTTCGTCGCCGCTTCCGGGCTGCTCGACCTTGACGACGCGCGCGCCGAGCTCGGCGAGGATCATCGATGCGAACGGGCACGCGAGCACGCGCGAAAGGTCGAGGATCGTTATGTGGTCGAGGGGTTTCACCGGGAGAGTCTCATTTCGCCAATTTCTGGAAATTCCGCATCCGGCGATTGGTGTCCCTGCCCCGCTCGAGCGCCGCCGCGAGCGGCAGGTCGGCCACTTCGTGGAACAGGCGTTTCGTCTCCCGCATTGCAATTGGCGAGACCGCGGCGAGCTTTTCCGCGTAAGCAATTGCGTGAGGCATCAGTTCGGCGTCGGCAACGACCCGGTTCACGACGCCGAGCTCGAGCGCGCGCCCGGCGCCGATCGGCTCCCCAAGCGCGACCAGCTCGAACGCGGCCTTGCGCCCCACCTGGCGCACGAGGTTCGCCATCACGATCGCGGCGACGATGCCGTGCTTCGCCTCGGGGTAGCCGAGCTTCGCGCTCGCCGCCATCACCGCGATGTCCCCGGCGATCGCCAGGCCCGCGCCGCCGCCCATCGCCGCGCCGTTGATCGCGGTCACGATCGGCTTCGAGCTCTTCGCAAAGGCGAGATGGAGCTGCATGGTGAGCTCGGCGCGCTCGTCCGCGGCGCGCGGATCCTGCAGGCCCTTGAACTCGGTCAGGTCGGCACCGGCGCAGAACCCCTGCCCGGCGCCGGTCAGGACGATGCAGCCGACGCCTTCAGCCCGATCAACTTGGTTCAGGTTCTCGAGGAGCGCCTTGGTGAGATCCGAATCGAGCGCGTTGCGCTTTTCCGGGCGGTTCATCGTCAGAACCCGGACGGGACCCCGATCTTCCACCAGCAATACGCTCATAGGGACGCGAGCCTCCGTCTTGCGTCTTCCGCCTCGGCCACGAGGCGCCGCATGATCTCGGCGGCGGGCAGGATCTCGTCGACCAGGCCGGCGCTCTGCCCGGCCTCGACCTTGCCCCATTCGACATCGCCTTCCAGCGCAGCCTGTTTCAGGGACGAATTCCGGTAAATCGAAGCCAGCTCCTCTTTGCTGGCCCCGGAGCGTTCCGCCGCTTCGTACTTCGCCGAGAAGGCGTTCTTCAGTTGCCGGATCGGCAGCCCGCCGCGGCCGACCAGCGTGGTTTCGTGCACGTCGGCCGCGAGCACCGCGCGCTTGTAGTTCTCGTGCACGCTCGCTTCGGGGCTGGCGATGAAGCGCGTGCCGAGCTGCACCGCGTCGGCGCCCAGCGCGAGGAGCGCCGCGACGCCGGCGCCGTCGGCCACGCCGCCGCTCGCGACGACCGGAAGCCTGACCGCCCTGACCACGCGGCGCACCAGCACCAGCGTGCCGACCTCCGACGGCGGCGGATGCCCGCCCGCCTCCGCGCCGTCGACCACCAGCGCGTCGACGCCCGCGGCCTCGGCCTTCTTCGCGTGCTCGACCGACGCGACGACGTGCAGCCACTTCGTGCCGATGGCGCGGAAGCGCGCGAGGTGCTCGCGCGGCCCGCCCTGCGAGGCGACCATCACCGGAATCCGTGCCTCGTGGGCGATGTCGAGCAGCTCGGCCGCGCGCGGATTGTTCAGCGGGATGTTGACCCCATAGGGTTTTCTCGTTTCCCTTGTGATGGTTTCTAAGGCATTGCGAAAATCGTCCGGGCGCATCGGCCCCGCCGCGATCACGCCCATGCCGCCGGCGTTCGAGACCGCGATGACCAGCGGCGCGTTGGACGAGGCCCAGCTCATGGCGGCCTGGAAGATCGGGTGCTCGATGCCGAGGAGCTCGGTGATGCGCGTCTTCATTTCTTTTCCTGCTGGATGAAGGCGCGCGCCTGGCCTGCGAGCTTGGCGAGCGCGCTGTCGAAGGCCTCCTTCTCGTCGCGCGTGAGGCAGCCGCGGAAGGCGCGGTCGCGCTGCGAGGCGGCCTCGATCAGGCCGCTGTAGAGCTTGCGGCCGGTCCTGCTCAGCGTGAGGTGAACCCCGCGCGCGTCCTGCGAGTTGGCGTCGCGGACGACGAGCCTGCGCTTCGCAAGACCGGACACGACGCGGCTCATCTGGCTCTTGTGGATGCCCGCGTCGTGCGCGAGATCGTTGAGCGAGAGCGGCTCGGCGGCGGCGCCGAGGAGCGCGAGGGTGCGCCACTCCCACAGGCTGACGCCGAACTCGCGGCGGTAGCGCAGCTCCGCGCCGCGCGAGAGCAGGTTCGCGACCTCGTGCAGGCGGTAGGAAAGGAGCTCGCGGATCATCAGTCGTCGAAGAAGGGCGTCTCGCCCTCGCCGCGCAGGCGAATGTCGAAGCGGTAGCGGTTCGCGCCCTCTCTTGTTGCGACGAGCCTTGTTGCGACGAGCCGCCCGCTTCTTTCTTTCAGGTTTTCCAGAACCGGATCGGACGAGTCGTCCAAGTACATCACGGTCTGGAGCTGGCGCATGAGACCGGAGTACAAGATCAGAAAATTGATATGCGGTGCCCTCCCTTGGGTCGCACCGGGCTTGATGGTTTTGAAAAAGTAAACACCGTCGGCGTCGGTGGCGGCACGGCCCCAGCCGCAGAACGCGGGATTGTCGAAGCGGCCTTCGGCGTCGGCCTGCCAGATCTCCAGCACCAAGTTGTCGAGCCCACGGCCGTCGGCCTGCACCACGCGGCCGGTGATTTCGATCGGCTCGCCTTGCGCGCCGGCGGCGAGGTCGTTCGCGCCGGCTGCGAATTCGCGCGGGAAGAACGGCCCGAGCGTCATCTCCGCCGTGGGCACGAGCCGCTTCACGGCAACTCCGCGGCGGCGGTGCGGCCGCGCACCACGAGGTCGTAGTCGTAGACCAGCGCCTTACCCGCCTGCGGCATGAAGCGCGCGATGCAGCGGCTGCGCGCCTCGGGGTCGCGCACGGCGTTCAGGATGTAATCGCGATCGTTGAGCGGCTCGCCCGGAAAGAACATCTGGGTCACGAGGCGCGAGAGCCACACCCGGCCCCAGACCGAGAAATGGATGTGCGGCGGACGCCACCAGCCGTCGGTGTCGGGGACCGGATAGGCGCCCGGCTTGATGGTGCGCAGCTCGACGCGCCCGTCTGCGTCGGCCAGAACGCGCGCGGCACCGTAAAAGTTCGGGTCCTCCGGCGCGTCGTTCGAGTCGTTCGGGTGGATGTACTTGCCCGCGGCGTTGCAGTGCCAGACCTCGACCATCGCGCCGGCCACCGGCGCGCCGTCCTCGTCGACGATGCGGGCGCGCACGTCGATGAGCTGACCGAGCGCTCGCTTCGCGCCGCGGCCGGCGAGGTCGGCGGCCGTGGTTTTCAGCCGGGATGAGACTCGGGGACCGCTCAGCTCCGAGGGCCCGGGCGCCCGCCGCGCGAGCGGCTGCGCCGGCCAGCGCTGCGCGGTCTGCGCGTAGCCCTCGACCACGCCCTCGCTCTGGGTGCGCGCGTCGCGCCGCGGAACCACGTAGGCCATATCGTTGACACCGTAAACCACATTAGTTGATACTGTCAACCATGGCCGCGCCGGACGTAACGCCGGACGTAATTTTGTGCGAGTGCTTCGCGCGCGACGGGCTGCAGCACGAGCCCGGCTTCGTGCCCACCGCCACCAAGCGCGCGCTGGTGGAGCGCTTCGCCGCGCTCGGCTTCCCGCGCGTCGAGGCGACCTCGTACTCCAATCCCAAGGTCGTGCCCCAGTTCGCCGATGCTTCAGAACTGTTGAATTCGATCCAAAGAAAGCCGGGTGTGTTCTACAAGGCGACCTGCGCCAACGTGAAGGCGGTCGAGCGCGCGCTGGCCGACCTTGCAACGGGATATGGAGCGAACGAGATCAGCCTGCTCGTCTCCGCCACCGAATCGCACACGCGCAAGAACCTGAACCGCAGCCGCGCCGAGCAGTGGCAGAACATCGCCGACATGGTCGCGGTGGCCGGCGGGCGCTTCCGCCTCGTCGGCACCATCTCGGTCGCGTTCGGCTGCCCGTTCGAGGGGAAGGTGGATGTCGAAACTGTTGTTTCAGACGTCGAGCGGTTCATGGGACTCGGCGTGGAGCACGTTGCGCTCGGGGACACGACCGGGATGGCCACACCCGCCTCAGTAAGGCATATGTTTTCCCTACTGAAAGGAAAGAACGAAAAGCGGCTGGTTCCGATCGCCCACTTCCACGACACCCGCGGCACGGGACTGGTCAACTACGTCGCCGCGTACGAGGCGGGCGTGCGCCACTTCGATTCGTCGTTCGGCGGCGTCGGCGGGCACCCGGCGAAGGTGAAGTACGGCGGCGGCCACACCGGCAACGTATGTACCGAGGACCTGGTGAGCCTGTTCGAGTCGATGGGCATCGCCACCGGAATCGATCTGGATGGGCTCCTCGCCACGGCGGAGCTCTGCGAGCAGGCGCTGGGACGCGAGCTCCATGGGCGCGTCACGCGCAGCGGCCTCAATCCCCTGCGCGCTTGAGCTTCATTCATACCCAGTCGATGCGCCTCGCCTCGGGTCACGAGGCCCTGGTTACGCGCGTACTGAAGGACGACGGCAGCATCGGCTTCGGCTTCAGCCTGCAGCTCGACGCGACGCAGGCGCGCCACATGGCGCTGTACGAAGCGGGCCTCTGGCCCGAGCGTCCGCAAATTACACCGGTGATCGCGCATCCCTGGGAGACGGCGTGGGAGGCGCGCGAGCCGGTGCCGTGGCAGATCGAACCGGCCTTCTCCCGGCTCGAGTGGTTGCCCTAAGATTGGCCTTTGGAACAGGAGGCAATCGATGGGCAAGATGACGAGCTACAAGCGGCCCGACGGCAAGAGTGTCAACGGCTACCTCGCGGAACCGGCGCAGGCAGCAAAGGCCCCTGCAATGGTGGTCATCCAGGAATGGTGGGGGCTCAACGACCAGATCAAAGGCGTGGCCGAGAAGTTCGCGCAGGCGGGCTACCGCGCGCTCGTTCCTGACCTCTACCGCGGCAAAGTCGCGCTCGAGGCGAACGAGGCCAAGCACCTGATGGAAGGCCTCAACTTCGGCGACGCCGCGGGCCAGGACATCCGCGGCGCCGTGCAGTACCTGAAGAAGGACAGCCCGAAGGTCGGCGTCACCGGCTTCTGCATGGGCGGTGCGCTCACCGTGCTCTCGGCAGTGAACGTTCCCGAGGCCGACGCCGAAGTCATCTGGTACGGCTACCCGCCGCTCCAGTACGTCGACGCCTCGAAGATCAAGACGCCGCTGCTCGGCCACTGGGCGCTGCACGACCAGGCGTTTGCCATCTCGGGCGTGGATGAGCTCGAGAAGAAGCTTAAGGCCGCGAACGTGAAGTATGAGTTCCATCGCTACGACGCGAAGCACGCCTTCGCCAACGAGACCGCCGACACCAAAAAGCTCGACATGCTCAAGTACAACCCGAAAGCAGCCGAGCAGGCGTGGAAGCGCACCCTGGAGTTTCTCGACCGCCACCTGAAGAAATAGCCGCCACGTGAAGATCACCCGCCTGCAGGTCTACATCCTTCGCGCGCCGGATACCGGGCGCCCGCACTGGGTCAGCCATTTCGTCGTGCCGCGCGCGAACGAGATCCTCGTGCGCCTGCAGACCGACGAAGGGCTCGAGGGGGTCGGCATCGCGACGAGCTACACGCCGATCGAGGCGGCGATCGCGGCTTTCAGGAGCGGCATCGCCGAGCTCGTCGTCGGCATGGATCCGCTAGCGCCCGAGCGCATCTACCAGAAGCTCTTCGCCCTGACCTGGCAGCGGCGCGCGAGCGAGAAAGGCTGGTCGCGCGAAGCGATCATCCGCATCTCGGCCGCGGTCGACATCGCCTGCTGGGACCTGGTCGGGAAGGTCGCGAAGCTGCCGCTCTACCGCCTGTTCGGCGGCTATCGGAGCGAAGTGCCCTGCTACGTGACCTGCGCCTACTACCGCGACGGCAAGACGCTGTCCGAGCTGCGCGACGAGATGCAGATGCTGAAGGCGCAAGGCCACACCGGCTTCAAGGCCAAAGCCGGCGGCGCCCCGCTCGGCGAGGACCTCGAGCGGCTTGCCCTGGTGCGCGAGGTCATCGGCCCGGACAAGGATTTGATGATCGACGTGAACCGCGGCTGGGACCTCGCCACCGCGATCGAGGGCGCGCGCCTCCTCGAGCCGCTGCGGCCGCGCTGGCTCGAGGAGCCGGTGCGCTGGGCCGACGACCGCAGGGAGCTCAGGCTCCTCGCCCAGAAAACGCGCATCCCGCTCTCGGCCGGCGAGAGCGAGCTCACGAGCTACGCCTGCCGCGCGCTCCTGGAGGAGAACGCGATCCAGATCCTGCAGTTCGACTGCACCATGATGGGCGGCTTCACCGAGGGGCGAAAGCTCGCGGCGCTGTGCGAGCTGAACCACGTGCACGTCGCCCCGCATCACGACTGCTTCGTGCACGCGCACATCGTGGCGGCGACGCCCGCCGGGCTGATCGTCGAGTCGTTCACCGACCCCGAGCGCGACCCGCTCCAGGCCGAGCTGTTCGAGGATCCGCCGAGGATCGCCAACGGAATGCTCACGCTGAAGGAGCAGCCGGGCCTCGGCCTGACTCTTTCCGAAGCCGCGCTGAAAAAGTTCGGCGAAAAAATCTTCTAGAACCAGCGTTCTCGCCGGCCATGTCGTCGAATGACGACATGGCGGCCTTGATCAGGATCAAGCCACCGTTTCGCGCCTGAGCGACGATATGTCGCACCGGCGTGCCCGCCGGATTGCAAGAATGGGTTCGCGGGGGAGAAAGAAAGGTGGCGCCATGACGACTCGATCCGCGCGCGCCGCGTTCCGCGGCGTCCTGATCTCCCTGCTTGCTGTCTTGGTCCTCCCGGCCGGCGCGCAGGCGCAAACGACCCCGGCAGTGGAAGTCGCGTGGTCGGAGACCAGAGCCGACTTCGGCGGTCGCATGATGGACATCGACCGCGCCGCGAACGTCTATTCGGTGGGCGACACGGTCGTTGGCGGCCTGGTCCTCACGCGCAAGTTCAGTCCCGACGGTCTCCTGCTGTGGGAGCGGACCTTCCAATCCGATCGTGCGGCCAAGGCGACCTGGGTGGCCGCCGATCCGAACGGCGGCGCGTATGTCACCGGCTACAAGTGGACGACCTCGGACCAGATCCCCACCGGCTACTTCGTGCTGCGCTACGACGCGGACGGGAACCTGGTCTTTTCCGACATCAACGACGGCAACGCCGCGCAAGCGTTGCGCGCTACGGCAGACCACGCGGGCAACGCGTACGTCGGGGGCGGGCTCTACGTCGCCGGCCTCTTTACGATCGGCATCGTGAAGTATTCGCCCGCCGGTCGGCAGTGGGTTTGCCCGGTCATCAATCCCAACGGCACGGGCTTCCCGGGGACGCCCGTGACGACGGGTCTGTACGTCTCCGACAACGACAGCTGGATCGCGGCCTCGGGGACGAGCGGCTACAACTTCTGGGTGCTTTCCTGCGACCAATCGGGCTTCAAGCGCTTCCAGGATTTCCAGAACAGTTCGGTGTACGCCGCCGCCGTGGCGGTGAACAACGCGGGCGAGGTGTATTTCGGCAACGGCCTCGCCGGCGGCGCCGGCATGCAGCTGCGGAAGTATTCGCCGAGCGGCGTGCTGCAGTGGACCAACGCCTATTCGCCCGGCGACTACATCCATCGCCTCGCGCTCGATTCGCTCGGCAACGTGATCGCGATCGGGCCCGATTACGGCACCTCGTACTACGCCAACTGGCTGACGATGAAGGTCGCCCCGAACGGCGTGCGCCAGTGGACGCAGCTCTTCGACGGCCTCGACGGTAACAACGAGATCCCGAACTTCGTCGCGGTCGATCCGTTCGACAACGTCTATGTGACCGGGACGGGCGGCCCGGCGGTCATCGCCGCCAACGGCAGCCAGTACATGCAGATGGTGACGCTGAAGTACAGCGCCGCGGGCGTGCCGGCGTGGACCATCGGGTCACCCGACGGGTTCTCCGGCAACGCGGTACGCGTGGGCGACGACGGCGTGAGCCTCTTTGTCCAGGGCTACGGCCAGATGTACACCGCGCGCTACCGCCAGACCGGCCTGGGCGACGCCCCCGCGGCGCCCACGGGACTGAGCGTGAGTGCCGTGGCGAGCGGGTTTTCCTACAAGGCGACGCTCGCCTGGACGGACAACGCGACGAACGAGCTCTGGTACGACATCCACCGCTGCAGCGGTAAGGGCTGCACCGCGTTCGTCAAGATCGGACGTACGCTGGTCGCGGACGCCACCACTTTCGACGATTTCGCGGTGCTCGAGGGTTCGGTCTACGACTATCGCGTGGTGGCGCACGGATTCAGCGCCGATTCCGCCCCCTCCAACAGCGCAGAGGTCGCGGTCGGCACCGTGGCCACGGCCACGGCGGGAAGCGCGACCAGCACCACGACCGCGCCGGCGGCGGCGACCGCCCCCGCGGCGCCGGTAAACCTCGCTGCCACGGCGTTCTCCTCCAGCCAGATCGCCCTGCAGTGGACCAACAAGTCCACGGACCAGATCCTGGTCGCGATCGAGCGCTGCGCGTCGCCGTGCAGCCGCTTCAGCGAGATCGCGCGCGTGGCCGGCAGCGCCACCTCGTTCACCGACAGCGGCCTCGCCGCCCGCAAAACCTATTCCTACCGGGTGCGCGCCTCCAACGCCGCCGGCTGGTCGCCCTATTCCGCCACCGCGAGCGCGAAAACGCTGCGCTGACGTCGGCGCCGCCGGAGCGCGGCGATGAGGTAAGCTCCGCTTGAGGCATGTTCGACAAGCTTCTCAACAAGGGGGCCGGGCAGGTCGCCGCGGCCGCCCCGCAGCGCGCGGGTGCGCAGGCCGCTCCCGCGGCGTCCGAATCCGAGCTGCAGGCCTGGCGCGAAAGGATCGCGGCGGCAAAGGCCGACGACCAGGCGCTGCTGCAGCTCGCGCGCGAGGCACCCGACGTCGACCTCAAGCTCGCCGCGCTCGCCGCGCTCACGCACGAGGAAGCGCTCAAGCAGGCGACGCGCGAGTTCCGCGAGCAGGACAAGCGCCTCTACCGCGCGGCCAAGGCGCGCTGGGAAACCGCGGTCGCGAGGCGCCAGGCGTTCGCGGAAGCGCCGGGACTGATCGCGACCGCGCGCGGGCTGCTCGAGCAGGAGTCGGTTCCGGCCAATCGCCTGGTGGAGCTGGATCGCGCCTGGACCGCGCTCAACGTCGCCGCGTTCGACGAAACGCTGGCGAACGAGTTCATCGCCACGAGGGCGCTGCTCGGCGTCAAGGTGCGCGAGCACGGCGAAGGCGAGCAGGCGCTCGCGCGCTGGCTCGCCGCCACCGAGACCGCGATCGGCGCGCTCACGGCGGGGCTCGCCGACCTGGCGCGCGGCGCCGCCGTGGCAACGCACTCGGCCGCCACCGCGGGGCGGGCGGCGGCGTTGCTGCAACTGCTGAACGAAGCTCCCGCCGCGGCCAGGTCGGGCGACGAGCGCGGCGCCGGACGCATCGACGCCGCGAATCGTGCGCTCGCGCTCGCGGCGAGCGTGGCGCAGCGCGCCGAGTTCCTGCAGTCCCTGCCCGCCGCCGGCGCCGCCGACGAAGCCGAGGAAAAGGCCAGGATCGACCAGTGGCGCGCGTTTCCGGAGGTGTCGGACGGCACGCTCCAGGCCGTTCTCACGCACCGCTTCACCGAATGGCACAACGCCAGCAGCCACGAGCGGCAGCTCGAGCGCGAGGCGCGGCGTACGCGCGAAGGCGAAGAGAGCGCGCAGCAAAGGAAGAAGCACCTCGCCCAATTGCAGCGCCAGGTCGAGCTTGCCGAAGCCGCGCACGCCGCGGGGCAGGTCGCCGACCTCACGCGCCTCATGGCCGCGATCGACGGCGCGCTCAAGGCCGGCCCGGCGAACGCGGCGCTCACCCGGCGCATCGATTCGCTGCGCCAGGAGCAGCAGCGGCTGCGCGACTGGCAGCGCTGGAGCGGCGGGCAGCGACGCGAGGAGCTCGTGGCCGAGGCGAAGGCCCTTGCCGGCATGGCCGGCGAGAAGCTCGACCTCAAGGCGCACGCCGAGGCCATCGGCAAGCTGCGCGAGCGCTGGAAGGAGCTCGACAAGCTCGGCGGCGCGACCAACAAGGCGTTGTGGACCGCGTTCGACGGCGCGCTGAAGGCGGCCCACGCGCCGGTGGCCGCGCACCTGGAGAAGCTCAAGGCCCAGCGCAGCGAGAACCTTGACGCGCGCAACAAGCTCATCGAAGGCCTCGCCGAGGCGAGATCGAAATTCGATCCCGCCGCACCCGACTGGCGCGCCCTCGCCCGCACCATCGAGGACGCCAGAGTCGCCTGGCGCAAGCTGGGCCCGGTCGAGCACACCGTGCCGCGCGAAGCCCAGAAGGGCGAAAAGTCCGTGGACACGCGCTTCACCGCCGCGCTGCGGGCGCTCGAAGAGCCGCTCGCGCAGGCCTACAAGGATGCCGGCCTGGAGCGCGAGCGCCTGATCGCCGCCGCGAAGAGCCTCACCGAAGCCACGCCGCTGGCGCGCGATTCGATCGACAAGGTGCGCGCGCTGCAGACGCAGTGGCAAGCCCACGCGAAGAGCCTGCCGCTCCCGCGGCGCGACGAAAACGCGCTGTGGACCGCGTTCAAGGCGGCCACGGACGCGGTTTTCACCGCGCGCGACGCCGCGCGCGCGGCGCGGGAAGCCGAGGCCAACGCGCCGCTCAAGGCGCGCGAGACGATCATCGACAGCCTCGCCGCCCTGCCCGCCGAAAGCACCGCTGCGCAGATCAAGCGCGCCCTGGCCGACGCCGACACCGCCTGGCGCTCGAGCCCGCGCATCCACGGCCCGCTGGCCGCCAAGCTTGATGTCCGGTTCCGCTCCGCCCGCGAATCGGCCTCGAAGCGCCTGCGTGAGCTCGCCGAGCGCGCCGCGCAAGCTCGCTACGACGCCGTCCTCGCCGCCATGCGCCTCTGCGACGAGCGCGAGGCAGCGCCCGATTCAGCCGACCTGGAAGCCCGCTGGAGCGCCCTCACCGACCTCCCGGCCGCGTGGAAGGCCGTCATGGACGCTCGCTTCCACGGCAAAAGCGCCGCGAAGCCGCAGGCCCTGCCCGGCACGCTCCTCAACCTCGAAGTAGCCTTGAGCCTCGACAGCCCGCCCGAGTTCGAAGCTGCGCGCCGGCAGTTGAAGATGAACGCGCTCAAGTTCGCCATGGAAAACCGCCGCCCCGATGCCGGCGCCTCCCCCGCCGACATCGAACGCTGGCTCCTCGAAGCCGCTTCAACTCCGCGCCCCGACGAGCTGTCGCGGGCGCGCCTCGAGAAAATCATCGCCGCCCATCAGTCGCGCTCTCCGCGCGCCTAGCGCTTGGTAATCCTTCCCACCACCTCGAGCTGAAGCGGCACGCCGTCGACATCCTTCGGCGCGGTGACGCCGGCGGGGAGCGCTGCGTCGAGGTTGACCTTGAGCGCGTAGTCCTCGCCGATCTTGGTGATCCCCAAGCCGACCACGCCCGGCAGGGACGCGAGCAACGCCTTGGCGGATTCCTTGGCGGCGCGTGCCTGCTCGAGCGTGACGGCCATTGGGCTAGGCGAGCTTGACCTTGAGCGCCTTGAGGACGGCGGCGATCGGGTTGGCGTAGGTGAGGCCCTTGCCGTTCGAGCCGCCGTGGTCGCCGCCCGCGAAGAGCAGGCCGACCGCGAGCATGTCGTCGTCCACGATCAGCGAGCCGCTGTCCCCCGCGTCGCTGAAGGACTGCGTTCCCTTGCCCTCGATCTCGATCTGGTCGTCGAAGCTCACGTCGCCGATATCGTATCCCACGATGACGTCGTCGAGCTCGAAGGCGGTCACCTTTCCGTGCCGCACGCCGGTCGTGCGGCCCACCTTGTGGACCCGGTCGCCGATCGCCACCTGGTTGCGCTGCCCTGCGAGCGTCCCGATCCCCCTGATCGTGTGCACGTCCGCGTCGATGCCGGCATTGAGCTTCGCGATCGCGCAGTCCACGAGGTTCTTGCCGGCTGGATCGAGACGGACGAAGCGCGTGAGCTTGGCGACGCGGCCCGTAGTCGCGTTGCCGCCGTCTAGCATGCCCTGCTGCACGATCGTGCCTCCCCTGGGATAGCGGTTCTCGTCGGCGAGAACGTGGTTGTTGGAAAGGATGTGGAGGGCCTTGGAGTTCCCGGACGTGACGAAGCACCCAAGCGTTCCCGCCATTACGAAGTCCTGGGCGAGGAAGCCAGTCGAGCACCCGATCAGCAACGGGCGTTGCTTCGACCGGTACCAGCGCGCGGCCCGGGCGCGGATGCGGCCGACGTACCGGACATCGACTTCACCCCTGGCGCTCGCGCGGATCTTGTCGATGAGCTCGCTGCGCTCCAGCGCTCGATCCTGCAGGCGCACGGCGAGCTTGTAGTTTTGCTTGCCGGCTTTCGCGACGCCGAGGAAATAGCTCGGGCTGCGCCGCCTGCGCGAGGCGGCGTTCGCCACCGCCATGCTCTCCGTGGCCCTGAAGGCCGCGGCGCGGGCGAAGGTGCGATCGAGCTGCGCCGGAAGAGATTGCTTCAGCTCGCGAACCGAATCGATGCGCACGGCGGCCTCCCTTGGTGTTTGTTGGGTAGGTCTTGAATCCTATGCTTCTGCTGCGGGGAACACTTATCCGGCGATCCTGAATGGTGCACCTGCCAGGCGCCGCCTCATTCTCAGCCAAGGAGCTCGCGCAGGCGTTTCACCTCGGCGGGTGCGCCGCGCACGCGCAGGAACACCCCTTCGGCGTCCGCGCGCTCCTCCAGCACCTTGCAGGTCGCGAAGATCTCCCCGCGCAGCTTGTTGGCGCTCCAGGGAAGGAACAGCTCGGCCTCGACCAGGTCGCGCTCGAAGAAGGCGACGATGGCCTCGCGCAGCCTCGCGATGTCGCCCTCGCGGCGCGCGCTCATCACGATGCATCCGGGGTACTTCGCCCGCAGCATTGATTCGTCGCCGCCGCGGTCGATCTTGTTGAACACGAGCAGGCGCGGCACGTCCTTCGCGCCGATCTCGTCGAGCACCTCCTCGGTCACCGCGAGCTGGCGCTCGAAGCCCGGATCGCTGGCATCGACGACGTGGGCGAGGAGCGATGCCTCGAGCGACTCGTCGAGCGTCGACTTGAACGAGGCGACCAGGCCGTGCGGCAGGTTCTTGATGAAGCCGACGGTGTCGCTGACGAGCACCCGCGGCACGGCCTCGGGATGCAGGGCGCGCACTGTGGTATCGAGCGTCGCGAAAAGCTTGTTCGCCACCAGCACCTCGCTGCCGGTGAGCGCGCGCATCAGGGTGGACTTGCCCGCATTCGTATAGCCGACGAGCGCCACGCGCGCAAGGCCCTGGCGCTCCTGCCGCCGGGCGCGCTGGGTCTTCCTCTCGAGGACCATCGCGTCGAGCTCGTCCTGCAGCTCGGCAATCCGGTCGCGGATCTTGCGCCGGTCGAGCTCGCCGTGCGACTCGCCGCCGCTCCTCCCGCCGGTGCCGCTGCGCGCCCGGTCCTTCGGGCCGGCCTGCTTGGCGGCCTCGCGCAGGCGCGGCCCCATGTAGCCCAGCCGGGCGATCTCGACCTGCGCGCGCGCAAAGCGCGAGGCGGCGTGCCGGTGGAAGATCTCCAGGATCACCATCGTGCGGTCCATCACCTCGCCGCCCACTTCCTTCGCCAGGTTGAACGCCTGCGAGGGGGAGATCTCGTGGTCGATGAGGACGAGATCCGCTCGCTCCTGCTCCCGAATGGCACGCAGCTCCTCGCGCTTGCCGGTGCCGAAGTAGGCCGCCTTCTCGAACCCGGCGCGCTTCTGCGTGAACCTGCCGACCACCTCGAAGCCCAGCGTCTTCGCGAGCTGGCGCAACTCCTCCAGCGACGCATCGAACTCGAGGTCGCTCACGCTGGGGAGCTGCACGGCGGCCACGATGGCGCGCTTTCGCTTCGGGTCGGCTTCTTGCGTCATGGGCACGGAGCCTATCAGGCTGGCGCGAGGATCGCGCGCTCAATAACTCTCTTGTTAGTGGCACTGACGCCCCCATATAGAGGGTGCCAACGGCTACACCCTCATGTCATGCAGGGCCGATTGGTTCAAAGTTTCAAGGAGAACAAAATGCTAAACATCACACGCTTCACTCCTCTCGAGGACGCATTCGAGAACATGTTCCGTGGCATCCCCGTGTGGCTGCCCAATCCCGAGACGCGTGCCCCCGCGCCGACGCCGTTCCGGATGGACGTAACCGAGAACGACAAGGAATATCGCGTGCTGGCCGAACTGCCCGGCGTCAAGAAGGAAGACATCGGCGTCAGTATCAACGGTCACGAAATTGCGGTATCCGCGGAGCTGAAGTACGAAAAGGACGTCAAGAGCGGCGACGCGGTGCTTCGCGCCGAGCGCTGTTACGGCAAGATCCAGCGCGCGTTCTCGCTCGGCCAGGAGGTGGACGAAGCAACCGCCCAGGCCAAGTACGCCGACGGCGTGTTGGAACTCACGCTGCCGAAGAAAGCCGCAGCGGCCGCGAAAAGGCTCGCGGTGCATTGAGCGGCGCCTCACGCAGTCGAGTCGCAGATACCAACCCCGCTTCGGCGGGTTTTTTTTGTCGATCACCGGCGCTTGCGCGGCATTCGGCGCACACTGTCGGTCGTTTCTCTCAACGCCTCTGCGTCATCGGCGGGAGCTCTTCCCGCTCCTCCCCGCTCAGGAACCTTCATGTCTATCTACGACTGATACGTCTTTCAAAGACCTGTGCCGGTATTGCAAGGCCCTTGCGGGAGCGGGATGGCGCACCGAGCCGCACCAATACCTGGAACAGACAGAGAGGCCTCCTCGCTCCGACGTTGACGGCGGCAGAGAGCGCACCCGCTACCGCTGCGTCACCTGCCAGGGTGGTTGGCAACGGGAATCCGGCAGCAACGGGCTCGGATGGTTTCCAATTTAACGGTCTAATGTAGAGGCACGCCATGAGTTCGGACAGAGTTCAGGAAATCGCTCAGGAACGCGGCAGAACCAACGAAAGCTTGCGCACGGAACGTGAAAAGGCCGACCAGGCGGTGGCGGCGAAGCAGGAGAATGTCGCCCGGCACGCCGATGCCGTGGTCGGCCGTGCGCGCGACAATGCGGATACGGTCCTCAGTGTGGCACGCGAGAACGCCGATGCCGTACTCGATGCCGCGCGCGATCGAGCCGATCAAACGGCCGATCCGGGCGTCGTGCCCAGCGTCGAGCGGCGCGTCGTCGAGGAAAGGATCCTCGCAGACGAAATCCTCCGCGGTGAACGCGACATCGCCGACGAGACCCTTGGCCTGGAGCGTGAAGAATATGCCCGTACCCTGAGGCGATTTCTTCCGCTCGAGCGGGAGTCGACCGACCGTTACCTGCTGACCGAGCGGATTCGTTCCGACGACGCCGTGGCCAACCGCGACGATTTCCTGGCGATCGTCACACACGATTTACGCGACCTGATTGGCGGAATCGTCATGAGTGCGACGGTGCTCGCGAAGAGAGCACCTCAAAACGAGGACGGCAAGAATACTCTCGCGGAGACCAAGCGCATTGAACGCTATGCCGCCCGCATGAACCGGCTCATCGGCGACCTGGTCGATGTCGCCAGCATCGACGCCGGCAAGCTCGCGATCGCACCGGCACCCCAGGATCTGGCGATCGTGATTGCCGAAGCGGACGATACGTTTCGCGCAACGGCCTCAGCCAAGGGATTCTTCCGGGGACCCAGATCGACGCTGCTCCGCTCCTCGCGGCACTCGACCATGACCGCATCCTGCAGGTGCTCGCCAACCTCATCTCGAATTCGCTCAAATTCACGCCGCAAGGCGGGAAGATCACCCTTTGTGGTCAATCGGAGGCCGCCGGCATCCGTCTATCCGTCGTGGATACCGGTTCGGGGATCCCGGATGATGCGCTCGAGAGCATATTCGATCGATTCTCACAAGTCGGCAGGAACGACCGTCGCGGCCTGGGCCTCGGCCTGTACATATTCCGGAACATCGTTGAAGCCCATGGGGGAAGGATATGGGCGGAGAGCCGGCCCGGAGCAGGCAGCAGGATCTGCTTCACACTCCCCGTGCAGCGCTAAGCATGCTTCTTTCCGTTCAGGGTCCCGCCCGGTGAGCACGCGCCTACTACGGTAGACTGCCAGTGCGCAACTGAGAAAGAATCGGGAAGTGCAGGAACGGCCGCAGTCGCTCGGAGAGGAAATCGCCAACAGCGTCAGCCATGGCCTCGGCTTGTCGGCGGCGGTCGCGGCTTTCCCGGTGCTCGTCATGGCCGCGCAGGCGCGGGGCGACACGGGCGGAATCGTGGGAGCGAGCGTGTTCGCGACCACCACGGTGATGCTGTATCTCGCCTCCACGCTGTTTCACGCGCTTCCGAGGTGCCGCGCGAAGCGCGTGTTCCAGATCCTCGATCACTCTGCGATCTACCTCCTCATCGCCGGGACCTACACCCCGTTCACGCTCGGCGTGCTTCGCGGTGATTGGGGCTGGACGCTGTTCGGGCTGGTATGGGGCATGGCCATCGCCGGCACGGTGCTGAAAGCGCTCGGCGGTGTGCGGTACACGACCCTGTCGACCTGGACGTATCTCGCGATGGGCTGGCTAGTGATCATTGCGGCCGAGGCGGTCTGGACGCTCGTGCCGGGCTGGGGGCTCTTCTGGCTGATTGCAGGCGGTGTCGCCTACACGGCGGGTGCGGTGTTTTTCATGGCGGAACGGATCAGGTACTTCCATTTCGTCTGGCATTTGTTCGTCGTCGCCGGCACCACGTGCCACTTCATCGCGGTCCTGCGCTACGCGGCTTGACGAAGCGCTGCAGGAACGCCCGATCGATCACAGCGCGAATCAGTAAATCCGCACCAGGCGCAAGGCGGTTGTTACGTCTTGACGTCGGCAAGGCGCTCCACGCGCCGCAGCCCGGGGAAGAGCCAGGCCCACAACCCGACGACCGCGAGCGTGGCGACGCCGCCGGCGAGCACCGCGGGCATCGCGCCGAGCCACGCGGCCACCGCGCCGGCGCGGAAATCGCCGAGCTCGTTGGCGGTGCCGACGAAAAGCGAGTGCACTGCGGTCACCCGTCCGCGCATCTCGTCGGGCGTTCCGAGCTGGACCACGCTCGCACGCACGAACACGCTCATCATGTCGGCGGCGCCCATGAGCGCGAGCATGGCGAGAGACAGAAGGAAGCTCCTGGAAAGACCGAAGGCCAGGGCTGCGACGCCGAACACGGCCACCCCGGTGAAAAGCATGGCGCCGGCGTGCGCCTGGCGCGCGGCCGGGAGCTGCGCCAGGGCAAGCCCCATGGTCACGGCTCCCACCGCGACCGAGCTGCGCATGATTCCGAGCCCGTCGGGACCGACGCTCAGGATGTCGCGCGCGTAGATGGGCAGCAGCGCCGTGATGCTGCCGAGGAGCACGGCGAAGAGGTCGAGCGAGATCGCGCCGAGCAGCACGCGATTCACGCGCAGGTAGCGCAGGCCCTCCAGCAGCCTGTAGACGGCGCCGCCGCCCGGCGCGTGAGCGACGCCGCCGCGGGCGCGGATCGAGAACCAGCAGGTCGCCACGGCGAGCGAAGCGACGCTGCACGCGGCGAAGCTCGCCGACGCGCCGGCGAGATAGATCAGCCCGCCCACCGCCGGGCCGAGCACCGTGGCGCTCTGCTGCGCGGAGGAGCTCCATGCCACGGCGGTCGGGAAGCGCTCGCGCGGCACCAGGAACGGCAGCAGCGATTGAACCGCCGGCGCCGAGAACGCGCGCGCCGTGCCCGCCATCGCGAGGACGGCATAGAACGGCCACGTCTGTTCCGTTCTCATCAGAGTCAAAAAGACAAGGATCAGTGAACCCGTGGCTTGCGCGAGGTGCGCCGTGCCCAGGATCCAGCGCCGGTCGACCCGGTCCGCGACGTCCCCGCCCGGAAGCGAGAACAGCGCGATCGGCAGAAAGACCGCGAGGCCCGCATAGGCGAGCGCCATCGCGTCGCCGGTGCGGTCGTACAGGTACCAGCCGATCGCGACCGACTGCATCTGCAGCGCCAGCGCGGCGAAGAACCGCCCGGCGAGAAATAGGCGGAAGTCGCTCAGAGCCCGAGCTCGCCCAGCGCCTGCACGAGCTTTCGCTTCTGCGAGGGATCGGTGAGGGGATGGGTTTCGAGCCAGCGGCGGCTCGTGAAGCCGGGCTGCAGGACGCGGATCTCATCGGCCTTCCAGGCTGCCGCGCCCCTGTCGCCGGCCGCGAGCTGCAGCACGGCCATGTAGATGTTGCTCTCCAGGTCCTCGGGGTTGCGCCGCAGCGCGTGCTCGAGGTTGACGCGCGCCTGCTCGAGGTCGCCGAGCGCGAGGTAGGCGCGCCCGAGGATCAGGAAGTAGAGGTAGCTCCCCTCGGGGTTGAGGCGCATCGCCGTGCGCACGAGCGGCACCGCCTCCGCAGGGCGCCCCATGTAGGTCTTGACGCCGCCCATGAATGCGTAGGCGTCGGCGAACGAGGGGTAGAGCTGCACGGCGGTCTCGAGGTAGCGCAGCACCTGCGCATGCTCGCGCCGCTCCAGATGGACGAAAGCGAGCGCGAAGTACGTTTCCCGGACGTCCGGGTTCATCTCGTGCGCGCTGCGGGCGAGCTCGAACGCCCGGTCGAGCGCCGCGCTGCCGTCCGCGGCCCAGTGATTCCGGTAGTCCGCGGCGTAGGTAAGCGCGAGCGCTGCATAGGCGCGCGCGAAGCTGGCGTCCAGGCCAATGGCGCGGCGGAACATCTCGCGGGCGGTCTCGTTCTCGGATTTGCGCCGCACCAGCAGGGCGGCCTGACCGCGTTGGAAGTACTTGTAGGCCTCGAGGTTGCTGGTATGGCGCTGCGCCATGCGGCGTAGCTCCGCTTCGCTGACCTTGGCAGGCAGGATCTGCAGGATCTTCGGGCCGAGCTCGTCCTGGATCGTAAAGAATCCCGAGAGCGGCCGGTCGAAGCGCTCGGACCAAAGCTGCTTCCCGGTCTGGGCTTCGGCAAGCCGCACGTTCAGCCGGACGCGGTCCTCGACGCGTTGCACAGTGCCGGTCACCAGATAGCGACTTGACTCGGCGTTCGCGGCAACACCGATCACCGAAAGGCCCACCACCTTGGACAGGTCGGTCACCAGGTCCGCCGTCAGCCCGCGCGCCAGCAGCACCGCTTCCGGGTCCTCGCCCAGCGCTTCGAACGGCCTGATCGTGACGGTCGGCTGCGCGGCACGCGCTGCTTCGAGGTCGAGCGCCGCCACCTGAGCGGGCCTGTCCTGAATCCACCAGATGACCAGACCCGCGAGGAACGCAGCCGCCAGCCCGCCCCCCGCCAAGCCGAGAATCAGCCGTTTTCGTTTTTCTCCCACCGGCAGTTGTTGAGGCACGCCGACTGGGGCGACCAGGCGGTAGCCGCGCTTCGAGATCGTCTGGATGTAAGCCGGGGTTTCCGCCGAGTCGCCCAGCGCCTTGCGCAGCTTGATGATCACCTGGGTAACCGCGTCGTCGCTCACCACGACGCCCGGCCATACCGCGGCGAGCAGCGTTTCCCGACTCACCACCTCGCCCCGGCGTTGCGCCAGGTAGACGAGGACCGCCATCGCCTTCGGCTCGAGCTTCACGGTCCTGCCGACCGCCGAAAGCTGGTTTAGCGGCGGATCGACGGTCCAGTCGCCGACCTGCAGGCGGTGCGCGTGGAAGGCGGATTCAGTGTCCAACGCCTTGAATTATGCGGA
>Ga0075429_100000079_pt1 | contig 49596 bp, 42 predicted proteins | sample RhiMetdeltSRZDD3_FD_75295 | JGI IMG/M metagenome (GOLD analysis project Ga0075429, IMG submission 75295) | Populus rhizosphere microbial communities from Tennessee, USA - Rhizosphere MetaG P. deltoides SRZDD3 | ecosystem: Host-associated > Plants > Roots > Rhizosphere > Soil | place: USA...
GCGGACGGATCGAAGCCCGCGCGCGCCGCGAGCTGCGCGAGGCTCTCGCCGGGCATCGCCTGCACGATGCGCTCGGGCGACAGGCCGTTGCCCTGCGTGCCGGGCGCGCCCGGCGGCAGCACCGTCCCGGCCCCGGGGCGCGCCGCGCTGCCGGGGGCCGCCGCCGCGTTGCCGCCCCCGGTCGCGGCCGGCGCCGGCGTGTAGGTCCAGCGCGGGTCCTGTCCCTTGATGCTCACCGCGACCTTGGCGCGCAGCGGCACGCCCTCGGCATCGAACAGGTCGAGGTCGATGTTGGCGCTCTCCATCGTGCCCTGCACGTGGAAGTCGCCCCACACGAAGACCACCCGCGGCGGCGCCTCCTGCCCGGCGCGCGGGCCACGCGGCCGCACGAAGCGCTCCACCGACTTGGTGCGCTCGAGCACGCTGACGCCAACGTCCGTGGCGCCCTCGTCGGCGGTGTCGAACACGAGGTCGAAGCTCACCTGCATCTCGCCCGTGCCGGGCCGCTGGCGTGCCTGCGCGCCCGCCTGCTGCCCTCCTGCGGTCCGGTTGGAGATCTGCACGCGCAACGAGGTCGGGTTGAACTGCACGTCGACCCTCGAGTCGGTGATCTCGGTCGGGCGGTTGCCCGAGGTGATCTCGGCGAGATACGCCTTGACGAGATCGGTCACGACCGCGTCTCCTCGGGCAGCAGGCGCAGGCCTTCGTGCGCGATCGTCAGCTCCTCGATCGCGATCTCCCCGGTCTTCGCATTGAGCTCGGGGCCGCGGATCTTGGCGGGCAGGCCGCGGTCGAAGATCCAGGTGGCGCGCACCGTGTTGTCGGCGCCCATCACCTGGATCACGCCGTCGTAGCGCGCCACCGGCCGCTCGCCGTTGACGATGCGCTGCATCCAGTGCCAGAGCGCGGTGTCGACCTGTCCGTCGCCGTCGGTGCGGAAGAACATGCCGCGCTTGAGCAGCAGCGGCTGGTACTTGGCACGGCCGACGCGGCGCACCGTGCCGTTGTTGCGGCCGCCTTCCTGGTACTCCTGGATGTCCATCTCGATCTCCAGGCCGGTGCATTCCTGGAAGCCGCCGGTGCCGAGCGCGGTCGCGCCCTGCGGCGCGCTGTAGCCTTCGCGGCCGCCCGCCAGCTTCTGGCGGGCGGCGATCACGTCGGGCGAGCGCAGCAGCCGCAGCTCGAAGCGGAACGAGGTCAGCAGGGTCGCGGTGTCGGCCATGGCGCGCTCATTCCTCCAGGTTCAACGTGCCGTCGCCGTCGCGGCGCAGGCGCACGAGGATGAACTCCAGCGGCTCGGCCGGGGCGACGCCGATCTCGACCAGCAGCTCGCCGCGGTCGAGCCGGGCCGCCTCGGTGTGCAGCCGCACGAAGAACGACTCGGCTTCGGTGCGCCCCGCGAAGGCGCCGGCGCGGAACAGCTCGCGCAGCAGGCTCTCGATCGCATGCCGCATGTCGCGCCACAGGCGCGGCCCGTTGGGCTCGAACACCGCCCACTGCATCTGCACGCGCAGCGCGCGGCGCAGCATCAGGACCAGCCGGCGCACCGAGAGCTGCCGCCAGTCGGCGTCGCGCGACAGCGTGCGCGCGCCCACCAGCACGATGCCCTGGGGCTCGCGCACGAAGCAGTTGACGTTGATCGGATGCAGCGCGTCGGCGCGACCCTCAGGCTGCGCCTGCGCCACGTGCACGACCTCGCGCGCGAGCTCGTTGGCCGGGCCGTGCTGGATGCCGCGCTGCAGCTCGCGCGACGCGACGATGCCCGCGGCCACTGCGGAAGGCGGCAGGCGCCGCTCGCGCGCCTGGGCGTCGCCGGGGAGCTCGTCGCGGCGTCGCGTCGGCACGAGCCATGGGTGGTAGGCAGCCATCCACGCGGTGTCGAACTGCGCGCGCCAGTACTCGATGCGGCCCAGCGACAGGCCCGGCGGCACGTCGACGAGCGCGATGTGGTCCTGCGTGGCCTCGCAGAAGTCCTGCACGCGGCGCTGCAGGGCGATCACGTCGTCCAGGCCCGCTTGCGTGCGCGGGTCGAGGATGAGGTTGGCGAGCGCGCTCGGCGGATGGCTCGCCACCGCGGGGACCGCCGCGACATCGACGCAGGGCCCGAAGTCGGCACCGGCCGCGCCCGCCGGGACCGCGGCGATGAACTCCGTGCCGGCCCATTGCGCCGGCACGTAGAGATCGGGCACGACGAGCTGCGTCACGCTGTCGACGCCGGCGAGCGCGGTGATGCCCCCGCCTCCCGTCTCTTCGGCGCCGGACCACGCCGCGTCGAAGAAGTCGTCGTGGACGAGCGTGTCCCACGCGTCCACCCCGCCGGCGAAGGCGGTGTGCGTGCCGCTCAGGAGCTCGACCTGCGGGTCGGCCGGCACGAGCGTCGCGCCGGCCCAGTCGGGATGCGGCCACACCAGGCCGGAGCGCTCGCACAGCACGCTCGCGAGGCTCTGCGGATGGTCGGGCACGAGCGCGAGATGATCGAAGCGCTCGCCGAGGCCCGCGGCGTCGGCGATCGCGATCGTCGCCTCGATCAACTCCGCGCGCACCGGCGGGTTGGGCGACGCGACGCTCAGCTCGATGCGCAGGCGCTCGCGCGCACGGCTCGCATCGCGCACGCGGTGCAGGGCCAGGCACACGCTCAGCACCGCGTGGCCGTCGGCGTCGGTGAGCCGCAGCGTGCAGCCGGGCTGGATCGGCGCGCGGGGATCGACGAGCAGCCGTCCCGTGCCGTCGAGCGTGAAGGCGAGCGAGTTCGTGGACAGGCCCAGCGCGACGCTCAGCCGGTTGCCCCACGTGCCCTCGTTGCGCGCGATGAACACGAGCGGCAGCGCGAACGGCCCGGCCAGCGTGGCGCGCGCGCAGCCGTCGTCGAACGGCGCGACGCGGTCGTGCACGACGCGCACGATCCACGCGAGGCGCCCGCCTTGCTCGAAATAGCTCGCCACCGCCTGCGGCAGCAGCCCGGGGCCTTCGAAGGCGCCGAAGTGCTGCACGTATTCGTCGAAGCTGCGCACCGCCACCGGCACGCTGCGCCGCAGCGGGCGCGCCGCGTCGGCCACCGTGCGCCAGCCCGGGGGCCAGTGCGCGCCGATCGCCGGCGCGCGCGCCGGTCCGCGCGGCGCCACGCCGACGAAGCCGCAGACGTCCATGCGCTGCGGATGCAGCGCCGGTGGGCGCACATCCGGCAGCGCGAAGACGCCGGGTGCGCCGAGCGGCGAGCGGACAGGCTGCAGCATGCGCCTTACTCGAACACGACGCCTTCGTGGCAGAGGTGCAGTTCCTCCATCGCCACCTCGCCGCCGCCCTTCGCGGCCAGCGTCGGGCCGACCCACTTCTTCGGTTGCGCGTTGGTGAGCTTGAAGGCCGCCACGGGATTGCGCGCCTCGTCGAGCACGGTGATCGTCACCGTGCGGCGGCCGTCGCCGCCTTCGCGCACGTCCTTCACCCACTGGAACAGGTCGGTCGAGCCGATCAGCCCGCGCTTGAGCGTGACGTCCTCCTGCTTGAACGTGTTGGCGATCTTGCGCACCGTGTTCACCAGGTCGTTGCCGTTGCGGTACTCGGAGTAGTTGATCTCGGTGCCGATGCCCGACACGTCGGAGAAGCCGGCGATCACGCTCGCCTCGTCGCCGTTGCCCAGCGAGACGAGGAAGTTGAAGGCGCCGTAGGCGTTGTTGCGGAAGGTTGCCATGTGCTGGGCTCCTCGTTGCTCAAACCTTCGAGTCGGCCGTCCACTGGCCGATGCGGAAGATCACGAACTCCGCCGGGCGGCTCGGCGCGACGCCGACCAGGCAGATCATTCGGCCGTTGTCGAGGTCGTTCTGCGTCATCGTCGTGCGGTCGCAGCGCACGAAGAACGCGTCCTCGGGCTTGGCGCCGATCAGCGCGCCGTCGCGCCACAGCACGTAGAGGAAGTCCTCCACCATGCGGCGGATGTTGGTCCACAGGCGGTCGTTGTTCGGCTCGAACACGGCCCATTGCGTGGCCTTGTCGATCGAGTGCTCGATGTAGATGAACAGCCGCCGCACGTTGACGTACTTCCACTCCGGGTCGGAGCTCATCGTGCGTGCGCCCCACACGCGGTTGCCGCGCCCCTCGAAGAAGCGCAGGCAGTTCACGCCCTCGGGGTTCAGCACGTCCTGGCGCGCCTTGTTGATGTTGATCTCGAACTTCGTGAGGCCCCGCACCACCTCGTTGGCGGGCGCCTTGTGCACGCCGCGCTCGACGTCGCTGCGCGCGTAGATGCCGCAGACGAAGCCCGACGGCGGCAGCACCAGCTTGCGCGGCGGCACGCCCGGCACGTTGGGGAACAGCGGGTCGAGGATCTCGATCCACGGGTGATACAGCGCCGCGTAGCGCGAGTCGAACTTGCCGCGGAACTCGCGCACCTCGGAGATCGAGCTGTCGGCCGCCGCGTCGACGACGGCGATGCGATAGCGGTAGCGCTCGGCGTGCGAGATCAGGCGGTCGGCGCACCCCTGCACGTCGTCGTCGGTGAGCATCGCGCCGCCGTCCGGCAGCGCGACGATCGCGATGTCCTCGAGCTCGCCGAGCGCCTCGAGGCCGGTGGCGCGGTTGTCGACGTCGTCTGGATCGGCCTCGTGGCCCAGCAGCAGGTCGGGAGTCGGCAGGTCGCCGTCCTTGCCGCCGGCGAGACGCTTGGCGGCCGCCTGCAGACCGACCATCAGCGACGCGGCCGCGAAGCGGCTCGCTCCCGGCGTCCAGTCGAGCCAGACCATCGCGTTCTCGTCCTCGGGATCGTCGCGCTCGAGCACCTTGCCGATGTAGCGGCGCTGGTCCGGATGCGCGGCGAGCTGCTCGTAGCTGTCGATGCGGTCGTCGGGCCCGTTCACCGTGACGCGCAGCTCCACCAGGCACGCCTGAACGCCGGGCACGTCGGGAATGGCGACCGGGTTGCCGGTGCTGTCGACGAAGCTCTGGCGCCGGTCGGCGTCCTCCTCGACGACGAAGAGGTTGCCGGCCACCAGCGGATCGTTGCCGGCGGGCGCCGCGGCCGGCGGCACGGTGACCTCGATCACCGCGCCCGCGCGCACGCTCTTCACCTGCACGCCCCACAGGTGCTTGCCGAGGATGTCCGTCGGGTCGACGGGGTGCTTGAACGCGAGGTTCTTGCTGCGCACGACCTTCGTGTCGACGAGCACGTTGCCGTCCTCGCCGGGCCAGCGTGCGATCCACGCCGCCGAGCCGAGCGTCGTCACCACCGGCAGCCGCGCGCAGTGGCTGAGCACCGTCGCGCCTCCCGCGCCCGCGAACACGCGCGACACGTACAGGCGCCGGCCGCCGTTGTTGAAGAACGCCCGCACCGCGTGCGCCATGTAGCTCACGCGCGCGCCGCTCGCGAGCTCCAGCTCCGCGAGCCCGCCGTACACGCGCTCGTATTCGGTGAAGGACGTGATGAGCCGCGGCTTGGTGGTGGACGGACCCGCGGCGTATTGCACCGGGCCGAAGCGGGCCACGCCGGCGAAACCCGTGGTGCTCGTCGCGACCCCCTCGATCGACTTCGCGCGGAAGCTCACTTCCTCGACATAGACGCCTGGGGCAAGGTACTCGGGCATGGTGCTTCCCTCTCGATCAAGGTTCGTCAGACAAACAGCAGGTCGGCTTCGTCCAGCGTGACCGTGGTCCCGGGCGCGAGCGTCACCTCGACGGCGCCCTGGCGCAGGTAGGTGGCCGGCGGCTGCGTGCCGCGCAGCACGTCGCTGATCGCGTCGGTGCCGCCCGTTTCGAGCGGCAGGCTGGCCAGCGGATCGCCGGGGTCGAACAGGTCCGCCGGCGGCAGGAAGACCCACACGTGCAGCTTGATGGTGGCCGGCAGAGCGGCTGCGCCCGTCACTGCGGCGCCGCCCAGCGCGAGCAGGAACTCGCCGCGGTCGTCGCCGTGCGCATGCCCGAGCCGCGGCTCGGCGGCGAAGTCGGGCGCGCCGGCGCCGGGCCGCGTGACGATCACGCGCGTCCACGCGACCGGCTGCGCTGCGGCGCCGCGGCGCACGCGGCCGCGCAGCGCCGTGGCGTGGCCGGCGAGCGGATACGTGCTGCCCGGCCACAGCCATGCGGTGCGGACGTTGGCGACGCCGGCCGCGGGCACACCGTCGGCCTGCACCGGCGTGAGCGAGAGGCGGCGCGGCACGTAGCGCCGCGGATCGTTGCCGGTGGTGTAGCGCTCGATGCGCGTGCTCGCGCGGCCGTAGGCGCGCAGCACGACGTTGGTGGGATCGGCGTCGACGCTCGCCGGCGGCGCGGCGGCCTTGTCCGCCGCAGCGATGCGCAGCAGGCGGGCCAGCCGGCCCGCCGCGCGCAGCGCGTGGCGGCATTGCGGATGCAGGTCGAAGCGCAGCGGGCACGGACGCGCGCCGATGGCGTCGAGATCGCTGGTCCAGTGCCCGCCCGCTGTGAGGCCGCTCGGCGCATCGATCCACTGCACGCCCATCGCGAGGCGATGTCCGACGCTCGCCACCTGCACCGTGTTCTCGAGCGTCAGCATGCTCACGCGCCGACCCTCAGGTGCGTCTTCGCATCCGTCACCGGCGGCGTGACGATGTCGGCCTGCGTGTCGATGCGCACGACACGCGCCACGTACGGCACCGACAGCCGGTAGTCGCTCGGCAGCGAATCGAAGGTGCGCATCAGCGCCTCGGTCGAGATCTCCTCCAGAACGAGCTGCACGCTGTCGGTGGCCGACGCGCGCGGCTCGTCGGCATATTCGGCGGTGGGCGGCAGGGCGGGCTCGTACAGGAGCGGTCCGGACAGCATCGCGATGCGCTCGATGACCTGCATCGCGCGGCCGATGATCATGTGCTGGTGCTCGGCGTTCTCGGCCCAGGGCGTGAGCAGGTAGTGCAGGTCCAGGGCGAGATGGCCCCGGCCGTCGAGCTGGCTCACCGCGGACCACGCGGCCCGCATCGTCTTGTTGAAGTCGACGCGGTACAGAAGGATGGTGAGGCCGTGGTCGCCCAGCAGCTGCTTGATCTGCGCCTCGGTGGCCAGGTCCTCGGTGCGGATCAGCGCGGCCTTGGTCACCCGGTTGGGCACCGGTGCGCGCTCGAGGAAGGCGCGCGCCAGCAGGCGCTCGATGCTCTTGCCGACGGCGGCGACCGCGGTGAAGCCGGCCATCAGTGCACGCCCCGCGGCGGCTTCTTCGGCATCACCGACTGCGGATCGGCGGCCATCGCATCGAGCCGCGCGTCGAGGTCGTCGCCGCCGGCGCGCCGAAAGCGCACGCGCCCGTCCGCGGCGGTGATCGACTCGACGAGCCCGCACTCCGACATCCATACGAGCGCCGTCTCGATCGCCGGCACCGGCAACGGCCCTTCGTCATCCATCCACCAGCGCGCGATGCCGTCCGGCGTGTCGCAGGCGTCAGGATGGCTTCGCAGGTAACGCGACAGGCGCTGCACGATGACCATGACGTCGGGTTGCATGGGCTGGTTGGATCGTGCGTGGACAGCGCAAGCGCGATGCCAGTGCGGCGTGCGGCCGCAAGTGCCTGTCGGTGCTGGGATTTGCCGCGGCGCCATGCGCAGCGGGATGGACGGATTTGTCCACGCGGCGCCGAGGCGTGTGGGCTGCAGGCCGCGCCGGCGCTTGCGTCTCGCGGGTGGACAAATGTGTCCGCGCGATGGCGGAGTCGGTCTCCCCATCATCGCGGATGACGCGCGGCGAGACACCGGGCGAGCAGCAAGCCCGCCCTGCGAGTCCTCGTCGTGGGGGTCAGCCGGCCGCGCCGGACCGGAACGGATCGGAGTCGATCCCGTACTTGCGCATCAGCTCGAAGAACGCACGGCGGTTCTTCTTCGCCGCGCGCGCCGCGTGCGTGACATTGCCGCCGTTGGAGGCGAGCAGGTGCTCGATGTAGGCACGCTCGAAGTCCTCGACGACGCGCGTCTTGGCGGCGCGGAACGATTCCTCGCCGGCGGGCCGCGGCGGCGGCGCGCAGACGCCGTCGAGGTCGATGTCCTGCGCGGTCAGCGGGCCCGGGCCGGACATCAGCACCGCGCGCTCCATCACGTTCTTCAGCTCGCGCACGTTGCCGGGCCAGTCGTAGTCCAGCAGCTTCTTCAGCGCGGTGGCCGCGAGCGCAGGCGCGGGCTTCTGCCACTGCCGGGCGGCGGTGAGCAGGCAGTGCATCGCGAGCTGCGGGATGTCGGAGCGCCGGTCACGCAGCCGCGGCAGGTGCAGGGTCAGCACGTTGAGCCGGAACAGCAGGTCCTGACGGAACACGTTGCGCGATGCGAGCTGCGACGGATGCAGGTTGGTCGCCGCGATGACGCGCACATTCGCGCGCACGACGGCGTTCGAGCCGACCGGCCGGTACTCCTTCTCCTGCAGGAAGCGCAGCAGCTTGGCCTGCGCGCCGTAGGGCAGCGAATCGATCTCGTCCAGGAACAGCGTGCCGCCTTCGGCCTCGCGCACCAGGCCCGGCCGCGCCGCGTGGGCGTGCGTGTACGCGCCCTTGACGTGCCCGAAGAGCTCGGCTTCGATCAGCTCGGAGGGAATGGCGCCGCAATTGACGGCGACCCATGGGCCGCCGGCACGGGCCGACAGGTAGTGGATGGCCTGCGCGCACAGCTCCTTGCCGGTGCCGGTGTCGCCGAGGATCAGCACGCTCGCGTCGTAGCGCGCGAGGACCGGCACGCGCGCCACCTGTTGCGCGAACAGCGGGCTGTTGCCCACGAGGTCGCGCACGGCCGGGTGCGCGCGCTGCGGCGCCGGTGGCGTTGCGGCCGCGACGATGCCCAGCGCGCGATGCACGCGCACCCTCAGCTCGCCGCGTTCGACCGGCGCCCGCACGAAGTCGGACGCGCCGGCTGCGAGCAGTTCGCCGAGCTGCGCCTCGCTCAGGCCGAGCGCCTCGACGAGCACCGCGCAGGCCGGCGCCACGGAACGCAGCTCGGCCAGCTGGCGCAGCGCGGCCGGCATGTCGGCCGCGCCGACCACCTGCATCAGCACGTCGGGGGGACACACGGGTGACGCGAAGCTTCCGGTCGCGACCCTCAGGGCGCCGCCCTGGCCCTCGACCAGCATCGCGGCCAGCTCGCTCGCGAGCGCCGCATCCGCGGGTCCGGCGCACACGATGAGGCGATGGCACTCCACGGGCTCGGCGACACGGGGGTCGTTGTGCGGCACGAAACGCACCTCCCTGCGGGATGTCGTATTCGGCTGGTGCAGCGCCGAAGCGACGCGGTCTCTTGTGGAGGCGAATCTACTCCTGCCGGGTGCGGGCAAGCGCCCCCTAGGCCTTGGGGTCAGGCTCACGTCGGTTCGCCCGGGATGACCTTCCGCGAGAGCGGCTCGGCACGCGCGCCTGGTCCCGCCGACAGGAATCGAACCTGTATCTGCCGCTTAGGAGGCGGCCGTTCTGTCCATTGAACTACGGCGAGCGGGGGTGGGCTGCGGGGCCATTCTGCCAGCGCATCATGGCGGTGGCTGCCGGCGTCGCACGGACGTGAGGCCGGATCGCAGTCGCGGCGCGACCCGAGCAGGTTGCCGTCCGGGGTTTGATCGCCAGCGTGGCGATGCGCTGGCCAGGCAATGGAGGTCGACAATGACGACGCAAGGCATGGACCACTGGGCCGTCGGCGACTCGTACGAGCGCTACGTGGGGCGCTGGAGCCGGCCCGTGGCAGCGAAGCTGCTGGACTGGCTGCATCCATCGACGGACCTGGATTGGCTCGACGTCGGGTGCGGCACGGGAGCCTTGACCCGGGCGCTGCTGGAGCGGGCGCAGCCGCACGCCGTGACGGCCATCGATCCATCGGCGGGATTCATCGAGCACGGCAGGCGCCGCGTCACGGATGCGCGCGTGACGTGGCGCGTGGGCGATGCGCAGGACTTGCCTGTCGAGACGAACGGCTTCGATGCCGCTGCCGCCGCCCTGGTCTTGAATTTCGTGCCGCAGCCGGCTCGCGCCGTGGAGGAGATGGCTCGCGCGGTACGCCCAGGCGGTACGGTCGCAGCCTACGTGTGGGACTACGCGGGGCGAATGGACTTGATGCGCCACTTCTGGGATGCGGCCGTCGAACTCGATCCCGCCGCGGCGACGCTCGACGAAGGGCGACGCTTTCCGCTCTGCCAGCCCGCACCGCTCGCCGCCCTGTTCACGAGTGCGGGCCTGGAAGGGGTGGACGGGACGGCACTGGAGATCTCGACGCCGTTTCGGGACTTCGATGACTACTGGACGCCGTTCCTCGGGGGCCAGGGCCCCGCGCCGGGGTACGCCATGTCGTTGAGCGAGGAGCACCGCACCAGGCTTCGCGAGCGCATCCGCTCGGGATTGCCCATCGGGGCGGATGGCAGGATCGAGCTGACTGCACGCGCGTGGGCCGTCCACGGGCGCGTGACGTGACGGCTGTCTCGGGCGGCAGCCACGGCGTGCGTGCCTGCTGCAACCGGTCCCGCGAAGGACGCACCGTCCCTTCGCGGACCCGGCGCCGGTTCACCGATTGCCGTCCTGGATGTACCAGTAATTGCGCCGGCGCGACTGCGCCATCGGCGGCCGCGGGCGCTCCGCTTCGAACGCCGAGCGGTCGGTGCCCGCGCCGATGACGAAGGGCACCAGCGTGTCTTTGCCGCTCTTGTCCGTGATCGTCACCAGGCCGCCGACCGTCGAGGGCGGCATGCCGCCGGTCTCGAGGACGGAGCCCTTGGGCGCGCCGCAGAACAGCGGGAACTGGTACGCGCGGGCCTGTCCGCGGCTGCCGGTGCAACTGTTCAGGTCGGGGGTCGGCCGGTTGGTGCCGAAGTAGACCACCCCGGCGATCGTGAACGGCGCGTTCACCACCTTCTCGCCGAGCGTGGACAGGCCCAGGTAGCAGCCCTCGGCGTCGTTGACCCCGGTGCTGACGTCCGTGAACTTTGCCTCGGACGTGCTGCTCTCGCTGACGCGAGCCACGCGGGTCATGTCGGAGACCTCGATCACCTCGGTGCGGTCCGGCTCCCCGGGCCGCGTGTCCTTGACCAGGAAGAAGTTGTCGTTGGTCGAGAGCAGCAGCGGCTTCTCGCGGTCGCCCGTGCCGGCGAGGACCGCGATGTACGACTTGGTCACCACCACGTCGGGCGCATAGAACACCTTGCCGTTCAGCCGGGCGATCTTCTTGATGGTCCAGCCGGACGGATCCAGCAGGGTGCCGGCCGAATTCGTCATGTTGATGCGGTACAGGTTGCCGCGCACGTCGGCCGCGTACGCCCGGTCGAAGACGCGGTCGCCGTTGGAGTCCACGACGGTGACATCGCCCGGCACCGAGAAGTCGGTCGGCAGCTCGTGCAGCTTGGTGCCCGTGGTGCCGTTGATCACGTAGATGCGGTTGCCGATGCCGCCCGTCCCGTTGGTGTCCTCGGCCGGGTCGTAGCCGCCGCCCATGATCAGGATCGGGTCGCTCTTGCCCGGCAGGATCACCGGACGCGGCATCGACCAGGTCTGCGCCAGCAGCCCGAAGCCCGCCGTCTCGTTCGAGATCTTCCACAGGAAGGCCGGCACGTTGGAGTCCGACACGTCGAACGCATACACGGACCGGCCGCCGCGCCGCATCGTGGCGTAGATGCGGGCCTGCTTGAGCACCGGGCTGGTCCCCGGCGTGTAGGTGGCGAACAGGCCGATCGGGCCGTCGAACGCGTAGTCCTTGCTCTGCGCGCCGCCGATGGGGTCGACCGGCTCGCCGCGGTCGTCGGTCGACGGCACGAAGACCGACGGCGTGTTCTCGCGCTGCCGGCGCAGCATGCCGTAGTGCTCGGGCGCGATGAACGACCACAGCTCCTGCCCGGCGGTCGCGCCGCTGCGGCTGCCGTCCACCGCGTGCAGGGTCCCGTCGTTGGAGCCGTAGTACACGACGACCTTGCCGTTGCCGTAGTTCACCGCGACGGGCCGCGAATGCAGGATGTCGCCGTGCATCGAGGGCCGCGCGCCGGTCGGGCCGAGGTCCACCGGCAGGCCGGTGGTGGGGTCCACCACGGCGCCCGCGTACTCCTTGCCCGGGGATTCGGTCACGTTGTTCTCGCCGCGGATCCAGCTGATCTCGTCGGCGGTGAACCGGTCGTTGGCGAGTTCCTCGATCGTGAACGGCGTCTCCGACAGCAGCAGCTTGTCGGTCTGCGCCGCGGGCAAGGTATACATGCGGCGCTGGCTCGCGCTCTTCAGGTTCGCCTCGCGCAGCCGCTGCGCCGCGCCGCCCTTCTCCACGATCTGGCCGTCGGGCGAGTCGCTCGCCGATTCCGGCGTGCCCATCTTGTTGTTGTTGAAGAAGATGCTGTCGCTCGTCCAGTAGCTGCGCGCCAGCGGGCTGAAGAAGCCCGTGCCCGCGTTCAGCGCGCGCTTGCCCGTGGCGTCCACCACGCGCACCTCGCCGTCATCCTCCAGCCCGAGCGCGTACTGCTTGAGGTTGCCCAGCCAGCGCGGCTTGCCGTTGCCGTCGGGCCGGAACATGCCGATGAACAGCTGGTTGAGGTAGGTGCCCTGGGTGGTGGTCGAGACGGGCAGCGTCGTCGCGGTGAAGACGCTGTCCACCGACGACAGGCGGATCAGCAGGTCGTTGAAGGTGTCGAACAGCTGGGCCAGGCTGCCGGCCACCTCGACGTACTCGCCGCCGCCGTGCGCCGCCATCGACTTCAGCAGCGTCTTCTGCTCGGCCGACGGCCGGTCCTTGAAGACGTTGACCGTGTAGGTGCCGACGCCCTGCTTGCCCTCGGCCGGATGGACGTCGGTGTTGTACAGGAACTGGGCCCACTCGTCGGCGTAGCGGCTCGGATCTTCCGTCAGCATGGGCGGCGTGTAGCCCAGCCCCTGGAAGCGCGCCGGGCCCGCGGTCGGCTCGCTGTTCGGGTAGCCGTTGCCGATCACCAGGATGTAGCTGCGGGCGCAGCCGGCCGGGTCGATCGGGCCGGCGTAAACGGTCTTCGAGGCCGTGTCCACGAAGGCGTCCCGATCCTCGAGCGAGATGGGCCGCGAGAAGCGCACGGGACCGTAGCCCAGCGCGCCCGTCGGCGATCCGGCCGCGGTGCCGCCCGGGTACGTGTGGCCGCCGAAGTACTTGAACGCCTCGAACAGCGCCGAGCCGTAATCGGCGTTCGACGGTCCCTTGAACTCCGACTGGGTGATGTTGCGGTCGATGAGGTCCAGGTCGGCCAGCATCGCGTCGCAGCTGCTCGGGCCTCCGTTGGCCGGCGGCGTCATGTTGAGCACCTTCACGGCGCGCCGGATGTACCCCGGGCGGTCGCCGTTGCTGCGCACCGAGCCGCTGTCGTTGAACAGCATCAGGCCGAGCTTGAGCTTCAGCGTCGCGCCGGTCTTGCAGACGCTGCCCGACACCACCGCGCGCAGCGCGCGCAGTTCCACCTGGCCCTGCTTCAGGCTCACGTCGTCGCGGTTGGCCGCGAAGCCCGACTGCCAGGGCCGGCGCTTGCCGTTGGTCGATCCGAACTGCGGGACGCCGACGTAGAAGACCGTCTCGATGAGCGTCTGCGCCTGCTGCAGCTCGCGGCTGTAGCAGGCGGCATCGAGCACCCCGTCTTCCGTGCAGGTCGTGCGGGCGCGCGCGGAGTCGGTGGTCCACGCGGCCGCGGCGCTCCAGGCCTGGTTGTCGGCCGACCAGTTCGACGTGTTGTCGAGGAACAGCAGCACGTTCGGCAGCATGCCCTCGCTGATCGCGCCCCCGTAGATGTCGATGTCCTCGGCCGCGGCGGGCGCCGTGGCCAGGCCGGCGGCAAGCGCGAAGGCGGCGATGCGGGAGCGCGGAGAGGGAAAGGATCGCTTCGGACTCATGGTGCGGGCTTTCATCGAGGGCCTGGCCGGGGCGCGAGTGGGGGCCTGCTCAATTGCAGTAATTGATCGCGTCGCTGCGGAACACGCGCACGCCGGTGCCTTGCGTGACGTCGACGCTCGTGCGCGTCACGTCGTCGGTGGCGCGCACCGGGATCACCCATTGCGTGTCGGCGCACAGCGTCTGGCTCGAATCCATGGCCGCGGTGCCGCCCGCCGTCTCCACGCCGATGCCGCTGCCGTCTGCCGCCGAGCTGCCGTAGCAGCCGCGGTCGGCCGCCACCTCGGGGTCCAGGCTGGCCGCCGGCACCGGGCGCTGGCGCAGGCAGCGCGGCCCCGCCTTGGCCACGCCCGCGATGGTCGTGACGGGGAAGGTGACGCGGATGTCGTTCACGTCGTCGCCGTTGATGTCCACCTGGAACACCTGCTCGGTGACGGTCGGCGTCTTGATGGCGAAATCGCTGCTGCTCAGCACGCGGTCGATCGCATCGTTGGCGGCGGCGACGCTCTCGTTGCGCCACTGCATGTTGCTGATCGCCTGCACGCTCGACATCGAGCCGCGCATCGCGCTGGCCGCGAGCCCGGCCAGCATGAGCAGGAAGACCATCGCGATGACGAGGACGGAGCCGCGCTGGCGGCGCATGGAGGACGGGATGTTCATCGGTCGTTGCGGTCGCCCACGTTCAGCAGGCGCACCGTCTCGGTGAGCAGCGTGCGCTTGTACGACGCTGTCGCGGTGGAAACGGTCGCGGGCGTGACGGTCACCCGGCCGAGCTGGTAGGTGCGCGCGTCCTGGTGGCCGGCGCTCGGCTCGAGGTTGCGCGACAGCAGATGGATGCGCGCCGCGACCACGTTCGGCCACGCGCGCGCGGCCGGCGTTCCGTCGATCTCGTCGGCGGCGACGAACTCGTCGGCCTGGCCGTCGGCGGTCGCGCTGGTGTCGAGGCCGTACTCGAGCTGGAGGTTCTCGATGCCTTCGGCGATCGACGTCGTGCGCAGCGCGCCGTCGATGAACTCGACGCGCTTGAGGGTCGGGATGCCGTCGCCGCGCGCGCAGTCGTTGCAGCGCGCCACGAAGTACGTGCGCGAGACGTAGCGGCGCACCGAGTCCACGACGCCGGTGCAGGCGATGTTGCGCAGCGCCATCGCGGCCACCGTCGTGCCCGCGGCCAGCTGCTGCACGTCGTCGGGGCAGCGCGACACCTGCACGTACAGGTTGCCGGCCGCCATGGAGGCCGTCGTCTGCTCGACGGTGCTCACGCGGCGGATGGTGATCGCCTCGGTGCCCGCCAGCCGGTTCTCCAGGCACGCCAGCGTGTCGGCCGACGTGCCGCGCAGGGCGGCCGGCAAGGCGATCGGGGCGCCCGCCGTGTTCCAGCCGAAGGCGGCCGGGTCGAGGCTGCACGGGTCCGGATCCTGGTAGGTCGGGCCCAGGTCGGCGGGGTTGAACTCGCCGTAGAAGCCGGCGTGGCGCAGGTCGTTGGCGAGCGAATCGAGCACGTAGCGGCCGCTCTCGAGCTGCTGCGCGGTGGACTGGTGCTCCTGCTGCTGGCGCGAGTTGGCGGCGAACATCGTCGCCAGCGCCGCCATGATCGCCAGGCCGACGGTCATGGCGACCAGCACCTCGATCAGCGTGAAGCCCGCCGCACGCGGCCGGCGTGCCGGCCAGGCGCGAAGGGGGTGCGAGCGCTGGGACATGGCGGACGGCCTCATGCGGTCAGGTTCGCGATGCGCACCTGCGTGCGTACCACCCGGCGGTGGGCGTCGTCGCCGAAGGCGTCGAGCGCGCAGCTGTCCGCGGGCGGCGTGCCGGCGGCGATCGACGCCCACGCGACGGTGACCACGTACACCGGCTGGCCGACGAACGGCTGCGTCACGCAGCCGCGGAAGCGCAGCGCCTGCACGGCGCCCACGCGGGTCTGCGCGTCGTTGGTGCCGAACAGCAGGTTGTTCCAGTCGCACAGGTCGCGCGCGACCTCCGTGAGCGCGGCGCAGTCCCGCGCTTGCGCGCCGTGCGCCACGCCGGCGGCGGCGAAGAGCGCGGCCTCGCTCTTGCGGCTGCGGATGCGCTCGGCCATGTCGTCGAGCAGCGCGAGCGCGCGCGCGCGCTGGTTCGATTCCACCGCGACCGCGTTCGTGCGCGCGATGAAGCCGGTGAGGCCCAGCAGGGCGAACGCGACGACGATCAGCGTGACGAGCACCTCGATCATGCTCGTGCCGCGCTGAGGGCGGCGTACGCGCGTGCGGCGCACGGCGGCGGCCATCAGCAGGTCCCCTTGAACACGCGCGCCGAGCCGGTCGGCGTGATCACGATGCAGCGCGGCTGCACGTCGCTGGTGGTGGACGCCACCGACCAGCGCATGTTGGCGACCGCGACATCCGAATCGCCCAGGCGGCCGCTCGGCTGGAAGGTCACGCCCGCCGCGGGGGCGGACAGCGACATGCCGGTGCGCAGCGCGCCGCGCTCGCCCAGCACGACATCGCCGCTCACCACGCGCCAGCCGTTGGCCCAGTCGCCACCGAGCGGCGACACCGTGACGGCCGCGTTGCGCTTCAGCGCTTCGGCGCGCGCGGCCGCGAGGTCGGCCACCAGATCCATCGACGTTGCCTTGGCGGCCATCGAATCCACGAAGGTGGCGAAGCCCGGCGTGGCGATGGCGCCGATCAGCGCCACCAGGGCGATGACCACGCACAGCTCGACCAGGGTGAAGCCGCGCGCCGGGATGCGTCGCGCGCGGCGAACGGGCGTCTTCACCAGCATGTGGTGCCTCCGCTGGCCGCACGCACGCCGGCCTGGTTCACGGTCAGCACGCCGCAGGTGTCCGCCGCCTGCGCGCCGATCGGCGTGAGGGTGACGTCGAATCGCGGCGGCGCCACGGTGTTCGCCGCCATCGCGACGGTGTAGAACGCGCTGACGGTGCCCGGGACGGGCATGGCCAGGCCGCCGTCGGCGGCGGACGCCGTGATGCTGGTGGCGTACGTGCGCCGGTCGAGCAGGAACTGCTGCTGGCGTGCGACCACTTCCATGGCGAACGACTGCGCTTCGCTGCGCCGCGACTTGCGCAGCTGGCCGTGGTAGGAGGGATACGCGACGGCGGCGAGGATCGAGACGATCGCGACGGCGATCATCAGCTCGATCAGCGTGAAGCCGTGCCGGCGGGCCGCGGCGCCCGTTGCCCCCGACCGAGGCGTCCTGTGCAAAACTGACATTGCGTGCTCCGTTGCATCTCGATGGCACGCAAAGCCGTTGCAGAGCAGCCGCGACGATGCGATGTCCCGGCCGGCGGCCCCGCTGGCATGGACGAGCAAGCCCGTCCGCAGCCCGGAAGCTTTGCGTCACCGACTTTCGTCGGTTTTGCCCGGATGGACCTGCGTCCACCACGCACCCGCCTGGTTGGCTCGTGCGCGAAGAAATGATCACACAGGAACCCGCGCGCAGTCCGTTCGCGATCGACCGGACGTGAACAACGCCACGGGCCGCGCATGGCGTGCGGATGGACGGCGTCGGCGTGCGGACGAAAGGCGGGCGCGTGTTGCGCGAAGGTCGGGTGGGTGCCTGCCGCGCCTCGGCGGGTTGAGGGGCATCCGGATGGGCCGGAGTGCGGCGGCTAAGGCAACCGCGCGACGCGCTCGCGCACCAGCGACAGCAGGCGGTCGCCTTCGACGCGGGTGATCAGGCGCGCGACTCCGCGCCGTCGCGGCGCGGCAGGCACGGCAGGCACGGCGTGCAGGCGGCCCTCGGTGGAGCCCTCGTGCCAATCCACGCTCAGCGCATGGTCCTCGCCCTCGAACAGCGACGGGTCGATGACGCACGCCACGGGGCAGGCATCGTGCAGCAAGGACTCCCTTGCCGCATACCCGCGGAGCATGGCGTGCGCCGCCTGCGCACAGCGCGAATCGAGGGCCGCCAGCGAGTCGATCCACTGCGGCGACATCACGGCCTGCTCGGTCGCGTCCAGGCCGAACAGCGTGAGCGATGCGCCCGCGTCGAGCACGACATGCGCGGCGACCGGGTCCGCGTAGAAATTGAACTCGGCGTGCGGCGTGATGTTGCCGGCGCGGAAGGCGGCGCCGCCCATCACCAGGACGTCCCGCGCCCGCCGCAGCGCGCCCGGGTGCTGGATCTCGACCATGGCGAGGTTGGTGAGCGGGCCCACGGCGATCAGCGTGATCGAGCCCGGCGCGCCCTGGAGCAGCATGCGCGCCAGATAGTCGGTGGCGTGCCGGCCCTGCGGCTCGCGCTCGCCGGGCAGCACCACCCCGCCCAGGCCGTCCTCGCCATGCACGAGGCCGCAGCGCGGCTCGGCGCGCGCGATCGGGCGCGCGCAGCCGGCATGCACGGGCACCGACGCGCATCCGGCGAGATCGAGGACGCGACACGCGTTGCGCGCGGTCTGCGCCAACGGCCGGTTGCCCGCAACGCAGGTCACGCCGATCAGGCGCAGCTCGGGCGAGCCCGCCGCGAGCATCAGCGCCAACGCGTCGTCGATGCCCGGGTCGCAGTCGATGATGACGTCGCGGGGGCTCATGTCGGGATTCCTTTCGCGTATCACGTGAGCTTCAAGCGCCGTGGCGCGCCACCGCAGAGCGCACGCGCGACGCGAAGCCGATCGCCGCCATGCCTGCGAGCAGCGCCGCGGCGGCCTGGTGCGGCGCCAGGCCGACCGAGTCGATGCGGAAGTCCGGGGCGAGCGGCGGCTCGTACCGCGAATCGATGCCGGTGAAGCCGGTGATCTCCCCGCGCCGGGCCCGCCTGTAGAGGCCCTTGGGGTCGCGCGCCTCGCACACCTCGAGCGGCGCGTCGACGAAGACCTCCAGGAAGTCGCCCGGCGCGAAGCGCGCCCGGGCGGCGTCGCGCTCGGCCCTGAAGGGGGAGATCAGGGCCGAGATGACGACCAGGCCGGCGTCCACCATCAGCCGCGCGACCTCGGTGACACGGCGCACGTTCTCGATGCGGTCGACATCGGAGAAGCCCAGGTCCTTGTTGATGCCGGTTCGCAGGTCGTCGCCGTCGAGCACGTAGGTGCGCGTTCCCAGCGCGTGAAGACGCTGCTCCAGCAAGGCCGCGAGCGTCGACTTTCCCGCGCCGGAGAGCCCGGTCAGATAGACCACGCCGGCCCGATGCCCGTTCAGCGACTCGCGTTGCTGTCGGCTGACCCGCATGGGCGTCACGTTTCGCGCTCCGGCCCGGATTCGGGCGCGCACAGGATGCGCCCCACGAGGCCGCCCAGCTCCTCGAAGGTGTTCTGCTTCTCGAGCAGGCCGCGCACGCCCGCGTCGCGCGCCTGCCGGCGCAGGTCCTCGGTGATGTAGCCGGAGCTGATCACCACGGGCAGATCGGAGCGGATTTCGGCGAGCTGCTGGGCGACGTCCAGGCCGGAACACTCCGGCATGTTGAAGTCGGTGACGACGAAATCGAAGCATTCGGGATTCGCGCGCACCGCCTCGATGGCGTCCAGCGCATTGTGAAAGCTGCTGACGCGATAGCCCGAGCGCTGCAGCAGGCTCTCGACCATCACGACCATGGTTTCGTCGTCGTCGACGTACAGCACATGCTCGCCATGCCCGCGCAGGCGCGGGGGCTCGGGCGCGACGGCCCCCCCGGCCACCACCGGGTGCTCCACCGCGGGAAAGTACAGGTGGAAAGTGCTGCCCCGGCCCGGCTCGCTTTCCACGTCGATGCCCCCGTGGTGCGCCGCCATGATGCCGTGCACGACCGACAGGCCGAGTCCGGTGCCCTGGCCCACGGGCTTGGTGGTGAAGAACGGCTCGAAGATGCGCTCGCGCACGGCGGCGTCCATGCCGACGCCGGTGTCGCTCACCCACAGGTGCGCGTAAGGCCCGCCGGGCAGCCCGCCCAGGCACCGCGCGCTCGCCTCGTCGAGCCGGACGGCGTCCAGTCCCACCTGGACGCGTCCGGCGCCATCCTTCAGCGCGTGCCAGGCGTTGGTGCACAGGTTCATGAGCACCTGCTGGATCTGCGTCGCGTCCGCGTGCACGTACAGCGGCGCATCGGTGAGGAGCACCTCGAGCTCGACCCGCGCCGGCAAGGCCACCCGCAGCAGCCTGTGCGTCTCCTCGGCGATGGGCCGCAGCGGCTGCGTCAGCAGCTCATGCGGCTCCCTGCGGCTGAAGGTGAGGATCTGCCGCACCAGGTTGCGTGCGCGCAGGCTCGCCTTGTGGATCTCGTCCAGATACGCGAGCGCGGCATGACCCGCGCCCACTTCCTCGCGCGCCAAGGCGACGTTGCCCAGGATGCCGCCGAGGATGTTGTTGAAATCGTGCGCGATGCCGCCGGCCAGCGTGCCGACCGATTCCATCTTCTGCACGTGGCGCAGCTGTGCCTCGAACTTGCGCATGTCGGCCTCGGCCGCCTTGCGGTCGCTGATGTCGGTCATCGCGACGCGCACCATCGGGGCCGTGTGCTCGCCGGCCACGCGCATGCAGTCCACGTGCGCGTGGAACACCGCTCCGTCGGTCCTCAGCAGCGCCAACTCGAGCCCCTGCTTGTTCCCGTAGTGCAGCGCATGCAGGAAATGCTCGTACCAGCGCTCGGTGTCCTCCGGCGCCACGAAGTGCGAGAAGGAGGCGTTCAACAGCCGCTCGCGGCTTTCGCCGAGCATGTCGGCGCCCGTGAGGTTGAGCTGCACGATCGACCCTTCGAGCGATATCGTCAGGTAGCCGACGGGCGCGAAGTCGTAGAGGTCCACGTAGCGGTCGCGGGACACCTCGAGGTCGATCTGCGCCTGGCGATGCTTGGTGCGGATCACGGCCTGCCCGAGCTCGCGTTCCAGTGCGGGCGCCAGCCGCGCGAGGTTCTGCTTCATCACGTAGTCGCTCGCGCCGGCCTTCATCGCCGCGACGGCCGTCTCTTCGCCGATCGTGCCCGAGACGAAGATGAACGGGATGTCGAGGCCGGACGAGCGAAAGATGTTCAGGGCTTCCAGGCCGCTGAAGCTGGGCAGCCGGAAGTCCGAGAGCACCGCGTCCCAGTGCTCCTGGCGGATCGCCGCGTTCAGCGACGGGCCATCCTGGACGCGCCGCCAGGTCGGCTCGAAACCGCCCTGGCGCAGCATCCGGATGGCCAGCCTGGCGTCGTCTTCGGAGTCCTCGACGACCAGCACCTTGATCGCCTTGCTCACTGGGTCGTCCCGTGCGGCGGGGTCTCGTTGATCATCAGCCAGTAGATGCCGAGCACCTTCACCGCTTCGAGGAATTCCGAGAAGTCCACCGGCTTGCGCACATAGCTGTTGGCGCCCAGCGCGTAGCCGGAGATCAGGTCCTGCTCCTCCTTGGAGGAGGTCATGATCACCACCGGCAGGTACCTCGTCCGCTCGTCGTCGCGGATCGCCTTCAGCACGCCCAGTCCGTCCAGCTTGGGCAGCTTGAGGTCGAGGATGACCAGCGTGGGCAGCGGGGCGGACGCGCGCCCGCTGTCCGCGGCGCGCGCGAACAGGAAGTCCAGCGCCTCGATGCCGTCGCGCGCCACCGTGATGGGGTTCATCAGGTGGCTTCGCTTGAACGCGCGCAGCGTCAGCGTCACATCGTCCGGGTTGTCCTCAACCAGCAGGATGATCTTGTTCGTGTCGATCATGGTTCGGCTCCCTGAGGCAGAAGAAGAACGTCGCTCCGTGGCCGGCCTTGGCGTGCGCCCAGATCTTTCCCTCGTGGCGGCGGAAGATGCGCTGCACGATGGCCAGGCCGATGCCCGTGCCGGAGAACTCGCTCTCGTGGTGCAGGCGCTGGAAGGCGCCGAACAGCCGGTCCGCATAGGCCATGTCGAAACCGACGCCGTTGTCGGCGACGAAGCAGTCCTTGCGGCCGTCGTGCTCGATCATGCCCACGCGGATGACCGGCTTCTCCGTCTTGCCGGTGAACTTCCAGGCGTTCTCCAGCAGGTTCTGCATCGCGATGTGCATCAGCGACTTGTCGGCATGCACCGTCATGCCCTCGTCGATGACCCATTTCACGGATCGCTGCGGTTGCTGCCGTTCGAGCGACTCGGCGATCTCGCGCGTGAGCGCGCTCAGGTTGACCGCCCGGATCGACAGCTCGGTGCGCGTCACCCGCGACAGGCCGAGCAGCTCGTCGATCAGCCGGCCCATGCGCTGGCTGGCCGCGCGGATGCGGTTCAGGTAGTCCTTCGCATCGTCGTCGAGCTTGTCGCCATAGTCCTCGAGCAGCGCGAGCGAGAAGCCGTCCATGCTGCGCAAGGGGCCGCGCAGGTCATGCGAGACCGAGTAGCTGAACGCCTCGATCTCCTTGTTCAGGGCCGCGAGCTCGTCGTTCTTGCGCTCGATCTGCGTGAACGACTCGCGCAGCGCATGCGTCATGGCGTCGAAATTGCGCGACATCTCGCCGATCTCGTCCTCGCGCCCGACGTCGAGCTTGAAGTTCCAGTTGCCCGCCGCCACCTCGCGCGTCGCCTGCTCCAGCCGGCCGATCGGCGCGAGCACGTGGCGATCGATGACCCATGCGACGCCGGCCGTGGTGAGCGCAATCAGCGCGAGTCCCACGACGATCACGTACACGACCCGCTGCTGGGCCTCCTGGATGCGCTGGGTGGAGTAGTCGCTCAGGCGAAACGCATCGGCCAGGGTTTCCTGCTGGAGGATCAGCAGCCGGCTGGACAGCTGCGCCTCGAATCGCCGGGTGGCTTCGCCGTCCGGCCCCTCGGCGTCGCCGCCGGCGGGGCTCGTGAGGAACTCGGCGAAGATGCGGTGCGTCGCGGCGGTTCGCTCGCGCAGGTCGGCGAGCACCTCGTTGGCTTCGCGATCCGAGAACAGATTGCTGGCGATGGCGCGATTCAGGCGGACGGACACCTGCTGCTCCTGCACGCGCGCGCGCTCGGGGCGGTGCAAGATGTACTCGAAGGTCACGAGCCGCAAGTCGTTGAGCGCGCGCGCGATCTCGGCGGTCTGCCGGCGCTGGTGGTCGGCCTCCTCGACTTCGCTGTTCGCCCACCAGATCATGGCCGCGATCAGGCCGATCGTGCCCAGCGCGGTCGTGGTCGCGAGCCGTCCCTTGGTGCGGATCTTCATGCTGCGCGTCCTAGTGCACGACCGTCACGCGCTCGGGCTTCACCGCGAGCAGCGCGTCCAGGTACAGGTGCGGCAGGAAATTGGCAACGGCGCTCTTCGGCGCATATCCGCGCGCCATGGCCCAGCGCGCCTCGTCCTCCAGGGTGATCAGTTGCGACTGCAGCAGGTTGACCCGGAACTCGAGGTCCTTCCAGCCCGGTTGCAAGGCCTCGGCGTCGATCTTCAGGCGCTGCGCGACGAGCGCCAGCGATTGTTGCGGTGCCGAGCGATTGAACGCCTCCGCCCGCAGCACGGCGCGCACGAGCTTCCTGATCGCCGAGGGGCGGGTCTTCAGGAAATCGCCGTGGCCGACCACGACGTGCGTGACCGTGTAGGCGTCGGGCTCGGCGAAGGACACCGCGTTCTCGGCAAGCGCGGACTCGGCGCCCAGCCGCACGGGCTGCCAGGTCGACGCGGCGTCGATCGATCCGCGGGCCAGTTCCTGCGTCATGCGGGCCGGCGGAACATCGACCAGCGTGACGCGCTCGGGCGGGATCTTGTGGCGGATGAGGAAGGCCCACAGGAAATACTCGCCGCTCGTGCCGAACGTGGCGCCGACCGTCTTGCCCATCAGGTCGCGCGGCGCGGCGATGGCCCGATCGCGACGCGCCACGATCGCCATCTCCTGCGAGACGCTGACGATGGTGGCCGCGATCGCGAACGCCTTGCCGTTCAGGACCGAGATGACGAACGGCACCTCCGCCGCGGCGGCCAGGTCGGTCTTGCCCTGGGCCAGCAGGTCCAGGGCCGCCTTGCCATGGCTCACCGGCGTGATGCTGACATCGAGCCCCTCGGCGGCGAAGAAGCCCTTGGCGGCCGCCAGGTGCAGCAATGCGGCGTGCGGCGTCAAGGACGCGGCGATGGTGAGCTTGTCGATCGGCGACTCGGACGCCGTGCGCGACTGCGCCTCGACGACGGCGAGCGTCAGCACGACGAGCAGCGCCATCCCGGCCAGGGCGAGGGCCAGGGCCGATGCCCCACGACGGCGCGTGGTCTTTGCGGCCTTTGCCGGAGGGCTCAACGACTTTTCTCCCTCGTACGACGCTCGCCCGGCGCGCTTTCCTCGACGCTGCCGGCCGCGGTCGTACGTTCTGTACGCCTCATCCGCTGGCGCCTAGCGTACGAGTGCCGTCGGCCGCTGGCAAGCCCCTGGGAATTCGCGGCCGCCCGCTGCAAAGCCCTACGGCGATATCGCGAAAGGCCTCAACGCATATCCTGCGACACGAGGTACGGCAGCCGTCCCGCCGCGACCGCAGCCCTCGAGAACATGAATTCGAGCGACTCGTGCGCGCCCTTCCTGGTCATGGCCCACCACCGGTCGGGATCGAACTTCCTCCATGACCTGCTGCAGTCCCACCCCGGGATCGAGTGCATCAACGAGCCGTTCTCGATGCACACGCGGTTCTTCCGCCAGTGCGACCTCGTGGTCTGGACGGGCACGGACTACGACCCGGAGCTCTTCCACATCGCCATGGCCAAGCATGAGGAACTGCGGGCCTATCTGTCCGAGTTGCGGGAGTACCTTCTTCAGTCCACACGCGGGCGCCTGATCGGGTTCAAGGAGACGGCGCTCTTCGGCAAGCTGCATTGGCTCAAGGAGTTTCTTCCGTCACTGAAGGTTCTCTTCCTCATGCGCGACCCGCGTGCCATCGTGTCCTCCGTCCTGCGCAGCGGACTGCTGGACTTCTGGCGATATTGCGACCTGGTGCCGAAGGCCTTCCACCAGCTCTATCCGCATTACGAAAGCCGTGCCGACCGCAGCGAGCCGTCCGTGCGCGAGGCGGAGATCGTCGCCATGAGCGTCGTCGCGCGCTACGAGCTCGCCCGCCGCTGCGTTCACCTGTTCGAGCACCAGGTGGTGTCGCTGGAGGCGGTGATGCGCGATCCCTGCGGTTCCCTCCACGGCATGACCGACTTCCTGGGCATCGAGCCGCATGCGGACCAGGCGTCGTTCCTGCAGCGGCGGCAAGCCGTCAGCCGGGGCGGCACCTTCTCGTCGTTCCGGGCGCCGCAAGACGTGTGGACCGCCTGGCGCCGGCATCTGGGCGCACGCCAGATCGAGGTGGTCGAAGACGTGCTGTTCGCGGCGGGAAGCGAAGCCGCGAGCGACGCCGCCTGACCCCGAGGCGACACCCGGCATGAAGAACGTCGTCATCCGGCGCTATGTCGAGCAGGCCGTCCCCTTTGCGCCGCGCGGGGCCACAGGCAAGCGCATTCGCGTCGCGCGCACCCTGCTCACCTGCGGCATCGCGGTGGAGGTCCTGAACGACCTGGGCGTGCCCGAGGAATCCGAAGCCGCCTATCGCTACGTCAACGTGCACAACCCGCGCTGCCCGCTGGACTTCGATCGCAGCGAGCAGCGGTGGTGTTGCGAGCCCCAGCTCGACGAGCATCCCGTCTGGGGCATCAACTGGGCCGGTGCGGCGCTCGTCTGCGAATACCTGGGCGGCCGCATGCCCTCGGTGGCGGAGTGGGAATGCCTGGCGTCGAACAACGAGCCGACGAGGACGTACCCGTGGGGCAACGGCCCGCCGAACCGTCTGCTCGCCAACTACGACGAGCACTATGGCGGCACCACGCGGGTCGGCAGCTTCCCGCCGTCGGAGCTCGGGCTCTACGACCTGGCCGGCAACCTCAGCGAGTGGTGCCAGGACCGGCCCGCCGACGGCCCCGGCGCGTCGTTCGAGCGCGTCGTGAAGGGCGGCGCGTGGAGCAAGGAGGCGCGCTACCTCGCGATCGCCTGGAACCGCGGCAAATGGGCGCGGCTGGGCACGACGACGATCGGGCTGCGGCCGGTGTGGGACGACTGATCGACGATGAAGCTCGTCATCTTCGACCTCGACGACACGCTGGTGAATTTCGCGGCGACCCGGGAAGTCGCGCACTGCGAGCTGGCCACGGTTCTCGATCGGGAAGGCATCGATTCGGCCACCTTCCTGCGCGCCTGCACGCAGGTGGACCGCCCGCTGTTCTCGCTTTTCGAGCAGGGGCGTCTGACGCGGCAGGAATACCGGCTGAGGCGCTTTTCGGACCCCTTCGACCTGGTCGGCCTGCCGCCGAACAGCGACCTGGTGTCGCGGCTGAACAAGGTGTTCATGGACTGCGTCAACGACCGCCCGCTGCTGTTCGACGACGTGCGGCCGGTCCTTTCGGCGCTGCGCGCCCGAGGGGTCGCGACGGCCATCCTGACCAACGGCCCGTCCGACGGCCAGCGCCGCAAGCTCAAGGCGACCGGTCTGGATCGATGCGTCGATCACATCGCGATCGGCGAGGAAACGGGGTTCAGCAAGCCCAGCCCGATGGCGTTTCTCCAGGTCGTCGAGCGCTTTCCGATCGCCCCGTCCGAGGCGCTCATGGTGGGCGATTCGCCGCATCTCGACTACGACGCCGCGCTGAGCGCAGGGCTGATGGCCGTGCTCCTGGACCGCGACGATCGGCATCGCGAGAGCGGGCGCGCGTCCATTCGCACGCTCGACGGCGTGCTGTCCCCGCCCTCGCCGTCGCCCCCCGGCACGGCTTCGCCGCAGCCCCCGGAGCAGGACGAAGGGGCGCGTCATCCGGCCTGATCCCTTGACGACGTGCCTTCCCGTCGTCGCGCGCCGCCGACTCGCTTGCCGCTTGCCGCTGGCCTCGAGGCCACGATCAGGACGAACGGGCGCCGCGGCCCGGCCGCGCGGCCGGGCCGCGGCGCCGGGCCGAGGACGCCGCGCGTCTCAGGGGAGCTTCGGGTGGCTTGCCTCTTGCGGCTCGGGCAGCGACTTGAGGTACTCGACGAGGTCGGTCTTCTCCGCTTCCGTCAGGCCCAGGCTGAAGTGCACGTCGTAGTGGTTCACGACGTCGCGCAGCGTCGCGAAGCGGCCGTCGTGGTAGTAGCGTCCCCTGTTGGACGCACGCATGAACAGCCCGTTCTCGCGCACGAAGATGCCGGCGAGGTTCATGGTCCTGTACACGCGGTCGGGCGCGCGGTCGGCCTGGAAGCTGTCGATGCCGATTTCGCTCGGCTTGTGCAGGTTCCATCCCGGCTCCGTCCAGAGCGGCTCGACGTGGCAGTCGTTGCAGCGCGCCTTGCCGCCGAACAGCGCGTCCCCGCGCCCGGCCGCCGCCGGGTCGAAGTCGGCGCCGGGCCGCGGCGTCGGCGCCGGGATCGCGAGCTGGTAGAAGTGCAGCGCGGGCAGCTTCGGCGTGACGCGGTCCTTCTCGGGCGGGATGTGCGGCAGATCGGCGAAGCCGTTGGCCGCGGCGATCGGGAACTGCGCCGCGTTGTTGAGGCGCGGGTCGAAGAAGCGGCCGATGCCGTGCATCTCGAGGGTGGCGACGAACGCGTTCCAGTACGACACCGTGCCCCAGGCGCCGGTCCAGGTGTGCTGGTTGTGGCCGGCGAGGCCGAACGCGTTCGGGATCAGCGTCGCGCCGGGCACGTTGCGCCCGGTGACGACGCCATCCGTGACCTGCAGCGGATTGAACGCCTTGCCGTCGAGGAAGATCTCGGCATCGAACTTTCCCGGGCCCCAGGAGCGCAGGACCGCGCGCACGGTCGCCTGGTCGGTGCCGAGCAGCGTGGCCACCGACGAAAGGTCCGGCGCGGCGGCGATGATCTGGCCCACGTCGAGATCGCGGTTGGCGAAGCCGTCGAGCCGGTGCCCGACGCCGAACGCGACGGCGTTGTCCACCGTCGAGTGGCACAGCGCGCACTGGATGCCCACGGACGCGAGCGTTCCCTGCGCGTTGAAGAAGCCCGTCAAGCCGACCACCGCGTTCGCCTTCAGGAGTGCGAGCGTGGTCGCGGGATCATCCAGGTCGACCCGGCCGGCCTGCAGCCGGCCGAGCAGCCCGTGCTTGCGCAAGGCGTCCGCATCGACCTTCAGCCCCAGGTCGAGCGCGGTGCGGGGGCTGATGCCGGGACCGACGCCGCCCAGACGCGCGCCCTCGATCGCCAGGTGCAGTTTCAGGGCGTCGCCCCAGAAGACCTCGTCGCCGAAAGTGTCGAACCGGAATGTGTTGCGGCCTTCGTCGACCATGACCTGCGCATTGCGCTCGATGCGCCGGTCGAAGCCCGTGGCGCGCTCGTCGCCGGGCGCGCCGCTGCTGGGGCCCACGGCGCCGAGCGCCGCGACACAGGCCGCAGCGAAGGCCGTGGCCGACGATCGTGGGAAGCGGGGGATGGGGTGAGCGTGCATGGTGCCCTCCGATGAACAAGCGAAGCCCGGGCGCGAACGCTCGCGCCGTGCCCACATCGGTGGCGCGGCGCCGCACGCCGTGTATACGCCGGCGGGCGGGTTTTCATGCCGACGTGCGTCGGCTCCGAGCGCTATGCCGCTCGCCTCAGGGCCTGTCCTGAGCCTGTCGAAGGAGCCTGTCCTGAGCCTGTCGAAGGAGCCTGTCCTGAGCCTGTCGAAGGGTGCGGTCGCTCCGTCGGCTCACTCCCCGGTGCTCACCGCCGCCGTCGTGCCGACCGGGCTCCCCGATGCCGCTGCAAGCAGGCCGCGCCGTGCCTCGCGCCGGTCGCACGCCCGCGGCCCGTCCAGCTCGTGCTCGGCCGAGCTGCGCATGCCCAGCCGCTCGAGCAGCGTGCGGTCGGCGTCGGCGCGCGGGTTGCCGGTGGTGAGCAGGCGGTCGCCATAGAACATGCTGTTGGCGCCGGCCAGGAAGCACAGCGCCTGCATCGACTCGGGCATCGTCTCGCGCCCCGCGGACAGGCGCACCATGGCGCGCGGCATGGCAATGCGCGCCACGGCGATCATGCGCACGAACTCGAAGGGATCGAGCTGCGGCGTGCCGGCGAGCGGCGTGCCTTCCACCTGCACCAGGTTGTTGATCGGCACCGAGTCGGGGTAGGGGTCCAGGTTGGCCAGCTGCACCACCAGGCCGGCGCGGTGGCGGCGCGATTCGCCCATGCCGACGATGCCGCCGCAGCAGACCTTCAGGCCCGCCGCGCGCACCCGCTCCAGCGTGTCCAGGCGGTCCTGGTACGTGCGCGTGCTGATGATCCGTCCGTAGAACTCCGGCGCCGTGTCGAGGTTGTGGTTGTAGTAGTCCAGCCCGGCATCACGCAATTGCACGGCCTGATCGCCTTCGAGCATGCCGGCGGTGAGGCACGTCTCCATGCCGAGCGCCTTGACCTGTCGCACCATCTCGGTCAGCACGGCCATGTGGCGCTCCTTCGGCGAGCGCCAGGCGGCGCCCATGCAGAAGCGGGTGGCGCCGCTCGCCCGGGCGGCGCGGGCCGCCTCGACCACCTTGCCGACCTCCAGCAGCTTCTCGGCGGCGACGCCGGCGTCGTGCTGCGACGACTGCGGGCAGTAGGCGCAGTCCTCCTCGCAGCCCCCCGTCTTGATCGAGAGCAGCGTGGACAGCTGCACCGCGTTGGCGTCGAAATGCTGGCGATGCACCTGCTGGGCACGAAACATCAGGTCGTTGAACGGCAGGTCGAGCAGCGCGACGACCTCGTCCACGGTCCAGGGCGTGGCGTTGCGATGGCCGGCGTCCGGGGCGGCGTGCGTCGTGGGAGGGGTGCGATTCATCATGCGGCATCAAGGTGGCGAAGGGCTTCCAGCACCAGCGGCTGGTCCAGGTGTCCGGCGACGGCCGCCGGGTCCGGCGGCGCGAGGTGCGGCACGTGGCCCCAGCAAGGCGCCGCCAGGCCATCGGCCAGGGACGCGAGATTGTCCTGCACGTGCGGCATGGCGGGATCCACCGTGTTGGCCACCCAGGCGACAAGCGTCAAACCCCGTGCACGCACGCTCTCGGCGGTCAGCAGGGCATGGTTGAGGCAGCCCAGGCGCAGGCCCACGACCAGCACCACCGGCAGCCCGAGGTCGACCGCCAGATCGGCCGTATCCCAGCCGGGACGCAACGGGACGCGAAAGCCCCCGACCCCTTCGACGATCGTCGCGTCGGCGCGCTCGCCCACGGCGCGAATGGCGGCGAGCAGCGCTTCGCGGGAGATCTCGCGCTGCTCCAGCCGCGCCGCGACGTGCGGCGCGCACGCCTCGCGCAGCTGCAGGGGGCCGACCTCGGCGTCGCCGAGCCCGAGGTTGCCGGCCTCGCGCAGCAGGCGCACGTCCTCGTTGACCCAGCGGCCGTCGACGAGCTCCTGGCCGGCGGCCACGGGCTTGATCGCGGCCGCCTTCCAGCCTTGCGCCGCGAGCAGATGGGTGAGCGCCGCCGCGATGCGCGTCTTGCCGATCCCGGTGTCGGTGCCCGTGATGAACAAGCCCTTCATGCGACCTCCCGGGCGGCGGCGTCGATGGCCTCGAGCAGCCGGTCGACGTCGCCCTCGGTGTGCGTGGCGCACAGCGTGATGCGCAGCCGCGCGGTGCCGGGCGGCACGGTGGGCGGACGGATGGCCGGCACGCGCAGGCCCGCGCGCTCCAGGTGCGCGGCCAGGCGCAGCGCGACGTCGTTGCCGCCGACGACGAGCGCGTGCACCGGCGTGTCCGAGGCGATGAGCCGCCAGGCCCCGCGCGCGTGCCGGGCCACGATGTCACCCAGGCCGGCGCGCAACCGGTCCTGCAGCCGTCGCAGGTGGATGCGGCGGCGCTCGCCCTCGTCGGAGCCGATCAGCTCCAGGCTGGCGAGCAGGGCGTGCGCCAGCGCCGGTGGCGCGGCGGTGGTGAAGATGTACGGCCGCGCCGCCTGGACCAGGTACTCGACGATGGTGGGTGCGGCCGCGACGAAGGCGCCCGCCACGCCGGCGGCCTTGCCCAGCGTGCCGATGGCGATGAGCCGCTCGCTGCGCAAGCCGAAGTGCGCGAGCGAGCCGCGGCCGCAGGGCCCCAGCACGCCGAAGCCGTGGGCGTCGTCGACGACGAGCCAGGCATCGTGGCGCTCGGCGAGCGCCAGCAGCGCCGGCAGCGGCGCCAGGTCGCCGTCCATGCTGAACACCGCGTCGGTGACGATCAGCCTGATCGGCCGGCGGCAGGCGGCGAGCAGGCCGTCGAGTTGCGCCACGTCGCCATGGCGAAAGCGCTGCACCTCGGCCTTGGCCAGGCGCGCGCCGTCGATGAGCGACGCGTGGTTGAGCTCCTCCGAGAAGATCGCCGCCTCGGCGTCGCCGAGGGCGCTCAGCACGGCGAGGTTGGCCATGTAGCCGGTGCAGAAGAACAGCGCGCGCGCCTGCGGGATCTGCGGCGCCATCCACTCGGCGAGGCGCGCCTCGAGCTCGGCGTGGGCCTGCGAGTGGCCGCTGATCAGGTGCGAGGCGCCGCTGCCCACGCCGTAGCGCCGCACGCCCTCGTGCACCGCCGCGGCGAGCGCCGGGTGGGCGGCGAGGCCCAGGTAGTCGTTGCTGCAGAACATCAGCAGTTCGCGCGCCTGCGCGCTGCCCGCGGCGCGCACGCGCTGCCGCGGCGCGGTGGCGCTTTCGGCCACGCGCAGCACGCGGGTGAGGTCCTTCGCCGCGATGGCCTGCAGCTTGGCGTTCAGGTGGTCGATCAGCATGAGGGGAGCAGGTCGTTCAGCGTGGCGGTCACCGCCGCGGCGAGCCAGGACGCCGTCGCGGGGTCGATCAGGTACGGCGGCATGAGGTACACCGTGTCGCCGATCGGGCGGATGAGCAGTTCGTGCGCGCGTGCGGCGAGGTGGAATCGCTCGGCGAAACGCGGGCCGGCCGCGCGCACGTCGAAGGCGAGGATCATGCCGCGCTGGCGCAGGTGGGCGATGCGCGGGTCGGCGGCCAGCGGCGCGAACGCGCCGGCGAGCCAGCGCGCCTGCTCGGCATTGCGCTCCAGCACGCGGTCGTTCGCGAAGCGGTCCAGCACCGCATTGGCCGCGGCGCACGCCAGCGGGTTGCCGGTGTACGAATGCGAGTGCAGGAAGCCGCGCGCCACCTCGTCGCTCCAGAAGCTCTCGTAGACGGGCTCGGTCGTCAGCACGACCGACAGCGGCAGGGTGCCGCCGGTGATGCCCTTGGACAAGGTGATGAAATCCGGCCAGCCGCAGCGCGCCTGCTCGAACGCGAAGAAGGTGCCGCTGCGGCCGCAGCCCACGGCGATCTCGTCGGCGATCAGGTGCACGTCGTGCTCCTCGCACAGCCGCCGCGCGGCCGCCAGGTAGGACGGGTCGTGCATGACCATGCCGGCGGCGCACTGCACCAGCGGCTCGACGATGAGGGCGGCGATGCTCCCGCGCCGCGCCTCCAGCACGCGCTGCAGGTCGGCCAGCGCGCGCGGCACGCTGTCCTCGCCCTGCCGGGCGTCGGGCGATGCCACGACGTGGGCGCGCATCAGCAGCGGATCGTAGACGTCGCGGAACAACGCGACGTCCGTCACCGCCAGCGCGCCGATCGTCTCGCCGTGGTAGCCGCCGCGCAGGCAGACGAACTCGCGCCGCTCGCCCTGACCGCGGTTGCGCCAGCTGTGGAAGCTCATCTTCAGCGCGATCTCCACCGCGCTCGCGCCGTCGCTCGCGAAGAAGCCGTGGCCCAGCGCTCGGCCGGTCAGCGCGGCGAGCTTCTCGGCCAGCTCGACCGCGGGTGCGTGAGTGCAGCCGGCCAGCATGACGTGCGGCAGCACGTCGAGCTGCCGCCTGATCGCCGCATTGAGGCCGGCATCGGCGTGGCCGAACAGGTTGACCCACCACGAGCTGTTGGCATCGAAGTAGCGCCGCCCCTCGTAGTCATGCAGCCACGGCCCGTCGCCGCGCGCGATGGGCAGCGGCGGCACGAGCGCCGCGCGTGCCATCTGGGTGCAAGGGTGCCAGACGGCCGCCAGGCTGCGACGCTGCCAGTCGAGTTGATCTTCAGAGGACATGCTTCCTGCGCTCCCGGGTTCGAGGCGACCTGCCGATCGATCCGGACCCGGGCCACCAGGGGTCCCGGGCTGCGGTCGCCGCCATCGCGCCAGGAGCGGATGATCGCCGGTCGGGCCGGGGGTGGGCTGCCTGTCGTGAGCGACACGGCGGCCCGCCCGCGTTCACGGGGGGCTCAGCCATGGTCCACGGAGATCGCGCCGGCGGTCGCGGCGTTCAATCGGCACGGCCCGCAATGAACCGGCGAGGAGGCGTCGGTCTGCGGGAGGCGGGTTCACGGGTCGCGGACAACCCCCGGCCGCGTGAACGGTTCGGGGCGAGTTCGACCGTCACGGGCCGTGCAACCCGAAGGTGCTGGTGATCGATACGCGCGGGCTTGTCGCCGTGATGCTTCCGGCGAAGCACCCACGGATGCCGTTCGGACACGGCCTCGGCGACGAGATCGGCCGGCGCGAGAACAGGAAGTTCGGCATGCGGCGGCGTCACGTGCAGTTCCGCGCGACCGAGACGCTGGATCCGCACGCCGATTGGCGAGCGGATGCCAGTGCCTGCGGCCTGTGCCGAAAGGAGGAGAGGGCCCGAAAGCCCTCTCGGCAGGGTGCGGCGGTTACCGCTTCAGTTGCCTCTGAACGGTCTCGTTGAGCGCCGTCGAGGTGGACGTCGCCGCGCAGGAAGCGTTGCCGCTGGCCGCCTGCGTGCCGAGCACGTTGACCGCCACGCCACAGACCGTTGCCGCGAGGTCGATGGGCACCTGCACCGAAACCGGTATCTGGCTCACGTCCACACTGAGGTTCTTCGCGATGTCGTTCGCGACGTTCTTGAGTTCCACATTCACCAGGGTGCCGGACTGCGCCAGCGCGACCGAGCCGATGCTCAGCAGGGCGGCCGCGCCAAGGGTCTTCCACGTCGCTTGCTTCAGGGTCATGCCTGGCTCCTTCGTGTCCGAGAAAAGTGGACGACCACTCTAGGCAGCTCACGTGTCGCATGGGATTGCGGGCCGGTTACGACGGCAACAAGAGGCGGGAGCGTCGACGGTCGCTGCGCCCGCTCCACGTGTTCGCGGCGCGCGAACAAACGGATACAGCGAGAACGGTGTAAGGCCCGGCGGCACGCGACCGCGCGCTCCTCACAGCCAGCGCGCGCGGCGGAAGCGCCAATACAGCGTGGCGCACGCGAGGCCGATCGAGCCGAGCGCGGCGGCGTAGCCATAGCGCCACGTGAGCTCGGGCATGTGCTCGAAGTTCATGCCCCAGATGCCGGCCAGCGCCGTCCACACGCCGAAGATGGCCGCCCAGGCGGCCAGCCGCTTGGTCACGTCGTTTTCCTCGATCGTCGTGAGCGAGAGGTTGACCTGGATCGCCGTCGCCACCGTGTCGCGGATCGAATCGATGCTGGCGTTGACGCGCGCCAGGTGGTCGACGACGTCGCGAAAGTATTCCTGCGTGCCGACCACCACTGCCGGCACGCGCCCGCCCTGCAGCCGGCTGGTCGCTTCCAGCAGGGGCGCCACCGCGTGCCGCAGCACCGTCACCCGCCGCTTGAGGTGGTACAGCCGCTCGATGTTCGAGCGGGCATTGCCCTTGCTGAAGATGTCGTCCTCGATCCTCTCGAGATCCTCGTCGAGCGCGTCGATGATCGGGAAGTAGCGGTCCACCACCGCGTCCATGAGCGCGTACAGGACGAAGCCCGCGCCGTGGCGCAGCAGGTGCGGCTCGCGCTCGGCGCGCTGACGCACGCCCAGGAATCCCAGCTTGCTGCGGTTGCGCACCGACAGGACGTAGTTGTGTCCGACGAACACCGCCACCTCGCCGGGGTTCAGTCCGTCAGGCTGGTCCGGCGCGGGCTCGACCAGGTGCATCACGACGAACAGGGAGTCGCCGTACTCCTCCACCTTGGGTCGCTGGTGACCGTGGCGGGCGTCCTCGACCGCCAGCTCGTGCAGGCCGAACTCTTCGCGCATCGTTTCCAGTTCCGCGGGCGTCGCGTCCTGCAGCGCCACCCACACGAAGCAGTCCGGCCGGGCGATGTACTCGCTGATGTCCTCCACGGGAATGTCGGCCAGCTTGGCGCCCTCGCGGTAGGCGGCGCAGTTGATCAGCATCGGTTGCTCCTGTCGGCGTTCGTGAACGCCGGCGATCTTTGCACGGGGGCGGGGTCGCCGCGCCGGCACGAGCCCTGATGGGCCGGCCTGAAGCGGCCGGCAGTGCCGGCATGCCTTCGAGGACGACAATGCGCCGTCATCATGTCCGAGCATCTCGACTCGCCGGGTCGCCGTTACGTCGTCGCTGCGCTGATCTGCGCGGCGATCACGCTGCTCACGGCTCCGCTTCACGAGCGCCTGGCGCCCACCAACATCGTGATGGTGTACCTGCTCGCGGTCGTCTTCGTCGCCGTGCGCCTGGGCCGCGGGCCGGCCGTCATGGCCGCCTTCTCGACGGTGGCCGGGTTCGACTTCTTCTACGTGCCGCCGCGTTTCGCTTTCACCGTCGACGACGCCCAGTACCTGCTCACCTTCGCGGTGATGCTGATCGTCGCCCTGGTCATCGCGCACCTGGCGGCAGGGCTCGAGCACCAGGCGCGCATGGCGCGCCGGCGGGCCGAGCGCGTGGCCGCGCTCTACGAGATGTCGCGCGACCTGTCCGGCGCGGTGAACGTCGAGCAGATGCAGGGCATCGCGCAGCGCTTCGCGATGTCCGAGTTCGGGGCGCGGGCCGCGCTGCTGGTGGCCGATGGGCAGGGCACGGTCCGGCTGGCGGTGCCGGCTGCCGTGACGGTCGCCACGGATCCCGACCTGGCCCGGCGCTGCCTGGACCATGCCCGGGCGACCGGGCTCGGGACACCGACCTCCCCCGCGGCTTCGGTGCTGTACCTGCCGCTCACGGCAGCGACGCGAACGCGCGGCGTGCTGGCCGTCGAGCCGCTCGATCGCGAAGGGCTCGCGGGCCTGGAGCAGCGGCGGCTGCTCGACACGTGCGCGTCGCTGCTCGCCATCTGCCTCGAACGCATGCACTACGTCGAGGTGGCGCAGGCCACGCAGCTGGAGATCGAGTCCGAGCGCCTGCGCAGCGCCCTGCTCGGCGCCATCTCGCACGACCTGCGCACGCCGCTCGCGGCGCTGCTCGGGCTGTCGGAGTCGCTGACCCGGGCGAAGCCGCCGCTTCAGGGCTCGAGCGGGCAGACGGCACACGCCATCCACGACGCCGCGCGCCGCATGACGTCGTCGATCACCAACCTGCTCGACATGGCGCGGCTGCAATCGGGCCCTGTCCGCTTGAACCGGCAGTGGCAGCCGATCGAGGAGATCGTCGGCAGCGCCGTGGCGGGTGCGCGATCCTGGCTCGAGTCTCGCTGCGTCCGGGTGTCGATGCCGCAAGGGCTTCCGCTGGTGCACGTCGACGCGGTCCTCATGGAGCGGGTGCTGGCCAACTTGCTGGACAACGCGGCGAAGTACACGCCGGCCGCAACGGCGATCGAGATCGTGGCCAGCGCCGACGAGGACGCGGTCGAGGTTCGCATCGACGACCGGGGACCCGGGTTGCCCCCGGGCCGCGAGGACGCGATCTTCCGCACCTTCGAGCGCGGCCGCGCCGAAGACGCTGCGCCGGGGGTGGGCCTGGGCCTGGCCCTCTGCCGCGCGGTGCTGCGCGCGCACGGCGGCACCATCGACGGCCGGCAGCGCCCGGGTGGCGGCGCTCGCTTCACCCTGCGGCTGCCGCGCGGCGAGCCGCCGCAGCTCGATGTGCCCGCGGCCCACGCGGCCGGCACGCCCGCCGCATCATGAGCCCGGCGCCGCGCATTCTCCTCGTCGAGGACGAAGCCGGTATCCGGCGCTTCGTGCGACTGGCCCTGGAAGGCGAAGGGCTTCGCGTGCTCGAGGCGACGGACTTGCGTGGCGGCATCCGGCTCACCGCTGCGCAGCCGGACCTCGTGGTGCTCGATCTGGGCTTGCCCGACGGGGACGGCATGGCATTGATCCGCGACCTGCGCACCTGGTCCGAGACGCCGGTCATCGTGCTGTCCGCACGCGATGCCGAGGCGCAGAAGATCGTCGCGCTGGACAGCGGGGCGGACGACTACCTGGTGAAGCCCTTCGGCACGGGTGAATTGCTCGCACGCGTTCGCGCGCAACTTCGCCGGCATGCACGGGACGTCGAGGAGCCGGTGGTCTCGTTCGGCGACATCCGGCTGGATCGCAGCCGGCGCGTCGTCGAGCGCAACGGTGCGCCCGTGCCGCTCACGCCCCTGGAGTACCGCCTCCTCGCGTTCATGAGTGCGCGAGCCGACCGCGTGCTCACCCACCGCCAGTTGCTGACCGGCGTCTGGGGGCCCGCGCACGACGAGGACATCGCCTACCTGCGCGTCTTCGTGGCGGGCCTGCGGCGCAAGCTGGAGTCGGACCCCGCGCAGCCGCGACACCTGCTCACCGAGATCGGCGTGGGCTACCGCTTCGTTGCCTGAGCCCTTCCGGCGTCTTTACGCCATCTTTATTCGCGACGCGTAGAACGCGGGCCTGATCCACCTCGCATGGAGGCAGGCCATGACAAGCGGTGCGGCGCCGGCAGGCGGGGCTCGGGTCACCGGGCGTGGCCCGGGGGCGCTGGCCGCGCTCACGCTCGGAGCGCTCGGGGTCGTCTACGGCGACATCGGCACCAGCCCGCTGTATGCGGTGCGCGAGGTCTTCCACGCCGGCCAGGTCGAGCCGACCCGCGACCACGTGCTGGGGGTGCTTTCGCTCATCTTCTGGACGCTGGCGATCGTGGTGTCGCTGAAGTACGTCGTGCTGGTCCTGCGCGCCCACAACAACGGCGAGGGCGGCACGATGGCGCTGATGGCGCTCGCCAGCCGCTCGACGCACGACAAGCCGGGGGCGCACCGGGCGCTGCTCTTCATGGGCATCCTGGGTGCGGCGCTCTTCTATGGCGACGGCATCATCACGCCCTCCATCTCGGTGCTGTCGGCCATCGAGGGCCTCGAGGTGGCGACGCCGGCGTTCAAGCCCTACATCGTGCCCATCACGCTGGCCGTGCTGACCGGCCTGTACGTGGTGCAGCGCCACGGCACCGGCACGATGGGCCGCTGGTTCGGCCCCATCACGCTCGTCTGGTTCGCCGCCATCGCGGCCACCGGCAGCTGGTGGATCGCGCGCAACCCGGAGGTGCTGCTGGCCCTGAACCCGCTGCACGCGCTGCGCTTCCTGCTGGAGGAAGGCTGGACGGCGCTCGCCGTGCTGGGCGCGGTGTTCCTGGCCGTGACGGGCGCCGAGGCGCTGTATGCCGACATGGGACATTTCGGCAAGACGCCCATCCGCGTCGCCTGGTTCGCCCTGGTCTGGCCCGCGCTGTCGCTCAACTACTTCGGGCAAGGCGCCCTGATCCTCGTCGATCCCGCGGCGGTCGCGAACCCGTTCTTCATGATGGTGTCCGATGCACTGCTGTACCCGCTGGTGGCGCTCGCCACGGCGGCCACGGTGATCGCCTCGCAGGCGACCATCTCCGGCACGTTCTCCGTGACGAAGCAGGCGATCCAGCTGGGCTACCTGCCGCGGCTCACCATCCTCCACACCTCGGTGCGGGAGACCGGACAGATCTACATCCCGGCCGTGAACTGGATCCAGTACGGCGCCGTGGTCCTCGCCGTCGCGCTGTTCGGATCGTCCACGGCGCTGGCCACGGCCTACGGCATCGCGGTCACCGGCACGATGGTGCTGACCACGCTGATGACGTTCATCGTGGTGCGCCACGGCTGGGGCTATCCGCTGGCGCTCGCCGTGTCGGCCACGGGATTCTTCCTGGTCATCGAGCTCGTCTTCTTCGCCTCCAACGCCGTGAAGGTGCTCTCCGGCGGCTGGTTCACCCTGCTCATCGCCGGCGCGGTGTTCATGCTGATGCTGACGTGGAAGCAGGGACGGGAACTGCTGTCGGGCGAGCTGCGCCGCAGCAGCATCGACCTGCGCAGCTTCCTGGAGAGCGTGATGTCGAGCCCGCCGACCCGGGTGGACGGCACGGCGGTATTCCTCACGGCGGAGCCGGACATCACGCCGAGCGCGCTCATGCACAACCTCAAGCACAACATGGTGCTGCACGAGCAGAACCTGTTCGTGACGGTGCAGCACCACGAGGTCCCGTGGATCGCGCTGGACCGGCGCGCCGAGATCGAGCCGCTGGGACGCCACTGCTGGAAGATCCAGCTGCACTTCGGCTTCAAGAACGACCCGGACGTCCCCGAGGCGCTGCAGGCGCTGAAGCACCGGGGCATCGCGCTGGAGCCGTCGCGCACCAGCTACTTCCTCTCGCGCGACATCGTGATCCCGACGATCGGCAGCGGGATGGCGCCGTGGCGCGAGAAGCTGTTCGCCAACCTGCATCGCAATGCGAGCGCGGCCGCGGAGTTCCTGAGCCTTCCACCCAACCGCGTGGTCGAGCTCGGTGCGCAGGTCGCCATCTGAAAGCGGTGCAGGGGAGCGCGCGGGTGGCGCTCGCCACCTCGACCGGTGCCCGGACGCCGAATCCGCGTCAGGCGGCTTCGGTCTGGGTGGCGACGAGCCTGCGCGGCTCGCGGCGCGGCGCCGCGGGCGCGAGCCGCCGCCACGCGGTCAGCGCCTCGTCGCCCGCGCGGTGGCGGCGCAGCCAGTCGTCGATCGCGGGCACGGGCATCGGCCGGCCGAGAAAGAAGCCCTGGATGGCGTCGCAATCGAGGGTGCGCAGGAATGCCAGCTGCTCGGCGGTCTCCACCCCCTCGCACACCACCGACAGCGACAAGCTGTGGGCGAGCGCGGTCACCGCGGTGGCGATCGCGGCGTCGTGCGGCAGGTCGCGCACGAACGAGCGGTCCATCTTCAGCGTGTCGACCTTGAAGCGCTTGAGGTAGGCGAGCGAGGAATGGCCGGTGCCGAAGTCGTCGATGGCGACGCGCACGCCCACGCGAGCCAGCTCGAGCAGGATCTTGCGGCTCAGCTCGTTGTCCTCCATCAGCAGGCTCTCGGTGAGCTCGAGCTCCAGCCGGCACGGCGCGATGTCGTGGGTCCTCAGGATGTCGGCGATGCGTTGTGGCAAGTCCCGATCGTGGAACTGGCGCGCCGAGAGATTGACCGCCATCGAGAGGCCCGCCATGCCCGCACGGTCCCAGGCGACGAGCTGGGCGCACGCCGTCTCGATCACCCAGGCGCCCACCGGCACGATGAGGCGGCTTTCCTCCAGGGCGGGGATGAACGCGTCCGGCCCGACCAGGCCGAAGCCCGGACGCTCCCAGCGCAGCAGCGCCTCCACGCCCGTCACCGCACCGGTGGCCAGGTGGGCCTTCGGCTGGTAATGCAGCCGGAACTCGCCGCGCTCCAGCGCGCCGCGCAGGCTCTGCTCGAGCGCGATGCGGTGCTGGATCGAGCGGTTCAGCTCGTCGTTGAAGTACTGGTACGTGTTGCGCCCCAGGTCCTTGGCGCGGTACATCGCCATGTCGGCCTGGCACAGCAGCGTGTCGAGGGTGGCGTGGTCGTGCGGGTACAGCGCGATGCCCAGGCTGCCCGAGACCACGAGCTCGTTGCCGCCCACCGCAACGGGCGCCTGCAGCGCCTCGAGGATGCGCTCGGCGAGCGACGAGACGTCCTGCATCGCGGCGGCGCTCTCCAGCAGGACGGTGAACTCGTCGCCGCCCAGCCGTGCGATGGTGAACTCGCTGTCCGCGGAGCGCCGCATGCGTTGGATGCCGGCCTCGACGCAGCTCTGCAGGATGCGGGCGACGTGGCGCAGCACCCGGTCACCGGCCTCGTGGCCGAGGCTGTCGTTGATGTCCTTGAAGCGGTCGACGTCGAGGTAGAGCAGAGCCATGGGCCGGCCGGTGCGTTCGCAGCGCCGCATCGCCTGCTCCAGCCGGTCGCGAAACAGCACGCGGTTGGGCAACCCCGTGAGCGCATCGTGCGTCGCCTCGTGCACGAGCCGCTCCTGCGTGCGGTGCAGCGCGCGCAGCGGGAGCACCTTGAGGGCCGTGAACACCGCGCCGCCCAGCAGCACCCCGAGCAGGGCGAACCAGGCCGTCTGCACGAGCAGCGGCCGCAGCGACCGCTGCACGCGAAGCGTGCCGACCACCCTGCCCGAGTCGTACACGGGGCTGGCGGCCTCGACGTGCGGAGCGCCGACCTCGTCGCGCACCGCGCTCACGAGGGCCCCTGCGGCGTCGAGCACGCTGCGCACTTCGGGCGTGCGGTCGAGCGGCCGTCGGCGCAGCAGCTCCTCCAGGCGCAGCGTCTCGACCTTCCACAGCTCCGGATTGGCGTTGACCAGCTGCGACGTCAAGCGCGCGTTGATCTCGGCCTCGGTCCGCAGGATGTTGACGGTCGACTGGTAGCCCGAGTAGGCCGCCGTCGCGGGCAGCAGCAGCATGACGCTGAGCGCCACGAAGCCTGCGATGAGCACCAGCAGTCGTTCCATGCCGCGGATCGGAGATGCGCGTTCAGCGCTGAGGCGCGGCGCTTGCCGTGACGGTGCCCGCCGGCGCGACGGCGTGGCCGGTATCGGCCAGCACGCGCCGCCCCGCTTCGGAGCCGATGAAGGCCACGAAGCCGGCGACGCTGGCCGGCGCGCCCACCCGCGTCACGACGTAGAGCTGCTTGACGTACGGATAGCGGCCGGCGAGCACGTTGGCCGGCGTGGGGGCGATGCCGTCGATCGACACCGGGTGCGCGCGCCGCCGTTCGGACTGCAGCAAAGCGAGCGAGGCCGTGCCGAGGCCGCCGGGCAGGCGCTCGATGGCATCGACCGCGTCCTGGTCGGTCATGCCCGTGACCATGCCTTCGCGCGCCATCGCGGTGGCCAGCGCGCTCTTGATCTCGGGGGACAGGGAGGCGAGGAGCGCGCTGTCGCCGTCGCTCGCCGGCCGCAGCACCAGGCGCACCGGCTGGCCGTCGCCCCAGTGGCTGGTTCGGCCGGCATACAGGTCGGCGATCTGCGCACGCGTGAGATCGGTCACGCCCGCCTTGGTCGTCGCGATCAGGAACGGCGTGCGCCCGTACTCCACCGCGCGCAGGCCGGCCGCTGCCTCCTCCGGCTTGAGCGCGCGGCTGGCCACGGCGAGCTGCACGGACCCGGCGGCGAGCGCCTTCAGGCCACCGCCGCTGCCCAGGTTGGGCACCACTTCGAGCTGGAACGAGGGGTCCAGCGTGCGGTAAGCCTGCGCGAGCTGTGCCATGGTGGCGAGCGCGGACCCGGTGCCGCCCAGGCGCACGGGGTCGGCCTGCGCGGCGAGCGGCGCCAGGGCCGCGGCCAACGCGACGGCCAGGGTGGCACGCAGGCCTCGGGAAGAGCGAAGGAAGGTTCGGATGGAGATCGTCATGCGGCTCGGACGGGCAGGGGCGGGACATGGGACGCTGGCACGCATCGCGATCACAGCGTGCTCGGGTTGTCGGCGACGGCGCGGCGAACTTGAGACGGCTCTTGCGCCGGCCGTGCACCATTGCGCGCGCGGCTGGGGGAGGTTGTGCATTCCTGCCGCCGGCTTCTGCGGTTCGCGACTCAAGACCGGTTGCGCGCCATTCGCGGCCCCGCATGGCGTGGCCGGGCAGCGGGCCGTCATGGCCGGGGCATGGCCGACCCTTCCAGTTCGCCGACTCGCTGGTCTTCGCGATGGCGACCGACGGCGACGGGCGGAGGACCGGTGCACGGCTTCGTCGGACGGATGATGGCGGTATCACCATGTGCGGTCGTACCGTCAATCGAAGGCCGTCCAGAGTGGGGGACAGCCGTCAGATGCGCGAGAAGCCGACCGGAGCTTGTCGTGACCAGCGAGGGTCGCTTACCCTTCAAGCCTTCATTCGGGACACGAGCGACTGACGTGACCGCAACCCACCACAGCTTCGATCGCTGGCTCCAGCGATATGGCGACGCCTGGACCGAGGGCGATCCCGCCGCTGCGGCGCAGTTGTTTTCACCCGAAGCCGCTTATTTCGAGACGCCCTTCGACCCGCCCATGATCGGGACCGCAGCCATCCTTCGGTACTGGGCGGAGGGAGCGAAGAGCGCCCAAACCCAGGTGACCTTCGGCGGGACCGTCATCTCGTTCGACGGGACGACCGGCTTCGCGCAGTGGCACGCCAGGTTCCGGCGCGTTCCCTCTCACGTCCTGGTAGAGCTGGACGGAGTGCTGCGCGCGACGTTCGACGACAAGATGCGCTGCGTGGAGTTCAGGGAGTGGTGGCACCGTCGTGAAAGTTGAGTAAGCAGTGGCCCGGGTACGGCCACTTTGGGCTCGTTCCATGACAGGCCGCTTGGCAGCGGGGACGAAACCGCTCTCGCGGTAGGGCTCCGGCGATGCGCTACTTCAATTTCGCGGGCGACCGGGGCCGGCGGCTGTCCGCAGCAGCTTCGGGCTGGACAAGCAACTGCGCGCGCAGCCGAAACGTTGGCTATTGGCTGCGCGCATCGAATCGGCCTCGCCCGCACCCTGCACGGTAGCCGGGCCTCGTGGTGCGGTTCTGGAGGACGAGCCGATCGCCGCAGTGAGGGGTGACGGTCACGGCGCCGGTGCCCGGGTGCACAAGGACGCCCCTGAACGAACGCATGCGGCCTTTCGTTCTGGGTCCGTGAAAACAAGAGGGCCTCGCGGTGGAGGCCCTCAGGGTTCGATGCCGACGGCGCGCTACCGCACCGACGGCCCCGACCGCCGTCTATTCGCGCCTGGAGCGACGCCTGCCGAGCCAGACGGTCATCGCCAAGCCGGCCAGCAGCAGCGAATAGGTGCCGGGCTCCGGGATGGGCGGCACCGTGCCGCCGGCGTTGGCGACGAAGAAGGTCTCGAAGCCGCCCGTGGCACCCAGGCAGCCTTCGGGCGCGACCGGCCCGCAGCCCACGCTCGCCGACAAGCCGACGATGTTGCTCTCGAAGGCGGCGCCGAAGGCCGCGGCCGCCTCGACTTGCTGGGCGGCGTCGAGAGCGAACACGAACAAGCTGGCGTTGCCGACGCCCGGCAAGGTGCTGGCGAAGGTCTGGCTCGTGAACGAGCCCGAAGTGAACAGCACCGAGCCGGTCGGGCTGAAGATGCTCAGCTGCAGATCCTGCAGCGTGATGCCCGAGGCGTCGCCGCCCGGCTCCTGCGGGTTGAACACGACGCGCAGCGTGGAGGCCGAGGTGATGCCCAGCTCGCCGAGTGTGCGCGTCTGGGTCTGCGACCCGCCCGTCATCGCGTCGCCGGTGACCACGTCGCCGAAGCTGACGCCGCCGGTGGCGAAAGTCGAACTGCCCGGGCTGTTGATGGTGAGGACGGTGTTCACCGAGCCCAATCCGGCGCCTTGAAAGTCCTCGCCGCCGATCGGAACGAGGTCCGCATGCACCAGCGTCCCCGTCATGAGTGCCGCAGCCGCGGCACAGGCCTTCCAGATGTGACTCATCGAATTGGTCCCCTCGAACGGCCCCGAGTCCCCCACCGGTATCGGACGGCCACCCCGAGCTTGAGCAAGAGAGGGGCCCGGCCATTCCGCCGCTTCAGCGGGCGGATTCGGCAAGCGCCATGGAAAAAACTCCCATACCGGAAAATCTTCCAGTCGTCGAGACGCTCGGACGAGCCGCACCCGGGCTCGACGCCGCGACACCCGCCGCCGAGGCAGGCGTCGCCCGACCCATCGACCCGATCGCCCGCGCATCCCAACGACGGCGCCAACGGTCATTCAAACGGGGCCGTCGCATCCTGCTGCCGTGGCTCCATCTCGAGCCACACCAGCCCGAGGAGCCCACCATGACCGAACATCCCCAACCCGGCCCCGTCACGCTCGATGGACGCAGCTTCCACGGAATCGTGCTGGAAGCCGGCAAGACCGAGGGCGACGCCGACACGCTGCTGTTCGCCGACGGCCGGTTCCGCTCGACCGCCTGCGACCGCTACGGCTATGGCGACAGCGCCTACACCGCCCGTCGCGACGGCGACCGGATCCACTTCGACGCCGAGACCGAAAGCGAACGCTGGGGCCGCCTGCGCTGGCACGGCACGGTCACCGGCCGCCGCCTGGACGGCACGCTGACGATGGTGCGCGACGGCCATCCGGCGGGCGAGAAGTGGGTGCTGGCCGGGGAGCGCTGAGGCCATGACGAGCCCCATGGACGACACCACCTACCACGCCGGCATGCGCGCCTTGCAGGACCGCTTCGACACCCGGCTCCTGGCCGACCGGCTCGACGAACGACTCGGCCGCGCCGTCTTCAGCGAGCAGGACAAGGCCTTCATCGAGAGCCGCGCGCTGTTCTTCCTCGCCACCGCGGACGCGCAGGGCCGGCCCGACTGCTCGCACAAGGGCGGCGCACCGGGATTCGTGCGCGTGACCGGTCCCGGCGAGCTCGAGTTCCCGAGCTACGACGGCAACGGCCAGTTCCGCAGCCTGGGCAACATCGGCGCCAACGCCGCCGTGGGGCTGCTGTTCATCGACTTCGAGTCGCCGCGGCGGCTGCGCGTGAACGGGGATGCGGTGGTGCTGGACGATGCCGAGGCCCTGGCGCGTCATCACGGCGCGCAACTCGTCGTGCGCGTGCGCGCACGGCGCATCTTCCCCAACTGCCCGCGCTACATCCACAAGAGCGCCGGCGCCGAGCTGTCGGCCGACGTGCCGCGCCCCGGCCACGAGCCGCCGGCGGCGGCCTGGAAGTCGATGGCGATCGTCGCCGACGTGCTGCCGCGCGTCCCGCCGGAGCGCGGCGGCACTACTCGATGACTTCGCCGACCCAGATGCGGTCGAACTGCGCGCCGGCCTCGCGCTGGATGCGCCGCATCGTTTCGGCGTCGGCCGCCTCGTACTCGCAGATCATGCGCATGCGGTCGGCCGACAACACGCTGCGCTTCCACGTCGCCTGGAAGGCCGCCAGACAGGGGCGCTCGCGATCGGCGACCCTCCCCATGTCGGCGTCGGATTGCGGTGTGTCGAAGCTGCGTTCGACGACGATGCGCAGCACGCTCATGCGGATCTCCTCGGTGGGATGAAAGGCGCGGGCGTAGCGGCCTGCGCAGCGGACGCGGCGGCAGCGAGCGTGGCCCGCGCACGGGCGACCTGGGTCGGACGGCGCACCGGCGTCGCGGCGGCGAGCGCCTCGTCGGCATGGCGCGATGCGGCCGGCGCGTCGCCGGCCGCCAGCGCCCATGCCGCGGCTTCGTTCAGCACGTAGGCCAGGTGCGCCTTGTCGTCGCGCTCGCGCAGGGCGGCCAGGCTGGCTTCCACGGCCGCCGCGGCCGCCGGTTCGCCGCGGCGCAGCCGCACCAGCGCCGCCAGCCCGTCGGCGAACGGCACCTCCGGTTCGCCCATGCGCCGGGCGGCGGCGGCCACTTCGCCGACATGCTGCAGCACCTCGTCGGCCAGCCCGAGCTCGTACTCCGCGGTCGCCAGCGCGAGCATGCATTCGTACTCGCGCCAATGGTTGGACGCGGCACGCGCCAGGGCCACCGCGCGCGCCAGCGCCACGCGCGCCGCGGCCAGGTCGCCATCGGCGCGTGCCACCAGGCCGCGCCCCCACTCGAGCTCCATCACGGGCAGCTGCAGCTCGGCCGCCAGGGCTGCCGCTTCGGCGAGCAGCGCGCGGCCGCGCTCGCCGTCGGCCTCGATGTCGATCAGGCAGCGCCCGGTGTTGGCGAGCTGCTGGCAGCGCGTGAAGTCGTCGGCCAGACGCGTGCAGCGCTCCGCGGCCAGCGATGCGTCGCGCGCCCCGGCAGCATCGCCCGACTGCTGGCGCCAGTACGCCAGGATCTCCCAGCCGGCGGAAGCCTCGGCATGCAGCGCGAGCGCCTGCGCCGCGTCGATGGCCTGCGCAATGCGTGCGACGAGGTCCGGCAGGCGCCGCCCGCCCGGTGCCGAGGCGGCGGCCACGCGCATGCGCAGCAGGCCGATCTCCAGCCGTGCACGCTGCGCACCGGGCGCCAGCTCGTCGAGCAGCGCGAGGCCGCGCTCGGCCATCTGGGCGGCCTCGACGTTGGCGAACACGCGCAGCCAGTGCTGCCCGGCCGCCAGCGCGGCGTGCGTGGCCAGCAGCGCATCGCCCGCCAGGCTGGCATGGTGCACGACGGCGCCGTGCAGCCAGGGATCGTCGGCGCTCGCCGCGTCGAATGCGCGCGCGATCTGCCGGTGCAGCGCGCGGCGGCGCGGCGTCGACAGGCCCCGATACACCGCCTGGCGGACCAGGCCGTGGGTGAAGTCGAAGCTGCCGTCGCCGGTGGCGCGCAGCAGCCCGCGCCGCTCGAACTGGGCGACGCGGCCGAGCACGTCGGCCACCGGCAGCGCCATGGCAGCCGCCAGGCGGTCCACGTCGAACTCGCCGCCGAGCGCGGCGGCCCAGCCGAGCAGATCGCGCGCCCCGTCGTCGAACGCGCGCAGCCGGTCGTCGATCAGCGCTTCGAGCGGTCGTGCGCCGGCCGGCGGGCCGGCGCCCCCGGCGCGCGCCAGCTCGATCAGCAGGAGCGGGTTGCCGCCGCTCTCGCGCAGCGCCACGCCGACGTCGGCCAGGCGGTCGCCGAGCCAGTGCCGCACGTCCTCCTCGGCGAGCGGGCGCAGGTCGAGCTGCCGCAGCGCGCCTTCGCGGGCCAGCGACTGCAGCAGGCCCTTGGCGCCCGCGTTGTCGTCGATCTCGCCCGCGCGCGCCGCCGCGGCGATCAGCACCGGCATCGGCGCGTCGGCGAGCCGGCGCGCAGCGAAGTGCAGCAGCGCCGCCGAGGCGGCGTCGATCCATTGCAGGTCGTCCACGACGATGGCGAGCGGCTGCCGTCGCGCCAGGCCGCACAGGAGCTCCGCGGTCGCGTCGAACAGCTGCTCGCGGCTGCCGGCGCCGTCGCCGCCGCCGCGCAGCGGCGCGGTCTGTGCCAGCACCGACGCGCTCGCGTCCGCCGTCGGCACGCCGCGCAGCGCGTCGAGCCAGAAGCCGTACGGTCGCACCGCCTCCGCCTCGAAGCAGCGGGCGCGGATCACCCGCCGGCCCAGCGTGCCCGCGCGCTCGCTCAGGTGGTCCAGCAGACGCGTCTTGCCGATGCCGGGCTCGCCGACGAGCAGCAGCAGCGACGCCTGTCCCGTCGTGGCGAGGGCGGTCTCGATCGCGCGGCACTCGTCGGCGCGCCCGACCAGCGGCGTGCGCGCCGCCGAGGGTGGGGGCCGCACGAGGTCGGCGAACGACGCCGCCGCGCGCGGCGGCGCGGCCGGTTCGGGCGCGGCGGGCGGCGCGGCGGCATGCCGCTGCAGGCGCCGCACCGCCCGGATCGCCTCGTCGAGCGGGCCGCCGTCGGGCAGCGAGATCTCGCGGCGCAGCAGCTCGCGCGCCCAGCCGTAGTGGGTCTCCGCTTCGGGATAGCGCCCGGCGGCGGCGAGCAGGCGCACGAGCGTGGCATGCGCGGTGTCGGCCAGCGGGTCGGCGGCCACCATCGCGCGGCCGTGCGGCAGCGCACGCGTCGGGTCGCCGGCCAGGCGCAGGACCAGCGCCTCCAGGGTGGCGCGGCGCGTCCCGGCGAGGCGCTCGCGCTCGGCCATGCACCAGTGATGGAAGCGGTAGCACGCAGGGAGCTCGAGGCCGTCGAGGAACTCGCCCTGCAGCATGCGCGCCGCCTGCTCGAGCGTTTCGATGGCCAGCCGATCGAGGGCGCGACCGTCGAGCAGGGCGCCGACCTGCGCGCTGTCGATCTCGCAGGACCGCGCGTCGAACACGACCCGTTCGCGGTCGGCCCGCAGCGGCTCGATCGTTGCGTCGTTGACCACGGCACGCAGCTTGGTGAGGCTCCAGCGCAGCGCGGCGCGCGGGTCGTCCGGCCCGTCCCACAGCAGGTCGCACAAGGCGGCGCGCGACTGCGGCGTGCCGGTGGCGGCCAGATAGCCCAGCAGCGCCCGCGTGCGGCGCGACGGTGGCAACGGCACCGGCGCACCGTCGCCATGCCGGACCTCGAGGTCACCGAGCAGACGCACGCGCAGCCTCGCGCTGGCCGTGGCGGCAGAACCCACGCTGACTCCCCTCCCCGCTGCGGCGGTGGCGACGCAAGCCCGCCCCGGCCGCCGCCAGCGGCCCGGACAAGTTAGCACAGCGTGACCGTGCGCGCGCGCTCGTCACCGACCGCCGGCCGCCGCCGCGACGCGCGAGCGCATCGCACCCGCGGCGCGGTCGAGATGCTCGAACAAGTGCGCGGCAAGTTCCTGCACGTCGGCCTCGACGCCATGGATGAAGCTCGACTTGCGGCGGCGCAGGAAGGGCAGGCCGAGCACGTACAGGCCGGGCGCGACGACGCCGCGGTCGTGGCGCAGCTCGCCACGCCCGTCGAACACCGGCGCGTCGAGCCAGCCGAAGTCAGGTCGGTACCCGGTGGCCCACACGATCGTGCGCACGTCGCGCCCCAGCTCGGCGCTCAGCCGCGGCGACGCGGCGACCGTGGTGGGCACGAAGCGCTGCACCGCGCCGACCTCGCCCTCCAGGCCCCGCGCGCGCGCCCAGGCATCGAATGTTTCCAGCATGCGGTTCATCTTCAGGTCCGCCAGCGCGCAGACGTTGCGCAGCGAGCCCGAGAACAGCGCCTGCGTGCCGCGCACGGCGGCCAGGCGGCCGCAGACCTCGACGCCGTCGCGCTGGACGGTGCCGAGGTCGAGCGTCGCGCGCTCGTCGCTGCCGACGAGCTGCGCCGAGGGCAGCCTGCGCGCGCGCACCGGATCGTCCATCGACTCGATGCGTTGGTCGAGCACGCCGCTCGCGAGCAGCCACCACTGGACGTCGCGCCCGCGGTACAGCCGCGGCATGCGGACATGTTCGCCCGCGGCGAGCAACACCGGGCGACCGCTGCGCCGGATCTCCTGCGCCAGCTGCAGCCCCGTGGCCGACGCGCCGACCACCAGCACCCGGCCCGGGCCCAGGTCGGCCGGCCGGCGGTAGTCGCGCACCGTCCATTGCGCGACCGACGCGGGCACGTCCTCGGCGAGCCGCGGCACGACGGGCCGGCTGCACGCGCCGCTGGCCAGCACCACCGCCCGGCACCGCCAGTCGGCCCCGTCGGTGCCCACGAGGTACCGGCCGGCCGTGGGTGCCA
>Ga0075429_100000080_pt1 | contig 49555 bp, 48 predicted proteins | sample RhiMetdeltSRZDD3_FD_75295 | JGI IMG/M metagenome (GOLD analysis project Ga0075429, IMG submission 75295) | Populus rhizosphere microbial communities from Tennessee, USA - Rhizosphere MetaG P. deltoides SRZDD3 | ecosystem: Host-associated > Plants > Roots > Rhizosphere > Soil | place: USA...
AGGCACGCCAGCGGCCGGGCTGGACCTTGCCCTTCCCGGCGACGTGATCGCGAAACCGGTCCGTCCACGCGTCGAAGGCGGCGTAAACGCCTTCGCCCTCCATGTCCTCGGCCTGGTTGTCGCTGTACTTCTTGCCGCGGCCGAACTCGACGTGATGCCACAGCGCGTCCGGAACTTCGATGCCGCTATAACGGCACTGCCACACCAGCGGTGCATAGCTGTCCCGCCCGTTGTCGAACGGCTCCTCGGCCGGATCGAAATATTCCGGGTGCCGCAGCTGTCTCGGCCGCCCTGCCGCGTCGGACTCGTCCGCGCCCCCGTCGCCGTAGCAGAAGAATGCCGCCGTGCGCCCCTCGAGGTGGTTGAGGCTCAATTCATCCCACTCGGGCGAATGCTCCAGCTCACGGGCGCGCTCGGGATTCTTGTGCTCGATCAGATCTTCGCGGGGATTGCCGCCGCTCATGCACACCAGGCGATCGAACATCGCCTTGAGGTTGCTCGACGGGCCGTACCAGTTGACGGGGCCGATCAGCGCCCAGGCGTCGGCGAGGTCCAGTCGCGCGTACAGATCGAGGTCCCACATCAGGTCCGGCTCGTCCTTGTTGCCCACCTCGTAGCAGTTGCAGGGCCAGCAGCACAGCGCCATCGAGGTGGAGACGCAACCGTTGCAGCTCTGGATCCGGGCGCGGCCGTAGACATTGCCGAGGTCTTCGAGATCGATCTCCCAGTCCTGCGGCAGGCGATCGGCCATCCGGAACATCAGCGCGCGCGACTTGGAATCGACGCCGGGGCAGTTGTACTGCCTTCGATCGGAGCCGGAAATGACGAGCACGCGCAAGGGACGCTCGGACGCGGGCAACCGCCCGTTGTCATCGTTCGGTCTCATGGAGGACTCCTACGTACCGGGCTTCCTGGACGCGAGCGCCTTGCCGATGAATTCGTTCAATGCCGGTCCGGAGCGGATCCATCGCACCACGACGACGAGATCGTTGTCCCAGTCGAGGTAGACGATGTTCTGGCCGGCGCCGCGGAAAACGACGCTCGATTCGGGCGCAGCGGGCAGCGGCTTGCGCCCGGTATTCAGGAACCAGTTCGCGTGGCCGTACTCGGCATTTGCGCTGCCCGGCGTGCGCGCCATCCGGATCCACCTTTCGGCGATGATCTGGCGATCCTTCCACTTGCCGTTGCGCAGGAACAGATAGCCGAACCGCGCCAGGTCGCGCGCGTGGATGAACATGCCCCCGCCCCAGTGGCCGCCGCCGCTGACCGACTGGACCTTGGCTCCGTCCAGCTCGATCCATGAATTCTCGTAGCCGTGCCAGCGCCACGTACTCGAAGCGCCGATCGGGTCCATCACCTCTTCGCGCAGCACGTCCGGCAAGGGCCGCCGGAGGACCTGCAACGCGGCGAGCGCGAGCACGTTGATGCGCACATCGTTGTACTTGTAGCGCGTGCCCGGAGCGGACAGCTTGCGGTTCGACCACTCGTGCGGCTTGCCTTCCGGCCGGTCGGCCCAGTCGGGCTTTCCCCACAGCGTTCCCTGCCAGTCGCTCGTCTGGCGCAGCAGGTGGTCCCACGTGATCGGCTGGTTGTGGGGCGCGTCGAACAGATCGACGCCCGGCGGCATGTAGTCGCGCACCTTGTCGCCGACGTCGCGAATCAGTCCCTTCTGCACCGCCAGCCCGACGACCGTGGTGAGGAACGTCTTCGTCACGCTGTGCGTCATGTCCACGCTGCTCGTGTCGCCCCACTCCGCCACGACGTAGCCGCGGTGGATGACGAGACCGTTCAGCGCGGCGCGCACCTTCATCGGCCCGATGATCGTGCTGAACGGCTCGCTGGCGCCGAAGCTCTGCGCCTGGACGAGCGCCTGGTCCTTCGGCGCAGTCGTCTCGCTCGCGACCGCGAACTTCACCGCTTCGTCCAGCGCGGCGGCGTCGAACCCCGCCTGCTGCGGCGATCGCGACTGCCACTCGCCGCGCTCGGGAAAGTACGGCGCTGCCGTCTGCGCCGCCGCCGCAGAAACGAATGCGAGCGCCGCAACGAATGCAAGGGCAACGAGCGTCGGCTGCAATGGCTTGCCATGCGGCATGCGTAAAGCTCCGCCTAGCGGGGCGCGCTGCGCTTCGACATGAGCCACGAATACGACATGAAGAAAAGCAGCAGCGCCGCGATGACGACGCTCGTAATCGCCATCGGTCGGCCCATGATCCGGCCGCCGTCCGTCAGGACATAGGTGTAGATCAGGGTGACCAGAAATGCCGCCAGTGACACGGCGAAGACCACAAAGGCCCGCTTGTTGCGCAGCAGAATCAGCACCGAGCCCAGCATTGCGCTCCACACACCGATGGCCCAAGCCGCCATCATCCAGAGCGGCATTCCCTGATAGTGGGCGATCTGCGCTGGCGTCATGCCTGCGCTGGCCATGTATCTCGCGCCCTGCGTCATGCTCATCAGATGATCGTATGCGCCGATCGCGTTGAACAGCACGGCGATCACGCCGACCAGCCAGAGATGCCAGGGCGTCTTGCTCGTCCTATCAGTCATCGCCTATTCCTCAAAAATCGCCGCCTGGCCGTTGACCGCTACCGCCGGTCGACCGACCACATCATCACCGCCGCCGCGAGCATGAACGTGGCGCTCGGCACGACCGCAGCCGCGATCGGCGGCCAGTTCTGCAACAGCCCGATGTGGGAGAACAGGCTGTTCAGCATGTGGAAGAAGATCCCGAGCAGGATCCCGAGGAACACCTTGATGCCGACCATGCCGAAGCGGGCGTGCATGTAGGCGAACGGCAGCGCGATCGCCATCATTACCAGCGTCGCCACCGGGTAGAAGATCTTCTTCCACATCGCGATCTGGTAGCGCTCGGTCTTCTGCCGGTTCGCCGAGAGATGTTGCGTGTACCGGTAAAGCTTCCACGCCGACATGCGCTCCGGCACCACGATCAGCACGTTGAGCATCTCGGGACTGACCGCGGAGCGCCATTGCAGCTCTTCGTGGCGCTCGGTGCGCGGGCCCTCCGCCGTGAACTCGGTGCGTGCCACGCGGCGCAGGCGCCACGCGCCGCCGCCTGCGTATTCGGCGCTCGCCGCGAGCGTCAGCAGCCGCAGCCGGTAGTCGGAATCGAACTGGTAGATGCGCACGTCATTAAGCAGGTTCGCCACGCGCGCCTCGCGCACGTTGATGAAGGAGCGCTCGTCGCGGAACCACAGTCCCGAGCTCAGGTCCTGCCCGCCCTGGATCAGCGAATTCAGCGCGCGCATGCGCACGGTCTGCGCCGCCGCATCCGCGTACGGCGCAAGCCACTCCCCGATCACGAAGGTGGCAATGACGAACGGAATCCCGGTCTTCACCAGCACGATGCCGGCGCGGGCGGGCGAAAAGCCCGCGGTGCGCATCACGGTGTACTCGGAGTTGCTCGACAGGTGGGCGAGCACGTACAGCGTTCCGATCAGCACTGCGACCGGCAGCAGCTCATACGCATGCGCCGGAACGCCGAGCGCGACCACCGTGACGATCTGCCGCAGCGCATAGTTGCCGGTGCCGAGGTCGCGCAGCTCGGCGATCAGGTCGAAGAACGCGAACAACGCGAGAAAGGCCACCAGCACGAACGTCACCGCGCCCCAGATCTGGCGCGACAGATAGCCCTGCAGGGTGGGGATTCTCACCGCCGCCCTCTGAGCCGCAGCAGCCCGAGCTGGCGCGAGAACATCAGGATCGCGATCGCGCCCATCGCGGCATGGATCGGCCACCAGCCGAGCGCGAACGAGAGCCTGCCTTGCGCCACCTGCGCCTGGCTCACCGACAGCAGGTTGGAGTACGTCATGTAGATGAGCAGCGCGAAGATCAGGTTGTACGAGCGCCCGGCGCGCGGGTTGACGTAGCTGAGCGGAATCGCGAGCAGGGCGAGGATCAGCGCCGACAGCGGCATGCCGATCCGCCACAGCAGCTCGCCGCGGTTCTGCGCGGTCGGGTTCTCGATCAGCGCGGCGGTGGACATGCTCTTGTGCGTGGCGACCGGCTCGCCTCCCTCCTTCGCCTCGATGCGCACCATGTAGCGCGCGAATTCCATGACGCGGAAGTCGGACTCGCCGGGCGTGCCTTCATATCGCCGGCCGGCGAGCAGCGTAAGGAACCGGTCGCCGTTCGGCGCGACCTCGGTCAGCCCCTTCTCGCTCGTCATCACCCCGGTGCGGCCGTGCTGCGAGGAGTTGACGAATACGTTCTGCACCATGCTCTTGTCGCCGGCGATCGACTCGGCGAAGAACACCTTCTGCTTGTTGCGCGATTCGCCGAACACGCCGGGGTCCAGGCGCGCGAGGTCGTCACGCGAATCGATGCGGCTGCGGTATTGCTCGCTCATCTGCACGACCCAGGGAGAGAGCGCGAACGTCAGCAGCGCGATCAGCAGCACGAGCGGGCCGCCGAACAGCAGCACCGGGCGCATCCACGCCGTCAGCGCAAGCCCGGAGTTGAACCAGATCACCATCTCGGAGTCGCGCCACATGCGCGACAGCGTGAGCAGAACGGTAATGAAGAGCGTGAGCGAAAGCACGACCGGCAGGATGTGCAGCGAGAAAAAGCCGAGAAAAGCGATCACCGCGTCGCTCGGCAGCTTGCCGCCCGCCGCCTGGCCGAGCAGGCGGATGAGCCGCGTCGTGACCGCGATCAGGAACAGCGTCAGGAACACCGCGGCCGCAAGATTGGCGAATTCCCGGAGCAGCGAGCGGTGGAAGATCATGCGATACTTGCGCCCCCGAAAACGTACGGAGATCGCAGTGGAATTTAGCATAAGAAGCGGCGCACCCGACTCGGCGCAGACAGGCTGCCTCGTGCTCGGCGTGTACAAGGGCGCCGCCGGCGCAGCGCACGAGCTGACGCGCGCGGCGCAGCTCACCGACCGCGCAGCGCGCGGCGCGCTGCAGCGCGTGCTCGCGCAAGGCGATCTTTCCGGCCGGATCGGCTCGACGCTGTTGCTGCGTGCGGTCGATGGCGTCAAGGCCGAGCGGGTGCTGCTCGTCGGCCTGGGCGAGAAGGACAAGTTCGGCGAAGCCGCTTATCGCGACGCCGTGCGCAGCGCGACGAACGTCCTGAAGGATCTCGGCGCGAAGCATGCGCTGCTCGGGCTTTGCGAGGTCAAGGTGGGCCGGCGCGCGTCCGCCTGGAACGTGCGGCACGCCGTGCTCGCGGTGCGCGACGCGTTGTACCGGTTCGACCAGCTGAAGAGCGCGAAGACGCCCCCGGCACCCGCGCTCGCGCACATCGCGCTGCTCGCAGGCGCCCAGCCGGCCGGCGCGCAGGCGCAAAACGCGCTGAAGGAGGCGCTCGCCACTGCCGACGGCGTCGATCTCGCGCGTACGCTCGGCAATCTGCCGTCGAATCACTGCACGCCGACGCATCTCGCCGAGGTCGCGCAGAAGATCGCCAAGGACTACAAGCTCGGCATCGAAGTGCTCGAGCGGAAAGACATGGAGCGCCTCGGCATGGGGTCGCTGCTCTCGGTGACGAGCGGGTCGCGCGCCGCGCCCAAGTTCATCGTGCTGCGACACAACGGCGGAGCGAAGAAGGCGAAGCCGATCGTCCTCGTCGGCAAGGGGATCACGTTCGATACCGGGGGGATCTCGCTCAAGCCCGCGCCCGAGATGGACGAGATGAAGTACGACATGTCCGGCGCCGGCAGCGTGCTCGGCGCGATCCGCGCGCTCGCCGGGATGAAGGCACGCGTCAACGTGATCGGGGTCGTGCCGGCGTGCGAAAACATGCCGGGCGGCCTCGCGACCAAGCCCGGCGACATCGTCACGGCGCTGGACGGCCAGACCATCGAGATCCTCAACACCGACGCCGAAGGACGCCTGATCCTGTGCGACGCGCTCGCCTACGCGAAGCGCTTCGATCCCGAGGCCGTCGTCGACATCGCGACGCTGACCGGCGCCTGCGTGATCGCGCTCGGGCACGTCGCGAGCGGACTCTTTGCCAACGACCAGAAGCTCGCCGACCGGATCCTCGATGCGGCCGACGACGCGTGGGACCGGGTCTGGCAGATGCCGCTGTTCGACGAATACCAGGAGCAGCTGCGCTCGAACTTCGCCGACATGGCGAACATCGGCGGCCGCCCCGCCGGCAGCGTGACCGCGGCCTGCTTCCTGTCGCGCTTCGCGAAGAAGCTGCGCTGGGCGCACCTCGATATCGCGGGCACCGCGTGGAAGGGCGGCCGCGACAAGGGCTCTACCGGCCGGCCGGTGCCGCTGCTCGTGCGCTTTGCCCTGCAGTACGCGGACGCGAAGGGCGCGCGGGCGTAGGATTGCTGCGGGCGGTGCGCGGCGGATGACCTCGATCGATTTCTATTTCAACGCCACGGACCGCTTCGAAGTCGCTTGCCGGCTGGCAGGCAAGGTGATTGCGCAAAGAAAGCGGATGCTGATCTACGCCCCCGATGCGGACGTTGCGCACAAGATCGACCAGATGCTGTGGACCTGGCCCGCGGTTTCTTTCGTGCCGCACTGCTTCGCGGGCGACGGGCTCGCCGCGGACACTCCGGTGCTGATCGCCGCGGACGCTGAAAGCGCGCCGGATTGCGAAGTGCTGATGAACCTCTCGGCGGCATGCCCGGAATTCTTTGCTCGCTACGCGCGGCTGCTCGAGATCGTGTCGCAGGACGAGGACGAGCGCAAAGCCGGGCGCACGCGCTACGCCTGGTACCGCGAGCGCGGCTATGCGATCCGCAATCACGACCTCGCCGCAGGCTCTCCATGAGCGAAGCGCCCGAGCGCGGTCCGCTGATCGGTCTCGTCGGCGAGCTGGCGAAGCAGCGCGAGGACGAAGCGCGCCGGCTGCAGGACGAGGTTCCGATCCTCACCGAGGTGGTGGACGCCAAGGACCCTCCCGACATGCTCGAAGCCGGCGCGCGCGCGCTTGCCGACGAGATCGAGCGCGAGGTGCTGCGCCAGATCACGCCCGAGATCCACGATATCGTTCGGCGCGCGGTGCGCCAGGCGGTGCTGCACGCGCTGGTCGGCGCCGGCCGGCCTCCCTCCGGCCCCTAGCATGCCGCTCGACAAGAGCTTCGATCCGCGCGCGGTCGAGGGCAAGTGGTACACGCACTGGGAGTCCGCGGGCTGGTTCGCCGCGGATCCTTCGAGCGACAAGCCCGCCTACTGCATCCAGCTCCCGCCGCCGAACGTCACCGGCACGCTGCACATGGGGCACGCGTTCCAGCAGACGCTGATGGACGCGCTGATCCGCTACCACCGCATGCGCGGCGAAAACGCCAACTGGGTCATCGGCACCGATCACGCGGGAATCGCGACGCAGATCGTGGTCGAGCGGCAGCTCGAGCAGGAAGGCAAGACGCGCCACGACCTCGGGCGCGAAAAGTTCGTCGAGCGCGTCTGGCAGTGGAAGCAGCAGTCGGGCTCGACGATCACGCGCCAGATGCGGCGCCTGGGTGCGTCGGGCAACTGGGGATATGCCGACACCGAAGGCCAGAAAGCGGGCTATTTCACGATGGACGCGCGGATGTCGCGCGCGGTCGTCGAAGTGTTCGTGCGGCTCTACGACGAAGGCCTGATCTACCGCGGCAAGCGACTCGTGAACTGGGACCCGGTGCTCGGCACCGCGGTCTCGGACCTCGAGGTCGACACCGAGGAAGAGGACGGCACCCTGTGGGAGATCCGCTACCCGTTCGAGGACGCTAGCGGCTCGGTCGTCGTCGCCACCACGCGGCCGGAGACGATGCTGGGTGACGTCGCGGTGGCGGTCAATCCGCAGGACGAGCGCTATGCGTCGTCGGTCGGCAAGAAGGTGACGCTGCCGCTGACCGGACGCTCGATCCCGGTCATCGCCGACGATGCGGTCGACCCTGCGTTCGGCACCGGCTGCGTGAAGATCACGCCGGCGCACGATTTCAACGACTGGGCGATGGCACAGCGCCATGGCCTTCCCGCGATCGCGATCCTGACGCTCGACGCGAAGATCAAAGGAACAAGCTACGACGGCCTCGACCGGTTCGACGCGCGCAAGAAAGTGCTCGCCGACCTCAAGGCGCAGAACCTGCTCGTCTCCGAAAAGCCCTACAAGCTGCGCATGCCGCGCTCCGGTCGCACCGGCGAGATCGTCGAGCCGATGCTGACCGACCAGTGGTTCGTGCAGATGGACCGACTCGCCAAGCGTGGCCTCGAAGCGGTGGCGAGCGGCGATGTGAAGTTCTTCCCGGAGCACTGGGCGAGCACCTATAACCAGTGGCTCGAGAACATCCAGGACTGGTGCATCTCGCGCCAGCTCTGGTGGGGCCACCAGATTCCCGCCTGGTACGACGCCGACGGGAAAATCTACGTCGGCAGGTCCGAGGAGGAAGTGCGCACGAAGCACCGCATCACTTCGGCGCTGCGGCGCGATTCAGACGTGCTCGACACGTGGTTTTCCTCGGCGCTGGTGCCGTTCAGCTCGCTCGGCTGGCCGGAAAAGACGAAGGACCAGGACTTGTTCCTGCCCTCGTCTGTGCTCGTCACCGGCTTCGACATCATCTTCTTCTGGGTCGCCCGGATGATCATGATGACGCTGCACTTCACCGGCAAGGTGCCGTTCCATCACGTCTACATCAACGCCATCGTGCGCGACGCCGAAGGCAAGAAGATGTCGAAGTCGAAAGGCAACACGCTCGATCCGCTCGACCTGATCGACGGCATCTCGCTCGAAGACCTGGTCGCCAAGTCGACCGTCGGGCTGCTGCGCCCCGAGCAGCGCACGCGGATCGAGAAATACATCCGGGCGCACTACCCCAGCGGCATTCCGGCGTTCGGCACCGACGCGCTGCGCTTCACGTTCGCGTCGCTCGCAAGCTTCGCGCGCACGCTGAACTTCGACCTGAGCCGCTGCGAGGGCTACCGCAACTTCAACAACAAGCTGTGGAACGCGACGCGCTTCGTGCTGATGAATACCGAGGGGAAGGACTGCGGGCAGGATGAGCGCGCAGCGGTCGAACTATCTTCGTGGGATCGATGGATCATCAGCACGCTCCAGCGAACTGAGGCCGAAGTCGAAGCCGGATTCGCGGAATACCGCTTCGATAACGTCGCGGGAGCAATCTACCGCTTTGTCTGGGATGAGTACTGCGACTGGTACGTCGAGATCGCTAAGAAGCAGATCGCTGAGGGAAATGAATTGCAACAGCGCGGTACTCGCAGGACGTTGGTGCGTGTGCTTGAGGCCGTACTGCGTCTCGCGCATCCAATCATTCCGTTCATTACGGAAGAGTTATGGCAGAGCGTGGCTCCGCTAGCTGGGAAGAAGGGCGAGACGATCATGCTGGCGCCATATCCCAAAAGCCAACCCGAGAAGATTGATGAAGCCGCAGAACGTGAAATTTCGGAGGCGAAGCTGATTACATCGACGATACTCACCTTACGCAGCGAAATGAAAGTCCCGCCCAAGGACCGGCTCACCCTCTACCACACAGGTAACCTGAGCACCGCGAGCGTCACTGCAGCCTTTTCGCTGGCTCGCGTGTTTAATTTCAAACCTGTCGATGTGCTTCCTGCGATGGACTCGCCTACGGTGGTCGTTGGACAGAACCGATTGATGCCGCACATCGAAGTAGACCCTGCGGCAGAACGCGAACGACTCAGTAAGGAAATCGCACGGCTCGAAGGCGAGATCGCCAAAGGCCGTCAGAACCTCTCGAACGAGTCTTTCGTCGCACGTGCACCCGAGAAGGTCGTGGCGCAGCACCGCGAACGCCTCGCCGGGCAGGAAGCAACGCTCGTGAAGGTGCGGCAGCAACTGGAGAGGCTCGCGGGGGATACTTAGCCGTTCGAGAACCATGCACTACATCCGAGACAACCTCGCCGTGTGCGGATACCACCATATCGGCGGGCGCGAGGAATTCGAGTCGCACGGCTTCCGCGTGCAGCTCCAATGCACAAATAACTATGATCCTTGGCTTGCCGAATGCCTGGAAGTGATGTCCGCGCCGTTTGACGACGGCATACCGATCCCGGAGGCGCTATTTCATACCGCGCAGGACTGGCTGGCCGGGCACTGGGACTCGGGATGCAAGATTCTGATCTCGTGCGCCGCCGGCCGCAGCCGCAGCGTGACGATGGCGATTGCGCTGCTGAGCCGGAAGGGTGGTTTCAGTTTTCTCGAGGCCGCCAATGACGTGATCCGCCGCGTACCCGACGCCTATCCTCATCCCTACGTTCTTGCCTCGGCCTCGCTTTTTTCGGGCGAACCGCTCTATCTTGAACAGCTTCAGAGCATTTACGCAGCCGTTCGAAATCAACCCGCCTATCCGTGGTCGCTCGAGCTTGTGCACGATGCGGCCTGCAAGCCTGGATGAGGTCTTTGGCGGCTGATGCCGCCAAGAAGCACGTGCCGCGCTACGGAACGCCCGGAAACGTCTTCACATATTCGATCTTACGGATGCAAGCGCTCGGCAACCCGCGGTGCACCGATCGCCTGCTGCTCTTCCGCGCAAGGCCATGAATTCTCGAACTGCCACTCGTGCTGTGCCTCGATGCGCGCGCGCAGCGCCGCCTCGAACGCGCGCTCGGGCAACGCATCCTGGTCCCATTGCGTGTGCGCGAGGCCGAGCCCTTCGCGCAGCCAGGCGCGGAATTCCGCGCCGCGCGCGGGCGCTGCGCCCTCGCGCAGACACGTCCTCAGAGTCGCGGCGATCACCGCGCAGCCGTTGACGCGCTCGGCGCGACTGCTTCCCATCTGCCCGCCCTGCACGCAGATGTCGCCGCCGCTCAGATAGGCGCGTAGACCGAATTCACGGTAGGTTGCCACCGCAGGCGATAGCGCCCACGCGGGCCAGCGCACGATCTTCCCCGGCGCAAGGTGCACCGGCACGATGAACGCAAACCCGAACTGCGCGTCGTCGCGCTGCGACGCGCCAAATCGGCTCCAGAGCACGATCGGCGCGGAATTGCGGGCCTGTGCATGCGACAGCGCGGCACCCGCAGGCCACTGCTCCAGCGGATCACCGAATTCGAGCCGCATCCAGCGCGCTTGTCGCACGGGAAACAGCGTACCAGATTTGCGCGGGCGCTTTACTTGCGCCGCTTAATGCCTTTCCCGCCGACGCCGTCGAGCGCCGCTTCGAGCGCGTTGGTCAGCGTCTTTATCACCTTGATACGCGCGTAGTACTTGTTGTTCGCCTCGACGAGCGTCCACGGCGCGATCGAGGTCGAGGTCCGATCGACCATGTCGCAGACCGCGCTCTCGTAGGCGCCCCACTTCTTGCGGTTGCGCCAGTCCTCGGGCGTGATCTTGAAGCGCTTGAAGGACACCTTCTCCCGCTGCTTGAAGCGCCGCATCTGCTCGTCCTTGCTCACCGCCAGCCAGAACTTGACGACGACGATGCCGTGCCGCACCAGCACCTGCTCGAAGTCGTTGATCTCCCCGTAGGCGCGCAGCCAGTCGGCCTCGCTGCAGAAGCCTTCGACCCGCTCGACCAGCACGCGCCCGTACCACGAGCGGTCGTAGAAAGCGAAGCGGCCGCGCGCAGGGATGTGGCGCCAGAAGCGCCAAAGATACGGCTGGGCGCGTTCTTCTTCGGTCGGCGCGGCGATCGAGATATTGGAATAGCGGCGGGCATCGAGCGCGCTCGTGACGCGTCGGATCGCGCCGCCCTTGCCGGCGGCATCGTTGCCTTCGAACACCGCCACCACCGACAGGCGCTGCATGCGCGGATCGCGCGACAGCACGTTGAGACGTCCCTGCCACTTCGCGAGCTGCTTCTGGTACGCGGGCTTTTCGAGCGGCTGGTCGAGCTCGAGCGCACGCAAGACGTTCAGCCGGTCGATCACCGGCGCGAGCGGCGGACTGCGATCGGGCAGGCGTTTCAGCGGCTTTTCGTCGAGCCGCTCGCGCATCGCGGCGAGCAGGTGCCGGCCCATCGTCAGCATGCGGTACTCCGGGTCTGCGCCGGGGATGATGATCCACGGCGCCTCGCCAGTCGAAGTACGGCGCAGGAACGGCTCGCAAACCTTGATGAACTTGCGATAGCGCTTGTAGTACGACCACTCGTGCTCGGTCACGCGCCAGCGCGTCTGCCGATCCTCCTCCAGCTCCTCGAGGCGCTTGCGCATCTGGCCGCGCGAGAGGTGAAACCAGTACTTCAGCAGCAGGATTCCCTCGTCGCACAGCATCTTCTCGAGCCGCACGATCTCCGCCACCTGCCGGCTGAATTCGCCCTCGCCGATCTTCCCCCACGCGCGCTCGACGATCGGCATCGTGTGCCACGCGCCGAAGAAGATCCCGATCCGGCCCTTCGCCGGCAGCGCCTTCCAGAAGCGCCACCCGGGAGGCCGCTCGAGCTCCTCGCCGCGCGGCTCGAAGAACGCATACGTGGAGATGTGGCGCGGGTCCATCCACTCGTTGAGCAGGTTCACGGTTTCGCCCTTGCCCGCGCCCTCGACGCCGGCGATCACGATCAGCACCGGAAACTTGCCGTTCACCTTCAGATCGTATTGGGCGTCGAGCAGCGCCTCGCGCAGCTTCGGCTCCTCGCGCCGGAACGTCGCCTTGTCCACGCGGTGCTTCAGGCTCGCTGATTCGAACATCCGTGTGCCTCCGTCCAGATCATCGCTGCATCCCGGTCAGCGCCAGAAGCGCTCGGTCTTGCCGAACGTCTCCCAGACCGCGTCCAGCCCGCGGCAGCGCTCCTCGAGCATCGCCGAATTCCAGTGCTCGATGATCGTGCGTGCCTGCGGGCGAAGCGGGCCGCGCGCAGCGCGCGCACACGCGTCGATCAGTGCCGGTGCGCTCGCGCAATCGTTGATCGCGCCGAGAACGTCCTGCAGATCGTTCAGCGCTTTGAGCATCGGTTCGGAGCGTCCGCGCGGATACAGCGGCGAAAAGAAGCCGGCCGCGTAGCGCAGCTTCTTCGTCGCGATGCGCAGCCGGTGCAGGCGGCGCAGCTTCGGCGATTCGATCTTCTTGCCGCGCTTGAGCACGCGCCGGTGATATCGATCGAGCGCTTGGGTCGCGTACTCGCGCGCATCCGCGGCCGCCGCCGTGGCGTCCAGACAATCGCCTTGCAGCAGCCCGCCGAGTCCCAGCAGGATGCGCTGATAGCGGCGCGAGGCGAACAGACGCCGCGCGGTGCGATTGGCGTCCTTGCGCAGGCGGGCGCACGCCCGCTCGAGCGCGGCAAGGCCCGCATGCCCGGGGAACTGCTCCAGCACCGGCGCAAGCGTCTGCCCGGAGAATACGTCCCAATCGCGCGCCGGCCCGAGCGCGCGGGTGAATTGGCGCAGCGCGCGTGCGTGCGAATCGAGCGCTTCCGACGCCGCGACCCGCTTGAACGCATCGAGCCCGGATTGCAGGCGCCGCAGCGCGACACGCGCCTGATGCAGGTACTCCGGGTCCTCGCCGCGGACGACACCGGGCTGGTTCGCCTGCAGGTGATTTAGGCACGCGAAGCAGATCACCTTGAATGCCTCGCCTGCGCTCATGCCCTTGCGGACCACGCCGAGCGCAGCGCGCACCGGCGCGGGCCGGATCGCGCCTGCAAGCTCGTAGCCGCGCTCGGCCTTCGAGCGCTGCGCGAGGCGGGCGGCATGGCGTTGCGAGACCGCAAGCGCCAGCTCGAACAATCGCGACGCCGGCCCCGCCTTCAGCTCCAGCTCGAACTCGCTGACCGGCACACGGGATGCGCCGGCCACGATTGCGCCACGATCGATGCTCACCTCGATGGCGGAGCCCGGCGCGGGCGATACGAGCCGCGTCTCGCGCGAGACTTCGACGCGGAAAATCGGCACGAGGTGCTTGGCGCCGAGGATCGCGGCGATGCGCTTGCGCAGATCCGGATCGGCGATCCGGTCGAGATCGGGCACCGCAGAGCGCGCGGGATTTGCTGCTTCGATGCGCCTGTGCAGTCCCGCCTCGAGCGCGCCGCGACCTTTGACCGTCTGCACCCATCGGCCGCGCTCGCGCCTGAGCCGCAGCACCACGCCCTTTCGCCAGAGCGAGAAGCGCGGCGTGTCGAAATAGATTGCGACGAGGGACTGGGCGGCAGCGCGCGGTTTTCCGAGCCGCGGATCGGCAGCGAGCCGCGCCAATGTGCGCGGCGTCGCAGACAGCTTGAGCTCGGTTTCCTCCTCCACGATCCGCGCGCGCTGCCGGCGCGACGCTACTTGTGCTTCATGAAGAACGTGAATTCGCGGTTGGCCTCGGAATGCTCGAGCAGCTCGTGCCCGGTCTGCTTGCAGAACGCCTGGAAGTCCTTGATCGATCCCGGGTCGGTGGCGAGAATCTTCAGCACCTGCCCGGTATTCATGTCGGTCAGCGCCTTCTTCGCGCGCAGGATCGGCAGCGGGCAGTTCAGTCCGCGGGCGTCGAGCTCCTTGTCGAATTGCATGGGCAGATCCTCGGTTCGTCTTGTGGGATGCACGGATTTTCCCACGGCGGCGGCCCCGCTGAATAGGTTTAGCATGGAACCTCTCACGCCCGGAGACAGCCATGTCTGCACAACTGGATACCGCCGACCTCGACCGGCTCGTCCGCGAGCGGCTCGATGCGCTGCTACCGCAGAAGCTCGCCGAGCTGAAGGCGGCGAAAACGCCCTCGATGACGATCATCGCCACCAAGGGAACGCTCGACTGGGCCTATCCGCCGTTCATTCTGTCCTCGACCGCGGCCGCGCTCGGGTGGGAGGTGTCGGTCTTCTTCACCTTCTACGGGCTCAACCTTCTGAGGAAAGACCTGAGCGATCTGAAGATCAGCCCGCTCGGCAATCCCGGCATGCCGATGAAGATGCCGTTCGGCCCCGAGTGGTTCAAGGGGATCAACTGGAACATCCCGAATGCGGTGCAATCGGTGGTGCCCGGCTTCGAGACGATGGCGACCACGCTGATGAAGCAGACCATTCAAAACAAGGGCGTCGCCAGCGTCGACGAGCTGCGCGCTGCGTGCATCGAGGGCGGCGTCCATCTGATCGGCTGCCAGATGACGGTGGACTTGTTCGGCTTTCGCCGCGAAGACTTCATCCCGGAAGTGAAGGACTTCGTCGGTGCCGCCACGGTGCTGCCGATCGCTCGCGACGCCGACGTGACTCTCTTCATCTGAGGCGCGCGAGCTCCTCGCCGCGCCACACCTGGATCCACGCGCCGCGGAACGGCGCCTCGTATTGCGGCCGCAGACCGGCGCCCGCGTGCCGGTTGCGCTCTACGACGATGACCTGCCCGCCGGGATGCGCAGCGGCCCACCGCGCGAGCTCGGGCTGATCGAGGATCGCGATCGGCTTTCGCAGCCGCCCGACGAAGTTGTATTGAGCGTGGTATTTGCCGAGGTGCGCGAGCGGGACGTTGCGCTTTTCCAGCTCGGCAAGATGAGCGGCAGCCGGCGCCGGATCGCCATACGGAGCAATCGCTGGCATCACGCCGGCGACCAGCACGCCCATCGCGCCGAGCACCGCGAATGCGAGCGCACGCATCTGCACGACCGTTTGCTTTCGCGCGACGGCGAGCACGAGCGGGCCCAGCAGCAGCGACGCCGCGATCGGCCAGATCGGCAGCGTCGCAGTCCACGCAGGCAGATCGAGCGCGGCCGGCTTCGCCCGTGCATAGAAAAGCACCGCAGGGAGCGCAAGGAAAGCAGCGGCGGGCAACAGCATGTCCCACCGACGGGCGGGCGGACCGAGACGCGCGAGCGCATGGGCGGCGAGCAACGCGAACGCGGGAAGCATCGGCACCAGGTACTTCGCCTGCTTTCCGCTGACGAACGAGAAGCCGATGACGGTGAGGACCAGCCAACCGCTCAGGAAACGCACGGGCATCGTTTGTCGCGCAAAGCCCGGCGCTTTCAGGCCGCGCCACAGCGCCGGCCACACGAGCCACGGAAACAGGATCGCGGGCAGCAGCGGCGCGTAATACCACCACGGCGCGCGATGCGCGAACGACTCCGACACCCGGCCGGCGGTCTGGCCCCAGAAGATCGCGCGCCGGTACGCTTCGCCGCCGAAATAGCCCGCGGGCAGCGCCCACGCAAGCGCAATCGCCGCACCGAGCGCGGTCCCTGCGAGCAGCACGAGATACCAGCGCATCGGTGCGGCCCGCAGCGCGGGCGCCCACCACGGCGCAACCACGGCAACGGGTAGCACGTGCAGCAGGATCACCGGTCCCTTCGCCAGCACCCCGAGGCCGATCCCCGCTGCGAGCCAGAAGATGCCGGCGCGTGTGTCGCCGCGCGCAGCGCGCAACACGCCGATCATCGCAGCCATCGTGCAGAGCAGCAGCAGCAGATCGAACATCAGCAGCGTGACGAACGCGGCGAAGAGCAGCGTGCCGAACAGCGTCCAGGATGCATAGTCGGCGGGCTCGCGCTCCTCGGGCCACAGCAAGTGCGCAAGCGTGCGGATCAGCGGCACCGCTGCCAGCGCGCACAACGGCCCGACGAGGCGCGGCCACCAGTCGTTGACGCCGAATACCGCCCAGCCGAGGTGGATCAGCCAGAACAGCAGCGGCGGCTTGTGGCTGTACGGCTCGCCATTGATGTAGGGCACGAGAAAATCGCCGCGCAGCCACATCTCCCACGCGACGCTCGCGTAGCGCGTCTCGTCTACGGGCCACAACGGTCGCAGCCACACCGACGCAACGGCGAGCACGGTCCACGCGGCGAGAAAAACCACGAACCAGCGATCGCGCGTCAGCCCTTGCATCAGCTGCGCTGCACGCCGTTTCCCGAGTCGGCGTGCTCCTCGAGCGCCTCGTCGACCTCGGCGCCGAGCGTCTTGCCGTGGCGGTACCTGCGATACAGCCACGCGCCGATCACGCCGGAGACGAGGAACAACGCGACAGCGATGCCGATGCGCCAGGCCGCGCCGACCTCGACGCCGCTTCCGGCGAGCGCGAACACGAGCGTCTGCGGCACATAGCCAAGCGCCGAGCCGAGAAAGAACGGGATCGCGGGCACGCGGGAAACCCCGGCGGCGAGGTTGGTGGCAAAGTTGTTGCCCACCGGCAGCAGCCGGATCAGCACCGTCATCCAGAACGGGTGCGCGGCCAGAAAATCCTCGACCCGCTGCACCCTGGCGCCGAGGCGCGCGCTGACGAGCGGACGGCCGATCACGCGCGCGTAGAAAAAAGTGACGATGCAGCCGATCACCGTCCCGATCAGTGCGAGCAGTACGCCGAGCAGAACGCCGAATGCGTACCCGCCGAGAAAGCTGACCACGTGGCGCGGCAGCGCAACGGCGGTCGCGACGCCCGCCACGCACAGGAAAAGGATCTCGCCGCCGACCCCCTTGCCCCGCACATCGGTGTCGATCCACGCCGGGTTCAGCACATCACCGAAGACGCCGCTGTCGATCACCCATCCGATCGCGACGAGCGTCGCGAGCAGCGCGAGCCCGGAAACGAGCACCCGCGGCTTCATGTCCGGGTCAGCTCGGTCGTCTCGGGGCGCTGCATGCGACGCCGCAGCCACATCACTCCGAACAGGTCGACGATGCCCACCCACAACCGGTCGAGCACGCCGTAGTTGGAGCGCCCGCGCACGCGCGGGCGGTGGTGCACGTCGACCGACAGCGTTGCACCGCCGTTGCGCTGCACGAGCGCAGGCAGGAAGCGGTGCATGTGATCGAAGAACGGCAGATCCAGGTAGGTGCTGCGAAGAATCAGTTTCAGTCCGCAGCCGGTGTCCGGCGTCGCGTCGCCGAGCAGGCGCGAGCGCACGCCGTTGGCGATCCGCGACGAAATCCTCTTCAGCCAGCGGTCCCGCCGCGACCTGCGGTATCCCGTGATCAGCTGGAGATTCGCCGGGCGCGCCGGATCGTCGCGCGCCGCGAGCAGCAGCGGCAGGTCGGCGGGGTCGTTTTGCCCGTCTCCATCCAAGGTCGCAATCCACGCCGCGCGCGCTGCGCGCGCACCCGTATAGAGCGCAGCGCTCTGGCCACAGCTGCGACGGTGCGCAAGGACGCGCAGCCGGGGATCCGAGGCCAGCGCTTGCGCCAGGACCCGAGCGGTCGCGTCGCGGCTGCCGTCATCGACGTAGACGACCTCGAATTCGCAGCGCTTGTCCAGCGCGGCATGAATCTCTGCAAGCAGGGGAAGGATGTTGTCCTGCTCGTTCCGCACCGGGACGACGACAGACAACTCCACTACGGCGCTGGCGCGCGGGCTACCCGACACTTCGATTCACCTGGCTGGGCCCGTGGCGGCGAAAAGGACAATTATCCCATCGCAGTGCGGCAAGGCATACTCCTTGCTCCAACCCCCAAGTCAGCGCATCGAACGCTTCAAACGTTTTACACTCCAAGGCGCAAGAGGCGGCGAAAGGACATGAAGACCACCGTCATTCAGGAGACGTTTGAAAACATGGGTTTCCGGGGCCGCCGGAAGCGTCAGCATCGTCCAGTGGAGGTCCAATCGTGAAAGACGTCAGCGCAGGGATGGCCGACCGGCACGCGAACTTCCTCAAATCGCTGGTCACGTTCAGCAAAGACCATCGCGCCGCCCAGTGGTCGGGGAGTTTCGGCGCATTTCTCGAAACGATATTTCCCAACGATCCGCGCGGCATCACGCGTTCCAGCCACGAGTACATGTGGGACATGATCCGCACGGAGGGCTGCGCGGACGAAAAGGGGCAGCTCCAGTGCCGGCTCTTCCAGGACGAGCTCTACGGCATCGAGGAGACGCTCGATCGCCTGGTCGACTACTTCAAGGCGTCCAGCGCGGGCAGCGAAGTCGGACGGCGGCTGCTGCTGCTGCTCGGCCCGCCTTCCGGCGGCAAGTCTTCGCTGGTGATCCTGCTGAAGCGCGGGCTCGAGGAGTACAGCCATACCGACGCAGGCGCGATCTATGCCGTGCACGGCTGCCCGGTCCATGAGTCGCCGCTGCACCTCGTTCCGCATACGCTGCGACCGCAGTTCCGCCAGACCTACGGGGTCGACATCACCGGCGAGCTGTGCCCGTACTGCGTCACCCGCATGGCGCACGAGTTCTCCGGCGATTTCATGCAGATGCCGGTGCACCGGATCTTCATCTCGGAAGCCGGCCGCAGCGGCGTCGGCACCTACGCGCCGCACGACCCGACGACCGCGGATATTGCCGATCTCGTCGGCTCGGTCGATCTTTCCAAAGTGTCGGAATTCGGCGATGAAGGCGACCCGCGCGCCTGGTCCTGGTCGGGCGCGGTGTTCGCCGCGAGCCGCGGCCTGCTCGAGATGATCGAGATCCTCAAGGTCAAGCGCGAATTCCTCTACCTGCTGCTGACGCTGACGCAGGAAAAGAACGTCAAGGTGTCGCGCTTCCCGCTGATCTACGTCGACGAGACGATCATTGCGCATACCAACCTCGCCGAGTTCCGCAAATTCCTGCAGGAGTCGGAGAACGAGGCGCTGCTCGACCGGATGGTGATCATCCAGGTGCCGTACACGCTGTCCTACAAGGAAGAGGCGCGGATCTACAGGAAGCTCACCTCGAGCACGCAGGCGTTCCGCGAGGTGCATCTCGACCCGCATGCGCTGCACCTGGCGGCGGTGTTCGCGATCCTCACCCGGCTGCAGGAAGGCGAGGACAAGGACGCCGAGTCTTCCAAAAAAGTGCGCCTCTACGCAGGCGAGGAAGTCGAAGGCGTGCCGCACGGCGAGATCGACAAGATCAAGGCCAAGACGCCGGAAGAAGGGCTGTCCGGCGTTTCGCCGCGCTTCGTGATCAACGCGCTATCCAACGCGATCATCCAGTCGCAGGCGCACAGCCTCACCAGCATGGAAGTGCTGCTGGCGCTCAAGGATTCGATCGAGTCCGACGCGCGCATGGACGCGAAGAAGAAGCGCAAGTGGGTCGATTTCCTCGTCATCGCGCGCAAGGATTTCTACAACCGCTGGGTCAAGGAGGACGTCCACAAGGCGCTGTTCGTGTCGTTCGAGCAGGAGGCGCAGGACCTGCTCAACAAGTACCTCGACGAGGTCGAGGCCACGCTCGACAACCGCCAGGTGAAGGATCCGATCACCAACGAGGAGCGCAAGCCCGACGAACGGTTCCTGCGCTCGGTCGAGGACAAGATCAAGATCTCCGAGTCCGGCAAGCTTTCGTTCCGCCAGGAGGTCGTGCGCAAGGCCATGGGTGCCTACAAGCGCGGCGAGAAATTCACGCTCGACAGCCACGCCCAGCTGCACGACGCGATCGAGCAGTACCTGTTCGAGCAGCGTCGCGACGTGCTGCGCCTCGTGAGCTCGACGACGCGGCCGGACGACGAGACGCGCCAGAAGATCTCGGTGGTCGAGCAGCGGCTCGCCGACGAGTACGGCTACGACAGTCACAGCGCCCGCGAGGCGCTCAACTACGTGACCACGCTGCTCGCGCAGGAATAGCGCGCTCGCTGCGCTCATGACCGACGAACCCGGCTCCAAGCCCAGCCGTCCCTCGCGCATCGCGGCCGAGACGCCGTGGTACGACCTTTTCTCGCGGGGCGCGCGCGACTGGCTGCGGCACAACGAGAAAGTACGCGACGCGGTGCGCGGCAAGCTGCCGGAGCTGCTGACGGGCGCCGACCTGATCACGCGCCCGGAGAACCGCACGGTGCTGGTTCCGGTGCGCCTGCTCGAGCACTCGCGCTTTCGCCTGCTCGATCAGGGGATGCAAAGTGGCGCAGGACAGGGCAAGGGCGAAGCGGGCCAGGTGCTGCGGCCCGGCTCGGACGACAGCGACAAGGCCTCCGGCGGCGCAGGCACCGAGGACGGCGAAGTGAAGTTCGTGCTCGAGCTGAAGGTCGACGAGATCGTCGACTGGCTGTGGGAAGAGCTCAAGCTGCCCGACCTGAAACCGAAGCGCAGCGCCTCGCTCGATGAGCCCGACTACGTGCGCGAGGGTTGGGACAAGCGCGGCGCCCACTCCCGCCTGGACCGCCGGCGCACGATCAAGGAAGCGGTCAAGCGCCGCGCCGTGCAGGAAGCGCCGGTGCCGTTCGTCAACGAGGATCTGCGCTTCCGTCAGCTCGTCAAGCGCGCCACTCCGGCGATGAACGCCGCGGTGATTTTCGCGCTCGATGTCTCGGGCAGCATGCAGGAAGCCGAGCGCAAGCTCGCCAAGACGTTCTTCTTCTTCGCGCTGCAGGGCATCCGGCGCCAATATCCGAAGGTCGATACCGTGTTCCTCGCCCACACGGTCGATGCCTGGGAATTCCAGGAGGAGCAGTTCTTCCAGGTGGCGGGCGGCGGCGGCACCGTGACCTCGAGCGTCCTCAAACTGGCGCTCGAAGTGCTCGAGCAGCGCTACGACCCGTCGCGATACAACGGCTACCTGTTCTACGCATCCGACGGCGAGAACGCCTCCGAAGACCGCGAAGCCGCAGGCGACCTGCTCGCGAACCTCGCCGGCAAGCTCAACTACACCGGCTATGTGCAGACCGACGGCTCGGCGTACCGGCCGAGCGAGACGCAGATGATCGAGCTGTTCCGGGCACTGCAGCAAAAGGGGCTCGCGGCCGGAGCCGCGCGGCTCGCTTCGATGGACGACGTCTGGAACGCGATCCGCGAGTTCTTCCGCGAGCAGGCAGCGGCGGCCGAATGAGCGAATCGCTCGAGGAATACAGCGCCGGACTCGAGGCGCTGGCGCGCAAGCTGGGGCTCGACTATTACCCGGTCGACTTCGAGCTCGCGCCCGAGTCGCTGATGACGGAGATTGCCGTCTATGGGCTGCCGGTGCGCATGCCGCACTGGTCGTTCGGCGTGCGCTACATCCACCAGCTCGTGCGCCAGAGCATGGGACACTCGCGGATCTTCGAAGTGATGTTTCCTGGCGACCCGTGCCACGCCTACCTGATGGACGGCAACACGATCGCCGAAAACACGCTGGTGACGGCGCACGTCCTCGGGCATGCGGACTTTTCCAAGAACAATGCGCTGTTCGCGCGCTTCCACGAGCAGGCCGGCGCCAACATCATCGAGATGGCGGCCGCGCACGCGCATCGCATCCAGCAGGCGATCGACGAGTCGGGCGTGGAGCGCGTCGAAGCGGTTCTGGACGCGGCGCTTGCGCTCGAATCGCACGTCGACATGGACAAGGAGCTGCACCGCGAGCTGTATCCGACGCGCGCGGACCCGAAGAAACAGACGCGCAAGGACGCTTTCCGCACGCGCTTCGAGCAGCTCCCGGAAACGCAGGCGCCGGCGGAGGAAGCCGCGCAGCCGCCGCAGCGTCTGCCCGTGCCGCCGCACCCCGAGTACGACCTGCTGTGGTTCATCGCGCAGTACGCGCCGGATCTCGAGCAGTGGGAGCGCGACATCTTCCTCTCGGTGCGCGCCGAATCGCTGTATTTCTACCCGGTGTTCGCCTGCCAGATCATGAACGAGGGCTGGGCATCGTACTGGCATGCGCGACTGCTGCGAGAGGCGGAATTCCTGCCGCAGCCGCTCTATCTCTCCGCGATCAAGGCGCATTCGGACGTGGTGCGGCCGTTTGCCGCGGACGAGCAGAGCGCGCTCTCGGTCAACCCCTACCACCTCGGGTTCACGCTCTGGGAGCAGATCGTCGAGCAGCGCGGCATGGACGAGGCGCGCCGCATCTGCCGCGAAGAGGACGACTTCGGCTTCGTGCGCAACTATCTCGACCGCGAGCTCGCCGAGAAGCTCGATCTGTTCGCGTACGAGGCAAAATCCGACGGCGAGATCCGGGTCGTGACGCGCGACCTGAACGCGATCCGCGAGGCGATTCTCGCGCCGAAATTCAACTACGGCGCACCGCGCATCGCTGCCAGCGAGATGCGCCAGGACGGAACGCTCGTCCTCACGCACGACCACGCCAGCGACGGACGCGGGCTCGACGCGGCGCGCGGCAATCGCGTCATCCAGTACCTGCGCCGCGTATGGCGCCGCCCAGTGCGGCTGAACACGGTGGATTCGCGCGGCGAGCCGCACGAGCTCTCGGCGTAGCGCCTGCCCGCGGCAGCGTAAGATAAGCGCCGCATGTCCGCCTCCGTCCTTGCCGAAGTGCGCTTCGGCGCGGCCTCGGTTTTCCAGATCGTCAAGGGAAACCTGCTCGAGGAACCGGTCGATGCGATCGTCAACGCGGCGAACGGCATGCTGGCGCACGGCGGCGGCGTCGCGGGGATCATTTCGCGCGCCGCGGGACCCGCGCTTCAGCAGGAGTCGGATCGCATCGTGAACTTGCGCGGTCCGTTTCCGACCGGATCGGCGGTGGTGACCGCCGCCGGCCACCTGCCGTTCAAGGGCGTGATCCACGCGGTCGGACCGCGCTACGGCGAGGGTCAGGAGGAAGAGAAGCTCGCGCGCGCACTGAGCGCGGCTTTTGCCTGCGCGCGCGAGCGCGGCTGGCGCTCGGTTTCGTTTCCAGCGGTCTCGAGCGGCATCTTTGCGGTGCCGCTGGAAATCTGCGCGCGCGCCTACCTGAAGTCGGTGCGCGACGCGCAGATCGCCAGCGTGAGGCTTTGCCTGCGGGACGCGCCGGTGATCGAAGCGGTGCTGGCGGAGCTCGAGCGTCAGCAGCCCGGCTCGGGCGCCTGAGCGACCGCTTTCAGCGGTAGCACTGCTTGCCGACCTGGGGGCAGTTCTCGATGTAGCGCAAGGTCCCGTCGGGCTGCCTGCGCAGCAGGAGCCGCGAGGTGTGCACGTGCGGTTGCGGCGTCACGCTGTCTCCCGGAATGGAGAAGCTTCCCAGGACCACGAAATCCGATCCCTGCTTGGTAACCATCGCCGGCACGTTGTAGTTGCCGATCTGGGCGCCGGTCTTCAAGTCGTACACCGTAGCCTGCAGGGTGGCCGCCGACGGTTTTCCGATCAGCGTTCCCGAGAACCGCAACGCATGGTCGTACCAGTTGATGCGCATGCTGGGGGTACCGCCGTCCGCCGGCCGCGAGGCGGCCTGTTGGCGAGCGGCCTCGGCCTGACGCGCCGCCTGCTGGCGCGCTACCTCTTCCTGCGCCGCCTTGGCGCGCGCCGCCGCTTGCTGGCGCGCCGCTTCTTCCTGCGCGGCTTTGGCGCGCGCCGCCGCTTCCTGGGCGGCTTTCGTTCGCGCCGCTTCTTCCTGCGCGAGCCGTGCCCGCGCCGCCGCATCCGCCGCGCGCCGCGCGTCCTCCGCGCGCTTTGCATCCTCGGCAGCGCGGCGCTGCTCGTCGGCCTTGCGCCGCGCTGCTTCTCTCGCGGCCTCTTCCTGGGCGACCTTTGCGCGTGCCGCGGCCTCTTCGGCATTGCGGCGTGCTTCTTCCGCAGCCTTGCGCTCGCGCTCGGCTCTTTCTTCCATCGCCACCCGCTTCACGCGCTCGTTGTACGCGGTGTAGCCGACGGCGATCACGACCAGCGCGGCGATCCCTGCCGCGCCCGCGAGCAATGCCTTCGACTTGGAGCGCGGAGCCGGCGCGGGTTCCGACACAAGGACAGGCCGCGGCTCGGGCTTCGGGACCGGCAGCGGCTCGGGCTGCGCGACGGGCGGCGGTGGCGCCGGCGGCGGTGGCGCCGGCCGCGGTGCCTCCGCCGCTGCTGTGACGAGCGTGCCCTGCCCGACGTTGGTGTCGATCGACGCGAAGAACTTCTGCAATTCCTCGTGCGCCTTCTCGCCATTCCAATGAGACAGGTCGGCTGCCTGCAGTCGCCTGAATTCAAGCGGGATTTTCACGTCCTCGATCAGCACCGGAACGAGGATTTTTCGCCGCATCGCCTCGGCCGCCTCGGTCTTGACCCAGGTCGAGGCAACCGAAGCCTTCGACCACAGCACGACGACGCAGCGCGCCGCGTCGAGCGCTTCCTCGATGACCTCGTCGAACTGCTTGCCCGGCGGAATGGTGCGGTCCCACCAGACCGACCAGCCGCTCTCGGTCAGCGCCTGCGCAATCGCCCGCGCGCGATCGCGGTCGGCACTTGCATAGCTGACGAAGATGTCGCTCACAGGAGACTATTATGTAAGGAAAATCGCACCGACGCGACCAACCCCTCACCCTCGCAGGACATCCGACATGATCCGTACCGCTGTTCTGGCCTTCGCGCTGCTCTTTGCCGCCCCTGCCCCTGCGCAGGGTCCGAAGCTCGCCACCGCGACCTTCGCGGGCGGCTGCTTCTGGTGCGTCGAGGAGGCGCTCGACAAGCTGCCGGGCGTCGTCTCCTCGGTCTCGGGCTACATGGGCGGGGCAAAGAAGAACCCGACCTACGAGGAAGTCTCGACCGGAAGGACCGGTCACACCGAGGTCGTGCAGGTGAAATACGACCCCGCGAAGGTGACCTACGAGCGGCTGCTGCAGCAGTTCTGGCTCAACCACGATCCGACGACGATCGACGGCCAGTTCTGCGACCACGGCTCGCAGTACCGGCCGGCGATCTTCTGGCACGACGAGGAGCAGAAGCGTCTCGCCGAGGCCTCGAAGGCGAAATGGGAGAAGGACAAGCCGTTCAAGAGCAACATCGTCACCCCGGTCGTCCAGGCGACCGAGTTCTGGCCGGCAGAGGAGTATCACCAGGACTACTACAAGAAGAACCCGGCGCGCTACAAGTTCTACGTCAGCGGCTGCGGCCGCTATGCGCGGCTCGACCAGCTCTGGGGAAGCCTGCGCAAGAACTAGACGTCAGAACTTGCGGACGCGCTCGATCTCCGAGACGCGTCCGCCCACCAGCGTGACCGTGGTGGTGAAAGGGTCCGCAGGCGTCGGCAGCCAGGTCCAGGTCCTGAGCGAATAACCCGAGCGCGCAGGAACGCGATGGTGGCGTCCGACCTGCACCGTGCCGGGCGCCGCGAGCGCGATGCCCTGATCGGACATGAAGTCGGGCTCGCCCGCGATGCTCAACAGCTCGCCTTCGCTGATGCCGCGCTGGATGCTGACGTAGCGCCGGAAATCGAGCCCGCGCGGCTGCTTGACGGCCGCTGCGGAGCGCTCTGCGAACGCGCGCGCGTCCGCCTCGTCGCGCCGGCGCTGGCGCTCCTCCATCCGCTCGCCCTGGCAGCGGATCGTGTAGCACTCGGCGCTTTCCGGGCCGGGCGCAGCCTCCTTCGCGTTCGGATCGACGACGATCGCCTTCACGCCTTGCGGCGGCGCAACGTTGGAGAAATGGGTACGCCCCTGCGCGTCGGTCCAGCGGTAGATCTGCGCGAAGGCCGGCAGCGCGGTGCAGGCGAGAGCAATGAGGGCGACGAGGCGCATCGCTTTTCAATGGTACTCCGGTCGGTCAACGGGGTATGATTTTGCGAAAACCAGGGGGAGGTCCCAATGAAGAAAACGCTGCTCGTCGCCGCGCTCGCGCTCGTGTCCAACCAGGCTTTCTCGCAGGCTGCGTTTCCGCCGCCGCCGCCGAAGGTCAGTCCGGCGATCGGCGTCATCGATTTCCACGTCCACTCGCACCCGGACGTGTTCGGTCGCAGCATGGACGACATCGACGTCGCGACGCTCGCCAAGGCGCGCGGCATGCGCGGGATCGTCCTCAAGAATCACATCAGCGAGACCGCAAGCCGCGCGGCGCTGGTGATGAAGGTGGTGCCGGGTATCGAAGTCTTCGGCGGCATCGTGCTCAACAACGCGGTCGGCGGCATCAACCCGAACGCGGTCGAGTGGATGCACCGCGTCTACGGCAGCCGCGGGAAGATCGTCTGGCTGCCGACGTTCGAATCCGACAAGCACGTCAAGACGTTCTCCAAGCCCGACGCGAAGGGGATCGTGGTCGCGCCTGGCGGCGTGGTCACACCCGAAACCGAAGCCGTGCTCAAGATCATCGCGCGTGAGAACCTGGTGCTCGCCACCGGCCACGTCCACCCCGAAGAGATTCTCGCAGTGGTGAAGAAGGGTCGCGAGCTCGGCGTGAAGAACATCCTCATCACACACGGTCTCACCAACGTGCCGGGTCTCACCATGGCGCAGGCGAAGCAGGTCGTCGACATGGGCGGGATGATCGAGGTCTGCTTCCTGCAGTTCCAGGCCGGGCCGAACGCGCCGCTCGCGTTCCTGACGCACTGGACGCAGATCAACGCCAAGCACGTCGCGCAGGCCATCAAGGAGCTCGGCGCAGGCGGGCTCGTCGTCTCGTCCGATCTCGGACAGAGCGCGAACATGACGCATCCGGACGGGCTGGAGGTCGCGATCGGCGCGATGAAGCGCGAGGGCATCTCCGATGCCGACATCGACACGATGATGCGCAAGAACCCGGCGAAGCTTCTGGGACTGAAGTAGAAGGCCGGAAAACCGGGGTCCGTCCCTATTGTTCGTAGCGCCCGAGCCGCACCGTGGTGTTGCCGGGCTTCAGGTGCGTCGTCCCCGGCATCACCAGGACGCAATTGTCGTAGGGGGTGCGCCACTCCTTGTCACCGTCGTAGGCGACCGGGGTTCCGGCCTCGGCAACGACCTCGAGACCTTTCCAGGGCCGCGCGAAGCGGAAGTTCATGCTCTGCGCGACGATCGCCTCGGTGACTCGAATCAGCCGCTGCACGAGCGGCGGTGGCAGCCGCAGACGCGATTTCGCCCAGGCCTCGTCGAGCGCCCCGGTCACCGTCAGGAACCGCAGCGTGGTGTCGAGCGCAACGTCGACCGCGCTCTTCTCCCAGTGCTGGCCGCATTCGATCAGGATCGCGGTGCGCGGGCTGGCTGGGTCGCTGAACGGGCCCCGCTCGATCATGCGCAGGCCCGCGGCGTGGCCGGTGTCGAGCAGCAAGTCCGCGGGCACTCCCATGCGCCTCGACAGCGCAACGCTCTTTTCGCTCTTCGCGCACACCATGAGCGGCCGGCAGGGCGTGTGCATCGAATGCAGGTCGAGCAGGAAATCGGCCGCGTCGACGAACTTGCGAAGCTCGCGCGCCCTGCGCAGCTCGACCGAATCGCGAGCCCCGTTGAGCACTTCGTCCGCCCAGACGCGGTTATAGTCTTCGTCGACGAAGCGCGAGCGGTTCGGATTGTCGAAGTCGAACCGGGCGAACGCCGTCACGTTGGCGAATGCGAGCGTCAGTTTTCCCTGCGCCGGCCGGATTCCCTCCTGCAACAGGAAATCCAGCGCGATCGCGCCGCAGAATTCGTTGCCGTGCGTGAGCGCCTGAACCATCACGCTCGGCCCCGGCCTGCCCGACTCGAGCACGTGGACGTATTCGACGCCGGTATTGCCCGCCCGGTAAGGAGAAAGGTCCGGCGGGGTGATCTCGATCGGGTAGCGTTCAGGCATCGGGCTTCGTCCTGTAGGTGAGCAGCCAGTAGTACTCGAGCCACTCGACCGACACCTGTCGTCCGTACGTCGAGGCCCTGTCGACGAGCTCGCGGTCCGAAGGGAAGTTCTTCAGCACCTCGTGCGTGCTGCCGTCGTCGAGCTTGCGCGCCTGGTAGGTGTTTCCTTCCGCGTCGCGGCGCGAAAGCGGCGTGCTCGATCCCTCGACGTAGCGATTTTCGAGAAAGGCGACGACTGCCCCGGGCGCAACCGCCCGCGCCGTGCCGGCGAGAAACGCGTCGAGGCGCGCGAGCGGCACGTGCGACCACCAGAATCCCGCGAACAGCGCGTCGTGATTGCGGCCAGAGTCGGGAAGCGCGTACGCGTCGCCCTGCATGAACTTGACCCGGCCTGCCGGATACTGCTTGGAGCGCGCGATCGCGAGCGTCTCCTCGGCCGCGTCGATCGCAGTGATCGCTCGGGCGTGCGGCGCGATCACCGCGGTCCAGTAGCCGGTTCCACAGGCCATTTCCAGTACGTTGCGTCCGGAAAAGAGCTCGGCGACCCGCGAGCGCAGGGAAGCGAGATCCGCCTGGCGCTCGGGCTTCGCGTAGATCCGCTCGTATTCGGCGGCGCGTCTTGCGTAGTAGGCGGCGAGGCTATCCATTCAGGTGGCAGGCCGCCAGGCGCCCGGGCTCGATCTCGCGCAGCAGCGGTGTCTCGTGCCTGCAGCGCTCCATCACGTGCGGACAGCGCGGATGGAAGTGACATCCCGACGGCGGTCGGATCGGATTCGGCACGTCGCCCTGCAGCACGATGCGATGACGCTTGACCGTGGGGTCGGGGATCGGCACTGCCGAAAGCAACGCCTCGGTGTACGGATGGCGCGGCGAGGTGTACAGCACGCGTGCGGGCGCGACCTCGACGATCCTGCCGAGGTACATCACGGCGATGCGCGTGCTGATGTGCTCGACGACCGACAGGTCGTGCGCGATGAACAGATAGGTCAGGCGGAACGTGTCCTGCAGGTCTTCGAGCAGGTTGATCACCTGCGCCTGGATCGACACGTCGAGCGCCGAGACCGGCTCGTCGCAGACGATCAGCCGCGGCGAGACGGCGAGCGCGCGCGCAATGCCGATCCGCTGGCGCTGCCCGCCGGAGAACTCGTGCGGGTAACGCCGCATGTGCTGCGGATGCAGGCCGACGGTCTCCAGCAGTTGCGCGACTCTCTGCTCGAATTCGCGCTGCGTCTTCGCCAGCTTGTGGATGATCAGCGCCTCGCCGATGATCGCGCCGACGGTCATGCGCGGATTGAGCGAGGCGTACGGATCCTGGAAGATGATCTGCATGTCGCGGCAGTTCGTGCGCAGCGACCTCGCATCGAACGCAGTGACGTTCTTGCCGTCGAACCACACTTCGCCCGAGGTCGGCTCGATCAGCCGCAGGATGCAGCGCCCGGTGGTGGATTTGCCGCAACCGGACTCGCCGACCAGGCCCAGCGTTTCGCCTGCCTCGACTTCGAAGCTCACCCCGTCTACCGCATGCACGCGTTCGACCTGGCGCGAGAGCATCCCTTTCCTTACCGGGAAGTACTTGACCAGATCCTTGACGCGCAGCAGCGGCTGGCTCATCCGACGCTCATCAGTAGAGCACGCACGCGACCTTGTGGCCGCGCCGCACCTCGCGCAGCGGCGGCGTCTCCGCCGTGCAGATTGCACGGGCATGGCGGCAGCGCGGCGCAAAGCGGCAGCCCGGCGGCGGATCGAGCAGGCTCGGCACTACCCCGCTGATCGCTTCCAGCCGCTTCTTCGCGATTGCCGCGGTGTCGACGCGCGGGATCGAGCGGATCAGACCCTGGGTGTACGGATGCAGCGGCGAGGCGAAAAGCTGCGCGACCGGGGCTTCCTCGACGACCTTGCCCGCATACATCACGACCACGCGCTGCGCGGTTTCCGCGATCACGCCCATCGCGTGCGTGATCAGCATCACCGCCATCCCGAACCTTCCCTTCAACTCCGCCAGCAGCTCGAGGATCTGCGCCTGGATCGTCACATCGAGCGCGGTCGTCGGCTCATCGGCGATCAGCAGCTTCGGGTTGCAGGACAGGGCCATCGCGATCATCACGCGCTGGCGCATGCCGCCCGAGAACTGGTGGGGGTAGTCGTGGACGCGCCGCTCGGGGTGCGAGATGTGCACGAGCTTCAGCATCTCGACGGTCCTGTCCATCGCGGCGCGCCGCCCGAGTCCTTCGTGCAGCCGGATCACCTCGGCGATCTGCTCGCCTACCGTGTAGACCGGGTTGAGCGAGGTCATCGGCTCCTGGAAGATGATGGCGATTTCCTTGGCGCGGATCGAGCGCATCTCGTCGGACGAGAGCGGCACGAGGTCGCGCCCCTGCCACAGGATGCGGCCGGCAACGATGCGCCCCGGCGGCATGGCGACGAGCTTGACGACCGTCATCGCCGTGACCGTCTTGCCGCAGCCCGATTCGCCGACCACGCCCAGCGTCTCGCCACGGTCGATGACGAGATCGACGCCGTCCACCGCGTGCACCATGCCGTCGTCGGTGGCGAAATGCGTCTTCAGCCCCTCGATCGCGAGCAGTGGCTGCGACATCCGGGCTACATCACCCTGCGCGGATCGAGCGCGTCGCGCAGGCCGTCGCCGATATAGTTGATCGCGAGCACGGCGAGGAAAATCGCGCCGCCGGGAAAGAGCGCCCAGTGCGGCGCGATGTCGAGGTAGTCCTTGGCGTCGTAGAGCAGGCGGCCCCAGGTCGGGATGTCCGGCGGGAACCCCAGGCCGAGGAACGACAGCGTCGACTCGGCGATGATCGCCGCGGCGACGTCGATCGTCGCCGCGACGATCACCGGCCCGAGCGAATTGGGCAGGATGTGCCGCACGACCTGGCGCGTCGTGCTCGCGCCGAGCGCGCGCGCCGCCTCGACGAACTCCTTCTCGCGCAACGACAGGAACTGCGCGCGCACCAGGCGGGCGACCGGCATCCAGCGAAAGCCGCCGATCACCGCGACGATCATGATGAAGATGCCGGCCTCGGTTCCGACCATTGCCTTCAGCGAATCGCGGAACAGGTAGATGATCAGCAGCAGCAGCGGCAACTGCGGCAGCGACAGGAACAGGTCCGTCACCCACATCAGCGCCGCATCCACGCTGCCGCGTGACATTCCCGCGATCGCGCCGATGATCACGCCGACCACGACCGCGATCAGCATCGCCGCCAGCCCGACCGCGAGCGAGATGCGCCCGCCGTAGAGCATCCGCGCGAGCAGGTCCTGGCCGAGGTCGTCGGTGCCGAGCGGATGCCGCCACGACGAGCCTTGCAGGCGCGCGGTGAAATCGATCTCGTTGATCGGCACCGCCCAGATCCATGGGCCGAACACGACCGCGAACGTCATCAGCCCGAGGATCAGCGCACCGGCGAGCGCGAGCCGATGGCGGCGGAAGCGCCGCCAGGCCTCCATGCCGAGCGAGACCTGCTTCTCGCGGCGCAGCGGCGCGCCGGCCGCGTCAGCGGTAGACGATGCGGGGGTCGAGCCAGCCATAGAGGATGTCGGCAAGCAGGTTGCAGAGAATGACCAGGCACGACAGCACGAACGTCACTGCCATGATCACCGGGGTATCGTTGGCGAGGATCGCGCTGATCAGCAGCGACCCGATGCCGGGCACGCGGAAAATCTGCTCGGTGACGATCGCGCCGCCGAAGATGGCGGGCATCTGCAGCGCGACGAGCGTGACCACCGGGATCAGCGCATTGCGCACCACGTGCTTCATGACGACCACGCGCTCGGCGAGCCCTTTCGAGCGCGCGGTCGTCACGTAATCGAGGCGGATCACATCGAGCACCGCGGAGCGCACGTAGCGCGTCCACGATGCGGCCTGGAACAGCGCCAGCACCGCGACCGGCATGATCATCTGCTTGAAGTGCTCCCACCACCAGCGCCAGCCGGTGGCGGAGATATCCGCGCGATAAACGAACGGCAGCCAGTCCAGCCAGATGCTGAACACCAGGATGAACAGGATCCCGGTGAAGAACGTCGGCAGCGAAAAGCCGATGTACGCAACCGTGTTCGAGATCTGGTCGAACAGCGAGTACGGGCGCGTCGCGGCATAGATGCCGACCGCGAGCGCGATGATCAGCGCCAGCACCTGCGAGGAGCCGATCACCAGAAGCGTCGTCGGCAGCCGCTGCATGATCAGGTCGTCGACATCCACGCGGCTGGCGAACGAGAACCCCCAATTGCCTTCCAGCATCGCGGTAAACCAGCGCACGTAGCGCAGGTGGATCGGATCGTCGAGGCCGAACTTGGCGCGCAGGTTCGCGCGCACTTCCGGCGGCACCGCGGGATTGGTCGCGAGCTCCTCGAATGGATCGCCGGGTGCGAGCGCGAGGACCGTGAACAGGATGATGCTGATCCCGAGCACGCCGGGGATCACGATCAGCAGTTTTCGCAGCAGGTATTGGCCCATTGATTAAGGGAGGGTGTCGCTCAACGGGTCGCGCCGCCCTTATTGGGTTCCCTATGGTCTGCCGACTTTGCGCGTATTTGTTTTTTGCGCAAAGTCGGCAGATGCGGAAAGAGCTTCCATTACGTGCTGCACGAGTTCTGTGGCAGCCCCCCTCCTACGCCTCCCGATACCAGTCCCTCAGCAGCCACAGGTCATTGTCCCAGCCGCTCAGCACCGCGCGCAGCGACCGGGCCTGCGCCGAAACGCGCGGCCGGAAAACGACCGGAATGATGTGGCGGCTGCCGATGACGAGCTCATTGAGGCGGATGAAGTGCGCGGCGCGCTTTACCGGATCGAGCTCGCTTTCCTGCATCGCGAAGATCTTGTCGTATTCGTCGCTGCGCCACCGCGAGATGTTGCGGCCCTGCCACTTGTTCGCCTTCGAGGAAACCTCGGCGGTGACGAACTGCTCCATGAAGGTGTGCGGGTCGGGCTGCGTCATGGTGGTGGTGTACATCTGCATGTCGCAGTAGAACTTGGTGTACGTGTCCGGGTTCGCGACGTCGGAGGAGAAAAATACCGACGCAGTAACCGCCTTCAGCTCGAGGTCGATTCCCGCCTTCTGGCACGACTGCTTGATGATCTGCTGGGTCTTCTGTCGCGGCGCGTTGATCGAGGTCTGGTAGACGAACTTGAGCTTCTTGCCGTCCTTCGTCCGGATGCCATCCGAGCCGCGCTTCCAGCCTGCCGCATCGAGCACCGCGTTCGCCTTCTCTACATTGAATTCGAACTTCGTGGCCTTCGAGCGGAAACGCTCCGGGTTATTGAGGAAATTCGCCGTGGCTACGCCGGTGCGGCCGTAGATATGGTCCTGTATCGACTTCTTGTCGATCAGCAGGCTCATCGCTTCGCGCACCGCCGGGTCGGTGAAGCACGGGTGCTTCGTCTTCAGGCTGGATTTCTCGCCGTCCACATCCACCGTCGGGTCGGTCGTATTCAGCTGGATGTGCTCGATGTTGCCGCCCGCGACGATCGCTACGCGACCCTTGCCGCCCTGCTCCAGCTTCAGCAGGATCTCGTCCTCGACCTGCATGTTCCACGCATAGTCGAACTCGGCGGTCTGGATCACCGCCCGCGCAGCGGAGACCGCATCGCCCCCGCCCTTCATCTCGATCGCGTCGTAGAACGGCCGGTTCGGCTCGTGGTAGTTCATGTTGGCCTGGCCGCGCACCATGTCGCCGGGCTTGAAGTCGGTGAACTTGTAGGGACCCGTTCCGACCGGCTTGAGGTTGGTCGGCGCGTCGCGCGATTTCGCACCCTTGTACGCCTCGAACAGGTGCTTCGGAATCAGCTGGCCGCGCGTGCCGCAGAACGCGTCCGCCCAGAACGGCGTCGGCTTCTGGAACAGCACCTTGACCGTGTGGCTGTCGATCTTCTCGACCTTGATGTCCTTGTAGGCCGCGATCGTCGTCGCGGCGGTGGCGGGGTCCGAGGCGTATTCCCAGTTGAAGAGAACGTCGTCGGCAGTGAACGGGCGACCGTCGTGCCACTGCACGCCCTTTTTCAGTTTCCAGATCACCGATTTTCCGTCGGCGGCGAGGCCGCCGTTCTGCACGCTGGGAATCTCCGCCGCGAGGATCGGGATGTAGTTGCCCTCGTCGTCGTAGGCCGCCAGCGGCTCATAGAAGATCCGCGAGCCTTCCTGGTCCTTGGTGCCCACGGCGAAGTGGGGATTCAGCAGCGTTGCGCCCTGCCACCACAGCAGCTTCAGTGTGCCGCCGCCGCCGCGCTTGGTCGGCTTGTAGGTGCTCTTGGGCTGCGCGTGCGCGACCCCGGACCAGCTGAGCAGTCCCGTGGCCATCGGTGCGGTAAGACCGAACGCGGCGACCGTGCGGACAAATCGGCGTCGCGAAAGCTTGCCGTGCTTGACGGCATCGATCAGTTCCCGAAGCTCTTTCTCGTCCATGATTTCCTCCTCCAAGAGGTCTCTTGCAGCAGGCGGATGTTACCCGGATTCGCGCAGCGAAAGTACCGGTCCGGGTGCTGTTCAGGACCGCGGAAACCCGGAGAATGTCGCCCCTTCCCAACGAAGAGGTCCCCCATGCCCCACTCGAGAAGAAGAATCACGCTGCCGTCCATGACGCCGGGCACCGGGCGGAGCATCGCAGTGCACCGGTTCGGAGTCGCGGGGGCGCGGCCGAAGGTCTACCTGCAGGCGGCCATCCATGCCAACGAGCTGCCCGGCACGATGGCGCTGCACCACCTGATGCCGATGCTCGTCGCGGCCGATCGCCAGCGGCGCGTCAAGGGCGAGATCGTCGTCGTCCCGACGGTCAATCCGATCGGCCTTTCCCAGACGGTCGGCAACAATCATCTCGGCCGCTACGACTTTCTCGGGCGCGAGAACTTCAACCGCAACTGGTTCGATCTTTCCGGCCCGATTGCCGAGCGGCTCGACGGGATGCTCGGGGCCAACGCAGGCGAGAACGTGGCCGCGATTCGCAAGGCCGCCCTCGCGGCGCTCGCCGGCTTGAAGCCGGCCACCGAGCTGCAGACGCTGCGGGTCGAGATCATGAAGCTCTCCGCGGATGCGGACGTGGTTCTCGACCTGCATTGCGACATGCATGCCGTGCTGCACCTCTTCATCTCGGCGAGGGACTGGCCCGGCCCTGCGCGCGCGCTCGCAGCCGACCTCGGCGTGGAAGCCACGCTGTACAACGAGCCGTACCCGGAATCGCTGACGTTCTCCGGCGTCCACAGCGCGCTCTGGCCGCGGCTGGCGGCGCGCTTTCCCGGAGCGGAGATTCCCCAGGCCTGCCTTTCCGCCACCGTCGAATACCGCGGCCAGCACAACGTGACCCACGCGCTCGGCGCTGCCGACGCGCGCAATCTTTATCGTTTCCTGGTACGGCGAGGCGTCATTGCGGGTCGCGCGGGGAAGCTGCCGCGGCTGCGAGTCGAAGCGACGCCGATCGCCGGGATGGACGTCGGCTACGCGCCGAAAACCGGGTTCCTCGTCTATCACGTCGCGAAGGGCGCGCGCGTGCACAAGGGCGACCCCGTTTGCGAGGTGATCGATCCGTCCGACGCACGCGGACCGAAGGCGCGCAGGCAGGTCGTCGCCCGCACCGACGGGATCGTGTTCAGCCGCAGGCCGGACGGCCGGCTGGCGTGGCCCGGAATGGTGCTCTTCCGGATTGCCGGAAAGAACGCCCTCGCGCACCGCAAAGGGCTGAGCGGGCTCGACGATTGAGGCGCCGCTGCATGGTCTATCATTGAGGAATGAAGCTGAAAATCCCTGGGTTGCAGCTGCGCTAGGCGCAATGCCTCAGCGCTGCATTGCAGGGGGATCGCAGGGATGAACCGGTCCGGGTCGAAACGCGGTCGCGTGCTGATCGTCGACGATCAGCGGCTGAACGTTCAGCTTCTTACCGACATCCTCAGGGACCACTACGACATTTCGGTCGCCGGAGACGGCGAGCGCGCAGTGGAATTCTGCGCGCGGCGCCCGCCCGACCTGGTGCTGCTCGACGTGCAGATGCCGGGCCTGGACGGCTACGAGGTGTGCCGCAGGCTGAAGGCGGACCCGGCGACGCGCGAGATCCCGGTCATCTTCGTCACGGCACGCGACACGATGGAGGACCAGATCAAGGGCCTGGAGGCCGGCGCGGTCGATTTCATCACCAAGCCGGTGCTCGCGCCGATCGTGCGAGCGCGCACGCGAACCCACATCCTGCTCAAGCAGCATGCGGACCGGCTGCGCGAGCTCGCCCACACCGACACGCTGACCGGCGTCGCCAATCGGCGCTCGTTCGACGAACAGCTGAAGGCGGAATGGCGCCGCTGCCAGCGCAGCCAGTCGCCGATCGCGCTGATCATGATCGACGTCGATCACTTCAAGCCGTACAACGACAACCTCGGTCACCAGGCCGGCGACGATTGCCTGTCGCAGGTGTCCGCGGCAATGAAAGAGTGTCTGATGCGCCCCGCCGACATGCTGTCCCGCTATGGAGGCGAAGAATTCGCGGTGCTGCTGCCTGAGACGGGACTCGGCCAGGCGATGCGCAAGGCCGAGGATCTCGGCCACGCGGTGCAGGAGCTAGCGATCCCGCACCCGTCTTCGGATGCGGGGCCGGTCGTCACGATCAGCCGCGGCGTAGCGGCGCTCGTTCCGAGCACCGACGTGCAGGCGCGCGAGCTGGTGCGCCTCGCCGACGAGATGCTGTACGAGGCCAAGCGCAAGGGGCGCAACCGGACCGTTTCCGCGCTCGACGCGCTCGCCGGGCCGGTCACTTCGACGCCCTCCTAGAGCGCCGCTCTACTCGGCTTCCTCGATCCACGCCATCTGGATCGCTTCCAGGATCTTTTCGCCGCTGCGCTTCGGGTCGTCGTTGAATCCCTCCAGCGCGAGAACCCAGTTGCGCAGGTCGACGAAGTTGATCCGGTTCGGATCGATGCCGGGAAACTTCGCCGCGAGCGCGAGCGCGATCTCGCGCGAATCGGTCCATTTCATCTGGGTCACTTGCGGCTGCCTCCTTCGCGCTCGTAGTTGATCGTGTATTTCGGGATCTCGATCACCAGGCCGCCCGAGCGCACCTTTGCCTGGCAGGAGAGACGCGACGTCGCTTCCAGCCCCCAGGCCTTGTCGAGCAGGTCCTCCTCCTTCTCCTCGGGATCGTCGAGCGACTCGTAGCCCTCGCGCAGGATCACGTGGCACGTGGTGCAGGCGCACGACTTCTCGCACGCATGCTCGATCTCGATGCCCGCGCCGAGCAGCGTGTCGCAGATCGACACGCCCTCGCGTGCATCGATCTCCGCGCCCTGGGGACAGAGCTCGGCGTTCGGCAGGACCTTGAGCTTCGGCATCATCGCTCCAGGTCGGCGATGCGCCGGCCGGCGAGTGCCTTGCGCACGTTCGCGTCCATGCGAAGCGATGCGAACTCCTCGGTCGCGCGATTGAGCGCGTCCGCCGCCTGCTTGATCGCCCGGTGGTCCGAGCCGGGCAGTTTCGCGTGCAGGGCCGCCAGCAACCGCTCGATCTCGGTGCGCTGCGCCGCGGAGATCAGCTCGCCGTCGCGATCCAGCGCGACGCGCACCGCGTCGGCAAGGCGCTCGCCGTCGACCCGATTCTCGTGCAGCACTCGCGCCTGGACGTCGTCGCGCGCGTGCTCGAACGAATCGCGCAGCATGCGCTCGATGTCGCCGTCGGTCAGGCCGTAGGACGGCTTGACGACGATCGACGCTTCGACGCCGGTGCTCTTTTCCTTCGCCGTGATCGAAAGCAGCCCGTCGGCGTCGACCTGGAACGTGACCAGCACCCGCGCCGCGCCTGCCGTCATCGGCGGGATTCCCCGCAGCTCGAACCGCGCGAGCGACCGGCAGTCGGACACGAGCTCGCGCTCGCCCTGGACCGCGTGAAAGCTCATCGCCGTCTGGCCGTCCTTGAAGGTCGTGAACTCCTGCGCGCGCGCCGTCGGAATCGTCGAATTCCTCGGGATGATGCGCTCTACGAGGCCGCCCATCGTCTCGATGCCGAGCGAAAGCGGGATCACGTCGAGCAGCAGCCAGTCGCCGCCGGTCGGCTGGTTGCCTGCGAGCACGTTCGCCTGCATCGCGGCACCGAGCGCGACCACCTTGTCCGGGTCGAGGTTGTTGAGCGGATCGCGGCGGAACAAATCGCGCACCGCACGCTGGATGTGCGGCATCCGCGTCGCGCCGCCGACCATCACTACGCCCTTGATGTCGTCGACGTCGAGCCCCGCGTCGCGCAGCGCCTTGCGGGTCGGACCGATGGTTTTCTGCACCAGGTGCTGGGTGATGCGGCAGAACGTTTCCGTAGACAGCGACACGTCGACGAATTCGCCGCTCGAGAGCCGGGCGGTGAGCGGCGCCTCGCCGTGAGCGGTAAGCGTTTCCTTCGCTTCGCGCGCCTTGACGTGCAGCAGCCGCATGTCGCGCGCCTCGAGCGGCGGAAGCTTGGCTTCCTCGAGCGCCCAGCAAACCAGGCGCTGGTCGAAGTCGTCTCCGCCGAGCGCGGCGTTGCCGTTGGTGGCGAGCACCTCGAACACGCCGCGGGACAGCTTCAGAATCGAGATGTCGAACGTGCCGCCGCCGAGGTCGAACACGGCGTAGACGCCTTCTGCGGCGTTCTCCAGCCCGTACGCGATCGCCGCAGCCGTCGGCTCGTTGAGCAATCGCAGCACGTGGATGCCGGCGAGCGTAGCCGCATCCTTGGTCGCCTGCCGCTGCGCGTCGTCGAAGTACGCGGGCACCGTGATCACGGCGCCGGTGAGTTCGCCCCCAAGCGAGATCTCCGCTCGCGCGCGCAAGACCTTCAGGATCTCGGCCGAAATCTCGACCGGGCTCTTCGTGCCCGCCACCGTGCACAACTGCAGCATGCCGGGCGCATCGACGAAATCGTAGGGCTGGTTCTCGATGTAGGGCACATCCTTGCGCCCGCGGCCCATGAATCGCTTCACCGAGACGATCGTGTTCTTCGGATCCTCCGTCTGGTGCGCCTGCGCGACATATCCGACCTCGATCCTGGAATCCGGCAGGTAGCGCACGATCGACGGCAGCAGCGGCCTGCCCTGCGCGTCCGGGAGAATCGTGGCGACGCCGCTGCGCATCGTGGCGACGAGCGAGTTCGTCGTGCCGAGATCGATTCCCACCGCGCGCCGCTGCTGGTGCGGCGCAGGCGATTCGCCCGGTTCGGAGATCTGCAGCAGCGCCATTACTCGTCCATCGTCTCAAATGCGGCGTCGAGCTCTGCGTCGAGCCGGTCGAGAAACATCAGCTTGCGCACCAGTCCGGCGGCCGCCGGGTAGTCGCGCCTCGCGTCGAGCTGCTCGCCCAGCGCGCGCTGCAACGTTTGGCTTTCGTCCCGCAACGCAGCGCGCAGCCGTTCGAGCGCACCCGGGTCCCTTTTCGCTTCCGCTTCCTCGAGCGCCTCGCGCAACTCGAGCTGCCGGGTGAGGAAATCCGCCGGCATCGCGGTGTTCGTTTCCAGCGCGGCGTCCACTCCGTTCAGCTCCAGCAGGTGCCGCGCGCGCAGCACCGGGCTGCGCAGAATCCGGTAGGCCTCGTTGACGCGCGTCGTCCACTCGATCGAGGCGCGCCGCTCGGCGTCGCCGGCGTGCGCAAAGCGGTCGGGATGGATCTTCGCCTGGATCTCGCGGTAGGCGTGCTCGAGCCGCCCTGCGTCGAGCGCGTAACCCGGCTCGAGCCCGAACAACTCGAAGTGGTTCTGCATATTCCGTTGCAGCGAACCGTCACGCGCCTCCGCCATCGCATACCGATGGTCGGCCGGTCGCGCGCGGTTCGTGCAATCAGCTAGACATTGAAGCTTTCGCCGCAGCCGCACTCGTCCTTGACATTGGGGTTGTTGAACTTGAACCCCTCGTTCAGGCCTTCGCGCGTGTAGTCGAGCTCGGTGCCATCGACATACGGCAGGCTCTTCGGATCGACGACCACGCGGACGCCGTGGCTTTCGAACTGTACGTCGTTCGCGTCTACCCCGTCGGCAAATTCGAGCTTGTAGGCCATGCCGGAGCAGCCCGAGGTGCGTACCCCGACGCGCAGCCCGACGCCCTTGCCGCGCTTCGCGAGGAAGCTCTGGACGTGGTTGGCCGCTTTTTCGGTGAGTGTAATCGCCATCGGTACTATCCGTGCGCAGCCTTCTTTTCCTGCTCCGCGGGCGCCTCCAGGTCATGCCGCTTCCGGTAGTCGGCGATCGCTGCCTTGATCGCATCTTCGGCCAGGATCGAGCAGTGGATCTTCACCGGCGGGAGCGACAGCTCCTGCGCGATCTGCGTGTTGCGGATCGTTTCGGCGTCTTCGAGCGTCTTGCCTTTCACCCATTCGGTAACGAGCGAGCTCGACGCGATCGCCGACCCGCACCCGTACGTCTTGAAGCGCGCGTCCTCGATGATTCCCTGCTCGTTGACCTTGATCTGCAGCTTCATGACGTCGCCGCAGGCGGGCGCGCCGACCATGCCGGTGCCGACCGAGGCGTCAGCCTTGTCGAACGACCCGACGTTTCTCGGGTTCTCGTAGTGATCGATGACCTTGTCGCTGTATGCCATGGTGCTTCTCCTTGCGTTCCTTCAGTGTGCGGCCCACTGCACGGTACTCAAGTCGATTCCCTCCTTGTGCATTTCCCAGAGGGGCGACATCCCGCGCAGCTTCTCCACCTTGGTTTCCAGGTGGCCGATCGTGTAGTCGACTTCCTCGGCGGTCGTAAACCGTCCGAGCGTGAAACGGATGGACGAATGCGCCAGCTCGTCCGAGCGCCCGAGCGCACGCAACACGTACGACGGCTCCAGCGACGCCGAGGTGCACGCCGATCCCGACGAGACCGCGATGTCCTTGACCGCCATGATCAGCGATTCGCCCTCGACGAAATTGAAGCTGACGTTGAGGTTGTGCGGGACGCGGCGCTCCAGGCTGCCGTTGATGAAGACTTCTTCCATGCCTTCGATTCCCGCGAGCAGCCGGTCTCGCAGAGCGCCGATGCGCTCGTTGTCCGCTGCCATCTCGGCCTTGGCGAGCCGGAACGCTTCGCCCATGCCGACGATCTGGTGCGTGGCGAGCGTGCCCGAGCGGAAACCGCGCTCGTGGCCGCCGCCGTGAATCTGCGCTTCGAGACGAACGCGCGGCTTCCTGCGCACGAAGAGCGCGCCGACGCCTTTCGGCCCGTACGTCTTGTGCGCCGAGAACGACATCAGGTCGACCTTCAGGACCTGCAGGTCGATCGGGCATTTGCCACTGGCCTGCGCCGCGTCGACATGAAACAGCACCCCGCGCTTGCGACACATCTCGCCGATCGCGGCGATGTCCTGGATCACGCCGATCTCGTTGTTCACGAACATCACCGAGACGATGATCGTATCGGGCCGGAACGCGGCTTCGAGCTTGCCCAGGTCGAGCAGCCCGTCGGGTTCTACCTCGAGGTACGTCACCTCGAACCCGCGCCGCTCGAGCTCGCGGCACGTATCCAGCGTCGCCTTGTGCTCGGTCTTGACGGTGATCAGGTGCTTGCCCTTGGTCTTGTAGAACTCGGCCGCACCTTTCAGCGCCAGGTTGATCGATTCAGTGGCGCCCGAAGTCCAGATGATGTCCTTGCCTTCGCAGTTCGCCAGCGCGCCGACATACCCGCGCGCAGCCTCGACCGCTTCTTCGGTCCGCCAGCCGAAGACGTGCGAGCGGCTCGCCGGGTTGCCGAATTGCTCGGTCAGGTACGGAATCATCTTCTCAGCCACGCGCGGGTCGACCGGCGTGGTCGCGGAGTAATCGAGGTAGATCGGAAACTTCACCGCTCGCGTCCCTGTCAGGCCGGAACCAGCACGACCGGCTTCGGCGCGGCGTTTTTCTCGTCGGCGCGCCAGTCATGCAGCACCGCGACGTGCTTGCCGTGATGATGCGCGACCAGATCGGCGAGCGTCACCGACGACAGATAGTCGTACATCCGCTCGTTCAATCTTGCCCACAGATCGTGCGTCATGCAGCGCCGATCGTCGTGGCAGTTTTCCTTGCCCTGGCACTGCGTCGCATCGAGCGGCTCGTCGACTGCGAGGATGATGTCGGCCACGGAGACGTTCTGCGCCGGGCGCGCAAGGTTGTACCCGCCACCGGGTCCGCGCACGCTGGACACGAGCTTGGCGCGCCGCAGCCTGCCGAACAGTTGCTCCAGATATGAAAGCGAGATGTGCTGGCGCTCGCTGATTGCGGCAAGCGTCACGGGGCCACCCGTCTGGCGCATCCCCAGATCCATCATCGCGGTCACCGCGAATCTTCCTTTGGTCGTCAGTCTCATTGCCGATCCTCGCTGGCTCTTTGGTCGGCTCTATTATACCCAAAAGCCGACTGTTTTAGTCAACTTATTTTAGTTCTATTAATCAACTACTTGATTGCCCTCAATTGCTCCGTTTTGGCGCCTTCGCGGTCGCGCTCGGCGCGCTCCTCTTCGAGCCGCCGCAACTGCTCGGTCAGCGTCGCGACCGCCTGCTCCAGCTCGCGCGAATGCTCGATCAGCATCTGAATCGCCTTGCCAGTGGGATCGTCCTGGTTCTGCACCACGGCGTAGGCGGCGAACCGGGCCGCATGCTGCGGCGCAACCTCCTCGAGGACCCGCCCGGGCACGCCGACCACGGTCGCGTTCGCCGGGACATCCTTGACGACCACGGCGTTCGAGCCGATCTTGGCGCCCTCCCCGACCGTGATCGGCCCGAGCACCTTTGCTCCCGCCCCGATCACCACGCCCTTGCCGAGCGTCGGGTGACGCTTGCCCTTGGCCCACGAAGTACCGCCGAGCGTCACCTCGTGATACAGCGTGACGTCGTCGCCGATTTCCGCGGTCTCGCCGATGACCACGCCCATTCCGTGATCGATGAAGACCCGCCGGCCGATTTGCGCGCCGGGATGGATCTCGATTCCGGTCAGCAGGCGCCCGAAATGAGACGTGGCCCGCCCGAGCCAGCGCAGCCCATGCAGCCAGAACCAGCGTGCGAGCTTATGGATATAGAGCGCGTGGAGGCCTGGATAGCAAGTAAGCACTTCCCAAGTCGTGCGCGCCGCCGGGTCGCGCTCGAAAACGCTCGCAATGTCATCCCGCAGACGATCGAACATGCGCTAAATCCTAGGTTATCCGACTAATTCGGTCAACTATTGCTTGCGAACCTTCTGCAGCGACTTCAGCAACCCCCGCAGGATGTTCACTTCCTCGCGCTCGAGGCGCGGCACCCTGGAGAACAGCCGCCGCCAGCGCTCGGGCAGCTTGGAGCCGGCGCTGGCATCGTAAAACCCAGTCCCGCTCGCCGCCTCCTCGAGGTGAGCATACAGCCCTTCGAGATCCTCGACGGTGGCGAGTTTCTCGCCGCGCATCTTCGGGACGGCTGCCCCGGTGGCGACGAGCAACTCGTAGCAGATCACCTGCACAGCCTGCGCCAGGTTGAGCGAGCGGGACTGCGGATCGGTCGGAATGTGGACCAGGAACTGGCAATCGAACAACTCGTCGTTCGTCAGCCCGGCCGACTCTGCGCCGAAAACGAATGCCACCGGGCCGCTCGCCGCGCGCTCGAGCGCAACCGCTGCGGCCGCGCGCGCATCCAGCACTTGCGGCGACCATTCGCGCGGGCGTGCGCTCAGCGCGAAAGTCGTGACGCAATCCGAGAGCGCATCGCCAAGCTGCGCATACACGCGAGCCGACGCCAGCACGTCGTCGGCATGCGTCGCCATCCATTGCGCTTCGGGCGCGGGAAAACGCTCCGGCGCGATGAGACGCAGATCGACGATGCCCATCGTCTTCATCGCGCGCGCGGCCGCGCCGATGTTCCCCGGATGACTGGGACGGCACAGCACCACGCGCACTCGCTCGAGCCTTTCGCGCATGACCGTCAGGATACAATGCGCGCCCCATGCACCCGATGCTCAACATCGCGGTCAAGGCAGCGCGCCGCGCGGGATCGATCATCGAGCGCGCAGCCGTGAGCGGCGTTCCCCTCGACGTGCGCGCAAAGCGGGTCAATGATTTCGTCACCCAGATCGACCGCGCCGCCGAGGAGGCGGTGATCGACGTGGTGCACAGGGCCTATCCGGACCACGCGATCCTTGCAGAGGAGTCGGGCGCGACGAAGAGCGCGGCGGCGGAATACTGCTGGATCATCGATCCGCTCGACGGCACGACCAATTTCATCCATGGATTTCCGCAGTACTGCGTCTCGATCGCCGTGCAGCACGCCGGCAAATCCGCGCACGCGGTCGTCTACGATCCGGCGAAGAACGAGCTCTTCACCGCGTCGCGTGGCCGCGGCGCATTCCTCAACGAGCGCCGCATCCGCGTGTCGCGCTGCCGGCGTCTCGAAGACGCGCTCGTCGGCACCGGTTTTCCGTTCCGCGAGCTCGGCCGGCTCGACGTGTACATGAAGCAGCTCGGCCGGATGATGGGCTCCTGCGCCGGGGTGCGCCGTGCGGGCGCGGCTGCGCTCGATCTTGCATACGTCGCCGCGTCGCGGCTCGATGCGTTCTGGGAAATGGGCCTCTCGCCATGGGACATGGCAGCGGGCGCGCTGCTGATCCAGGAAGCGGGCGGCCTGGTCGGAGATTTTTCCGGCGACGCGGGCTATCTCGAGAGCGGCGATATCGCGGCCGGGACGCCGAAGGTGTTTCCGCAGCTCCTGCAATCGCTGCAGTGACCCGCAGGGCTAGACGAACTTGATGCGCCGCGCGGCGAACACCACCATTTTCAACAGCAGCCAGCCGTGCCGCCAGCGCTCGATGTTGGTCGTGCCGTAGCGCCGCGCTGCGTAGCGGACCGGCAGCTCGACGATTTTCAGGTTGAGCTTCGCCGCGCCGAACAGCAGATCGAAGTCGCCAAACGGGTCGAAGTCGCCGAAATAGTGGCGATTGCGGGCGATCCTCTGGTAGTCCTCGCGGCGCAGCACCTTGGTTCCGCACAGCGTGTCCTTGATCGGTTGGCCGAGCAGCCAGGAAAAAGCCAGGCTGAAAAACTTATTGCCGAGGAAGTTGAGCGGCCGCATCGCCTCCTTTTCCATCGGGTAGACGAGCCGCACGCCGTTGATGAACTCTCCGCGCCCTGAGCAAAGGGCTTCGTAGAAGCGCGGCAGCGTCGCCGGGTCGACCGTCAGATCGCCGTCGAGCACCATCAGAACGTCGCCGCTCGCGTTCTCGAACCCGAGGCGCACCGCATCCCCTTTTCCGGTTCCGGTCTGGCGATACAGGCGGATGTTGCGGGCCGGGCGCGCCTGCATTGCAGCCTCGATCGTTGCGAACGTGTCGTCGGTCGAGTGTCCCTCGACGAAGACCAGCTCGGTACCTGCGCCCATCTGCGGCACCTCGTTGACGATGCGCTCGATGTTTCCGGCCTCGTTCCGCGCTGGAACCACGACGGAGACCGTCGGCTTCGCAGGACTTGCGGCCTGCGGCGCCGGCCTGGCGACGACGACGTGCGTAAGCGCGAAATACCGGAACGGCCACAGCTTGACGGCGTATTCGTTCGCGAGCGCACGCAGCCCGGGAATCGGCACCGGAAAGAGAATCTCCTCGCGGTGGCTGACCATCTCGAAGCCGGAGAGCACGAGCAGGTTGTTGACGTCTTCCAGCGTGAGCCAGTTCTGCCGCAGCTTGGGCCGCGCCAGCTTGCAGGCCTCGGCCACGCGTAGCGGCGCCTCCCACAGGTGGCTGTACACGTTGAGCACGAGACGCGTGCGGCTGATGCAAAGCTTCTGCACCTCGCCGAGCACGCCCTGAACATCCCAGATGTCGTTCAGCAGATCGGAGAGAACGATCGCGTCGAACGGGCCTTCGATCCGCTCCAGCCGGTGCGCGTCGGCGACGACGAATTGCAGATCCGGGTGCCGCTCGCTCGCCCACCCGACCATGGCCGCCGAGAAATCCACGCCGACGCCGGCCGACGGCTGCAGCGATGCGAGCAGGTCACCCGACCCGGAACCGACTTCGAGAACGCGCAGACCGCGGGCAATCAGCTGCCCGTAGATCGCGAACAGGCGCCGATAGTATTCGCTGCCAAACGGCGACGGCTTGCTTCGCTTTTGCGCGATTTCATCCCAATGTGCGACGTGCCGCGCTGTAAAATCGCCCGACTTTTCGTCGCTCATGAAAAGGTTCTGTGGCCGATCAACAATCATAAAAGGGCCGTTCAGAATACCTCGCTGATGCTTGTATCGGCTAATCCACGCTTCGGGGATACGGCCCAGGCATGAAGCCGGCCGGATGGCTCGCGCTTCTCGCAGCTGCGGCCGCGCCGTTCTGGATCGTGGTCGACGCCTGGCACGGAGGCAAGGCGCTCGCCTTTGCGCTCGGCGGTTTTTTTCCGCTGACCGATGGCGCGGTGTGGTGGACTTGCGGCCTTCAGCTCGCCGCACTGGGAAGCATGCCCGGCCCCTACGGCTGGGTGACGTTCGATTCCAGCGGATACTGCACGAACCGTCCGACCCACACCGGACTGCTGGCGACGCTGCAGCTGCTCGCCGGCTTCGATCCGCACGTTCTGCTGCTGCTGCTCGCGCTGATCCTTGGCCTCGGCATGGCGTACTTCGCGCTGCAAACCGCAAGGACATTCGGCTGGCTCGCAGCCGCCGTCGCCTACGGGTTGGTGCTCGCGTTTGCGTCGCAACACGCGCTTTCCCTGTTCACCTCCGAATCGACCGGACTCTTTCTTGGCCTGCTCGCGGTGGGTTTTCTTGTGCGCTTCGTAAGAACCGACGCATGGCCCGACGCGTGGGCTGGGATCGCGGCGCTCAGCATCGCGCTGTTGACGCGCGCGGGTGCGCTGCTCGTGCTGCCTCTGCTGCTTCTGTGGATCATCAGGCAGGCCAGGCCTTTGCAAGGGCGCAATCGGTATGTCTTCCTCGCCAGCGGAACCGGCTGCATCGCGGCAGGATATCTGCTGCAGCGTGCGTTGCTCGGCTTGATGGGTGACCCGTCCAGCGGGTACTTGTCGAATTTCTCCGTCGTCCTGTACGGACTCGCCACCGGATCGCGGGACTGGCGCGAAGCACTCGTGCTGTACGGCGTCGAAACGCCCGCGCCGGTGGAAACGATGAACAACATTCTGCCAATGGCGATCGCCAAGGTGCTGGAGCAGCCGGGCACCTTTTTCCGATCGCTGGCAGCGGCGGAACCTGACTACCTCGCGGCGCTGTTCCAGCTGCCATTCCTCGATCCCATCGGCTTCTGGCTGATTGGACTGCTGGCGATTGGCGCGGCATGCCTTGTGCTCCTGCGTCGACGCCGGGGTTGCCAGCTGCTGCTGCTGATCGCGCTGGGCGAAGCGCTCTCCGCGCCGCTCATTTTCGATGCCGACGGGATGCGTGTATTTGCGGCCACGTTTCCGATCCGCTGCCTGTTCGTCGGCGTCGCCGTGTCCACGCTGGGACGGCTGCTCGCGGCAGCCGTTCACCGCCGGCCGATCCGCGACGTATTTACCGAGGCCGCCGCGACAGCGGCATCTCGCACCGGTTGGCGTACCTCCGCGGCCGTGCTCGCAGCGATTGCGCTGGCCATGATCTTCACGACGACTCCGCTCGCCCGCCCGTTCAGGCTCGACCCGGTGCCGGCGGGGAATGCTGCCTGTCCCGACGACGTGCCGCCGGTCGTCGTGATTGCGAATCGCGCATCCACTTCGCTGCTCATTGGCGAGTCGCCCGGTGCGCTATCGGCAGCGCTGCTCGATCACGAGATCCGCGATGCGTGGTTCAGGGACGACTTTGCGCAGGTGCCGCACAACGCGCTGCTGCTGCACGCGATCGATCGCAATCCGTCGAATTTTGGCCGGCAGATCTCGCTGCTGTGGATGAACGCGGACTCGACCGTGCGGGACGGCGATGTCCTTCGTCTGTGCCGGCTGCCCCACCTGACGCGCGCTCCGCACAGGAGGTTTACGAGGCTTGCGTACCACCGCTACTTCATGACTTCGCCGGTGACGGTGACGCGATCACATTGATGCTGCCAAGGGCCGGTATGCGCGCACGCAGCTCGCGGACGTCTCGAGGCAGTGCGGCGGACGCCGTTCCGGTGCGCAACTCGTAGTCCAGCCGCCAGAGGATCTCGAGGAAAGCTTCGAAATCCCCGGGATTGCGGTACTCATACGGCGCCAGCTCCAGAAACAACGCGGGCCGCTGCTCGCGCATCAGCGACTCCGCACCACGAAGGACATCGAGCTCGTTGCCGTCGACGTCGATCTTGATGAAATCGACCGCCGGGACGCCAATCCGCCGCAGCGATTCGTCCAGTGTCAGCGCGACCGCTCCGGCGGTGTCGCGCACCGCGCCCAGCGAATGTCGGCCGTCCCTCGCACGCGCGTCCAGCGGCCAGCTGGACACCACGCCGTTGGCCAGCGCTTGATCCGCACTGGCGACGAGCATCGCTTGTATCGCCGTCACGCGCTGCGCCAGCATCGGGTTGAGGCGAAGGTTCGTCTGCAGCTTGTCGAATGCATAAGCCGTCGGCTCGTACGCAACGACCTTGCCGCGATCGCCCACCAGCTTCGCGAACTGCAGCGTATGCGCGCCGATATTCGCCCCGATATCCACGATGCACGCGCCAGGGCGGATCAGCTTGCGGTACGCCGCGACCAGTCGAGGCTCGAAGGCACCGAGCAGGTAAATCGACAGATCGATGCCCTCCGCGAGGTCCAGATCCCAGTGGATCCCGCGCCTTTTCAGCCTGACCCGGTCGGAAAGGCCGGCCCATCGGCGCGTTCGGCGCAGCACCGCCGAGATGCATTTCGCCAGCGCCAGCTTCTTCGGTGTATCCAGCATGTTTTCTCCCACCATAGCAGAATGGTGAGAAGCGCAAATGCGGAACCTGAAGCGCCTCCTCGCGTCTGGAACGGTCGTCTCCATCGGCCTGGTTTCCCTTCTTCTCGGCTCGCTGGCCGTGCAGGGCGTGTCCGCCCCGCTGGCGCTCGTATTCGCGAGTGCGGCGGTGTTCAGCTACGTAGTCCTCGCGAGCGGACGATGGGTGCTGCGCATCGCGCGCGCGTCGGACCTGCCGCGGGTTGCCGCCTGGCCGCTCGGCGTCACCGTGACGGGGGTTGCGCTGCTGCTGCTCGTTGCGGTGTTTTCGGTCACCGCCGCGCTCGCATTCGCGCTTTGGGCGGTGGCGATCACCGCGCTGGACTTTGCCAGTGCAAGGCTGCGCAAGCGAGCGCCGGCTCCCGACGGTGCCGATCTGATCGGATTGGCGCTCTGTTGCACTCTGGTCGCGGCCTGGTGCAAGGATCTCGCCGCGGTCCCCGCAATACTCGCCGGCACCGGCCAATTTCCGGCGTGGAGCGACTACTTCCTGCATGCCGGCGTGATCTCGCAGTTCGGCGACGCACGCGCGATCGGGCGCGGCGCAATCTGGCTCGCCGATACTCCTTGGTTTCTCTATCACTACGCGTCGTACACCCTTCCGGCGGTATTCGCGTGGCCGCTCGATCAGCCCGGTTTGCCGCTTGCAACGTCGCTCTGGGCTCCGATCGGGATTCTCTGCCTG